>Ga0160427_10000129_pt1 | contig 54044 bp, 55 predicted proteins | sample SolpanmetagenomL_FD_108194 | JGI IMG/M metagenome (GOLD analysis project Ga0160427, IMG submission 108194) | Solar panel surface microbial communities from Lawrence Berkeley National Laboratory, California, USA - L | ecosystem: Engineered > Built environment > Solar panel > Unclassified ...
CGACTCGACCATCATCGCGACGGCCGTGCCCTCGATCGTGCGCAGCATCGGCGGGTTCAGCCAGTTCCCGTGGCTGTTCTCCATCTACCTGCTCGCCCAGGCCGTGACCGTCCCCGTCTACGGAAAGCTCGCCGACGTGTTCGGGCGCAAACCCGTGATGCTCTTCGGCATCGGGCTGTTCCTGCTGGGGTCGGTGCTGTGCGGTTTCGCCTGGAACATCGGCGCCCTCATCGCCTTCCGCGCGCTGCAGGGCATCGGAGCCGGTGCGGTGCAGCCGATGTCGATGACGATCGTGGGCGACCTGTACTCCCTCGCCGAGCGGGCCAAGGTCCAGGGCTACATCGCCAGCGTGTGGGCGATCAGCTCCGTCGTCGGCCCGACCCTGGGCGGGGTGTTCTCCGAGTACGTCAGCTGGCGCTGGATCTTCTTCGTCAACGTCCCCCTGTGCCTGCTGGCCGGGGGCATGGTGTGGCGGCGCTTCCACGAGACGGTGCGGCGCAGCCGCCCGAAGATCGACTACCTCGGGGCGGGGGTTCTCACGGTCGCCCTCACGCTGCTCGTGCTGGGCCTGCTCGAGGGCGGGCAGGCCTGGGCGTGGGACGCGCCGCAGAGCATCGCGGTGCTCGGGGCCGGCGTCGTGCTGCTCGTGGTGTTCGTGCGCGTCGAGCGGCGCGCGGTGGACCCCGTCGTCCCGCTGGTCCTGCTGCGCCACCGCCTCATCACGACGACGAGCCTCGTCTCGGCCTGCGTCGGAGCGGTCCTGCTGGGCCTGACGACGTACGTGCCCACCTACGTGCAGGAGGCCCTGGGCGCCGGCCCGCTCGTGGCGGGCTTCGCCCTCGCCGCCCTGACGATGGGCTGGCCGCTGTCGGCGTCGCAGGCCGGGCGGCTGTACCTGCGCATCGGGATCCGCGCGACGGCGCTGCTCGGCTCGGGGGTCGTCGTCGCGGCCACCTCGACGCTGCTGCTGCTGGACGCCACGTCCAGCGTGTGGCAGGTCGCGGTCAGCTGCTTCGCCATCGGGCTGGGCATGGGGGTCACCGCCGCGCCGACGCTCATCGCGGCGCAGTCGGCCGTGGGCTGGCAGCAGCGCGGTGTCGTCACGGGCGCCAACATGTTCTTCCGCTCCCTCGGCAGCTCGGTCGGCGTCGCGGCCTTCGGGGCGGTCGTCAACGCCACCCTGGGGGCGGCCTCGCTCGAAGGCGCCGACGTCGGCGCCGGCCCCCTGACGCAAGCCGTGCACCACGTGTTCGTGGCCACCCTGGCGGTGTCCGTCCTGCTGCTCGTCGCGGTGCTCTGCATGCCGCACGGTGACCGGTCCGCGGGCGCGGCGACGACCGCTGAGCCGGCGACCACCGCGTCCTAGCCCGGCACCGGGCGGTCGGTCCCGTCTGGTGCGATCACGGAGCCGGGGCGCGCCGACGACCAGGTCGAGAGCTCCACGACTGCCTCGGCCTGGCCGCCCTGTTGCCGGTCTCGGCGACGACCGCTCGCGCGTGCTCGCCGGCTGCGCGGTGGGGCGGTGGGGCGGTGGAGCATTCGTCGTCCGACGCGCCCGACACCGCAGCCGGGGACCCGCCGTGGAGCGCATCCCGATGACGCAGGACCGGCGGACGCCACCCGCGTTCCGCACCTCCCCCGTGCGTCAGGGCGCCGGGACCGCCGCGGTGACGGTCGTCGCCCGGTGCGGCCGCGACGCCGCGGTGTCGACCTCCTGCAGGACGAGCCGCACGAGCTCGGCGGGCGGGGTGAAGGTGACACCGTGCGCGCCGGGGACGAGGGCCGAGCGCGCGTCCTGGACCGAGGAGGCCAGCTCCTCGCACCAGCCCTGGCGGCACACCAGGTCCGCCTCGCCCCGCACGACCAGCAGGGGCACAGTGATCCGCTGCCCCGGCTGCTGCCGGGCCTGACGTAGGGCCTGGCGCATCAGCGCGACCATCTGCCCGGGACCGGCTCGCACGTAGTCCACGGCTGCGACGAGCCACAGAGCGGGTTCCTCGCGGAGCGCGTCCCGGAGCAGGCGGCCCGCGAGCTCGCGGACCCGTGGCCGGGCCGGGTCGCCGGTGGGGGCGATCAGGACCAGGCCCAGCACCAGCTCCGGAGCCCGCAGCGCCACCTGCCCGGCCACCTGGGCCCCCAGCGAGTGCCCCGCGAGCACCGCAGGGCCGACGTCGTGCGTCCGCATCCACGCTGCGACGGCATCGGCGAGCTCCGTCACGTCCAGCGTCCCCGACCGGGGTTGCGGACTGCGGCCGTACCCGGGCAGGTCAGGTGCCAGCACCCGGGTGTGCCGCCCCAGCGCCCTCATCAGCCCCCGCATCGAGTACCCCGACATCCCCAGCCCGTGCACCAGCACGACCGGTGGCCGTCCCGAGGCGTCGTCCGCGTCAGCGCCGGTGCGCACCGACTCCCGGGGTCCGGCACGTCCCGAGGGGCCGGCCTCGCGGTGGCTCATCCTGGCGATCGCGTCCTCGCCCGTGGGTCGGCGCACCACCACGAGGTACCCCGCCCCGAGGGCCAGGGCCGGCGCGGCGATCGCCGCGGCAGCGCGCACCACGGCCCGGCGCCGCTCCTGCCGCGTGGACGACGTCCGGGCCGCGCGCAGCACCGGGCCGGGCGACGACAGCGTGCGGCGCAGCGTCCGGTCGACAGGTCGCAGGCTCGGAGTCACCGGGACAGCATCCCTGCTCCTCCACCGCCTTGATGACCGCGAAGGTCGGGGCAGGAGTCGAGCGAGCGGTTCCCCGCCAGCAGACCGGCGGGAGCCGGCCCGGGTCGCGGACCGGGGCCGCCGACGCGGTGGGTGCCGGCACCTGGCCACGGCCGCGCCCCGCGGGTCCGGGCCGGTGCACCGCGGCCCGGTCCCGGTCCCGGTCAGCCTTCCCGGTCATCCGTCGGTGCGGGGGAGCCCGACGGGCTCGGTGGGAGCGCGACCGCTCAGCCGGGTCGCGGCGGCGACGGCCAGCTGCTGCAGCCACGCGGCGGAGAGGTGCGCGTCCACCATCGCCGCCTGCTCGCCCCAGGAGGAGACGGTGAGCTGGGTGACGACGTCCTGCGAGCGGGCGTAGACGACCCACTGCACCTGGGTGTCGCCGCCGTCGCTCTCGGTCGTGGTCTCCTTGGCCCCCAGCCACGGGACGGGTGGCGCTCCGGCGGTGAGCAGGGCCACGTCGTGCTCGGGACTCGTGCACGACAGCAGTGCGGTGGCCGCCGCGTAGGTGCTCTCGCCGTGGTCGGGGACCACCTGCACGACCGTCTGGGACAGCTCCCAGTCGCCGGCCTCGCCGGGGGCCGTGGCCGACGACGCGCTGGCCGCGAGGTACGCGGCGCTGTCCGTGGTGCCCGGGAACCCGCCGGCGGTGCTCACGGCCTGCGCGGCCGAGTCGCCCCACCCGAGGTCGCCTGCGGAGAGCAGGCGGTCCCGCAGCTGGTCCGACGCGGTGAGCGCCGCGACCGCGACGCAGGCGACGGCGAGACCGCTGACGAGCACGGATCGACGACGGCGACGTGCGCGGGCGCGGACCCACGGCAGGCGCCCCGCCGGTCGGGGCCGCAGCGGGCGCGGATCGGCGCGGAAGGTGGCGAAGGCGGCCCGCACCGCGTCGTGACGGGCGGCGTCGCCCTGTCCGGCGGCGTCGTCTCGTTCCAGGTGCTCAGACATGGCGGGTCTCCTCGAGCTGGTCGGTGAGCAGGTGACGTCGGACCCGGAACGCGTCGAGTCGCAGTACCCGCTCGCCGCGTACGGCTCCTCCAAGACCGCGGTGACCAGGCGGCGTGGAGAGGTCGCGCGCTCGTGTGGACGTGTGCTTCCGCGCCCCCTACCTCCCGGTGGGGCTGTCCTGGTCGAGTGCGAACAGGGCCTCCGTCCTGGACGGCGCGACGCTGCTGACCTGCACCAGCGAGTTCGCCGAACCCGGGTCTGGCGCAGGCGCGGGAGGGCCGCAGCGGCTCGCGTCGGGCAAGGCGGACCGCGGGCGTGCGGGTGCGCAGCTGGGACGCGACTCCACGGTCGTAGAGGTCCAGGGGGCGCAGGTGGGGGTGCAGCTCGGGGAGTCCGGCCTGGTGTGCGTGACGTGGAGGGCTCGGTGCGCGGGGACGTGGTGCCGGCTCAGTGTGATGACGCAGCGGGATGCGGTGGCTGCCGTGGAACTGCTGCTGGGTAAGGGGCTGCTGCGGGCGCGGTGAGCACGCCCGTTCTCTCTCCCGCGGCGGAGTCGTCGCGGCGAGGGGACCCGACGTCGCACGCAGCGCGGCAGGACCGGAGGCGATGAGCACCTCTCTTGTCGGTGGCCCGGGTGCAGGATGGCGAGGTGGTCGACGTCCCTGAACTCGTGCGCGCACGGGTGCGCCACGAGCCGGACCGCTCGTACGCCGTGCTCGTGACGGGCCATGACGGCGAGGTCGTGGTGGGTACCACCAGGCGTACGGACCAAGTGCGGAACCTGGCTCGGGAAGGTGCCGCTCACCTCCTCGGAGTGCCAGCGGCAGCCCTCGACGATGAGCGCGTGCACCTGTCGGTGCCGCAGCCGCCGTACGGCCGCGACGGGCAGACGGTGCGCATCACCGCGGTGCAGGACCCGGACGACCCGGGCGAGAGGGAACTGCTCGGTGCGGTGGGGCAAGCGCACTGGTTCGGCCGCGAGGGTGCCTGGTTCGTCACCGTGCCGGGGTCAGGCACGGGCCTCCACCCCGGTGAGGACCTCGACTTCGAGCCGGTCGTCAGGGGGGAGGAGGCCGCGGAACTGGCGGCGTACCTGGACCGGAGACGGAGTTCCGAGACCTGAGGCAGTGCTGCACGCGAAGGGCAACCCCGTGTGCTGCTCCTGACCGCGGACTACGGTCCCGACCGCCTCAACCTGCACGTGGACGCTTCCGGTGTGGTGCAGAGGCTGAGTGCGGGTCGAGCTCAGTCGAGCCTCGCATGGCGCGGCAGCGCGTGAACCAGGGGGCGACGCCCACCTCATCGGTGGGCAGGACACCTGGGATCGTGCCGGGGTGCGCGCCGGCGGCACGCCGGGCGAGCACGCCCAACCAGACGAAGCAGCCCGTCCCGGCGATCTTCACGACCTCCAGCAGGACGTCCCAGCGCTGCCGCAGCGGTTCCAGCCCGATGGCGATGACCAGGCCGGCCCCAGGGCACCAGAGTGTTGCCGAGGACGCTGGCCAGGGCGGTGGTGCGGCCGTGCGCCAGGGCCCGGCCGATGACGAACAGCACGCTGGGACCGGGGACGGCGATGATGAGGACGCTGGTCAGCGCCGACGCGGCGAGCTGGTCCGGGGAGACCACGAGCGGAGTTCCTCTCCTGGGCCTGGGCCGTTCTGGCTCAGGAGGATCGCACGACCCGGGTGCAGGCGGCGTCGAGCAGGGCCTCCACGAGCGAGCGCCCAGTGGTACGACGGTGCGCGACCAGCGGCACGACCAGGGTGTCGAACGACCCGCGATGACGTACCGGAACTGCGTGCGTCAGGAGCGCGTCTGACGGTGACCGGGTTCGCCGTCCCGTTCCAGCGGCGTGGCCGCCTGGCGTTGCGATCCCGTGCTCGGTGCGGTCTTCGCCGGGATGCGCCACGACCCGGACCTGGCGTCGGCCATGCGGCAGGTCCTGCACCGCGACCAGGCCGTGCTCGTCGACGGCGTGGACGCGCGCAGCTCCAGCCCCGCCGACCTGCCCCCTGGCGCCGCCCAGCTCGTCGCTGAGGTGGCGACGGCGCTGGTGGTGCACCGGGTGGTCGTCGTCGGCGAGGCCGGCGACGAGGAGTTCGTGCGCCACGTCGTCGACGACGTCCTGCTTCCCCTGCTGACCCGCTGAACCACCCCGTCGACTGAGGAGAAACGCTGTGCGAGCAGTGCGCTACGACCGCTTCGGCGGGATCGACGAACTCTGGATCGACGAGGTCCCGCCCCCGAGCCCGGCGATGGTCAGGTCGTGGTCCGGGTGGAGGCCTCGTGCATCAACCCCGGCTCGCTGTCCGCGCTGCACGGCGCGCCCTACGTCCCCGCCCGCGACCTGGCCGGCACCGTCGTGGCTCTCGGGGCCGGCGTCCACGGTGACGACCCGGACGGGCTCACGGTCGGGGACCAGGTGCTCGGCTGGGTCCAGGACTGGGCCGCGCACGCCGAGCTCGTGGCGCTGCCCGCCGGGCAGCTCGTCCTCAAGCCCGAGGAGCTGTCCTGGGACGTCGCGGGCTCGCTGTTCGTCACCCCGATGGCGGGTCTCGCCTCGATCCAGGCCGTCGCCGTGCAAGGAGGTGAGGTGCTCGTGATCGCGGGTGCCTCCGGCGGGGTCGGGTTCACCGCAGCCCAGCTGGCCCGCCGCGCCGGCGCCACGGTCGTCGGCATCGCGGGGCCGGGGAGCGCCGACCGGTTGCGAGCCCACGGCATCGTCCCCGTCCGTTACGGCGACGGAGTCGTCGACCGGATCCGCGAGGCGACAGGTGGGCGGATCCACGCCTTCATCGACGCGGTCGGGGCCGGTTCGGTCGACGTGGCGCTGTCCCTGGGCGTGGACCCGGAACGCATCAACACCGTCGTCGACTTCCGCGCGGCGAGAGAGGAGGGGGTCAAGGCGCTGGGGACCATGGACGCCGGGGGGACGGCGTCGCTGCGCGAGCTGGCGGCCCTGGCGACGACGGGTGAGCTGATGGTGCCCATCGCCTCGACCTACCCCCTGGCGCTGGTCCAGGAGGCCTACCGTGAACTCGCCACGAGGCGACCAGCGGGCCGGGTGGTCCTGCACCCGCAGCAGTGACCAGCGCTGGAGAACCCGCAGCGACTGCGGTGGGCGACGTGCGGAGGCCACCCCCGATCTGCTCCACGCGGACGCTCTCATCGGCAGGAGCACCGCGGGTGGGGCGTCAGCGGGAGCGCTCGTCCTGATCGGGCGGCCGTTCCCTGGACGACGTCCGCGGAGGCGTGGTCTGCTGCTTGCCCGACGCTGCGTGCGGTGGCGTCGACGAGCGGAAGGGGTGCCGTGCCAGGTGGAGGCAGTGGACTGAGCCCGGAGGAGCTGGCCCAGACGCTGGAGCGCGCGTTCGACGAGCTCAGCGGGCCACCGGCAGCGGTGCGACTGCTGCACCGCACCGGCAACTGGCTGTCGGCGATGGACGAGGCCGGGTTCATCGACATCGAGCCGCCGCCTCCCGATGATCCCCAGGGACGTCCACGCGCGCGCATCGCCTGGCCGGAGGCACTGGCCGCAGCTGAGCACGGCGGTGCCCTGACCAGTCGCAGCCTGGATGCACCCTGGTACGAGGAGCGCGACGCGGACGAGCAGCCGTACGGCGTCGAACCGGAACCGGACGAGGTGCGCCGCGACGTGCCACTTCTTCGGCTGGCTGCGAGCCTGGCCGGCGCGGCACCGGTGGACCTCTCCCGTGAGCTGTCCGGCTTGGACCGGCCCACGACCGCGGTGGTGCTGGCCGCGATCAGCTCCGCCACGCAGGCGCACACCCGCGAGTACCGCCGCCTGCTCCCCGACGGGCGCCCTTCCACGTGGTCGGCGTCGACGTGGATCGGGCCGTTGTACGACTGGGCCGACGCTGAAGCAGAAGCCCAGCGGAACCGCGGTGAGGGAGAGGCGGAGGGTTCGTGGCGGCAGGGGCGGTTGGCGCTGTACCCGGCAGCGGAGGAGGAGGCAGCGATCGCCCGCGCGGCGCACGCCAACCCCCACCCGGTGGCGCGACTACCGTTGAGTGATCACGTGCTGCGCGTGCTCGGTGCTCTGCGACCTGGTGGCAGTGCAGGCATCCGCGGTGGTGGACGCGGTCTCCGCCGTCACCGCGGACGGGGAAGCGGCGACGGCGTCGGCAGCACACTGCTCCGCTACACCCGCGTTGAGGTAGAGGACTGGCTCGGCTTCGCGTTGCCGACCTTGACCCCGCTGGAGGAGGCCGGGCATCGACTGGTGTGTCTGAGAAGCAGGAACTCCTGGGAGCCGGAGGGTGCCCAGCTGCCCGCACGAGGCAGCTCCATCCCCAACGGTGATCCGGTGGAACTGAGCATCGCCCTGCGGTGGGTGCCGCCCGAGGTGGACTCGACCCGAGTGGCCCTGCACGACGACCAGGGCGAAGGCGTCACCGGTCTGGTCACCTACTCACCCTTCAGCAACGACCCGGAGGAGCGAACCGAGCGCCGAGCCACCTCGCTGACCGAGCCGGCCGGCGCCTACACCGGCATCACCGTCGACGGCACTCACGTGGGAGTCCAGCACAGCTCCCCGGGACACACCCGCATCGGCTGGTCCAAGCGAGGTCCCGACCCGCGGGACGCCGGCGGCACGGGTGTCTGGTACGGCATGGCCCTGCACCTGCCGCTCGAGCCGATCGCCGCCGTCGAGCTCATCCTGGCCAGTCGCGACATCGGTTGACCTGAACACGATCGGCGAGTCCGGTGCGTGGCGGACGGCCGCCGCTCGCGGCCAGCCCGAGGGCGAGCTCGACGCGTGGACGATCCGACCTCCCGGATCCGGTGGGGACGCGTCTCCTGCGTGACCAGCGGCGGGGGTGCGCGATGCGCGACGCACCCGCTCACCGCGGTACGCCCCGCGGACCGGCGTTCTCCCGTGCTCGTCGCCAGGCGTCAGGGCGCAGGGTCGTGCCTGGAACTTCGAGAGGGGTTGCTGCCGGCCGAGCGACCGCGCCGCTCGCGCTGCGGCCCCGAGGTCGGCGTCCGCGACCAGAGCGCGCGGACCCGGTGGGGGCGGGATCGAGACGGGTGAGCCGCGACCGACGCCGCCAGAGCCGGTGAGACCGGGCGTCCTCACACGACCGGTGGGACGACGCCGCGGTTCGGCGCCGCCGGCTCCCTCTGGGGTCAGCGGGTGGTCGCGTACTCCCGGAGAACCACCTCGAGGACGCGTCGGGGCGCAGCCGCTGCGGCAGCGTCGTCGATGACCGCCGCGCAGGTGACGAGCGTCTTCCACAGGGCCCAACCCCGCCCGCGGGCCCACGTGCCGTCGTCGACCCGGAGCCGGTTCCGGAAGGCGCGGCGGCCCGCGCCGTCCAGCAGTGTCCACGCTGCAGCGAGGTCACAGGCCGGGTCGCCGACTCCGCAGGTGCCGAAGTCGATGACCGCGCCCAGCCGCCCCTCGCGCAGCAGCAGGTTGCCCGGGGCGACGTCGCCGTGGAACCAGACCGGTGAGCCGGTCCAGCGCGCGTCCAGGGCGGCGGACCAGGCTCGATGAGCCAGCTCCCCGTCGAAGCCCCCGCGAGGGTGCTTCTCCAGGGTGTGCAACGCCGCCTGGGTCGTCGCGTCGAAGGTGCGCAACGTGCCGCCGCGGAACCAGTTGTGGGTGCCGGGCGCGGGCCCGTCGTTGGGGTCGACGCGCTGCAGGGCGGCGAGGAAGTCGGCGAGGTCGAGGCCGAGGCGGACCAGGTCGACGCTGCCGTCGGCGGTGCGCGCAGCGGTCGCCGGGTCTCCGGGGAGCCACCGGTACACCGACCAGGCGAAGGGGTAGCCGCGGCCGGGTCGGCCCCGAGCCAGCGGGCTGGAGACGGGGAGCGGCAGCAGCGGTGCGAGTCGGGGCAGCCAGCGGTGCTCCTTCTCCACGGCCTGCGCGTACTCCGCGGCGCTGGGCAGGCGCACCGACATCTCGGAGCCGAGGTGGAAGGTGTGGTTGTCCCAGCCGCAGGCGGCCACCGGGCGCACGGGGAGGCCGGCCCACTGGGGGAACTGGTCGGCGATGAGCCGTTGCACCAGGCCGGTCTCGACGCCGCGGCGGGCAGGGGCCGGACCGAGGTCGAAGGCGGTGCTCATGGGCGCGGTCCCTCTCAGGTGCTGGTGCGACGGTGTCGTCCCTCGGGGCCGGGCGAGCGGCGTCGCCGTCGTGGGCGCGACCAGGCTGGCACCGAGGTCGTCGCTCGCGCCAGCTCTCGGCAGGACGGTCAGCGCAGCGGGAGCAGCAGTCCGGCACCCCGGTCGTGGAGGCTCTCCGTCGTGCGGTGGTGGTCTCCGCGCCCCCTGCGCGTTCGCAGGTGTACGCAGTTCCCGGCGCGACCTGCGCCGGGGAGAGGTCAGGCGAAGTGCCCTGCTCCTCCCCGACGACCTGTCGTGGCCGGACCGCCGCACCTGTCGGGGGAGCAGAGCCGGACGTCCACGACCAGCGGCTGGGTTCGTGCGGTTCCGGCTGACACGTCGACGCGCTGAGGAGGAGACGACACGCTGCACGCGTGCCAGCTGACGACGACACCGTCCCCTCCCCACCGACCGCCGACGCCTCGCCGGACGAGGAGGTCCTCGTCGGCGGCGGCTCGACCGCCGTGGCTCGCCGGGGCGAGGCCGTGTACCGCACCGCAGGTCCGTGGACCCCCACCGTCCACCGACTGCTGGACCACCTCCACACCCGTGGCGTGACGTTCCTGCCGCACCCGCTGGGCTGCGACGACCAGGGCAGGGAGGTGCTGACCCACCTGCCGGGCACCGTGCCGACCTACCCACTGCCCGCGCACGTGTGGGCCCCGGCGGTGCTGGCCACCGCCGGCCGTCAGCTCGCCGAGGTCCATGCCGCCACCCGCAGCTTCCTCAGCGGCGACCTCGAGGAGGCCCCCGCGGGAGCGACCGGGGGCGAACTCGTGTGGCAGTCGCCGGTCCGCGAGCCGGTGGAGGTGGTCTGCCTGAACGACGTCGCCCCGCACAACATGGTGTTCGACGCCGAGGGTGGGCTGACCGGCTGGATCGACGTGGACACCGCCGCGCCCGGGCCTCGGGTGTGGGACCTGGCTCACCTGGCCTACCGCCTGGTCCCCCTCACCGGCGCGACGGACTCCGGCGCCGGGATCCCGCAGCTGTTGCGCTACCGCCGGCGCCTGAGTGCCTTGTGCCTTGTGCCAGGCCTACGCCACGGCTGGAGACGAGGTCGTCGTCACCCCGCGAGACGTGGTGCCCGTCGTCGTGCAGCGCCTGCTGGCCCTCGCCGACGACGCCGAGACCCGATCGGCCGCCGGCTCCGTGGACCTGGCCGGGCACGGTGAGCACTACCGCCGCGAGGCCGCCTGGCTGCGGGACCACGCCGACGACCTGGCGGAACCGCCCACCGCGGACCTGGTGGTGCTCACCGGACCCATCGCCGCAGGCAAGTCGACCACCGCCGCCGCCCTGGCCCGGGCCGCCACCGGCCGGAACCTGATCGCGGTGGTCGTGGACGTCGACGACGTCGCCGAGGCGGTCGCCGAACCCGGTGCGGGCGAGACGGGCCTGTGGCTCTCGGCTCACCAGGCCCACGGGGCCCTGGTGGCGCGGTGGCTGCGCACCCCCGTGGACCTGGTCGTCGCCGTCGGACCCGTCTGCTCACCCGCCGAGCGCACCGCCCTCCTCGAGGAGCTGCCGGCCGGGACCGCGGTGACCTGGGTGCTGCTGGACGCCCCGGTGGAGACGACGCTGGCCCGGGCCGCAGCCGATCAGACCCGCGGGCTGTCCCGCGATGCGACCTTCCACACCGACCGCCACGCCCGGTTCCGGCGCCTGCTCGACGGCATCCCCGCGGACCACGTCTTCGACACGAGCACCACCAGCGTCAACAGCATCACCGACCACCTGCTCGCGGCCCTGCATCCTCTCTCCGACACCGTGCGTCGAGGCGCAGCAGACGACACCGGTGGTGCGAGCCGGAGCGGTGGCCAGCGGTTCGACGTTCCCTGAGCCGAGCTGAGCTCCGGGTTCCGGGTTCCGGGTTCCGGGTTCCCGGAAGAACCGCGATCGGTCGACGGGTTCGCGGAACCCACCGGGCGAGGTCGTCGGTCGGGGTCCTGTGCGGGGAGCCTCGGCCCCCGTGGGGCTCCGGCGGTGGGCAGTCGTCAGCGGGTGAACGGGGCAGGCGCCAGTCGGCGGCGGCCCCCGACGATCCCGGCACCGGGCGCCTCCGGCTCCTCCGCGACGATGGAGCGGATGAAGCCCTTCCGCATGCGCACCGAGGCCTCCAGGGAGCGCCCGGCGGCCGGTGTGGCGAGGAGCGTGAACGTGCCTCCCACCCCAGCCGCGGTCATCGACAGCGCGGCGAGGGCCTCGGCCACGCGCAGCAAGCCGGTTTCGGCCACGCGGTGGATCGGGTGGTGCAGGCCCTCGTTGGCGGTGACGGCGGCGTAGGAGGGCGTGTCGGTGTCGGCGCGGCCCTACATCACGGCGTGCAGGGCCGGATGGGCCAGGCCGAAGGCGATGTGCTGGTCCCAGCCCCGGCGCAGGTCCGCGACGAGGTCGTCGGACTCCGCCGTGCTGCGGTAGCTGCGCTGGTGCAGCAGGAAGCCCTCTGCCGCCACGGCGCGGGGAGGTCGTGGCGAGGCGCTGGTTGGACGAGCGCTCCTGCCGTCAGGGTTGCGGTCGTGCGGCGAGGCGCCGCGCCGCCTCGACGACGAAGTCCCGGCGCCGAGCCTGCTCCCGGGCTCCGCTCCCCGCCGCCCCGGTGATCATCTCCGCGAGCTGAGGCACGGTCTGCCACCACGCGGCGAGGGCGATCAGCGCGAACACCAGGTGCGCCGGGTCGAGACCGTCGTCGAGCACGCCGTCGCGCTGCGCGGCGGCGACGCGGGCCACCTTGTCCCGGTAGTGCTCGGCCCGGGTCGCCGCTCGCGCGGGCTGGTCGGGCTGCAGCCCCTCCCACTGCAGCAGGCGGCTCAGCTCCGGGTGGGAGCAGTGGTAGTCGTACGTCGCGCCCGCGAACTCGCCGACGTCGTCCAGACCGCTCCCCGTGAGCTCCACCGCCGCCGCGAGCCGTTCCAGCTCGGTCGACAGCACCAGTTCCCAGAGCGCCCGCTTGTCGCCGAAGTAGCTGTAGAGCCGTTCCTTGTTCACACCGGCGCGGGCCGCGACGGCGCCGACGGTCGTGCCGTCGAAGCCGTGGGCGGCGAACTCGACCAGTGCGGCGTCCCGCAGTCGACGACGTGTTCCCTCGGTGTCCCAGGCCACCGTGCCAACGTACCAACTCCGTCGTTGCGTTTGGGCGTAGACGCACTTAGGCTCCAACCACATCGTTGGAGTTGGAGGACGTATGAGCGAGATCGACCGTCTGCCGGAGTCCGGCCCGATCGCGCCTGGCGCCGTGGCCGTCGTGACCGGCGGGGGCAGCGGCATCGGCTTGCAGGTGGCGCGGCAGCTGCTGTTCCGCGGCCTGACCGTGTGGATCGGGGCGCGCGACCTCGAGCGCGGGCGACGGGCAGCTGAGGACCTCGGTCCCGCGGCGCGCGTCGTCCGGTTGGACGTCACCCGGCCCTCGTCGATCGCCGCCGCCGTGGCGGAGGTCGGTGACCTCGACGTCCTCGTCAACAACGCGGGCGTCAACCCCGGCGGCGAGGACGTCGTCGCCACCACGCTCGAGCAGTTGCGGACCGCGTACGAGACCAACGTCTTCGGCCTCGTCGCCGTCACCCAGGCCTTCCTCCCCGCGCTGCACCGGTCGGCGCGGCCGCGCATCGTCAACGTCTCCAGCGGCACCAGCTCGCTGACCTGGGGGAGCGGCCCCAATCCCCAGTTCGACTGGGAGCGGGCCGGGGGTGGTGGCCTGGCGTACCGGAGCTCCAAGACCGCGGTCAACGCCGTCACGCTCCTGACCGCCCAGGCCGTCGGGCCGCGGTTCAAGGTCAACGCCCTGGCACCGGGTCTGCGGCGGACGAACCTGCTGCCCGGGATGACCGTCGGCGGCGACCCGGCCGAGGCCGCCGCCGGCGCCGTGCGCCTCGCGCTGCTGCCCGACGACGGCCCGACCGGAGCGCTGTGGTCGTGGGACGGGACCCGCGTCCCCTGGTAGTCCGCGCCGTCACCGCGCCCCAGCAGCCGGCCTGAGCACGACGGCCGGCGCGTTCGGCGAACACCCAGGGAGCAGGCCTACGGTCACGAGACGCAGTGGGACGCGGGGCTCGCACGAGGAGGTACCGGACGCGTGACTCCCTGGATCGACGGTCTGCCTCCTGCTGCCACCGCACGGGTGCAGCGCCAGCGCGCCAGCGGCACGGCCGGCTCCCTCCTCTCGGTGCCGGCGGCCGCGGGGGTCCGCGCGGCCGGGCTGGTCCCGGCCGGCGAGGTCTTCGGGTGCTACGTGGTGAACCTCGGGTGGTCGGGCGGCTTCTGCGGCGGTTACGGCCTCGGCCAGGGCGGCCTGTTCGGGGCCCAGACACCGGTGGTCTCCTCCAGCAGCACGAACCGGTACGCCGGCGGCTACGGCCCCTTCACCCGGGCCGTCGAGACCGCCTGGCAGGGGGCGCTGGACCGCCTGCTCGCGGAGGCTCGCGCCCTGGGTGCCGACGGCGTCGTCGGCGTCCGCACCAGCCGACGGCACGTCGACGGCAACGCCCACGAGTTCTCGGCGCTGGGAACCGCCGTCCGGGTCCTCGACCCCGCTGCCGCTCCGCACCTGTCCGGGCGGCAGGGGGTCTGGAGCGCGGGCCTGAGCGGCGAGGACTGCGCGGCAGCGATCCTGTCCGGCTTCGCTCCCCGCGGCCTCGTCTTCGGCATGACCGTCACCACCAAGCACGAGGACTGGTTGCTGCGGCAGCAGCGGAGCAGCTGGCAGAACACCGAGGTCACCGGGTTGAGCGAGCTGCTGCTGACGGCGAGGTCGGGTGCCCGGCAGCGCCTCGCGGCGGCGGCGGAGGGCATCACCAGGCGCGGTGACCTGGTGGTCACCGAGACCCGGGTCCGGCAGTTCGAGGTGGCCTGCGGCCAGGAGCGCGACGTCAACGCCGAGGCCACCTTCGTCGGCACCGTCCTGACGGAGGTCCCGGGCCGGGCCCGGACTGCGGCTCCACGGCCGCTGCCCGTCCTGCCCCTGTCAGACGACGGGCTGCGGAGATCCCCGTCCCGAACCAGCACCAGGAGAGCACCCCGATGACCCCGACCCCGGACGGCACCGACCTGAGCCAGGTGCACCTGCCACCCGACGCCCGCGCCCGTCTCGCGGGCATGCGCGGCGACGGCCGGCGCGGCATGTTCACCTCCGACCTGTCGGTGAACGAGTTCCTGCTGGTCCGGGAAGCGGGTTTCCGGCCCGTGGGTCTCGTGCTGGGTTCCAGCGTCTACCACGTGGGCATCCAGGTGGGGCGGTGGAGCAAGAACATGGAGCTCGACAAGCTGACCCAGGCGATGTACCACGCCCGCGAACTCGCCATGACCCGCATGGAGGCCGAGGCCGCCGAACTCGGGGCCGACGGCATCGTCGGGGTCCGGCTGGAGATCGAGTTCAAGGAGTACGGCAACGACCTGGCGGAGTTCATCGCGATCGGCACGGCCGTCGTGGCCGACGTCCCACCGCCGAGCGGGACGTGGCGCAACGTCCACGGGCTGCCCTTCACCTCGGACCTCTCGGGCCAGGACTTCTGGACGCTGATCCAGGCCGGCTACGCGCCGCAGGGCCTGGTCATGGGCACCTGCGTCTACCACATCGCCCACCGCGGGATGCTGGCCTCCCTCGGGACGATCGGCGCCAACGTCGAGATCGAGCAGTACACCGAGGCCCTGTACGACGCCCGCGAGCTCGCCATGAGCCGGATGCAGGCGGAGGGCGAGGCCCTCGGGGCCGAGGGCATCGTCGGTGTCCAGATGCTGTCGCTGCCGCACCGCTGGGGCGGGCACACCACGGAGTTCTTCGCCATCGGCACCGCCGTCCGCCCGCTGCGCGAGGACCACGTGATCGCCACCCCCACCCTCGTGCTCCCCCTGACCGACGGGGACCGTTGACGCCGCACGGGGTGAGCGTCGCCCCCGGGCCCGGGACGGACCCGCAGGCGCTGCTCGAGGAGCTCGTCGGCGCGGTCCGGCAGGTGCTGGGCGCGGCGGCGCCCGACGTCCTCGAGGAGCAGCGCAACCGCTCGCTGGCGGACCGGCTCGCCGGCCGGCCGGGCCGTCTGCAGCAGGTGCGGTTCACCGGTCCCGACACCGTCCTCACCGTGACCACCGCCGGGGGGCGGTGGCAGGGCGAGTCGGCGCGCGTCGTGCGCGGCGTCGTCATCTCCCGCCAGGCGCTGGCGCTGGGGGAGTGGCTCACCGCCTTCGCCGGCCAGCTCGCGGCCCGCGCCACCGAGGTGGCGGGCGACGCCGCCGCCGTCGGACGGGCGCTGGCGGTGCTCGGCGTCCGGTCCGGCGGCTCCGACCTCGTCGTCGACGACACCGACGTCGACGGTGGCCTGGCGGGCCTCCTGCCGCGGACCGCGGGTCGGCTGTCGGCAGAGGCCGCAGCGGTGCTGCAGCGCACCGTGGGCCTGCTGCGCGAGGCGCTGCCGCGGGTCGCGGACCAGCCCGAGGCCGATCTGCTGCTGCGGCGCACGGCGACGGCGTACCTGCCGGACACGCTGCGCGCCTACCTCGTCCTGCCGCCGGAGTTCGCCCGCACGCACGTGCTGGCGGACGGCACGACGCCCGACCAGGCGCTGCTGGCGCAGCTGCTCGTGCTCGAAGCAGCCGCCGCGCAGCTGCACGAGGCCGCTCTGACCCACGACGCGACGGCGCTGCGGGTCAACGGCCTCTTCCTCGACGACCGCTTCGCCCGGTCGGCGCTGGAACTGCCCGACCGGCCGCCGACGGCCTGAGTCCCCGACCTCGCCGCCCAGCGTCCCGGCGCACCCGGGGCCGCAACGCACGCCAGGCGCGGGAGCTCCAGCCGGGGGCCTGCGGTGACCGGGTAACGCCGGGGCCGGGGTGACCGATGGGTCTGCCGGTGGGCGAGGGACGTCGACCCGTCGCCCGAGGAGCCACCGTGAGTCCGATCCGTCCCGCCCGGTCGAGAGCGGCAGCCCCGGTGCTGTCGGCGGTCGTGCTGGTCGCGGTGTTCGTGGGCGGCGCGGTGCAGCCGGCCGCGGCGCAGTCGCCCTTCACCGTCCAGCGCCTGACGGCGACGGCGGACCGCTTCCAGACGTCGGCCTCGATCGCGCGCACGGCGTTCCCGGACGGGGTGTCCACGGCGATGCTCGTCAACGGCGACGACCCCGTGGACGCGCTGGCGGCCTCCGCGGTCGCCGGGACGGGGACCCCCGTCCTCTACACCCGGCGGGACACCGTCCCGGCTGACGTGCTCACGGCGCTGCACGACCTGGGCGTCACCGACCTCACCGTCGTCGGTGGGCGAGCGGTCGTCTCGGACGCGGCCGTGGACACCCTGCGCGGCAACGGCTTCACCGTCCAGCGCCTCAGCGGGCGCGACCGCTACGACACCGCCGCCACGCTCGCGCGGATGGCGGCGGCACGTCCACACGACGACGTCGGGTGGCGCGTGCTGCTGGTGCGCGGGGACGCGCTGGCCGACGCCCTGTCGGTGGCGCCGGTCGCGGCCCGGTACGGCTACCCGCTGCTGCTGACGGGCCGCGAGCACCTGCCGGCCGCCACCGAGCAGGGTCTGCACGACGTCCTCGCCGCCGAGCCCTCGTCGGTGCCGGTCACCGTGGTCGGTGGCCCCGGAGCGGTGTCGGGGGCGGTGCTCGAGGAGGTGGACCGCCTCGCCGCAGGCGCAGCGCAGGTCGACCGGTGGTTCGGACCGGACCGGTACGCGACGGCGGTGACCGTGGCGCAGCGCACGACCGACGGCGGGAGGATCGGGATCGCCAACGGCGTCAGCCTCGTCGACGCGCTCCCCGGGGCGGTCCTCCTGGCGCGCTCGGCGGCGCCGGTCCTGCTGAGCGAACCCGACCGGCTCGGGCGGGCGCTGTCGACGTACGTCCTGGCGAACGAGGAGCAGCTGTCCTCCGCCGTGGTCCTCGGCGGGACCAGCGCCGTCCCCGAGCACGTCGTCACGGAACTGCGGCAGAAGGCCGTGGCCCCGCAGGTGCGGTTGGAGGCGGTCAGCAGCACCGCGACGAGCATCACGGTCCACCTGGCCCAGAGGGTGCAGTACCGCTACCGGCTGTTCCTGTCGCCGGCGCAGCCGGGGGCGGGGGAGGGGGGCTGCGTGCCGACCGCCGCCCTGCCTCCGGCCGGTGCGCGGGAGGTGGAGTGGCCGTCCACGCCGTTCAGCGTGGACAGCGTGACGATCGGTAGCCTCCTCCCGGGCACCCGGTACGACCTCTGGGTCGCCCGCAGCGTGGACGACGTCCCGGAGACCTTCACGGGGTTCCCCGTCCGCACCGCGTGACCGTCCGTCCCCTCCCCGTGCGTCGGTGGGGCGACGATCGACGGGTGCGCACCGGTGTTCCCCGAGGCCCGGGGCGGCGGAGGCGACCGGCGGTGACCCGGACCTCCCGTCAGTCGTCGAAGGCGGACCAGCAGATCGCGGTGCGTTCGGCCTGGTCCTCGAGCACCAGCGCCCGGATCTGCCGCGGAAGGCGCCCGCGCTGCCAGTCACGCTCCAGCCGTCCAGCCGTGGAACTCCTCGGGTGCGCGGCCCGCACGGCCTTGATCGCGTAGGCGGCGGCGCCGAGGTCGTGCTCGGGCACGTGGGGAACGCAGGCGGCCTGGCCGGCGGCGTAGGCGGCGGATCGAGCCGCTCCCCGCCGTGAGCGGGCGGCCCCCATCGCGTGTCCGCCGCGGGCACGGGCCTCCATCATCGGCGTGCGGCCGGCGGCCCAGGCCCGGGCCGCCTCGACGGCCTCGCGGGGGCGGGTGTCGGTGGGTTGCTCGTCCTCGAACAGGTGCAGGACGTGCTCAGCGCACTCGGCGGCCCACAGGGTGAGGAGTCGGTGGTCCTCCTCGGTCAGCGTCCCGCCGCGGCGGACGGTGATCAGGCGCGGGTCGCGGACCTTCGGGAGGATCACGTGACCAGCCTGCCAGCAGGAGTGGGGCCGCGCCTCAGCTCGCGCGGGGCGGGTCGAAGGCCGGTGACGAGGGATCGAGATCGCGGATGAGCTCGCGGAACGGTCGGTCGTCGGGCCCGGTGAAGTCGCGGACCGGGGTGAAGCCGGCCTTGGCGCACAGGGCGAGGGACCGGTCGTTGAAGGTGGCGACGGCGGTGCGCAGCTGTCGCGGGCGGAAGAGGTCCACCGCGAGGGCGGCGACCTGCTCGAGGAGGCCGGAGGCCAGGCCTCGGCCGGTGAGGTCGGGGCGCACGCCCAGCCCCACGTCGAGGACCCCGTTCCGAGGTCGTTGTCCGCGGACGCGCGCTTCCGGGCCGACGACGCAGAAGGCGACGACGCCGTCGTCACCGGTGGCGGGGTAGTAGCCGTCGCCGTCGGGGCCGCGGTGGGTGAAGAGGTCGGTGAGGGTCGGGTCCACGTCGTAGAGGTCGAAGGGTGGGGGGTAGGCCCAGGCGGCGACGGAGCGGGCCTCGTCGAGGGTGAACGGGCGTCGGAGCAGGGTCGGCACCCGCGGCACGGTAGTCAGGTGCCTCGACCGTGGCCGAACGACGTGCACACCCCCGGGCGTGACCTCCGCACCACCACGCTGGAGGCGCGGCGACGACCGCGATGGCCTCCACCTGCACCAGCTGGTCGGGCCACTCCGGGACGCTCACGCCGGGGAGGCGCAGGCCGCCTGGTCGGTCAACGCGGCGGGGCGGATGGAGGTGAGGGCGTCGTCGGTCGCAGCGGGCTGTTCGCGCGCACCGCCGGTTCCAGCAGCGAGAGCGTGCGCTGCTCGGCGTCGAGGGCGACGCGCAGGCCGAGGGGCATCGGGAGGTTGGCGCCGGCGTGGCCGAACTCGACGCCGCCCAGGACCGGGACGTCGCGGTCGCCGAGGACGTCGAGGACGATCTCCGGCAGAGTCGGGCCGGCATCGGACGTAGCGGGTTCGCCGAGCCCGTCGACCGCGTGGGGAACGCCGACGACCATGCCGGCGATCCGGTCCAGGATCCCGGCGTGGCGCAGCACGTGCAGGTAGCTCCACACGTGGGCGGCTTGGCCGCCCATTTCCTCCCAGAACAGCACGGCACCGTCGAAGCGCTCCGGCGCCAGCGCGTAGCGCGTCGCCTGCACCAGCGCGATGCGGTTGATGACCCCTCCGACCAGGGGACCCTCCGCGCGGCCGGGCCGCCAGCACTGCCACGAGGAGGTCGTGGGTAGCGCCCCGATCGGTTCGGGGCTGGTCAGCAGCCTGACGTACAGGTCCTCGAGCTGCGCCCGGCGCTGCAGGGTCGCGTCCTGCCACGCGCCGCCGAGTCCGGGGGTGGCGAGATCGGCGTGGAAGCCGACGAGGCCGGTCTGCGAGTAGAGGACCAGGTGCAGCAGCGCGACGTCGCTGTAGCCGAGGACCGGTTTGGGGTCGGCGCGGACCGCGTCGAGGTCGATCAGGTCAAGGTAGCCGAACGCCGTCTGGCCGCCGTCGTGCGCGATGACCGCGCGCACCTCGGGGTCGCGCAGCAGGCCGTTGAGCTCACCGGCGATCTCCGCCGGTGTCGCCGCGCTCCACCAGTGCTGCCGGCCCGGTGCGAGCAGCGGCGAGACGTGCACGCGGAAGCCCATCCCCTCCAGGACCCCCACCGCCCGCTCCAGGCCCACCTCCTGCTGCCACCGGGCGTCCAGCGGCCCGGACAGCGCGGAGATGGCGACGAGGTCCCCGGGTACCAGGGCCCGGGGCCGCAGCAGGCCGGAGACGGGAGGATCGATCACCGGGTGAGTGTCCCTCCGCCCGTCGCCTCGGTGCGGCGATCCTGTCCGGGGCGGACCTCGGTGCGGTCGCCCGGGAACTGCACGACGATGCGGACGTCACGCTCATCGACGCCTCGGAGAACTCCCGGGCCCCGAAGGCGAGGCCGGGGCCCTCGGCGCTCACGAGGCGACCCGATCGTCGACAGCCGCCCCGGCCCCGCCGGGGACGCGTGAGGGAGCACGCGCTCCGACGGGGAGGTGACCGGTCGTGGTGACCGTGCGCCGAGCCTGGCCACCACGACCGCCGTGGATCACTCGCCCGGGGTCCAGGGGACGATGACGTCGATGATCCAGGTGACGCCGAACTGGTCGGTGAGCTTGCCGTAGAGCGGGCTGAAGAACGAGGGGCCCAGCTCGACCTCGACGACGGTGGCGCTGGGACGCAGCCCGTTCCAGCACCGGGTGATCTCCTCGGCGTCGTCGGAGCGGAGGGCGAAGTAGTAGGGGTTGTGCCCCGGGTCGTAGGGGTGGCCGTCCTGGACGTCGTAGGCCATCACGTGGAAGCCGCTGGGGGAGAGGACCTGTCCCCAGGCGATCTGCTCGGCCTGGTCTGGTCCCTGCCCGGCGGCGGACGTGCCGTAGGGGACGGCGACCACGTCCCCTCCGAAGACGGACCGGTAGAAGTCCAGGGCCTGCCTGGCGTTGCCGCGCAGGTTGACGTGCAGGGTGCTGGTGACGCTCACGTGGTCCTCCTCCTGCCCGGGCGGACCGTCCGCCCGGGTACGACGAGACCATCTCGCCGGTAGAGGTCAGGGACGGTCCTGCATCGACGGCGACGTCGCGACGTCGCCACTCCGGACCCAGCAGCCGCGGGTGCGAGCAACGTCCTCCGGCAGGGCCGCCGCACGGCACGAGCGAACCTCGGCGCGGCCGGCGGCAGGGGGAGTGCGATCGAGGACGCCTCGGTCAGAAGATCGCCAGGGGGTTCACGGGCAGGCCGGTGGCCCCGCGCAGTCGAGGCGGTGCGACGGTGAGCAGGAAGGCGTAGCGGCCGAGCTCTGCGCAGACCACGGCCAGCTCGTCGACCTGGACGCCGTCGATCAGCGGCATCCCCAGACGGGTCAACCCGACCATGTGCAGCGGCATCGGGACCTGCTGGTCCGATGGCGGGAAGGTGTCGCTGATGTCGCCCGCGTAGAGCGAGACGTCGCGCTCCTGCATCCAGGCGACGGCGTCGACGGTCATGCCTGGCGCCGGAGCTTCCCCGCCCCAGGAAAACGTCCACCCGCTGCGCACGACGAGTGCGTCGCCGGGTTCCAGGCGCACCCCACCGCGCTGCTCCGCGGCGTCGAGGTCGGCGCCGGTGATGGGGTGCGCGGACGGCAGTCGACCACCGGGGGCCAGGTCGAGGAGGACCCCCCGGGTGAGGACGCCGTCGGCGAACGCCGTGCTCGAGCCGTGCACGACGCCACCCGCGGTCACGGCCTCGGTCAGGGGGCGGCCCGGGTAGACCACGCCGTCCACCGGCATGTGCGCGAAGGCGTCGAGGTGGGTCAGCGCGGGGTGGTGGGGGTTGAGGATGAGCAGTTCGGCCATGCCCAGGGGTGGGGTGCCGGTGTACAGCAGGGCCTGCTGCACCGGCGGTGACGGCGGCGCAGCGGGTGCGAACGGTCCGCCCAGCACCGAGGCCGGGTCCACGGGCACGCCCAGCGGGACCCACCGCCCGCTGCGGGCCTCGGCCACGGCCCGCGCGCGGACCTCGTCGGTGATCAGGTTGAGGGTGCCGAGTTCGTCGTCATCACCCCAGCGGCCCCAGTTGCTGGGGAGCGCGTCGACGTGGGGCTCGGTCACAGGGGGCATGGTCGTCACTCGTCTCGTGGGGATGCCGCTGGGCATAAGGACCCTTACACCCATCAGGAACCTTACACTCAGCGCATGTCCCCTGCGGCCCCCGGCTGGAGCGGCGGTGATCCCGAGGCGTTCACGGCCCTGACCCTGGTCCGCGCCTCCCTGGCCCTGAGGCGGGTCTTCGTCGCCACGCTCGCCCCTCACGACGTCACCCCGCAGCAGTTCAACGTGCTGCTCCACCTCGTCCAGGACCCCGGGCGCAGTCAGGCCGACCTCGCCCGTGAGGTGATGGCCACCCCCCAGTCCGTGGGTGAACTGCTGCGGAGCATGGAGGACGAGGGGCTGGTCGAGCGCACACCCCCGGCCGGCCGGGGCCTGCCGTCCGCGGTCTACGCCACCGCGACCGGCCGCGCACTGCTGGACGACGTGACCCCGTTCGTCCTGGCCGCCTTCGCCCCCGAGGCCCTCGGCCTCGACCCGACCGCGTGCGACCGGCTCAACCTCGACCTGCACTCGATCCTGGCTGCGCTCGGCACCTGAGCGAACCGCGCCGGCGCTGTCGGTCAGCAACGCCCCTCCACGGCGCTGGTGATCGCTGGTCGAGCCCGGTGACCGGGGAAGCGTCGCGGGGACGGGCGGTCCTGCGGACCAGCGGTGCGAGGACGTCTGCAGGTGCGGGCCAGCGGCCGCGTCCTCGCCACGACCTCCCCCCTCCCGGCCGTCGCGGTCTCGCGAGACAGCTCGGTACCCGCCCGGGTGTGCTCGGCTGTGATCATCGCCGCCAACGGCGTGCCGCTGGGCATCGCGTCCGCTGCGGTCGAGCGAGGGAGCAAGGCGAAACCCGTTGTCGCCACCCGCACCAGCACCCGGGACCACCGGCTCAGAGGGCTTCTCGTCGCGTCGTCGCGCGACCGGCGGCACGACCGTGAGGTCGGCGCACGGGCCGTGCGTTCGCCGTGACCGTCTACCCAGCGGTGCGCAGCCGTCGGCGGTAGTGCAACGGGGCCTCGCCGACCTCGCGCTTGAAGGCGGTGCTGAAGGCGCTCTCCGAGGCGTAGCCGAGCTCGGCGGCGAGGACGCCGACGCGCACGTCGGGGCTGCGCAGCGCGCGCTGGGCCAGGGCCATCCGCCAGCGCGCGAGGTAGGCCAGGGGTGTGATCCCGGCGACCGTGCGGAACCGCTCGGCGAAGCTGGTCCGGGACATGCCGGCGGCACGGGCCAGCTCGACCAGGCCCCAGGCCCTGCCGGGGTCGTCGTGCATGAGCTGCAGCGCCGGCGCGAGGGACTCGTCGGCGAGCAACCGCAGCCACCCCACGGGTGGCTCCTCCTGCTCCAGGTAGGCCCGCAACACCTCCAAGAGGAACAGCTGACCGTTCTGCCGGATGGCGAACGCCGAGCCGAGCCGTCCGCTGGAGGCCTCGGCGAAGACCTGCGCGACCAGGGCGGCCAGCCGGGCCGCCGCTGGTGTCCCGGCGCGGACGTGGACGAGACCGGGTAGCGCGGAGCTGAGCAGCGCCTGCCCGGCCGGGTCGACCTGGATCCACCCGCCGATGAGGACGTCATCCCTGGACAGGTCCGCCGAGGCCAGGGCCATGGCGTCGAAGCTGTTCTCGGGCAACACATCGGCCGGCGTTGCGCCGTCCGTCCCGCCGTCGACGTCCAGGTGGGTGCGGTGGTTCAGCAGCACGACGTCTCCAGGAACCAGGTCGATCGGGCCCACCGGCCCACCAGGCCCCTCGACGCTGACCCGCGCAGACCCCGCGACCAGCGCGATGAGCTTCAGCGGGCGTGACACCGCAACCCGCGAGGACCACGGTCCGCGGACCGCGAAGCCACTGGTCACCACGCCCCGGACGTCGACCTGGTCGAAGACGTCGGACAGGGCATCGGTCATGGCTTCACGGATCACCCTCGTACTCTGGCGAAGGAAACTCGGACTGGCAATCATTCCGCGTCCAGGGCTGCCAGGTCATGCTGGAGTCATGACGACGCACCAAGCTCCGTTGGGCACCCCGTTCACCCCCGCCTCCACCGCTGACGACGTCCTGGCGGGCGTCGACCTCCGCGGTCGCACCGCCGTCATCACCGGTGGGCACAGCCGGCTCGGCCGCGAAGTCACCCGCGCCCTCATCCGCGCCGGCGCCTCCGTGACCGTCGCGGCGCGGAACACCGCCCGCGCGGCCGAGGCACTCGCGGGGATCGACGGTGTCCAGGTCGAGCAGCTCGACCTCACCGACCCGGCCTCCGTCGACGCCTTCGCCGCCCGCTGGGCCGAGTCCGGACGCCCGGTGCACATGCTGGTGAACAACGCTGCGGTGCTGTTCGGCCCGCAGCTGCGCCTGGACGCCCGCGGCCACGAGCTGGCGTTCTCCACCTCTCACCTCGGTCACTTCCAGCTCACCCGGGCGCTGCTGCCGGCCCTTCGCGCGGCCGGCGGCGCGCGGGTGCTCACGGTGACCTCCGGTGCGGCTCGGTTCGGGCAGATCCGCTGGGACGACCTCGACTTCGCGACCGGCTACCACCCGGTGGCGGCCTACGCGCAGTCCAAGCGGGCGAACGTCCTGTTCACGGTCGAGCTCGACCGGCGCTTCGCCGCCGACGGCATCCGGGCCTCCGCGGCGCATCCCGGGGTCGTCATCGGGAGGGGTCCGCACGCTCCGCAACGTCTGGACTCCTACCGCGCGCAGGGTCTCGTCGACGAGCACGGCACCACGGTCATCGACCCGCGAGCGGGGAAGAAGACCGTCGAGCAGGGTGCGGCCACCCTCGCGTTCGGTGCGGCCAGCCCGTGGCTGGACGGCATCGGCGGGGTGTACCTGAAGGACAGCGACGTCGCCGTGCTCGACGACCAGGAGCGGCCACTGACCGCGGACGAGATCCCGTCCGACGCCAACTCGGCGATGCTCGACCCCGACGACGCGCGACGGCTGTGGGACGTGAGCGAGCAGCTGCTCGCCTGACCAGAGCGGCTCGCAGTGGGACATCGACATGACGACGTCGTCGACCACCCGCCCCGTCAACCCGTCGAGCAGTCGACTGTCGCGGAACCGACCGGTGGTGAGGTGCGGGCCTCCTCCTACCGTCACCTCGACTGAGCACTAGGTGTCGACGACCCGACACACCTCGACTGCCGCCACCTCTGGAGAGAGACCGTCGCGACCGACGACACCACGCCACCCGGCGATGCCGCGACTCCACGGGCCTCGACTCTCCAGGCCAGGGAGCACGCGGCAGCTGGGCGCTGGCTGGACGACCTGGACCCACCCACCACACCTGACGCGGTCGTCGCGCGGGGAGTCGGTGACGTCGCCACCGTCGTCGACCGCGTCCAGGCCGCGGAAGAGGACCTCACGGCCGCGGTGTTGCGGGCCCGTCGCGCGGGGGCGAGCTGGAACCACCTCGCCCTGCCCCCCGGTGTCAGCCGTCGAGCAGCCCGCCAGCGCTTCGCCGCTGTGGAGGAGTCCTCGACACCGGTGTCCTGACACCTCAGCCGGCAGGGGAGTGCTCGGCCGATCCGGCGAGGCCACAGGGTCGACAGAGTCGGGACGTAGCCCCACCCGTGGGAACCCCGGGCCGCAGGCCTCACCGGGGTTGCACCGAGCCTCGTCCCGGAATCACGCGCCGATGTCGATCAGCGCTGCGGAGCAGGCGTCCGCGTCCGAGGTGGCTGGGCCGAGCGCTACCGCCACGACCACGACAGTGGGAGCACCCTCGAGGCCCGGGACCTCGAGCCTCGAGGACCCCCGCTCCGCGGGCTCCTGACTGCACCACCTCAGTGCTCGAGGAGCTGGGCGTTGCGTGCCGCGATGGCTTCGGCTGTCGTGGGGAAGATCATGGGCAGGCCGAACGTCTCGGTCTCGGTCTGGATGCGCTCGGCGACGGGGCGGAAGCTGCGCTCGTACTCCGCGAAGGCACGGTGGATGTCGCCGTCGGTGGTGAGGAAGGCGTCGTGGAGCGCCGTGGCGCCGAGGATCGCGACCGAGCCGCCCGTGCCGGCGGCGGGGGAGGGGCAGTACGCGGCGTCGCCGACGAGTGCGACCCGGCCGGACGACCACTGCGGCAACCGGATCTGGCTCAGCTTGTCGAAGTAGAAGTTGTCGGCGTTCAGAGCGGCGTCGACGACGTCGGTGAACGGCTCGCCGGCACCGGCGAACTCCTCGCGGATGATCTGCTTCTGCTCGTCGGTGTCGTGGTAGTCGTAGGGGATCTCCTGCGCGGCGTGGAACACGAGGACGACGTCGGTGGTGTCGTCGTAGGAGTTCAGCAGCAGCGTCCGGCCGGGGGTGTTCTGGATCCGTGACGTCCAGGACGGGATGAACGTGCCGTCCACCACGGTGACGGAGGTGTAGTGCTGCAGGAAGTGGCTGCAGTCGCTCTCCGGCCCGAAGCGGAGCCGGCGCACGGTGGAGTGGTTGCCGTCGCACCCCAGCACCATCGCGAAGTCGCGGGTGGGAGCTTCGCGGAAGGTCGCGCGGACGCCCCCGGCGACGTCAGTGAGGTCGGTGATGGCGTCGTCGAAGATCACCTCGACGGTGTGCTCGACCTCGGCGAACAGGATGGCCAGGAGGTCGTCGCGGTGGATCTCGACGTCGTCGTGGCGGTGGATCTCGTACTCGTCGATGACGATGGTGTCCTCGGAGGTCTCCGGCTCCATCCTCGCGATGGTGACGCCGTCGACGTCCGCGAACTCGGTGGTGCGGGGCGGTAGCGCCTTGGCCTGCACGGCGGAGAGGATGCCCATCCGGTCAGCGATCGCCATCGTGTCGTTGCGCAGGTCGACGGGCGTCCCACCCTTCCTCAGCCCTTTCGCGCGTTCGACGATGGTGACGTCGTAGCCCAGGCGCCGCATCCAGATCGCCGTCGTCAGGCCGGCGAAGCCCGCCCCTGAGATCAGGACCCGCTCCGCCTGCTTCGTCGTGACCGTCTTCATGGCGTGTCCTCTTTCGGTCGCGCAACCAGGAATCAAAGGTGTAGTGACTCCAGACTTCGACGCTAACACGAAGTTGGAGTGACTCCAACTCATCTGGCACCATGGAGGGCGTGACAGAGCCGATGGGCCGCAGGGAGCGCAAGAAGAGGGAGACCCGCGACCGCCTGGCTGACGTCGCGGCCCGGTTGTTCGCCGAGCGCGGGTACGACGCCGTCTCCGTGTCGGACGTGGCGAGCGCGGCGGGGGTCGCGGATCAGACCGTCTACAACCACTTCCCCACCAAGCCGGACCTCGTCTTCGACCTCGCCGAGGAGATGCTCGATCGGTCACGCCGCTGCGTGGCCGACCGCGACGTGACCCTGACTCCCGCTGAGGCTCTGCGCGCTTCGGTGCACGAGGACATCGACCAGTTCGTGAGGGCCGATCCTTCCCTCGCCCGCGGCGAGTACCTCGCCCTGTCGGTGGCCAGCGACGACGTGCGCCGCTACGCGATGCGCTTCCGCTACGACCAGGCCGAGGCGATCGCCGAAGCCATCGCCGAGACCGATCCGGAGCTGAACCCCCTCGTCGCCCGCGCCCACGCCGGCGTCCTGGTCACGGTGATCCAGGCCGTCACCGACCGGATCGGTGCGGCGATCCTGTCCGGGGCGGATCTGCAGGCGATCGCCGAAGAGCTGCACGACGATGCGGACGTCACGCTCACCGACGCCTCCGAGAACTTCCGCGCCTCGAGGACGAGGGCCACCGCGAACCGCTCGTAGCCGGTCCTCCCGCGGGCAGCGCCGATCGATCAACCGCTGCACCGGGCGGTCTTCCTCCGAGCTGTCCGGCCCGGCGGTCTCGGGTGATCGTGCATCGTCGCCGATCAGCTGCGGGGTCCACACGGCCCGCTCGGGCGACGGCGGCGGAGACGCTCGCTCATCGACACCAGCGCAGGATCATCGGGGTCTCGTGGCGCAGCGTGGTGCCGGCGAGGCCGTCGCTGAACCGACCGGTGGTGAGACGCAACCGGGGCGGGTGACCTGTAGCGGTGAGCGGCGTCGTGCCGGTAGCCGTCCGACCGGCGAGAAGAGCACTACTGCAGGTCGCGCCAGGCGGTGGGGGACAACGCGGGCACGAGGAGTGCCAGGGCTGCGAGGGCGGTGTGCAGTGCTGCGCGAGGGTCGGGAGTGTCGTGGCGGGCGCGCCAGGTGATGTAGCCGTCGGGTCGGACCAGGAGGGCGCCGTTCTCGCCGATGCCCGTCACCTCGGCGAAGTCGGCGCCGGGGTCGCTGACCTGGACGGGGCAGTCGGCCCAGTCCTCGGCCTGCGGGTGGCGGGTGAGCAGGGTCCAGTGCCCGGCGACGAGGTCCAGGGTGGAGGTGTTCTCGTCCGACCAGCGGTGCGGCAGACGGCTACCGGGGGTTCCGTCGTGGCTCTCGACCACCTGACCGCTCCCGCCGCCGAGGTCCTGGTTCATGTCGTCACCGTCGTCGGGGGCGGTGGAGGGCAGGGTGAGGACCGACCGGTAGAGGTTGCCCACGCCGTGGGCCTCGATGTCCTGGAAGAGCTGGCCGATCTTCTCGGCGTCACGGGAGGCCATGACGCGGGCGTTCGCACCGGAGGCGGCGACGGCCTGCAGCGAGGCGGGGTGGCGTTCGCTCTGGTAGGTGTCCAGCAGGGCGTCGGTGGCGCCTTCGCGCAGCACCGCACGCAGCTTCCAGGCCAGGTCGTAGACGTCGGCGACTCCGGTGGAGGCGCCCCGTCCTCCGGCGGGGGGCATCTGGTGGGCGACGTCGCCGGCCAGGAAGACGCGTCCGGCGCGCAGCTGGTCGGCGGTGCGTTCCAGGGACTGCCAGGGCAGGGCGCTGATGACGTGCACCGCGGGGGGCTGGCCGTCGGGGCCGGTCGCACCGACAGCGGCGCGGATCAGCTCCTCGCACCGCTGGGGCGGGTAGTCCGCGGGGGACTCGGTGGCGGGGTCGAAGGGGATGTGGAAGGCCCAGCGGCGGTCGTTGTCGATGGCGGCGAAGGCCCCGCGCACCTCCGGTCGCTGGATCATCAGGATGCTGAACTCCCGGCCGCGGACGAAGTCGCCCAGGTCGGCCTCGAAGAGGATGTTGAGCTGGCTGCCGTAGGAGGCGCCGGTGGTCGCGGTGATCCCGAGGTCTTCGCGCAGACGGGCACCGGCGCCCTCGGCGTCGATGAGGTACTGCGCCCGCAGCGGCCTCGGCGCCGAACGAGTGCCAGCACCTCCAGCCGCGGACCCTGCGGCGGTCTCCTCGAAGGCGGCACGAGCAGAGGAGTCCTCGTCACCGGACTCGAGACCTGCGCGCTCACCGGGGGGCACGGCGGTGTCATCGTCCTGCTGGCGCGTGACCGGGGTCAGGAGCAGGTCGACGCCGTGCTCACCTTGGCTGAGGCTGGTGCAGCGGGTGTCGAACCAGACCTGGGCGCCGTGCCGCAGCGCGGCGGCGAGGAGGATCGGCTCGGCGCGGTCGAGGGTGACCCGGCTGCCCGGTTCGGGGCTGAGGGGACCGGTCACGGCCGGATCGGTGACAGCGGTGACCTCGGGGATGGCGTCGGCGGCTCGGCGCGGTTGCGCGCCGATCACCTCAGCCAGGGACGGACCTCGGTGCAGACCGACGCTGGGGGCCAGGGGAGCCGCGGCAGCGCGCAGCTGCTCGGCCACTCCCAGCGCCCGGTAGATCTCCATCGCGCGAGCGTTCACCCCCCGGGCCCGGGGGTGGGCGTGGGTGCTGTGGTGACGCTCGATGACCACGACGCGCAGCCCCGCGCGGGCAAGGGCCAGCGCTGCGGTCAACCCGACGATGCCCGCGCCGAGCACAGCCACCTCCACGTCCACCTCCGCCGACGGCTGCTGGCTCGGGCGCGCGGACTGCCGTGCGCTCTGGTCGTCGGCGGCGGTGCTCAGGTCGGACTGGAGGCTCATGATTCCTCTTTTTCATACTGGACGGTCTAGTTTGGTAAGGTGAAGGTATGTCACCCCGGAGAGCAGCGCAACCCACCTCCGTCGACGCGGGGGCGGCCACCGCACCGGTGGTCGCGCGGGGGCGACGGCCCTCCGACGCCAAGCGGGCCGCGATCCTGCACGCCGCGACGACGCGCTTCCTGCGCGAGGGGCTGGCGGGGACGTCGATGGATGCTGTGGCCGCCGAGGCCGGGGTCAGCAAGCAGACGGTCTACGGCCACTTCGGGGACAAGGACGGACTGTTCCGTGCCGTCATCGAGTCCGCCCGCCGCGCCGGCCCCCCGGCACCCGGTGGTGACGGTGCCCCCTTGATCGACCCCGCCGACCTGCACGGGTCCCTCGTGCGGACCGGCCGCGCACTGCTGCACGTCGTGTTCGACCCCCGCATCGCGGCCCTGCGCCGTCTGCTGATCTTCGAGGTCGGTCGTCGCCCGGAGGTGCGCGAGTGGTGGGTCGACGGTGCACCGTCAGCCCTGACGGACTCCCTGACCCAGCAGATCGCCGACATCGCGGCCACCGGGCGTCTGGACGTCCCCGATCCCGGCGTCGCGGTGCGGCAACTGATCGGTCTGTGGGTCTACCCCACCAACTTCCGCACGGCCTACGGCCTGCACCGCCTCAGCGACGCCGACGCCGACGACATCCTGTCCGCCGGCGCCGACCTCTTCCTCCGCGCCCACGCACCCCGCCCCACCGAAGCACCCTCAGCGACACGAGGAGGCGGCTGAGCAGGTGATCGAGACCGGACGCAGCTGTCACAGCGTCAGACGCGCCGGGAGACACGCCCTGACCGCCCCAGGTGACCGGGCTCGCCCGCGGCGGCGGCAACGAGTTACTGACGCAGGCCGTGACCGCCGCCCCCAGCCTCGTCACCCGCCACGGCCTGGCCACTGAGAACACCCTCCTCGGCCCCCTCTCCACCCCCGCCGCCGAGCTGTCGCACGAGGTCCTCGAGGCGGGCATGCAGACCCGCGACGGCGAGATCGGCCTCGAAGCCCTCATCAGCCGGCTCCGCTCGTGTCGAGCTGCGGCACTCCTGGGTAGCGTGACGTCGATGGCGCGGACCTCGCTGTACCTCACCCGCCACGGCGAGCAGGACGGCGCCGGGCCCGGTCCGGACGGCGGACTGTCTGCCGCGGGGTTCCAGCAGGCTGACGACCTGGGCCGCCGGCTGGCCGCGGTCGAGTTCTCCGCCGTGCACCACAGCCCCCTGGCCCGCGCGGTCCAGACCGCTGACGCCCTCGGCCAGCACCTGCCCCACGTTCCTCGCCACGCCTGTGGTCATGCCGCCGACCGCACGCCGGTGCCTTCCGCCACGCGCCGAGGTGAGTACCCCGACCGGTGGTTGCCCTGGCTGGACGGTGTGCCTGACGAGGAGCGTGACGAGGACGCCGCTGAGCTGCGAGAAGCGTTCACGCACCTCGGCGCCACCGGTGATCAGGACCGGTGCGAGCTGCTGATCACGCACAACTTCGTCATCGGCTGGTTCGTCTCCCAGGTGCTCCGGACCCCCGCGTGGCGCTGGATCGGCCTGGACTCGGCCAACGGTGGACTCACCATCGTGACGTGGGAGACCGGGAAGGCGCCGGAGCTGGTGACCTTCAACGACACCGGGCACCTGTCCCCGATCGCCGAGGTGGGTCAGGAGTGCCCCCGCGTCCACGACCTGCGGCGGAACGGGTCGGACGAGACGACCAGTGGGCCGCTCGTCCCACCCACCCTGTCCTCGTCGAACACCGGCAGGACGGTCCGGGGCAGGGGAGCGGGCCTGCAGCGGAGCGACGAGACGAACCCGTGGACGGAGCGGGTGCGGGCCTCGAGCCCACCGTGACGGCGGCACGGGAGCGCGTTGCCCGCGACCAGCGGCAGGACCGCGATGTCGTCAGTGGTCGAGCAGCCGGGCGGTCCAGGTGGCGAGAGCGGCGACGGCGGTCCGGGAGAGCGCGGCGTGCGGCTGCATGCTGGTGAAGCCGTGGAAGGCGCCGGGCCACACGTGCAGCTCGGCCTGGACGCCGGCGGCCCAGAGCTTCCCGGCGTAGGCGACGGTCTCGTCGCGGAACACCTCGGCGCTGCCGCAGTCGAGGTAGGCCGGAGGCAGGCCGGTCAGGTCGCCGGCGCGGGCGGGCGCGGCGTAGATCGACACGTCGTCCCCGCCGCGGCGGTCTCCGAGGTAGGCCTCCCAGCCGAAGCGGGTCATCCCGCGGTCGGCCACGCCGACGCCGTCGATCTGGTGGGTCGAGACCGTCGAGTCGCTGTCGTCGAGCATCGGGGAGACGAGGATCTGCGCCAGGACCGCGGGGCCACGACGGTCGCGGGCCAGGAGGGCGGTTCCCGCCGCGAGGCCGCCACCGGCGCTCTGGCCGACGAGCACGATGCGGTCGGGGTCGATGCCCAGCTCCTCGGCGTGGGCAGCGGTCCAGACGAGCCCGGCGTAGCAGTCCTCGACGGGGTAGGGATCGGGGTGCTCCGGCGCGAGGCGGTAGTCGACGCTGACGAGGACGACGTCGTGGGTGAGCAGCCAGTCGTAGGAGTCGAGGTTGCCGAGGTGGTGGCCGAACATCATCCCGCCGCCGTGGATGGAGTAGAAGCACGCAGCGGTCCCGGTGCGCCCGATCCGCTGGATGACCGCCAGGTCGACGGGGTCGCCGTGGTGGCCGGGGACGGTGAGGCTGCGGCGTTCGAGGCCCTTGGCCCGCAGGTCCTCGTCGAGGTCCTCGAGGGGAACCCCCAGGGCGCGCATGCGGGGCAGTTCCTCGGTGGTGAGGGTGAAGGGGCCGCGGGCCTGCATCGCGGTGAGGAAGGTCGCCAGCTCGGGGTCGAACGGCGGGTGGGTGGTGGCGGCTGCGGTCATGGCGGGAGCTGCTTCCTGTCGGGTGGTGAGGCTGAGCCGGGGGAGGCGGGTCAGGCGGACTGCTGGGGAACCCCCTCGGGGGAGGGGGTCGGCTCCTGCCTGGCGGTGCCGCCGCGGGCGCGGCGGATCCCCAGGGCGACGAGGGCGGCGGCGGCGACGGTGAGGGTGAGGCCGGCGACCTCGAGGGCCCGCTGGAACTCATCGACCTGACCGGGGCTCCAGGTCGGGGTGGTGATGCTGCCGTGGAACAGCGCGGCGAGGATGGTCCCGGTGGCGGCGGTGCCGATGCCGGTGGCGAGTTCGCTGGAGGTGTCGACCAGGGCGGCGCCGACCGAGGTGCGGCCGGCGGGCAGGCCGCGCAGGACGTCGTTGCCGGCCACCACCCCGACGACGCGCATCCCGGCGGCGACGAGCACGAGGGACACGACGACCCAGGCGTAGCCGTGGCCGCCGGCCAGGGCGAAGACGGCCAGGCCGGTGACGACCGCGGTGGCGCTGGTCCAGGCAGCGCGGGGGAGACCGACGCGGGCGACGAAGGGTCCGACGAAGCGGCCCCCGGCCAGCAGCACCACGACCTGCGGCAGCATCCCCAGCGCCGCGGCGGTGGGGGACCAGCCCCAGGCGAACTGCAGCTGCAGGGTCACGAGGTAGCTGAGCCCGGCCACGGCCAGGCCGGCGGCGGCCTTGTGGGCCAGCCCGCTCGCCACCAGCGGGCGGGCGATCAGCGCCAGGTCCAGCAGCGGGTGGCGCGCGGAGCGTTCGCGCAGGACGAAGGCGGTCGCGGTCAGGACCGTCAGGGCGGTGGCGGCCCACGGCAGCCACGACCGTGTGCCGTCGGCGACGAAGAGGGTGGGGGTGAGCAGGGCCGCGACGATCGTCGCGGTGCCGAACACCGCGCCGGCGACGTCGACCGGGTCGGGGTGCAGGTCCTCGGCGGCGTCAGCGCCGACGCCGAGGCGGATGCCGGCGAAGGCGAGCACCGCGAGGGGGACGTCGGCCAGCAGCAGCACCTGCCACGGCGCGACGGCCAGGACGAGGCCACCCGCGGTCGGGCCGACGGCGAGCCCGACGAGCCCCGCGGTGGAGATCACGGTCAGGGCCCGCACCCGCAGGTCGTCGGTGGAGAACAGCCGGAAGGCCAGCGCCATCGAGCCGGGTGTGGTCATGGCCGCGGCCACGCCCATGACGGCGCGCACGGCGATCAGCTCGCCGGTGGTGGACACCAGCGCGGTCGCGAGGCTGGACGCGGCGAGCAGGACGAGGCCCGTGAGCATGACCCGGCGTCGGCCGAACCGGTCGGCGACGGCCCCGAACAGCAGCATCGCGCCGCCGAAGACCACGGAGTAGGCCCCGCTGACCCACTGCAGCGCAGTCGTCGTGGCGTGCAGGTCGCGTCCGATGGTCGGTAGGGCGACGTTGAGGATCGAGTTGTCGAGCATCTCGAAGAGGAAGACCGCCGACAGCCCCGCGAGGGCGACCCACGCTTCGCGCAGGGACCGCGGTGCGCGGCGCGCCGGGTCGAGGGTGGCAAGCTGCGGAGTGGACACAGCGACCAAGTTAACTGACTAAGCACAGTCACACAAGAGAGCGAGGCCGGGATGCCCCGAACAGGTGAGCGCGGCGGGCCGCAGACCCGGGCCCGGATCGCCGAGGTCGCCGCCCAGCTCTTCGCCGACCGCGGCTTCGATGCGGTCACCGTGGCCGAGGTGGCCCGGGAGGCCGGCGTCTCCAGCGTCACGGTGTTCAAGCACTTCCCGCGCAAGGAGGACCTCTACCTGGACCGGTCCGAGGACGCGTTCGAGTTCCTGCGCACCGCAGTGAGGCAGCGGTCCCCGGGGACCGACGTGCTGACGTCGCTGCAGGAGGCGACCCTCGGCCTGCTCGCGTCCCGGCACGTGCTCGCCGGACTGGACGAGCGGTCCGTGCCCTTCTTCCGCACCGTCGCCGCCTCACCCGCGCTGATCGCCCGGGCCCGCGAGATCTCCGCCGACCTACAGCGCACCCTCGCCGAGGAGCTCGACCGCGACCAGGCGTTCACGGGGAACGCGACGCTGCTCGCCGCCCTCTTCACCGCCGGGTACGCCACCGTGCTGGTGGACAACGTCCGTCGCCGCCTGGCGGGGGAGTCGGTGGACGTCGTGGGCGCCGACCACCGCGCCCGCCTGACGGAGGTGTTCGACGCGCTGCGCGGCGGCCTGGCCGGTGAGCGCCGGGACGGCAGCGCGAGCTGAACCGAGGGCGCCGGAGCGCACCGCGGGCGCCGTCCAGCGCGTGGCCGGTGCTGGGAGAAGGCGGTGGTCGCGGTACGGGCGGTAGCTGGAGATCCTGCGCGGCCGGCTCTCGCAGCTGCTCCTGTGAGCGACCGGCGGAGACGTCGAACACCGGTACGGCGAGCACCTCGTCCACGTCGAGCCCGACGCTCCCGGCGGGGGCGTGGCCGTCGTCACCTCCCGCGGATCACGAGAGCACCACGACCTGCTCGTCGTCGCGGAAGGCAGACGCTCAGCGACGCGCGGCCTGGACTTCACCGACGGCCGCCGAGTCGAGGTCACCTACACCGATCGGGGCCAGTACGTCGCCTGCGGGAGGATCCCACCCAGCCACGACGACGACCGGTGGTGGCGGTGGCTGACGGCTCCCGGAGGTCGCATCGTCTCCCTGCGCCCGGACGACGTCGGAACCACGCGCGCGACGCTGGCCTTCACGGCGCCACCGATGGGCCTCAACGGCCTCGGTGTCGACGCTCAGCTCACGGTGCTGCGCGAGCGGTTCGCCGACGTGGGCTGGCAGACGCAGCGCGTCCTCGACGGGTTCGCCGCCGCCCCGGAGGAGTTCTACCTCGAACGTGCCGAGCAGGTGCGTTCTCCGCGCTGGTCGCGTGGACGGGTGGTCCTGCTCGGGGACACCGCGTGGGGTGGCCCGACAGGCATGGGGACCAGCTTGGCCCTGCTGGGGGCACACGTGCCGGCTGGCGCTCGAGCGTGATCGGGCACTGTCGCAGGGCGCGCCGCTGGAGACCGGACGAGCGCTCACCGCCTACGAGCAGCGGCTCCGCTCCCACGTCGACAAGACCCAGCGGGTGCGGCCGGGCATCCCGGCACTGGCCTCCCCGCAGAGCAGCTGGGGTCTGGCTCTCCTGCACGGGGCCCACCGCCTGGCTGCCACCCGCTTGCTGCGGAGAGCGGGCGAACGCGCTCTGCTCCCCTCCACCTCGGACACCGTCGAACCACCGGACTACCGAGCAGCGACCTCGGGTCGCCGGTCGACAGCCGACTGACGCTCCCACCGTGACGCTCCCACCGTGACGTGGCCCTGTCCGAGTCCGACAGCTCAGGCGATGGCTGTCGTTCCCCGGCAGGCGTTCTTGGCCGCGTACAGGGCCTCGTCGGCGGCGCGCAGGGTGTCGTGGTGGCTCTGGCCGGGGGCCCACTGGGCGATGCCGATGGTGCAGCTCTGCCCGCTCGGGACCGCGTCGTGCACGCGGGCGGCGATGGTGGTCGCCTCGTGGACGGTGCAGCCGGGCAGGGCCAGGGCGAACTCCTCCCCGCCCCAGCGGGCCAGGGTGTCCACGTCGCGGACGCTGCTCGCGGCGGCGCGGGCGAAGTCGCGCAGCAGCTGGTCCCCGGCCAGGTGGCCCCGGGTGTCGTTGTAGGCCTTGAAGTGGTCCAGGTCGATGAGGGCGAACGTCAACGGCTTGTCCTCCCGTCGTGCGTGGGCGACCTCCAGGGCAGCGGTGGCGTCCCACCGGTGGCGGTTGGCCAGCCCGGTCAGCGCGTCGTGGGTGGCGGCCTGCTGAGCTCGGGCCAGCAAGGTCTCGCGCTCGATGGCCACGGCCGCGTCGTTGGCCAGGGTGGCCAGCATGGCCGCCACGGCGGGGTCGAGCTCGTCGCGGTGCCGGTGGTAGATCACGACCAGCAGGCCGATGCGCTGGGTGGAGGTGCCCACCCCCTGCCAGGTCGCCGACGCCACCCGCAGCCCGAGGCGCAGCTGCTCGGAGACGCCCGGCTCGTCGGCCACGTCGGCGACGAAGCCGGAGCGCCGTCCAGCGAAGGCGTCCGTGGTCAGCGAGGGGAGGGCCAGGTCGATCCGGCACGCCGGTGCCGGGGCCCCGTCGACCTCACCGACCGCAGCGGTGGAGACCAGCCAGCTGCCCTGGTCCTCGGGTGACGGGTGCCGGCCCGGCTGCACCAGCTGCAGGACGTTCCGCTCCTCGCCACCGTGGACCGCCGACGCGACGTTCCCTCGTCGCCGCCCGCCGACACGGGGGCGGTCGTCCTGGGCCGGCGCTTCACGCTCCAGCAGGTAGACGACGTCGGCGTCGCAGACCTGCGCGGCGACCCGGCAGATGGCTTCCCGGGCATCGCCGGCGGTGGACAGGTCCCGGGACGTCGTGGCGAGCAGGTCCAGGTGCTCGATGGTGCGCCGGTGGGAGGAGACCAGGCGGTGCATGGTGACGGCCAGCACGGCGTTGGCGACGAGCCACAGCAGGGTGCGGCGCACCTCCGTGGCCGGCGGGTAGGCGACGGGGTCCAGGGCGATCGGCAGGGACAGAGCCAGGACGCCCCCACCCAGGGCCAGCGCCACGTCGCGGCGCCGCCCGTACAGCCCGGCTCCCAGCACCGGCAGCACCGACAGCGGCACGAACCCCGAGGCCACCGCCCCGGCACCCTGGCGGGTCGCGGCGAAGGCCACGCAGCACAGGAGCAGGGGCAGGCCCCGAGCCCACACCGGCGCCCGCGTCGGCGACCGCAGCACCTGCACGACCAGCAGCACCACGTACAGGCCCACGCCCCCCAGCAGCCACGTCCACTCGACCTCCTCCGGACTCAGCCAGCCCACGACCAGGGAGACCGAGGCCAGGACGGCCAGCGGCAAGGTTCCGCGGCCGCGCGCACGCCACCACCAGCGCCGCGGGGGCCGCACCCTGCTCAGACGGGTGCTCATGCGCGGATCACGAAGAGATCCTGCCACTCGTGACGCACCCGTCGCTCTCGGTGACCGGCGCGAGCACCGGTCCGCCGGCCGTGACGGCACCCGGTCCCGGCTACCCCACGGGTGCCCCGGACCGCACCGCCCAAGACGGGCCGACGACGGCCTTCGAGCGACGACTGGTTGCGCGGAGCAAGGGAGCTGTACGCCCAGCAGGGTCAGGTCCCCGGCCAGCACCCAGCCCACCACCCGTCCGGTGCGACTGCAGCTCTCCCACGCCGGGGGCGGGCCCGACCCGTGGGGTGGGACTCGAGCGGCGTTCTCGGCCACCACCGAGCTGCGCCGCGACGACGTCGCGATGAACCGGAACCAGGCCGTCGGCATCGGGGTCGCCGTCTTCGGCACGACCCTGAGGGTCGCCATCGACGTCGAGGCCGTCGTCCCGCCGACCTCGAGCGAGGGTGCGGCATGACGACAGCGCTGGAGCGGGCTGCCCCCACCCCTCCACCCGCTGTCCCGTCGCCCCCGGGACCGTCGACGACCTCGCGTGCGGCGATGATGGGCGCCGTGAGCGGGTGGAGACGACAGCGACGGGACCTCGACCGAGGCCGGTTCTACGGTCGCGTCGCAGCGGCTGCTCGCCGACCTGGAGAGCGAGATGGCCGCGCTGTGGCAGCTGCGGAAGGCCCGTCCCAGCGAACGGGCGCACCTGCTTCACCCGCGCCTGGACCCCACGGCCCTGCCCCTGATCGCCGCCGTCGGGGTGTCGGGGGCGTTGCGGCCCAGCGACCTGGTGCGTCAGCTGCACCCGGTCCACCGTCAGCCGGCGGATCACCGCCACCGAGCGCCTGGGACTGGTCACCCGGTTGCCCGATCCCAGCGACGCCCGCGCCCGTCTCATCGACCTCACCCCGACAGCGCGCGAGCAGGTCACCACCTACCGCGACCAGCTGCTCGAGCAGTGGCGGCGCTCCCTCACGGGCTGGCCACCAGGTGACGTCGAGCAGCTGCGACGCTGCTGCACCGCCTGCGCCGGGACTGGTGAGCCGACACGCAGACGATCCCCGCCCGCTGCCGCGCACGATCCCGGAAAGCGAGAACACGTGACAGACACGGATGGAGTGGAACGCCTCGAACGTGAGGTGGGCATCCTCCTGCGCCGCTCCCGCGCCATGAACCGCGAGAGCGCCGCGCGGATCCACCCGGAGCTCAACTTCGAGGCCTACAGCATCCTGGTCCGCATCGACGACCTCACGCAGGTCCGGCCCACGGACCTGGCGAAGTTCTTCCGCATCGGCAAGCCCACGTTGAGCCGTCAAGTGCGACTGCTCGAGGAGCTCGAACTCATCGACCGCCTCCAAGACCCCAGCGACGGGCGTGCGGCGCTGTTGACGCTGTCGGCGTCGGGGCGGGTGAAGGTGCAGGCGGCCCGGGCGGCCCGTCACACCGAGGTGGCCGAGCGGTTGGGCTCGTGGGGGGACGAGACGCTGACGACCTTCGCCGCGTTGACGCACCGGCTGAACGAGGCGCTCAGTCCAGAGGACTAGGCGCTCCTCGGCCGCCTGCGCCTGGCGCGCGACGAAGTGCTCGACCGCGTCGACGTCGCCGCTGCCGCCGGAGTGGTCAGACGCACCGTCGACGGCCACTTCCCCACGCGCACCGACCTCGTGCGGGACCTCACCCGGGCGGCCGTCGGCGAGATGGCCGACGCCGACGCGCCCGACGAGGCCGCGGACGCGGTGTGGGCCGACGTCGTCGCCCGCCTGTGGCCGCTGGCGCACCGTCACCGGGTGCTGCTCGCCCTGCGGCGCAGTGAGCACGGTGACGAGATGCGGCGAGCGCGGCGATGCCGTCCACGGCGACGGCGTCGATGAGAGCCCGGCGCCCGGCGAAGGCGGAGCACAGCACCGGTTGGGTGACCCTGAAGTCGCCGGACAAGCGGCGCACGGTGACCGCGGCCTGCCGCTCGGCTGCAGCGACCGCGCGGGCCAGGGCGGTGATCCGTTCACGGCGCAGGTCGGGGTCGAGGGTCGGGCGCGAGTACGAGCGTAATTAGCGCCGTTAGCTAATGGCGGTAGACATAGCGGCCCGGCAGTGCTAGCGTCGTTATGCAACGCAGTTGGACAACCCTCCGAGGAGCCCTCCCGCCATGAGCACCACCGCCATCGTCGCCCTCGCCGTCGCCATCGCCGGCTGCGTCTTCATCCTCTTCATCGGTGCCCGGTTCCTGGCCGCGCCGACGGTGGCGATGGCCGGCTTCGGCGTGCCCGCCGACAGCCTGCGGGCCCTGACGAGCATCAAGGGGGTCCGGGACATCACCTCCGGGATCGTCCCCCTGGTCGTGCTGGCCGCTGGCGGGCACCAGGCCTTCGGGTGGGCCCTGCTCGCCGCGGCGATCACCCCGATCGGCGACGCGGTCATCGTCACCCGCAACGGCGGAACCCTGCGTCACGCGCTGAGCATCCACGCCGCGACCGCCGCGACCCTCGTCGTCGCCGGGCTCCTGCTCGCCCTGAACTGACCAACCGTGGACTGACCACCTCTGGCCTTGGCCATCCCTGACCCGGCCCGCAGACGCGCCACCCGCTCAACCGACCGACCACCCAGCAGAGGACCCACTCCCATGAGCACTCCCGACCAGAGCACCAACGAGAACGCGACCACCGAGGACATCACCACCGTCGTGCGACGCTTCTACGAGCCCTTCCGCACCGGTGACACCTCCACGTTCGACCAGGTCCTCGCCGAGGACTGGGTCGACATCCCCCTCGCCCCGGGCCAGCAGCAGGGCCCGGCCGGGATGGCCGCCCAGATCGCCCTGTTCCGCACCGCGATGCCGGACTACGACGTCACCCACGAGGACCTCATCGCCGCCGGGGACAAGGTCGCGGTCCGCAACACCGTCTCCGGCACCCACCAGGGAGCGTTCATGGGTCACCAGCCCACCGGGCGCCGCATCGAGATGCGGACCATGGACGTCCACCAGGTCCGCGACGGCAAGATCGTCACGACGTGGCACCTGGAGGACTTCGCCGGGCTGATGGCCCAGCTCACCGCCGCTCCCGACGCGCCCACCCACGAGGCCTGGGCCTGACCACCGGCCGAAGCTCGCGAGAGAGAACCTCTGCAAGCCCCGGCCGGTGACGTCGACGGGGCAACCACCCGCATCTCGGCATGAGGGCGTCTTGAAGCTCACCGCCACGACTGCCGGGCATGGGTCCGTGTCGCCCACCTAGGTGACGATGTTCAGTGGGTGCGACCGCCACCGTCAGCTGGAACGCCGACGTCGCAGGAGGCCCGGCAGTGGCGGACGTTCACGACGGCTCGGCGGCGGCAGGAGGCGTGGTCACCGGAGGAGGATCGACTCGTAGCCGGCCGCACCTCAGCTGAGGAACCTGAGGCCATCATGGTGCGGTGGGCACGAACCTTCGCCGCGGACGAGCAGCCGTCGTGCGAAGTTCAAGCCGAAGCAACCAGACGGCGATCGAACCTGACTGACCTCGACCGCGTTGCACGAGTAGCGGCATGAGCGCGCGTCCGGGTGAGCAGCGGCATGAGCACTGCTCCATGCGGTCAAGACATGGCCTGTCAGAGCCAGCCGTTCGTCCCCCGCCCCCGGTCGATCTGGCGGCTGATGTCTTGAGCGATGCGCGCCTTCTCTGGGTCAGCGGAGTGGCTGGAGCGGTCCAGTCGGCGTCGAGTGCCCCAACCGATGAGGACCCCCACCAGGACGGCGAGAAGTGCCCCGAGCAGTGCCACAGTCATGAGCTTCCTCCTCACGTATGTGATGGAAAGTTACGCCCCCTGGCTGGTAGTTGCGCACGGTCAGCGGCATGAGGGCGTCTTCGCGCGCGACCAGCGGCATGAGCGTGACGTCCATGACGCGACCGCTCCTCTGCGCGATGCTGGCCTCGTGACTGCGGAGATGGCGCGAGGAACCAGACGGCACATCTCCGACACCTACTACGGGAAGCACCTGCGACGTCTCTCCTTCGCCGGCCAGGACCTCACCTCGGTCAGCGTCTCTGGTCTGCTGTGGCTCGAACGGTGCTCCCTGGACGGCGCTGACCTGCGGCAGGCCACGTTGGACGGCACGTACTTGAAGTTCTGCAGCCTCAGGGGCGCCAATCTGCGGGGTGCCTCACTTCGGGGGGTCCGCTTCGGTGGGTGCGACCTGACGGGGGCTGACCTGCGTGACGCCGACCTGTACGGGGCGTCCTTCGGCGCCGTGAACACCGGGGACGGCGGTGGCGGGACCGTCCTGATCGGGGTCCTTCTGGACGAGGGGGCGTTGATCCACGCAAAGGTCGAGCCCGGCACTGAGCTCCCGGGAGGTTGAGTGCAGCCCACGGGCGCTGGTGTCGCAGATCGAGAGGAGCTTCCTCGAGCTCCTGACCGCCGATGCGTGGGCTCGGACATGGACAGCGGCGTGAGCGGGTGTTCCGCGCGACCAGCGGCATGTGCGCGCCAGTCAGCCGGTGTGCGGCGAAGAGGGTCGTCGCGGCGTCTGTTCGGGTCCCGCCCGCCTCCGTGACATGGTTACATTGCAATCCATGCATGGGTGTGGTGAAGTGACGTCATGCCGGTGGACACCGCGGTCTCTGATGCAGCTCAGCTGTTCAAGGTCTTGGGGCACGAGTCGCGGCTGTGGCTGCTGCACCTGCTCGCCGCCTCACCCCAGACCGTTGGAGCACTGGTCGACGTGACGGGGATGACGCAGCCGCTGGTCTCCCAGCACCTGCGGACGCTGCGACAGGTCGGGCTCGTCGAAGCTCACCGGCACGGCCGTGAGGTGACCTACCAGGTCACTGACCGGCACGTCACGCACGTGGTCGAGGACGCCCTCGCCCACGTGCGTGAAACCCCATCCCATGACGAAGGAGCAACACCATGAGCACTGAGACGCACACGCAGCACGACCACCCCGAGCACTCCCACGCCGGCGACTGCGGCCACGCCACGGTCCAGCACGGTGACCACGTCGACTACCTCCACGACGGCCACCGTCACGCCGAGCACGAGGACCACTACGACGAGCACGAGTCCCTGGCCGAGCACGCACCGGCCGAGCACGCGCACGGCGCCGAGTGCGGCCACGAAGCGATCGAGCACGGTGACCACGTCGACTACCTCCACGACGGGCACAAGCACGCCGAGCACGAGGACCACTACGACGAGCACTGAGTTGCGACCTGGTGTCGTGACCCGCTGAACCTCGGCGCCACTGTCCGGCCCTCCCCGACTGCAGGGGAGCGGACCACGGTCATCGACGGGCGGTTGAACCTCTAGGGCCTGGCTCGTGAAGTGCAGCAGCTGTGGTTGATCACGGGGTCGCGGCGCAAGTCCGCCGACGGGTCCGGCGGTGGTAGGCCGACGTCCGGGTCGTCCCGGCGTCGCTGACGACGAGGACGGGGCCGAGGACGGCCGGCTCGTCGCTGGTGCCGTGCAGGGCATGGGAATGCTCGATGCGGTGGTGCGAGGTGGTCATGAATCGGCGTGCAGCTCGACCCACACCGTCTTCCCGACCCCTTCGTCGCGCACGCCCCAGGCGGTGGCCAGCATGTCGACCATCGCCAGGCCGCGGCCGTCCAGTGCATCGGGGTCAGTGGTGGTCAGTACGGGTGGCGGGAGTTGTCGTCACTGACCTCGACCCGCAGCACCCGTGTGGTGGCCTGCTACCAGCAGTCGGGCCTGACGGCGTCCGTGCAGGAAGGCGTTGGTCACCCCTTCGCTGACCAGCAGCGTCAGGGTGTCGCAGAGGTCTCCTTGGTGCTGGTCTGTGCGGGGTCGTCCGGGTAGGCCGCGGTCGCAGCCGGTCCGGAGGGGGTTCCGGGGTGAGCGCTGTCCACGGTGGGGGTTTATCGCGGGTCGTAGCCGGGCCCGGCTTCCGCTGGTCGGGGCCGATCCTCGGGGTAGGCGCGCACCGCGAGCAGGGCCACGTCGTCCTCGACCTGGGAACCGACTCGGGCCAGCAGCTCGTCGCACAGCTCGTCGACGGTGAGGTGGGCCAGATCGGTCGTGGTCGTGGCCAGCCAGTCCAGTCCGGCCTGCAGGGTGGCGCCGCGTCGTTCGATGAGTCCGTCGGTGTACAGCAGCACCGTCGAACCCGGCGTCAGGAGGACCTGGTGGTTGTGGCGTGCGGTCCCTGGGGCCACCCCGAGCATCAGGTCCGACGGGGTCTCCAGGAAGGCCACGGTGCCCTCGGGGTGGACCAGCAGCGGGGGCGGGTGACCGGCGTTGGACCAGCGCAGCAGCCGCGTCCCGGTGCGCCGCTGCTCGGGGGTCTGCTCGACGCGGGCCAGGATCAACGTGGCGGTGGTGTCCACACCGAGGTCGTGGGCGGCGTGGTCCAGGGTGGTGAGGACCGTCGCGGGCGGGTCGCCGACGGTGTACCCGATGCCGCGCAGCAGGTTCCGCAGCTGGCCCATGGCGGCGGCGGCGACGCGGTCGTGCCCGCTGACGTCGCCGATGACCAGGCTGGTGGCGCCGTCGGCAGTGATGAACGCGTCGTACCAGTCCCCACCGACCTGGGCGTCCTGGGCGGCGGGGGAGTAGCGCACCGCGATGTGCAGGTGGTCCGGTTCGGGGGGGCTGGTCAGCAGGGAGCGCTGCAGCGTCTCGGAGAAGCGGGCGACCTGGGCGCTGGCGGCCCTCTCGGCCTCGTGGGCGCTGATGCGTTCCAGCGCTTGCGCGGTCAGGGCCGCGAACGCCTCGAGCAGGCTCTGCTCCTGCTCGGTCCAGGTGCGTTCGGTGGCGAAACCCACCGACAGGCACCCGAGCAGGTGCCCACGGGCCACCAGCGGCACGGCCGCGGAGGCCTGCACCTCGGCGGCGGCGTGGAGCTGCGTCGAACCGGGGACAGCTGCTTCGCTCTGGCCGCGGTCGGACAGGAAGTAGCTGACCCCGGTGGCCGCGCTGCGGACCGCCGGGAGGGGGAAGTCGCCTGGCACCCGCCGGGCCGTGGCCCGGACCTCGTCGTGGCTGTCGGTGATCAAGACGGTGACATGGCCACCTTCGTCCTCGCGCAGGCACAGCCCGCAGTGGCGGGCCTGCAGCAGCTCGCGCCCCTGTTCCTCCAGGACGGCCAGCACAGCGTCGTGGTCCTGGGCGTTGGCCAGGGCGTGGGCGATGGCCACCAGGGCGGCCTGACGTTCGGCTGAGACGCGGGCGGCTTCGGCGGAGGCCCGCTCGGCGTCGCGAGACCGCAACCGCTGGAGGGCTTGGGCGCACTGGGCGGCGAAGGTGTCCAGCAGGTCGAGCTGCTCGACGGGGAAGGACTGGGCCTGCGCCCAGCCGGCGGTCAGCACCCCGATGACCACTCCGTCGGCGTGCAGGGGGATGGAGGCCCAGGCCTGGCAGCCGGTGGCGGCGTTCGACTGCACCACCAGCGGGGACATCGCCGCGCACGCCGCGTGGTCGCTCAGCAGGACTCGTCGTCCGGTGCGGGCGGCGACCGTCACGGGCGCTTCGGCTGACAGCGGGAGGCGACCGAAGTCCGCACGCGTGCCTTCGCCGAAGCTGGCGGTGATGTAGGACAGCAGCTGGTTCGAGTCCTCGGGATCGGCGACAGCGACCGAACCTCCGTCGGCGCCCAGAGCGCCCAGGCCCTGTTCAGTCATGGTGGTGACCAGGTCGTCGATGTCCTCGCTCTGGGCCAGGGCGAGGGCGACCCGCCCGAGGGCGGAGAGCTGGGCCCCGGAGCGCCGGGCGGCGGCCTCGGCCTCGTGGCGGGCGCTGACGTCGAGGAAGTACAGCGCCAGTCCTGCGCCTGCCGGGCCGGTGGTGGGGGTGGCGCGGATCTCGAACCAGGCGTCCAGCGGGGCCGGGTAGTAGGCGTCGAAGGAGACCACCTGACCGGTCCGCACGGCCGAGCGGTAGTTGGTCTCGTGGACGGTGCCGAGGGTCGCGGGGACCAGCTCCCACAGCACCTGACCGACGAGGTCGTCCCCGGCCGCCCCCAGGATCCGTCGTGCCTGGGCGTTGGCGTAGCTGATCCGCCACTCGTGGTCCATCAGCAGGTAGCCGATGGCCATGGACTCGCTGATCTGGGTGACGTGGTCGGCGGGGGTGCGCTCGGCGTGCTCGGGCAGGGAAGGCACGTCGCTCATCGACTGGAGGGGCAGGTCGGTCAGTGGTCGGCCCCCATCCTTCTCTTCCACCCCACGATCATCCCAGAGCGCTCTGTCCTCTCAGCGTCAGATCACCACTTCAGCCGGGCGCTGGGTGGGAGACGACCGTGGTCACCTGTGCGCAGTGCTGTGGGCTTGACGCGGTCACAGCAGTGCCTCCATGCGACGTCGACGTTGCCGGCGGGGCTCCGGGGTGGTGCAGGCTTCGCCGTCCTCGGTGACCGTGACGGGGAGCGAGCCACACAGCGGGCGGGAGATCCGTGGGGCCGTGACGATGGTGCGGTGTGCACCACCACCCCGTCCTCGCGGGTGACCCTGCCCCCGCAGCTGGCGTCGGGTCGGGTGGCGCGCCGCTTCGTCGACGAGCACCGGTACCGCACCCACGACGCCGTCGAGCGTGAGCACGTCCACCTGCTGGTGACCGAGCTGGTCACCAACGCGGTGCGTCACAGCGGTCCGCCCATCACCGTCAGCCTCGAGTGCCCCGGCTCCGGCAGCGTCCTGCTCTCCGTCGCCGACGGCAGCGATGACCTGCCCCAGGCGGAGCAGGTCCCACTGACGGCGGTGGGTGGTCGGGGGGTGAGCCTCGTGGACCTGCTCAGCGCTGAGTGGGGGGTGCGACACCACCATCCTGGGGGCACGCACACCGACGACACCGCCACCGGTGAGGGCAAGACCGTGTGGTGCCTCCTCGTCGGCGGCGGCGTGAGGTGAGACGACGGCCATCACCCATGTCCGTTCTCACCTGACCTGTCACGGCCGCATGGCATTGGCTGCGATCCAACAGGTCGCGCAAGACGGCCGGTGCTCTCTCGTCTTCAGTCTGTGCTGGTCGGGGACCGCGCGGAACGCTGCACAGGCACGAGTAACGCGGGACCAGCGGTACTCGCGACCAACCGCATGAGCGCGCGTTGCGCGCGACCAACCGCATGAGCCCGTCTTCGCGCCACTGGGGCCTCGCGGCTTCATTCTGGTATCCCAGACTCGGCATCCTCACTGGTGCGACATCAGTGCACCGGCGTAGGGAAGGGAGAGCGGGAGAAGGCCCCGCGGAGCGGCTGCGCAGCGATCGCTGACCGAGCACCTCAGCCCGTGAGCGGGGGGAGGTGTCGAGTCAGGCGGCATCGTCGGCGACCGTGACGGCTGCGGGAAGCGTCGCAGGGGCGGTCGCTTCCGTCGTTCCAGGGCGACGGGGCAGGCGAGGACCGGTACCCGCCACACGCAAGGTCCTGTCCGAGCGGGCGACGACGATGGTGTGCGGCACCGTGAGGCAGAGCACCGAGGCAAGCCCGACGACGAGCACGGACCGGCCGCCGGCGAGCAGCGCGACGCCTGCCACCGTGACGGTGAGTGCGGTGGGAAGGGTGGCGCAGCGGCCGAACCTGCGCAGGGCTCGCACGGCAGAGACTCGGTACCGGACGGTGTCGGCAGCGATCATGCGGGCCACCTGACGCCAGGAGTGCCACAGGCCGAAGTACACGGCGAAGGCGAGCAGGGGGGTGACGGTGGTGAACAGCGCCGCCAGAGCGGCCGTTTCGACTGCTGCCCCCCACTGGCTGCGGGCCAGGGCCAGCGCGCAGGTGATCGCTGCGGCGACGAGGACCGCGACGGCAGTGGCCCGTGCGCAGGCGATGACCACTGAGGCGTTCTCGCCGGAGAGTCCGTCCAGAACGCCTCGCACCGCGTCGCCGTGCAGCCCGAGGGGGGCCGCGACGGGTAGTCCACCGGCCGTGATGAGCCGGATCGCCTTGGCGGAACGCGACGGCGCCGTGCGGGCGGTGCGCCGCCAGCGGTCGCTGACCTCGTCAGCGGTACCGAAGTGGACCGCTGCCAGGCCCAGCAGGACCAGCAGGGTCGGCAACGGCACCAGCATCCAGCAGCAGACCGCGACCAGTGCGCAGGCGAGGTAGGCCGCGGTCACCACGCGCCGTCGGCAGGGGGTGGCCCCAGGGGGCAGGACTTCTGGACGCATCAGGTCGACGGCGCCGTGGGGCAGGCCGACCAGCAGGCTGACCACGAGCAGGACCGCACCCGCCGCCGCGCCGGCAGAGGCGCCCGGACCGGCGAGGATGCCAGGCAGCCCCGACCATCCGGTCCGGCCGGCGGTGGTGACGACGGCCACGGCCACCGTCACCACCGCGACCAGGACGGGGAGGTCCAGGGTTCGGCGCCAGGCCCGTGTGAGGGCAGGGAGCTCCTGGACCACGTCCGAGGCCCCGCCCTGGATGTCCGACACCGTGCTCAGCGTCGACGGACGTTCGTCGCCTCAGGGCCGGCCGACGTCCCGGGCGAGGAGGCCGCACCGCTCGACACGGGCGCGGCAGTCCTGTTCGCGGCAGCCGGCGGGAGGGACAGCAGAGTTCCCGACACCCAGACCTCACCCGCGATCGTGTCGGGGACCACCACCGCCCGGTGGGTCTCGGTGTCGCCTCCGGCGGCCAGGGCGTCCTCGGCGGTGCGCAGCTTGGCGACCTTGTGGATGAGCAGGCCGAAGCCCGCCTTCGCCGCGATGTCGGCGAAGCTGAAGACGAGCTGCTCGGTCACGGCCCACCCCGCGTTGTCGGCACCGGCCCACGCGGGCACCAGGTAGGCCAGCGGGTAGGCGCCGAAGACGCTGAGCAGGAGGACGAGTGCGTTGCGGTAGCTGACGCGCGTCTCGTTCGAGACCCGTCCCTTGGTGGTCTGGTAGGCGCGCCACGCGACGACGTACAGGACGACGAAGAAGACGGTGCTGATCGCGCCCCAGACCCACAGGGCCGCGGTGGTGCCCCGGCGGGCGTCCTCCCCGAAGACGACGCCGAGGTACCCGGTGGCGATCATGAGGAACGCGGCGGGAACGCCGATCGTGCGCAACCGGAACGCCTGACTGCGGGACAGGGCGGCCACGGCCAGCAGTTCCACCGTCAGCAGCGGCACGGTGACCGACCAGTCCATGTACCGCAGCTCGGTGATCACCGTTCCCGGCGACGAGGTGAAGGTGGAGCCGTCGGCGGAGGCCTTGAAGCCGAGGACCCACTCGAGGACGAGCACGACGTAGGCGAGGGTCGCCACCCAGCAGATCAGGGTGCTGGCGATGACGGCCGGGCGGTAGGCCTTCGAGACCTCGGAGGTGGTCTTGGCGCCGTAGAGCCCGGTGGCGAAGAGGGCGAAAGCGGCGATGACGAAGGAGTAGAGGACCAGCGAGTACTGCGCGGAGCTGAAGGTGGAGGTAGCGGTGAACTCCGCTCCCGCCAGGGCTGTGGAAAGCACGTGCGACTCCCGTCTCGTGAGCGCCTTGCAACGCTTGCAAGGCGCAACACCAGACCGTAGGGCTTTAGAGCCGATCGCGCGCGGCGGGAGCGCCTCGGCGCCCTCGAGCCGCACGGTGGCCGCCAGGGCAGGATGGGACGGTGGACGACGATCTTCGACGTGGACTGCTGAAGCTGTCCTCGGACGTGCTCCAGGGCACCATGCGAGCGGCCGAGGCGATCGAGCCGACGGTCACTCCCACTCAGCTGCGCGTCCTGGCCCTCCTGGCTGACGCGGGCCCGTTGTCGGTGAGCGCGGTGGCCGCGAGCCTGGGGGTCGCCGTCTCGACCGCCAGCCGGCTGGCGGACCGGCTCAGCGGTGCCGGCCTGCTCACGCGTCAGGGCGGCTCGGACAGCCGCCGGGAGGTGGAGCTCGCCCTGACCCGCCGCGGGCGCACGGTGGCCCAGCGCTGGGCGGATGCGCGCATCACCGTCCTGGGTGACCTGCTGGCCCAGCTCGAGACCCCTGCCCGCGAACTCGTCGAGCAGGGCCTGCGCACGACGACGAACGGCGAAGTCGACCAGCGCGGCTCGGGAGCCACCGGTCCGCGAGGCGATTCCGCCACGACCGTGCCCACCTGGGCCCGCCCGGACAGCACGGCGACCGCCTGCTACGACCTGACCACGGCGCTGCGCCTGTCCGACCCCCATGAAGCCCCTGACGCGCTGGTGGACAACGTCGCTGCCACGCTGTCCTCCGACGACGTGACCTTGCGCGTCCTGTCGCCGGACGGGCGCGTGCTCCGACCGGTCTCCTGGACCGCGACGCAGACGGACCTGTTCCCGGAGGACGAACCCGTCGACCGCAGCCCCGCCGGCCAGGCACTGCGCACCGACGACCTGGTCCTGGAGGTCGACGGTGACACGCTGACCGTCCACGCGCCCGTGAGCACTGCCAGGCGATGCGTGGCGGTCCTGAGCGTCCACTGGCAGCGTCGAGGGACCACGGACGCGTCAGCGGGTGAGCCCAGCGGAGGCCGCCCAGCCCCGGCGACGGCCGGAGGTAGCACCGAGAGCGGGACGGAGGAGCCGCCGACCTCGTGGCTGGACCTCCTGCTGGCCTTGGCCACCACGGCCGGGCTGGTCCTGCCGTCGGTGACGGTGGGCAGCCGTCGGATGCACCTGGCAGGGCGGGTCCAGGAGTGGACCATCGCGGCGGAGGTGCAGAGGCGGCAATCGGGGCCCGCGTGCGTCGCCGCCAACGGCGTGCGGGTCGCGGCGCACACCGAACCATCGGCCAGCGGGGGGGCCGAAGCCCACGACGTGGAGGTAGTGACCCTCCCGCCCCGACGAGGTGCCGACTCCCGGGCGACGGGGTCGGGCTACCTGGACGTGGCCGTCCTGGACTGCCGATCTCACGGACGCCAGGCCGCCGGGGTGACCGGACTGGCGCTAGGAGCGTTGCGCCACGCACGAAGCCTGGACCTCGAGCCGGGCGAGCAGGCGCGGCTGGTCGATCAGGCGGTGTTCGGTGAGTACCACGGCGCGGTCGTCGTGGACGTGCTGTTGCTGCGGGTGCAGTTCGAACCTTGGCGCGTGCACGTCCTGACCAGTTCCGGTGCCACCGTCCACCGCCAGCGCGGGTCCGCGCTGGACCTGGTGGACGTCCCTGAGAGCGATCCGCTGGGGCTGACGGGTGAGACCGACTACCAGATGGTTCCCGTCGAGTTCTCCCGAGGCGACCGCGTCCTGCTCATCGGCGACGGTTTCGGTCCGTTGCCCCCACGGGGTCGACGGCGTGTCGAGACGGTCGTCAACCGTTCGCGCGGTCTGGCGGCCGCTGAGGTGGTGCGACAGGTGATCACCGATCTGCTCGATCTCGCCGGCGCCGATGGTCCCGAGGAGGACGCCACCATCGTGTGCCTGGACCTGTGACGGCCGTGTCGATCCCCGACGCCGGCTCTGATCTCGGTCCAGCCGGGGACTCGGCCCGCCTCCCGGAGCGCGGCGACCGTGGCGTCCCCCTGGGTGGTGTCGCGCCCGATGCCTCTGGTGGCGCCGGTGATGAGGGCAGTGCGGCCGACGAGGCTGCTGCTCACCAGACGCGCCGCACTCCCGTCTCTGCTGGAGACCCCGCTGGACGCGAGCATCGAGCTGATCCGCAGCTGCGCCTTCTGAGGGGACCCACCTGCCCGGCTGGTGCCAGCCATCCGCAGCACGGAAGTGCAACTGAGCTCGGGGCGGGGAGAGTGCAGCGCCCGCTCATCGACATGACCGCACGATCTCCGGCCGGTTCAGCGCCGTGCCGTCATGATCAGCCTCTCGAGCGGTCGGGTGCAGCGCCCGCCTGGTGGGCCCCGCGCAGCCAGCGGGAGCCCTGCCCCTCGGTGGCCGCTTCGTCGGCGGGGTTGAAGAGACCGCACCGGTCCAGGGACAGGCAGCCGCACCCGATGCACTCGGTCAGCGACGTCCGCAGCGCTTGAAGCTCACGCAGGCGGGCGTCGAGCAGCAGTTGCCACTGCTCACCCACGCGTGCCCAGTCCGAGGCCGACGGGGCACGGTCTGAGGGCAGCTGCGACAGCGCCTCGCCCACCTCGGCCAGCGACAGCCCGATGCGTTGACCCGCTGCGACCACGGCGAGACGGCGCAGCACCGAGCGGGGGAAGCGTCGCCGACCGCCTGCGTCTCGCAGTGAGGTGAGCAGCCCGCGTTCCTCGTAGTAGCGGATCGCCGGCACGGAGATGCCGGCGCGGGCCGCGACGGCACCGATGCTGAGCAGCTCGTCCGGCACGCACGAGAGCATGCACGTGCTGAGGGCTTGACCTCAAGTCAGCTTGAGCAGGTGAACTTCCCGTCATGCGCATCACCCACGTCCAGCTGCCCGTACCCGACCCGGTGGCCAGCGCCGCCTTCTACGTCGACGTGCTCGGCGCTCAGGGGCGCACCGCTGCGGGCTGCGGCACCGGCGGCCCGTGCGGGGTGGCGGTCCAGCTCGGCGCGACCGTGCTGGTGCTGGTGCAGGACCTCTGCGCTGATCCCTCGACGCAGCACCTGGCCATCGCCGTGCCCGCTGACGCCGGCCAACGCGCCCACGACTGGCTGCGCGACCGGGTCCGGGTGCTGCCGCACGCCGGACACACCCTGCAGGAAGGTTCCCCCGCGTGGGACTCGCAGTCGGTGTACTTCCATGCCCCGGACGGCACGGTGCTCGAGCTCATCGCCCGGCGGCGGCTGCCCCAGCGGCTGGGGGAGCGGACGTTCGGGCCGGCAGCGCTGCTCGGGATCAGCGAGGTGGGGTTGGCGGTGCCAGACGTGGCGGTCGCCGCGGCGCGGCTGGAGCGAACCTTGGGTCTGCAGGTCTTCGGCGACGCACCGTCGGCCACGTTCGGTGCGGTGGGCGACGATGAAGGCCTGCTGGTGCTCGTACGTTCCGGTCGGACGTGGTTCCCCACCCACGACGCCACCGCCCAGCCGGTCGATGTGAACGTACAGATCGACGGTGTACGTGCAGGCTCGGTCAGCGTGAACGGCCTGGCGACCGTGACCGGGGGAACGCTGGTCGACCGCTCGAGAGTTACCCCTCCCCCGACGAGCACGGACAGGTGATCACGCACCCAACGCGGCATGAGCGCGTCATCGCGCGACCAGCGGCATGAGCGCGTCTCCGCGCGACCAGCGGCATGAGCGCGCCTTCGCGCGACCAGCGGCATGACCGCGAGGTCGCCCGCAGTGCGGCAGGTACGTAGGTGGAAGGCGTGGGGATCTGGTGCTTGTCTGGGCGTGTCCTTCGTCATTAGCCGTTGAGGCGGTGACCCTCGGGCGAGGACAGTGACGCGGGTGCGGCGAAGGGGAGCGTGATGAGCACGAGGCTGACGAAAGGACCTGCTTGGGCGCGCGGGTCTCTCATCCTCAGCGCGGCGATCGCTGGTGGTGCTCTGGTGAGCCTCGTGGTGCTCTACCTGCAGCCGTGGGCGTCATGTCCAGGGGTTGATGACAGCTCAGCGGGTTGTCCGGTTGAGGGCCCGCAAGTCATCGTCCAGCAGGTCGTCATGCTGTCTCTGCTCGTGGGCTTGCTCGGTGTCGCCCTATTCGCTCTCGTTCTCGGTGGCTACCGCTCGCGACGTCGCTGAGCTCGCCAGCTACGCACGCCTTCTGCCATGACCGCAAGGTCGCCGACCGCCAGTGGCTCGTCATCGCGCGCGTCGCGGTATGAGCGCGCGTTGCACGCGACCGTCGCATGCCGACGCCACGTGCATCGAAGAGGATGGCGACCATGATCCTTGAGCAAGCAGTTCTTGACGTCCGACCCGGCCAGACCGAAGCCTTCGAGGTCGCTTTCGCGCAGGCGAAGACGATCATCTCTGCCATGCCCGGCTTCCAGCGCCTCACCTTATCTCGCTGTGTTGAGCGTCCTAGCGTCTACCTGCTGCTGGTGCAGTGGGACACCCTGGAAGACCACACCGAGGGCTTCCGAGGGTCAGCTCAGTACCAGGACTGGAAGCAGCTACTGCACCACTTCTACGACCCGTTCCCCACCGTGGAGCACTTCAGCCAGGTCGCTACCGCCTGACCCAACGCTGCCACCCGCTGATCGGCGGACAAGCGCGCTCGCGCGACCAGCGGCATGAGCGCGCGTTGCGCGCGAGCAGCGGCATGAGCGCGCGTTGCGCGCGAGCAGCGGCATGAGCGCGCGTTGCGCGCGAGCAGCGGCATGAGCGCGCGTTGCGCGCGA
>Ga0160427_10000130_pt1 | contig 53661 bp, 49 predicted proteins | sample SolpanmetagenomL_FD_108194 | JGI IMG/M metagenome (GOLD analysis project Ga0160427, IMG submission 108194) | Solar panel surface microbial communities from Lawrence Berkeley National Laboratory, California, USA - L | ecosystem: Engineered > Built environment > Solar panel > Unclassified ...
GGTCAGGGGCGGGCGCAATTTCCGCGTTGGACGGGGTCAGGGCAGGGGGCGAGGGCGGGATGTCCATGGTGGCGGAGGGTCGCTGATCGGGGTTGCGGGAGCAAGTGATTACCTCCGGTAAGCACGATTCTCGGAGGTAACTGCAGTAGCTACGGAGGGCTTGTGTTACGTTACGTCGTGTTAGCTTGCTTGCCTTAATCAGAAACGATCGGCTAAAGTCTCACGATGCCGCAAGGGGTTGACCCTTCCTGTCCGCCAAGTGAGACCGCAGTCACCATGCCGGACGCGGCTCTCGCTCCAGCATCTGGCGCCACCACCAGGACTGCTTCGGCACGCAAGGTCGGCAGATCCGGCGCTGTCCGGCAATCTGCTCACACTGAGGACCGGAGTGCCGTGGAGTATCTACCCGCTGACATGGGCTGCGGATCGGGGATGAGTTGCTGGTGACGGCTGTGCGCCTGGCAACAGGCCGGGGAGTCGTTGCGCTGCGTTAAGCCTTGGTGAAGCAAATGAAGCAGGCCGGACAGTTGGACTGGCGGTTCTCCCGGATGACAGCGTCAGCATGACCGCCAAAAAGGAGGATCTGAAACGGGCCTAAACCCCACGGACCGCGGCAACACCGGCACTACGCCGCAAACCGCGCGAACTGCATGCCGACAAGACCCATAACAACCGCTGATGCCGGGCGGAGTGGCAAGTACGCGGCATTCAAGCCCGCATCGCGCGCAAGGGTATGGACAGCAGCCAACACCTGGGAGGCATCGTTGGGTCGTGGCACGCACCCATACCTGGATGGCCGAGCTACCTCGCCTGACCGTACGCTATGAGCACCGCGACGATATCCATACGGCCTTATCCTGCTCGGGTGCGCCCTCGTCTGCCTGAGCTAGATATGAGAATCTGTTAGATGCCTTAAACTCAGGAGGGACAACCTTCATGGTTGCGGCAGCTAGATTCTCCCAGGCGCTCCCTCTACGCGTCGAGACAGGTCGCGCAGAGCATTCGCAACCAGGCCAGGCGTTTGCACCGCCATGAGGTGACCGCTCTCCACCACGGCAAACCCGGCTTCGGGGATCGCGGCAGCGGTGGCTGCAATTGCATCGGGATCACGCAAAGCGTCGTGCCGCCCGGCCAACACCTGCACGGGACAACTGAGCTCGCGAAGACGGTGGTCCAGCGCGGAGGCAACCAGCGCCATGTTAGCATGCGCGTACCCGACGGGATCCGACCCCAGCATCCGAGCGCGGTAGGCCGCGAAGCCGGCCGCATCGGTGCGCAGCAGCGGAGGAAAGGACCGGGCCAGGCTGGTGTCCACCACGGCCCGCATCCCGTCCCGCACCGCGTGGTCCGACCGCGTGCGGAGGTAGCCGGCGGCCTCGCCCGAAGCGGACATTACGGGTCCACACAAGAGAAGGCCCGAGACGCTGTCGGGGTGGGCCAACGTGAATTCGACCGCAATCGCGCAAGCGGCGGCGACGCCCACCAGCAGGACGGGACGCTTCAGACTGCTCCACCGCAGCAGGTAGTCCAGGTCAGCGGCATGATCCGCGATTGTGAAAGGCGCACGGGGCTTCTCCGACGATCCGGCGCCGCGCTGATCGTAGCGCAGGATGCGGACATCGTCCGCGAGTAGTGCCACGACCTGGTCAAAGCTTTCAAGGCTGCCGCCCAACTCGTGCAGCAGCACGGCGCGTCCCGGTCCGTTGCCCGACAGGTCCGCACGGAAACTCCCGCCCGGACACTCGACCCAAGTCACGCTACGGGCCTACTGCTGGTAGTTCAGCCGCAGCCCCGGCTCGTTCCAGCTCATGCGAGCGAGTTGTCCGGTGCCGGACAAAGTAATCCAAGCGGTGCACATGTCCGGGCCGCCGAAGCAGATGTTCGTGGGATAGGTGTCGGGCATCTTCAGTTCGTCGAGCAAGATGCCGTCCGGCGCGAAGGTGCTTATGTAGCCCGTCCCCAACGTGGCCACGGCGACGTTGCCGGATGCGGTTACAGCCAAACTGTCAAAGCGGGCGCTTCCGGGCAGGCCGGCGATGCAGCGCCCGCCATGCGGGGCGAACTGGGCACCGGGCTTCAGCACGCCGGGCGACTCCACTTCGAAGGACCAGACCCGGGCACCCTCGGTGTCCGCGACGTAGACGGTGCGCTCGTCTGGCGATAGGCCAACCCCGTTCGGGCTCAGGATGGGATAGGCCAGCGCCTTCACCGCGGACCCGTCCGGCCGGGCGTAGAACAAGCCGCCATGGTCGCGGTGCCGCTGGTAGCGCTTGCCGAGGTCTGTGAAGTAGAAGCCGCCCTGCCTGTCAAAGACCAAGTCGTTAGGTGCAGACAGGCGCTCGCCGTCAACTTCTGTATACAGCGGCATCCGGCGGCCGGTCTCGAGGTCCACTCGCTGGATCGAGCCGCCTTGGTAGTCGTCAGACGGTCCCAGGCCCATGGCGTGACCCGGCACGTAGCGGTTCCCGCCGTTGTCGCACAGATATAGCGCCCCGTCCGGTCCCACGGCGAGTCCGTTCGGACCGCCGGCTGCGGCGCCGAGCCGGGTTTTGACGCCATCCGGGGCGATGCGAGTGATCCAGCCCCCGTTGATCTCCGTGAGCACCACTGAGCCGTCGGCCAGGATGACGGGTCCTTCGGGGAAGCCGAGCCCCTCGGCAACGATCTCAATCTCAGCCATGTGCCGCACTCCCTTAGCGATGGGTGCCCGCTTGCTGGGCTTGGGAAAACAATAGAATGTATGATGCATTCTTGTCGAGGAGGGTCGAATGCCGCCGTCACCAGAAACTATGGGGCTGCAGATCCCCGATTTGCCCGGAAAGGCCGTGCTGGTAACCGGTTCCTCCACCGGGATTGGCGCCGCTGTGGCGCGAGGCTTCGGTGCACAGGGGGCCAGAGTCGCAATACACGGCCACTCCCACCTCGAGGCGGCGGAGGAGGTCGCGACCTCGATCCGCGAGGCCGGCGGAACCGCCTTTGTATTGACAGGGGACGTCCGCGGCGCCGACGCCTGCGCAGCACTGGTGGCGGAGGCGCATCGCGTGCTGGGGGGACTGGACGTGCTGGTCAACAATGCGGGCGGCGTGGTCGAGCGCCGCCCGGTGCGCGAGATTGACGACGCCTTCTACGATGCGGTGCTGGACCTGAACGCGCGTTCAGTGTTCGCCTGCTCCCGTGCGGCGCTGCCCTTCATGGAAGCCACGGGCGGAGCGATCATCGCCACGACCTCGCTGGCGGCCCGCAGCGGTGGTGGCGGCCGCTCGGTGCTCTACGCCGCGTCCAAAGCATTCGTGTCCACGTTCACACGGGGCCTGGCACGCGAGGTGGCGCGCCACGGAATCCGGGTGAACGCTGTGGCACCGGGGGTGATCGGCAAGCCGAACATCGCCGCGACGACCTCGCAATCCAGGCAGGATAAGGCGATCCAGATGACTCCGATGCGGCGGGTGGGCACGGTGGAGGAATGCGTGGGCGCCTACCTGTACCTGGCCTCCGGCAACCTGTCCGGCTTCGTCACCGGACAGGTCATCGAGGTTAATGGCGGGCTGCAGATGCCGTAAGGGTCCCGTCACCCGGCCAGGGCGAAGCGTGGAAGCACCATGCCGTCCGGCATGTCGGTATAAACCAGGCGTACGGTCTGACTGATCCAGGACCCTTCGGGCTGCCGGCCTTCCAAGTTGCTGATGATGACGGGCCCCTCGGCCAAACGCACGGCGATCACGTTGTATGGTGCGGGATAAGCCGGCAGGTACTGACGATGGAAGATCTCCCAGGACAGGATGGTGGCGTCGCCGGACAACTCGGTCCACTCCTGGTCCTCTGACCCGCAGGCTATGCAACCCGGGCCGGGTGGGTATTGCCAGGACATGCAGGCCCGGCAGCGCTGCAGGCACATGCGTCGAGCGCGAATGCTGTCCCACATCGGCCGGTCATACAGGCCCATGACAGGTGCGGGGGTGGCGGGCGGCGCGGCTTCGGTAGCGTCCATCGGAAACAGCCTCCCCTTCAACGGGCGTAGATCAGCGACACTGCCTTGCCGGCCACGTCGGAGGTGTAGTGGACGTGTCGGCAATCTGGCACCTGTCGCTCGCCGCACGTGCCGCGGGCTTGGCGGACGCATTCAATCTGGTGCGCCCAGCCCTGCATGTAGGTTTCCGAAAGGTGGCCGCCGCCGGTGTTCGTCGGCAGTCTGCCACCCGGTCCCATGCCCTCCTCACGCAGGAAGCGCCCTGCCTCCCCTACGGGACAATAGCCATAGCCTTCTAGCGCCAGTGGGACGTGGACGGAGAAGCTATCATAGACCTGGAACACATCCATGTCCCGCGGCCCGATTCCTGCCATGGCGTAGGAGCGCTCGGCCGCTTGCTGCTGCGCCGGCAGGTAGAAGTCGGTCAGGCGCGGCTCCAAGCTTGTGGCGCCGCGGTTGAGGTCGGAGCGACCGATGCCCTGGATGAATACCGGGTTCCGGCTCGTGCGCTTGGCGCGTTCGGCCTCCATCAGGATCAAGGCGACTCCACCGTCGTTGATCAGACAGTAGTCAAACAGATGTAGCGGCTCCGTCACATATTTCGAGGCCATGTAGTCCTCGATCGTAATGCGTTTCCTCATGATGGCGTTGGGGTTCATCGAGGACCATCCGCGCTGCGCCACAGCGACCTCGCCCAGCTCGGCCTCGGAGAACCCGCGGGCCTCCATGTAGGCGCGGAAGGTGAGCGCGTAGAGTGCGCCCTGGGAGGTCAGGCCCCAAGGCGAATGGTAGACATACGACAGGAACGCGTCGCCGCCCATCGCCTGCGGCCCCCCGTACTGGGTCCCAGCGGTGCGCTGGTCGTTGCCGTAGACCACGGCGACAACCTCGGCTAGCCCGGTCTCGATCGCCATACAGGCCTGAACGATCGATAGCACGGCATCGGCCTGGTCGCCCCAGCGCGGGTTAATGCCCAGCACCTCGCCCAGCCGCTCATAGGCAGTGGTCGGCCCGGCGATCAGGCCCTCGATGTCCCCTCGTCCCAACTCGGCATCTGACAGCGCCGCGTTGAAGGCGCGCAGCCCATAGCCGTAGCTGTCGGCAGGCTTCTCGCCGGCCCGCGCGCGCGCCCAGTCACCCACCCAATCCGTGTGGCCGATCCCAACCACTGCCGCCGCGCGGCGCAATCCGGTTCCCATTATGCTTCTCCCGCGTTCAAGTGGCCAGCCACACGTCGGACAGGTCCTGATAGATCATGTGCGTGGGCGACATGGACCAGCCACGGACCTCCTTGTTCATCGCCACGATGCGCTGCCACCACAGCACCGGGACGGCGTAAGCCTGATCCATGGCGCGGGTCTCGAACTGCCGCACCAGCGCCTTGCGGGCGGCCACCTCCACCGTGCGGCCCTGCTCGTCGAACAGCCGATCCAGCTCGCGGTCAGTGGCGTGCGCCACCGCGACCTCCGCCTTGTCGTAGGACACGTACTTTACCAGCACGTTCGTCGGGTCGTCGCTGAACTGGGTGAAGCTGTCGACGAGTACCTCGAAGTTCCCGCTGTTCTGGGCGGCATACCAGGCAGCGAGCTCCACCTGTTGGTGGTCCACCTTCACGCCGATCTGCCGCCATTGGTCGATCATGAAGACACCAGCCGTGATGTAGGGCTGTATGTTCCGGTCGAGCAGAGTGAGCTGCAGGTTCTCCTGGCCGGCCTCCTTCAGCAGGCGGCGCGCCTCCGCCCGGTTCGCCGCCAAGTCGCGGCCGTAGCCCGGCCACTTCTCCATCTCGGCCGAGGTGGCGGACCAAGTGGAGCCGGGCCGGACTAGCCCGCCCACCGGACCCAACTGCGACACCTTCGACAACGATGCTGAGCCGCCCCAGCGGTCCATGGCCAGCGATAGGGCGCGGCGCACACGCGGATCGTCGAACGGCTTCTTCTGGCAGTTGAACGTGCAGATCATGTGCAGCATCCAACTAGATTCCTCCACCTCCGTGTCCTTGCCCAGGGCGCGGACGATACGATCCCGCTCGTTCGGCGTGACGCCACGGAACTCCGCCATGATCTGCCGCCCAGCCAACGCGTTCACCATGGCCGACGGCGCCATGGTGATGGCGCGGAACCCGTCCAGATAGGGGTGGCCTGCCCGGAAGTAGCCGTCGAACCGCGTGCCAACCCAGTGGGAGCCCGGTACGTGCTCCACGAAGCGGAAGGGACCCGTGCCCATCACGACGCGGCCGGGGTAATTGGGATCTGACGTCAGCTTGGCAGCGCTAAAAATGGAGTTCCAGGGTGAAGCGAAGGTGTCGGTGATGGAGGCGTCCACCGCCTTCATGCGGAACACGACGGTCAGCCGATCCGGCGTCTCGACACTGGCGATCTGCGCGAAGGAGGGCTGCCGACTGGAGATCACCCCGGTCGGCGGCGCGCGCATGCGGTCGTAGGTCGCCTTCACGTCGGCGGCCTCGCAGGGCGTGCCGTCGTGGAACACCACCTTGTCGCGCAGCTTGAAGGTGTAGGTCATCTTGTCCGGCGCCTCCGTCCAGCTTTCCGCCAGGTCGCCGACGATGTTTGGGTAATTGCCGGGCTCGAACTGCAGCAAAGTCGAGTAGTGAGGCGCCAGACGATGCATGACCGCAAAGGTGCTGGTGGCAGTCAAGTCGTAGGTCGGCGGTTCCGCGGCCACGGAATAGATCAGCGTGCCGCCGCGCTTCGGCTCGCCCGTTGCGGCCGCGTGGCCCGGGCCGGCCCAGAGCAGGGCCGGCAGTCCCAGGCCGAGACCCAGGGCCTCGCGGCGTCTAAGCCCGTCCGTCCGATCCGTCATGCTGTCCTCCATGTGATTTCTTCTTGGTTCTTTAGGTGCGGAACTTCGGGTCTAGCCAATCGCGCAGGGAGTCGCCGAACAGGTTGAAGGCGAACACGGCCAACGAAATGGCGAGACCGGGGAACAGGATCATCCAGGGCGCTTCCTGATAGAAGTTAGCGGAATCGCCCGACAGCATTAGCCCCCAGGCCGGCTTCGGCTCGGTGACGCCCAATCCCAGAAACGACAGCGAGGCTTCCAGCAGAATGGCCTGCGCGACATAGGCGCTCAGTAGCACCAGGAAGGGGGCCATCACGTTCGGAGCCATGTGGCGGAGGATGATGTAGCCGTCGCCATAGCCCCCGGCACGGGCGGCATCGATATAGGGCATGGCGCGGACCCCCAGCGCCGCGGCGCGGATCACCCGCTCGGCGCGCGGCACGATGGGAACGGCGATGGCGGCAATCAGGTTGAGGTCAATCCCCGCGACAGTGTTGCGGCCCACCAGCGCTACCACCACCAAAGCGAGCACGATGATGGGAAAGGCCAGGATGATGTCCACAAGTTGCTGCAGCAGCATGTCCACGCGTCCGCCCCAATAAGCAGCGGTCAGGCCCAGCAGCCCACCCGCGGCACAACCGAGGAACGAGGACGCGAGCCCGATGGTGAGTGCGGTTCGGGCGCCGAACAGCAACCGGGTCAGGATGTCGCGGCCGAAGGAATCCGTGCCCAGGATGTGATCGGGCGACGGCGGCGCCAGCATGGCGGCGAAATCGGCGGCTTCGGGATCGTAGGGAGACACTAGGTCCGCCCCCAGGGCGGCCGCGGCCATCAATAGAATTACTAGCAGGCCCAGCGTTCCCAACGGCTGCTGCCGCGCGAACCGCCCGGCACCACGGGCGAAACGGCCGAAGGCGCCCGGGCCGGATCGGGCCAGGCCGGCGATGGTCGCGCTCATGCATACCTCATGCGCCGGGCCTCACCCGAGGGTCGAGCACGCCGTAGAGCAAGTCGACGACCAGGTTTGTCACCACAAAGACCAGCGCGAGGAACATGATTAGCGCCTGCACCAGCACGAAGTCGCTGCGGGTGACCGCCTCCACGAACAGGCGGCCGATGCCGTTCAGGTTGAACACCTGCTCCGTCACAACCAGGCCGCCGATAAGGAAGGCGAACTCCAACCCCACCACGGTGACGGCAGGGAGCATGGCGTTGCGCATGGCATGCCGGACCACGACATGGCTTTCCCATACGCCCTTTGCCCTAGCGGTTCGGATGTAGTCCTCTCGCAGCACCTCCAGCACGGAGGACCGGACCATGCGCGCAACGACTGCGGCATAGCGGTAGCCGACAGCCAAGGCGGGCCAGATCAACTGCGACATGTTCTGCACGGGGTCCCGCCAGAAGGGCGTGTAGGTGACCGGCGGGGACCAGTGGAAAACGGTGAGCAGGCTCAACACGATCAGCATGCCGAGCCAGAACGACGGTACGGCCAGCCCGGCGATGGTGAAGATCCGCACTGCGTAGTCCAACCAGGTGTCCCGGAACAGGGCGGAGAGCGTGCCCAGCGGCACCGCAATCACCACCGCGATGATCGCGGCCATCACTGCTACCTGAAGGGTGAGGCTTAGGCGGACGCCGATCTCCTGCGACACCGGCCGGCCCGTCCACATGGAGGTGCCGAGGTCGCCGGTGACGAGGCCGCCCATCCAACTGCCGAATTGGTTAACCAAAGGGCGGTCCAGTCCCAGGCGCACCCGTTCGGCCTGCACCGTGGCCTGCGTGACGGACGCGCCGTCGCTGCGAAGCTTCACCTCCACCACGTCCCCGGGTACGACGCGAAGGAGAAAGAAGGTCAGCACCGCGACGCCGAGCAGGGTCGGCACCATCAGCGCGATCCGGCGGATGATGAAGGACAGCATGGGATCAGATCCGGATGCAGGCGGCGAGGTGACCCGGCCGGACTTCGCGCAAGGGCGGCACGGCTTCGGCACAGGCATCGACCGCGCACGGGCAGCGGGTGCGGAACACGCAGCCGGACGGCGGCGCCAGGGGCGACGGCAACTCGCCTCCGAGGACCCGGCGCGGCCGGGTCGCCTCCATCGCCGGGTCGGGTACCGGCACCGCGTCCAGCAGCGCCTGCGTGTAGGGATGCAGCGGTTCCGCATACAGTGCGTCCCGCGCAGCCACCTCCATCACCCGGCCCAGGTACATGACCACCACGCGGTGCGACAGGTGGCGCACCACGGCCAAGTCGTGCGCGATGAACAGATAGGACAGGCCCAGCCGCGCCTGCAGCTCGGCGAGCAGGTTGATCACCTGCGCCTGCACGGAGACGTCCAGCGCTGACACCGCTTCGTCGCAGACGATGAAGTCGGGCTCCATCGCCAGGGCCCGGGCGATACCGACGCGCTGCCGCTGGCCGCCCGACATCTGGTGTGGGAAGCGCTCGGCCATGGACACCGGCAGGCCGACCTGATCCAGCAGTTCGGCGCAGCGGCGCCCTGTGGCGGCGCTCCCCAGGCCCAGTCGCTTGCGCAGCGGCTCCGCGATGGTGTCGCCAACCGCCATGCGCGGGTTCAAGGAACTGTAGGGGTCCTGGAAGATCACCTGGATCCGTCGGCGCATTGCTCGCATCGCCGCGGGTCCAGCGGTTGCCAGGTTCTCGCCGTCGAACAGGATAGAGCCCGATGTCGGGTCCGTGAGGCGGAGCAGCAGCCGTCCGACAGTACTTTTGCCGCAACCGCTCTCACCCACCAGGCCCAGTGTCTCGCCGCGGCGGACGGAGAAGGACACGTCCTCCACCGCGTGCACGGTTGCGCCCCGACCGCCGAACAAGCCCGGGGCCGGAACGTGGAAGCGCTTGACTAGGTCGCGCACTTCCAACAGCGACCCCCCCTCCGTCGCCGGTGCGCCGATCGCGTGTACCGGAACGGGCGGCAAGATGCCGGGCATCTCCTCCGCGCGGTGGCAGGCGGCCTGGCGATCGGACCCGATGGGCCGCAGCGCCGGATCGGACTCGCAGACCGGAATTCGGGCGAAGCAGCGCGGGGCGAAACGGCAGCCGGGGGGCGGATGCAGTAGGTTCGGCGGCAGGCCCTCAATGGTATCGAGCCGACCCGAACGCGCATGGTCTAGCCGCGGCACCGACCGTAGCAACCCGGCCGTGTAAGGGTGGCGGGGTGCTGCGAACACTGCGGCGGCGGAACCCTCCTCTACCACCCGGCCCGCGTACATCACCGCTAGCCGGTCCGCGTAGCGGGCGACGATGCCGAGGTTGTGGGTGATCAGCACCAGGGCGATGCCTAGGCGCTGGGACACGTCGCGCAGAAGCTCGAGGATCTGCGCCTGGATAGTCACGTCGAGCGCCGTCGTCGGCTCGTCGGCAATGATGAGCTTGGGTTCGCAGGCTAAGGCAATGGCGATCATGATGCGCTGCCGCATGCCACCTGAGAACACGTGCGGGTGCTGGTCCAGCCGCCGCTCGGCATCGGAGATACCGACCATGCGCAGCAGGTCCGCCGCACGCGCTCGGGCGGCGGCGGGCGTCATGCGAAGATGGATCCGCAAGGGCTCGATGAGCTGCGCGCCGATCGTCATGATCGGGTTCAGGCTGCTCATCGGCTCCTGGAACACCATTGCGATGTCGCGGCCCCGAATGGCGCGCATGTCGGCTTCCGGCATCACCAGGAGGTCCTGCCCAGCGAACAGCACACGCCCGGCCGAGACGCGACCGGCGGGCCGAGCGAGCAGGCGCAGGATGGCCAAGGCGGTCACGGACTTGCCACAGCCGGACTCGCCGACCAGCGCCAGGGTCTCGCCGGGCGCCACGCACCAACTGACCCCGTCCACCGCCCGCACCAGTCCGGCTTCAGTGCGGAAGTCCACGCGCAGCTCTTCGACCGCTAGCAGCGAGGCCATGGGACCGAGCCGGTTGCCGTCCGGCGGCGCCTCTGCGGTGGTCACGCCGGACACGACGGAGGCCGATCAGGTTTCAATCACGCCGGACGACCGCAGCCCGGCAATGCGCTCCGCGGAGTAGCCGAGCATGCCGGCCAGCACCTCGTCCGTGTGCTCGCCCAGCAGTGGCGGACGCGACAACTCGATCCGCTCCCCGTCTAGGCGGAACGGCGGAGAGGTATAGGCGGAGGTTCCGAGCTCCGGGTGATCAATGTGCTGGAAGTAGCCGCGGTGCCGGAGCTGAACGTCGTCCTCGATCAGCGTGCGGGCGCTCGAGACCACACCGGCGGGAATGCCGGCCTCCTGCAGAACGCGCATTACGGTGACAGCGTCCCGCTCGATGGTCCAGCGCGACAGCACCGCCTCCACCTTGTCCACTCGGCGCAGGCGGCCGGTAGCGGTCGCCAGCTCGGAGTCCGCTTCGAGGTCTGGCCCAATCAGCTTGGCCAGGGACGTCCACTGTGCGTCCGTCAGCACCGTGACCGCGCACCAACTATCGTCGCCCAGGCAGCGGAACACGTTGTGCGGCGCATGATCCAGCGACCGATTGCCGACGCGTTGCGGCTCTTGCCCCGTCAGCGCATGCTGCACCACGGGGATGCCGACCGTGTTGATGGTGGATTCCACCTGAGCCAGATCGATCTTCATGCCCCGGCCCGTGCGCCGGCGGTGACGCAGCGCGCCCAGCACGGCGAAGGCGGCATGGTACGGGTTGGCCGCGTGATCCGGGAAGTGCGTGCCCGGTCCAATCGGCGGCCCGCCATTATAGCCGGTGAGCGACATCATCCCCGTCACCGCGCCAATGGTCATGCCGACGCCGAGCAGGGAGGAGAGCGGCCCGCTCTCCCCGTACATGGGCATGGACAGATGGATGATATCCGGCTTGATCGCCCTGCAGTCCTCATAACCCAACCCCAGCCGGTCCATGGCGCCAGGACCGAAGTTGTTGCTGACCACATCGGCGGTGCGGACCAGGTCGCGCACCACGGCCCGGCCTTCCTCCGTCTTGAGGTTGAGCGCCACGCTGCGCTTGCCGGTGTTGCGAGACGCGAAGTAGCCGCTACGGTTCACCCCGGCGATGCCGTCGCGGTAGGGGCCGCCGAGGCGGACCGGGTCCACGCGGGTCGCACTCTCCACCTTGATCACTTCCGCCCCGAAATCGGCGAAGATCTTGGTGGAGAAGGGGCCGGCGCCGGCCCAACTTAGGTCGGCGAAGCGGATACCCGACAGAAAGCGCGGGGTCATCGGCGGCCTCCTTGCGCCGTCGCAGGCGGGGTACTGGTTCCGGCGGGGTAGAGGATCTCCTGCCTGTGCTCGTCCGACAGCGGAGCTGGGCGGTCGATGTTCCAGACCGGTTCGGACAGGCGGTACGGCGCACCGGGGAACCGCAGGGATCCACCCATCGCAGGGTGTGGCACATCCCGGAAGAAGCGACGGAACACGAGCTGCGGATCCGCTGGCAAGTCCGCGATGCGGCTGACGGGTGCCAGGATGATCTTGCGGCGCAGCGCTTCCGCACGCAGGTCGGCGGCATCACGGTCGGCGATGAAGGAGCCGAACACGCTGCGAAACTCCACATGCATGGCTTCCGTAGTGCGGAGTTTGCGGTTCTGCCAGTCGGCTTCCGCGAAGCGTGTGCCGCCCGGATGGCCCTCCTCCTGCATCCAGGCAAGGATGCCCTTCCAAGACGCCGGAATGCTGAGGGTGGAGGCGACGAAAATGTAGCCGTCACGGCAGGGCAGCACCTGTTCCGTCGCGTCCCGAGTCCCGATGCCGCCGCGGACGGGAATGCGCTGTTCGAGGTCCCAGACTTGCAGGGTGTTCTGCAGCGAATGGGCGATGCACTCCTGGGCCGACACATCTAACAGGTGCGAGCCCGAGGCGTTCACTTCGATGTCGTACAGGCATAGCGATGTCGCGACCGCGGCATACAGCGAGGCGACGGTACCGGCCTGTTCGCCGGCGATGCGCAATGGCGGGTCCTCGGGATTGCCGGACATCCAGGCGATCCCGCCCAACGCCTGATCTACGAGGTCCGAGCCCTCGTACTCTGCATAGGGTCCGTCCAGCCCGAAATGGGACACCAGAGTCACCACGCGGGATCCGGGAACCGCCAGCACGGTGTCGAGCAGTCCTCGTCCGTCCCGGCCTTCCAGCACCACAATCGCTGCCGTGGCGACGAGGTCCCGCAGCACGCCTTGCCCCACCTCGCCCTCAAGATCGATAGCGATGGCCCGCTTATTAGCGTTTAGGAAACTGTAACGGACGTCGCCGCCCATGCCGGGAGCCGCCGGCGTACCGCGGTCGGAAGCGCCGCCGATCCCCTCCACGCGGATTACATCGGCGCCGAGGTCGGCGAAGAGCCGAGCGGCATAGGCGCCGAGCGCGTGGCTCAGGTCGATGACGCGCAGCCCGTCGAAGGGGCGCTGGATGGCATGGATCATGGCGCGGGGTCCCGGTTCTGCTTGCAGGCTGGGAAGTCCGAGCGGTCCGGCCGGTCTGCCATGCGGGCGGTGCCGCGATTGTTATGGCTCAAGCCCATTGGTCTCGCCTCCTCCAGAAGTATATCGTGCAGAATGCATTATCTGAGTCAAGACAAGTCGACCATCGAAAAGCCGGTTGCTCCCCCGCTTAGGCCGGCCGGAGTACAGCGACACCCAGCACGGACCGATCCTGCATGTCGCGATGTGCCGCTGCCGCCTGCTCCAGCGGGTAGACCCGTGGCGGGTCCAGGCGCAGCGTGCCGGACGCCACGGCGGCGAATACGGCGGCGGCTCGAGATAGGAGCTGCTCGCGGCCTTTGGTGTGGGTGACGAAAGCCGGGCTGGTGACGAACAACGAGCCCATTTGGTTAAGACGGAACAAGTCCAGCGGCGGGATGGCGCCTGAAGCGGTGCCGAACGACACCAGTAATCCCCGGTCCGCTATGCACCGCAGTGAGCCTTCGAAGGTACTGCGGCCCACGGAATCGAACACGGCTGGAACGCCGGCTCCGCCGGTGATGGCGCGGACACGCTCGGCAAAATCCTCCTCGGTGTAGTTGATCACGAAAGCGCACCCGTTCTTCACCGCGACCGGGATCTTGCCCGCGCTGCCTACGGTGCCGATCACCCGTGCCCCCTTCGCCGCCGCCCATTGGCACAGCAGTGAACCGACCCCACCTGCGGCGGCGTGCACCAGGATCGTTTCGCCCGGCGAGACCGGCCGAGTTGCATGCAGCAGGTAGTGCGCCGTGATCCCCTTGTTCAGCAGGCTGGCCGCCATCTCGTCTCCGACATTGTCCGGAACCGGGACCAAGAGAGTGGCGGGCAGGCAACGGCGATCCGCGTAGGAGCCCGGCGGCGGCGCCCCGTAAGCCACCCGGTCGCCAACGCGCAGGGCATCGACCCCTTCGCCCAGACGTTCCACCACGGCAGCCGCCTCAAACCCAATCGGCGCAGGATAGGACGGCAGGGGATAGCGTCCGCTGCGGTGCTGCACATCGATGAAGTTCACCCCGATTGCGGTATGGCGCAGCAGCACTTCGCCTGGGCCGGGCTCGCCGGCCTCCCGCTCGTCGAGGCGCAGGACCTCCGGCCCGCCAGGCCGGTCGATCAGGACGACGCGGGTTCCCGTCATGCCGGCAGCGGAAAGCGGTCGAGGTAGGGCTGATACTCCGGTTCCACGTCGATCTCCAGGCTGGCCAGCACGCGCACCACGCAGGCATAAAAGCCGATCACCACCAACAGCTCGACCAGCTCAGCCTCGTCTACGTGCGGCCGCAGTGCCGCGAACTGCTCGTCTGTCAGCGTCGCCTCGGTGGTCAGGTGCCGGGCCGCGGCCAGCACGGCTCGCTCCCTGGCCGGCAGCTCGACCGCCGTCCCCGCGCTGTCCGCGATCAGCGCGCGCACATCCGCCTCGGTTACTCCGAAGTCGAAGCCGATCTTGACGTGGTGCGACCATTCGTAGGGCGAGCGCGTCGTCCAGCCGACCTGCAGGATCGCCAGCTCCCGCAGCCGCGGATCCAGCGTGCCACCGTAGCGGATGTGCTGGCCCATCACGCCAAAGGCCCGCGCCATGCCGGGATTGTGTACCAGTTGGCGGTGAAGGTTGATCGGGCGCTTCAGCAGGTCCCGATCGTCGGGTACCAGGTCGGAGGCGTCGAGATAGGGAAGACGGGCCATGGCTCAATGTACCGCAGAGGCGACAGCGTCGCCCATGGCTTCGGTGCCTACCAGGCGCGTGCCGTCCTCGTGGATGTCCGCGGTGCGCAGCCCCTCAGCCAGCACTTGGCGCACCGCACGCTCCACCCGGTCCGCCGCCTCGTCCAAGCCGAAGGAATGGCGCAGCATCATCGCAGCCGACAGGATTGCCGCCAGCGGATTGGCCTTGTCCTGGCCGGCAATGTCGGGCGCGGAGCCATGCACGGGTTCGTACAGCCCTAGCATGCCGTCGCCCAGCGAGGCTGACGGCAGCATTCCGATGGACCCGGTGAGCATCGCTGCCTCGTCTGACAGGATGTCGCCGAACACGTTTCCGGTCACGATGACGTCAAATGCCGTTGGGGTTCGCAGCAGGGACATGGCGCAGGCGTCGACGTACAGGTGAGACAGCTCGATGTCCGGATATTCCAGGCCGATGCGGGTCACCACCTCCCGCCACAGCGCCATGGTCTCCAGCACGTTTGCCTTGTCCACGGAACACAGCTTGTGTCGCCGCTTGCGCGCCATGCGGAACCCGGCATGCGCCACGCGCTCGATCTCGGGTTCCGAGTAACGCATGGTGTTAATGCCGACGCGCTGGCCCGCCTCCCCGGTCACGCCGCGGGGTTCTCCGAAGTACAGGTCACCATTCAGCTCGCGCAGGATCATCAGGTCGAGTCCGCGCACGATCTCGGGCTTCAGCGAGGAGGCGCCGATCAGCTCGGGGAACAGGATCGCCGGGCGAAAATTGGCAAAGAGCGTGAGTTCCTTGCGCAACTGCAGCAGGCCGGACCCGGCGCGCTGGTTGCGGGGTAGCTTGTCATTGGCGTAGTCGCCCACCGCCCCGAACAGGATGGCACCCGAGCTCCGTGCCAGGTCCAGCGTCCGCTGCGGCAAGGGCGCCTCGCCAGCTTCCACAGCGGCCCCACCGATCAGCCCGTGCCGGAACTCGAAGTTCAGGCCGCTGCCCTCCAGCGCCCGCAACACCTTCAGCGCTTGTGGCACCACCTCTCGCCCAATGCCGTCGCCGGGCAGGACGGCCACCTTCATCGCATTGGTCATAAAATCACAGTGCTCCGTTCGGATTGGCCGCCTCGAAGGCGGCGATGGCGTCGGCGTGGCGCAGGCTGAGGTCAATGTCATCCAGCCCGGTCAGCAGGCATTCCTTGACGAAGGGATCGATTGCGAAGGACCAAGACGAGTTGCCCGGCCCGACGACGAGCTGTCGTTCGAGGTCGACAGACACGCGAGACCCGGGCCGGGCCGCCAGCCCATCCAGGATGACGGCCACGTCGGCCGCGGGAAGCACCACCGGAACGATGCCGTTCTTCTGGCAGTTGTTGCGGAAGATATCGCCAAAGGAGGGTGCGATCACCACCCGGAACCCAGCATCGAACAGGGCGTGTACTGCGTTCTCGCGTGAGGAGCCGCAGCCGAAGTTGCGTTCGGCGACCAGGATACGGGCCGGGCGGAACAGAGGGCGGTTCATCACGAATTCGGGCTCCTCCGTGCCGTCCGGCCGGAACCGAAGGTCGTGGAACAGGCAGATGCCTAATCCTTCCTCCCTCGGGCGGCTCAGGAAGCGTGCGGGGATGACTTGGTCCGTGTCGATGTTCGGCGTGGATAGCGGGACGGCCACGGCATCCAGAGTGGTGAAGGGCTCCATCGGTTCAGTCCGCCAGCAGTCGGCGCACGTCCGACAGCCGACCGGTGACGGCGGCCGCGGCGGCCATCGCTGGCGACATCAGGTGGGTACGAACCCCCCTGCCCTGTCGGCCCACGAAATTCCGGTTTGAGGTGGACGCGACGCGCTGCCCCGGCCGCCCGATCTCACCGTTGGTGCCCAGGCACATGGAACAGCCCGCGCCTCGCCACTGGAACCCGGCCCGGATGAATACCAGGTCCAGCCCCTCCGCCTCCGCCTGCAGCCGCACCGGTGTGGAGCCCGGCACCACCCACGCCTCCACGCCCGCCGCAACCCGGCGCCCATGCGCGACCGCCGCGGCAGCGCGTAGGTCGCTGATGCGGCCATTGGTGCAGGACCCAATGAACACGCGGTCTACCGTCACCTGGTCCAGCGCCGTACCAGGGTGTAGGCCCATGTAGTCCAGGGCCCGAATCATCCCGTCGCGCCGTTCGGGATCTGACACCATCGCAGGGTCCGGCACGCGGGCGGTGATAGGGGAGGCATCTTCCGGGCTGGTACCCCAGGTGACCATGGGCGCGATCGCGGCGGCATCCAACGCCACCTCGCGATCGAACACTGCTCCTTGGCCGCTGGGCAGGCGGCGCCAAGTGACTAGGGCTTCGTCCCAGGCACGGCCAGAGGGCGCGTGTGGTCGGCCGTGCAGGTAGTCGAAGGTAGTTTCGTCCGGGGCGATCATCCCGGCGCGGGCGCCAGCCTCGATGCTCATGTTGCAGAGGGTCAGCCGGCCTTCTATTGACAGGCCCCGTATCGCGCTGCCGGCATATTCGATTACGTGGCCGACTGCACCCGCTGTGCCAATGGCGGCGATGATGGCAAGGATGATGTCCTTGGCCGTGACCCCCGCGCCCAACGCGCCATCCACGGCGATGCGCATGGTGCCGGGCCGTTGCTGCCAGATGGTCTGGGTGGCTAGCACGTGGCTGACCTCCGTCATGCCGATGCCGAAAGCGAGCGCCCCCAGGGCGCCATGCGTGCTGGTGTGGCTGTCGCCGCAGACGAGGAGGCTACCCGGCAGGCTCAGTCCCTGTTCCGGGCCGATCACGTGGACGATGCCCTGTCGCGGGTCCCCGGCATTGAAGGTGGTGATTCCGGCCGCCGCGGCGTTGGCCGCCAGGCTGTCGACCATCGCGCGCTTCTCGTTGTCCACGATGTCATCGGCACCGTCCACCGTGGTGGGTACGTAATGATCCGCCGTGCCCGTGGTGCGTTCCGGACAGCGGACCGGGAGGCCTCGGCGGCGCAAAGCCTCGAAGGCTGGGCGGGAGCCGTCGTGGATCAGATGCCGGTCTACGTAGAGCAGGCAATGACCGTCGGGCCGCGCCAGCACGGTGTGGGCGGTCCAGATCTTCTCGAACAGCGTGCGGGGCGCGTCCATCTCAGCGGCCGCCCGACACGGTGACGTTGACGCCCGCCATGTAGGACGCGTCCTCCGACAGCAGGAACAGGATGGCGCGGGCGACCTCCTCCGGCTGTGCCACCCGGCCGATGGGCACGTTCGGGATCAGCCGCGCCAAACGGTCGGCGGGATTCATCTCGGTTTCCGTGAGGCCTGGGCTGACGCAGTTCACCCGGATGCCGTTCCGCGCTACCTCGCGCCCTAAGCCAGTTGTCATGGCGATCACGGCGCCCTTGGACGCAGCGTAGTGCACGCGTTCCCCAGGGCTGCCCAGGCGTTCCGCCACCGAACCGAGGTTGACGATGGAACCTCCGGACCCGCCGCGGTCGGTGGACATGCGGCGCACGGCTTCCCGCGCGCACAGGAAGACGCCGAACACGTTGGTGTCGATCACCTCCCGCAGTTCGGCAGTGCTCATGTCCGCCACGCGCACCGGGCCTCCGTTGATGCCGGCGTTGTTCACCAGGCCGGTCACCCGGCCGAACTCCCGTTCCGCAGTGTCGAACAGGCGGACCACATCCTCCTCTCGCGTGGTGTCCGCCTGCACCGCCAGAGCTTGTCCGCCTGCCGCGCGGATGGTGTCGGCCACGGCCTCTGCGGGCTCCCGCCGTTTCTTGAAGGACCCGACGACCTGCCAGCCTGCTGCGGCGGCCAGGCGTGCAGTGGCGGCGCCAATGCCGCGGCTAGCACCGGTAATTACGAGAACACCCGTCATGGCAGAACCTCCTCGGCATAGTGGCACGCCACCGCGTGCCCGGCCTCCAGCGGCCGAAGGGCCGGGTCGTCGACGCGGCAGCGTTCGCGGGCGATGGGACAGCGGGGGTGGAAATGGCAGCCGGATGGCGGGTTCAGCGGGCTCGGTACCTCGCCGGGCAGCACGTCCCGGCGGCGGCGGCGGCGCGGATCCGGCACCGGGATCGCGTCCAGTAGGGCACGGGTATAAGGATGAGCCGGCCGGGCGAAGAGCGTGGCGGTCGGGGCGATCTCCACGATGCGACCCAGGTACATGACAGCGACCCGGTCGCTGATGTGGCGCACCACGGCTAGGTCGTGGGCGATGAACAGGTAGGCCAGGCCAAACTCTGCCTGCAGCCGGACCAGCAGGTTGATCACCTGGGCTTGTACCGAGACGTCCAGCGCGGATACGGGCTCGTCTCCGACCACCAGAGCCGGACCGGGCGCCAGGGCGCGGGCAATGCCCAGGCGCTGCCGTTGGCCGCCGGAAAACTCGTGCGGGTACTTGGCCATGTCGTCGGCACGCAGCCCAACGCGGTCGAACAGGTCCTCCACCCGCGCCCGGCGTTCCGCTGCGGACCCGATACCGTAATTGACCAGCGGCTCCCCTACCAGCGTGCCGGCGGTCATCTTGGGGTTGAGGGAGGAGTACGGGTCCTGGAACACAGCCTGCATCGTCCGCCGGGCCACGTGCAGGGCGGCGGAACCCAACGTGGTGACCTCCACCCCATCCAGCCGCACGCTCCCGCTCGTGGGCTCGATCAGCCGCATGAGCGCCTTGCCCGCCGTGCTCTTGCCGCAGCCGCTTTCGCCGACCAGGCCCAGCGTCTCGCCGCGGCAGAGCGTGAACGAAACGCCGTCCACCGCTCGCACGGTCGCGGCGGCGCGGCGTGGCCAGAGGCCACGCCCCACCCCATAGAACTTGCGAAGGTCCTTCACCTCCAGCAGCGGTCCGGGCAGAGGAGCGGCATCGAACACGGGGGCTACTCCCCCGCCCGCCAGCATGCGGCGGCATGGCCCGGCGCGTATTCCAGCAGAGGCGGCTCCTCCCGGCACTGCGGAACGGCCAAGGGACAGCGCGGGGCGAAGCGACAGCCCTCCGGGAGGCGGGACAGGCGCGGCACGGTTCCAGGGATCTCCGGCAACGTGCCACGCACGGAGCCAAGCGGCGTGTCGAGCCGCGGCATCGAGGCCATCAGCCCGCGCGTATAGGGGTGCAGAGGGTTGTCGAACAGCGCCTGCACCGGCGCATCCTCCACCTTCTTGCCCGCATACATCACCGCCACCCGGTCCGCGCACTCAGCGATCACGCCGAGGTCGTGGGTGATCAGCACGATGGCGGTCCCCGTGCGCTCCTGCAGATCCTGCATCAACGTCAGTACCTGCGCCTGAATGGTCACGTCCAGCGCCGTCGTGGGTTCGTCGGCGATCAGCACACCGGGATTGCAGGACAGCGCCATGGCGATCATCACCCGCTGACGCATGCCGCCGCTGAGCTGGTGTGGGTATTCTCCGGCGCGTCGGGCGGGTTCGGGGATGTGCACCAGACGCAACATCTCCACCGCACGCTCTGCCGCCTCGCGGGCGGATAGCCTGCCATGCAGCGCCACTACCTCCTCGATCTGCCGGCCCACGGTCAGCACGGGGTTCAGAGAGGACATCGGTTCTTGAAAGATCATGCCGATTTCGTTTCCCCGCACGCGGCGCATCGCCGCCTCGTCCAGCGCCAGCAGGTCCCGCCCGTGCAGCAGAACCCGTCCGGCGACGATGCGGCCCGGCGGATCCGGTATCAGACGCATGATGGAAAGGGCGGTGACGCTCTTGCCGCAGCCGCTCTCGCCCACCACGCCCAACGTTTCGCCCCGGCCGACGTGGTACGACACGCCGTCCACCGCGCGGGCGATACCATCACTAGTGAGGAAATGGGTGCGCAGGTCCTCAACCCGCAGCGCAGCCGGCTCCACCAACGCGACAGACCCGAGCCGTAACTCGGCCATCGCCGTCACCGCAGCCGCCCGGCCAAACGGGGATCCAGCAGATCTCGGACCCCGTCGCCCAGCATGTTCACCGCTAGAACCAGCATCGCCAGGAAGCCGCCCGGAAACATGACGTTCCAGATGGCGAGCTGCACGAAGGTGCGGTTCTCCGCGATCATATTGCCCCAGCTCGGCACCTCGGGGGGCGGCCCGGCGCCCAGGAAGCCAAGATAGGCTTCCAGCAATACCGCGGACGCGCAGATATAGGTGGACTGCACGATCAACGGCGTCAACGTGTTCGGCAGGATGTGGCGCAGCAGCAGCCGCGGCATGCGGGTGCCGGACGACACCGCGGCCTGCACGTAGGTCTGCTCCCGCACCGTCAGCACCAGGGCGCGCACCAGGCGGATCACCCGGGGCACCTCGGGGATGGTGATGGCGACAATCACCGTGCCTACGCTGGCCCGGGTGAGCGACATCAGCGCGATCGCGAGCAGGATGGCGGGAATGGACATCAGCCCGTCGGAGATGCGCATCACCATCGGGTCCAACCAGCGCACCACGCCGCCCACCAGGCCGATCATCGTGCCGATCACGGCGGAGATCACCGCCACGCTGACGCCAATCAGGATGGAGATGCGGCCGCCATGGATGGTGCGGGAGAAGGTGTCGCGCCCATAGGCGTCGGTGCCGAACAGGTGCTGCCAGCTAGGCGGCCGCAGGCGCTGCGTCACCGCGAGGGCCTGAGGATCGTACTGCGTGATGAGGGGCGCGAACACGGCCAGGCTGGTCAGGACGAGCAGCAGGACCGCGGCGACCATAATACGGGGGTGCCGGGCTGCGAAGCCGCGGCGGCGGACCACGAGCGGTCGAAAGCGTACGGCGTCGGGAAGGGCGGCGGTGACGGACATCAGTAGCGGATCCGGGGATCGAGCAGCAGGTAGGCAAGGTCAATCAGCAGGTTCACCATGACGTAGGCCAGGGACGATACCAGGATTACGCCCTGGATCACCGGATAGTCCCGCTGCTGCAACGCCTCAACTGTGAGGCGGCCGATGCCAGGAATGGCGAACACGCTTTCGGCCACGACCACCCCGCCCAGCAGCAGGGCAATGCCAAGGCCAATGGTCGTTACCACCGGCACGGCGGCGTTGCGCAGCCCATGACGCAGCAGCACGGGCATCACGCCCAGTCCCTTGGCCCGGGCGGTGCGGATGTAGTCCTCGCCCAGCACCTCGAGCATGGTCGACCGGGTCATGCGAGCGAGCAGCGCGGTGTAGATTAAGCCTAGCGAGATCGCCGGCAAGGCAAGATGCTGCAGGAAGGGAACCAAGCCCTCGGCCAGCGGCGTGTAGCCCTGCACCGGCAGGATGCGCCAAGTGCGGGAGAACTGCTGCACCAGTGCGTAGCCGATCAGGAACACCGGGCAGGAGAAGGCGGCCACCGCCAAGCCCATGATAGCGTGATCCGTCAGCGTCCCGACGCGCCAAGCCGCCAGGACACCCAGGGGCACCGCGACCAGCACGGCAATCACAATAGTGAGCAGGGTCAGCGCCAAGGTCGGTTCCACCCGCTGCACGATCATGCTGGTGACGGACATGCGGTTAAAGATGGACACGCCGAGATCGCCGTGCATGAGCTGCCACAACCAGGATACGAATTGCCCCGCCAGCGGCTGGTCCAAGCCAAGCGAGGCGCGGAGCCGCTCGATGTCCTCGGTCGTGGCATTATCGCCGGCGATGATGGCAGCCGGGTCCCCGTTGCTGAGGTGCAGCATGAGGAACACCACGACCGCGACCACCAGCATCACGGGTATTGTCGCGGCCAGCCGCCGCAGGATCAGCAGCGGCATGGGTCAGGTTTTCTCGATGTTCCAGTAGACGGGTTGCCCGGCTACCAGCACGCCCTTAACGTTGCTGCGGAAGGCGATCGGTTGGAAGAACTGTCCGAATGGGACATAAGGGACGGAGTCATAGGCCCGGCGCTGGATGTCCTCGATGATCGCGCGGCGCTTCGTGCGGTCCGGCTCGCGGGCCCAGGCGGCGTTCAATTTCTCCAGCTCGGGGTCGCAGGCCCAGCCGGGGTTGGCGCGCTCGCATTTCGAGTTGAACCAGACGTTGGACACCGGCGTCGACACGTCCGGCCCACCATGGGTAGTGATGAACAGGTTCCAGCCGCCCCTGTCCGGCGGGTCCCGCCGCGCGCGCCGGGCCGTGATGGTGCTCCAATCCGCGGCCTGCAGGTCCACGTTCACACCCGCCTTGCGCAGCCCCGAGGCGAGCACGGTGGTAGCGGCGCTATACTGCGGCCGGTCAGTGGCCTGCAGGACCACCATCTTCTGCCCTTCCTTGTAGCCGGCCGCCGCCAGCATCTGCCGTGCCTTGGCATAGTCGGGCTTCCGCAGCGGCTCCGACCCCACAGCGGTATCATTGGCGGAATGGCACAGGAAGTAGGCACCGCAAAACGGCAGATAGAGGTCAGAGTTGCCGACCACCGCCCCCATGTATTCCGCCTGATCGATCGTGTGCAACAAAGCTTGGCGTCCCTCGTACTTGTCGAAGGGCGGGTAAAGCGTGTTGGGCCGGATCAAGCCTTGTGCGCCGAGCGTGTCGATGTTGAGCACGGTGACATCGGGCGTGTCCTTCAGCATGCCGATAAAGTCGAGCGGAGGCGATTCGAAGTAGTCGATCTCTCCGGCCATTAGCGCGGACAGCACCGTGTTGTTGTCCGGGATGTAAATCCATTCCACCCGTTCCAGCTTGGGGACCTTGCCGCCGGACAGGTAGTCGGGCGGTTCGGCTCGCGGCACGTAATCCAGGTTGCGGGCGTAGACGGCCCGGTTGCCAGGCCGCCACTCGTCCTTCTTGAACACGAAGGGCCCGGACCCCGTAGGGTCCGTCACCTGCTCGGTCGGCGGGGTCTTGGCCAGGCGTTCCGGCAGGATGTAGGGCGGCGAGCTGGCTTTGCCGAACGCGTCCAGCACCAGGCCGAACGGCTCCTTCAGCACCAGGCGGAAGGAGCGATCGTCTACGGGTTCCAGCCGGTCGGTGAACCCGAATAGGAGCTGCCCCATCGGATCACGCGCCGCCCATCGCTTCACGCTGGCTACGCAATCCGTGGCGCGCACCGGCTGGCCGTCGTGGAACTTCAGGCCGGAGCGCAGGGTGAACACATAGGTGAGCCCGTCAGGGCTGAGCGTGTGCCCCTCCACCATCTGCGGCTTGGGCTCGAACTTCGAGTTCATCGCGTATAGCGTATCGTAGACCAAGTAGGCGTGCCGCTGGGTGATGTAGGCGGTGGTCCAGACTGGATCCAGGATCTTGAGGTCGGCGTGGACAACCGCCTTCAGCGTCTTGCGGTCTACCGCCCGCTGCGTCCGTCCCGAGCCGGATGACAGCATCAGCAAGCCGGCTGCACCGGTCGCGGTCAGCATGCTCCTTCGGCTCGGCATAAGCCCATTCGGCTTGTCTTGCATATCGTTCCTCCCGCACCAGACCTGTTTCGGTCCTTGTGCCTTGCGTTCAGTCTAGGAAGTAGAGACCAGCCTCCATTTCGGCAGCGTCACCACATCCGAAACGGGGTCGAACACCACTTCGACCGCGGCGCCCAGGCGGACGCCGGCCGTGCCGCCGAGCAGGTTGCTGACCAGCAGCGGCCCTTCCGCAAGGCGCACCAGGCAGACGTCGTAGGGCAACTCGTTTGCGAAACCGGGCCAGTAAGCGCGGTGGAAGGCGACCCAGGATTCCAGGGTGCCGCGCCCGCTGACGGCTTGCCAGCTCTGTCGGTCGCCGTTGCAGTTCGGGCAGATGGGCGAGGGTGGGAAGTGCATGTCGCCGCACTCAACGCAGTGCTGCACGGCAAGGGTGCCGTTGCGGGCGTGCTCGAAGAAAGGCCAGGTCAGTGGGTCCTGACGGGGCTGCGGCTTGGCGATGCTGTCCATGGTCGATCCTCCCGTTCAGCGGCGCGTATAGATAATGGTGCGGTTGCACGGCGTGGCCTGCACGTACTGAATCACCTCGGCGTCCGGTACTTGGCGTTCCCCACATTCGCCACGCAGCTGCCGCACGGCCTCCACGTTTAGCGCCCAACCTTGCATGTAAGAATTGGACAGATGGCCGCCATCCGTGTTGGTCGGCAGGCGGCCACCCAGCTTGAGCGCGCCACCCTCCACGAAGCGGCCGGACTCACCACGCGGGCAGAACCCGAGGCCTTCTAGGCTGAACAGCACGGTGGGGCTGAAGTTGTCGTAGCACATCAGCGCGTCGACATCTCCCGTTGAGACCCCAGCCATGCCGTACGCCTGCTTGGCGCAGTCTGCAACCTCGTCGTGCCAGAACCCGATGTCGAAGTTGGAGATGGCGGAGCGGCGGAAGGCGTCCCGCGCCCCGAAGCCGGAGATCAGCACAGGCGGCTTGGCGGCATCCTTTGCCCGGTCCGCCAGGGTCAGGATCAGGCATACCGCGCCGTCGTTGATTAGGCAGTAGTCCAGTAGCCGCAGGGGCTCTACGATCGGCCGGGCCGCTTCGTGATCGTCGATTGTGATTGGCTTCTTCATGACGGCGCCGGGGTTCAGCCCGGCATGATAGCGGAACGCGACCGGGATCTCCGCCAACTGCCGGGTCGTGGTGCCATACAGCTCCATGTGGCGGCGGAACATCATGGCATGGGCGGCACCGGGTGAGGTGAAGCCCCAGGGATCCCATAACGAGGGTAGTTCGTCACCCCCGTAGTTGACCCGACGAGAGCGGCCAATGTTGGCATACATCAGCGCCACATACTTAGCCTGGCCAGAGCACAGCGCCAGCACGGCCTCGATGATGCTCATGCCCGACATGCGGCCGTGCGGCGGCATGGTCAGCGTCCAGCGGGGATCGATGCCCAGCACCTCGCCCATGCGGGCGTAGTAGGGGATCCGGCATACGACAAGGCCGTCCACTTCATTCTTGTCGATCCCGCAATCCGCGACTGCGGAGCGAAACGCCTGGGCGGCGAGGCCATATTCATCGGTCTCGGGGAAGGAGCCATAGGCGGTGTTGCCCACGCCAATCACCGCCACGCGGTCCTTCAGGCTGGCGAACTCATCCATATCAGGCCTCCATCACAGCACGTTTTCTCGCGTCAAGGTGTCGATCTCTGCATCCGACAGCCCCAGCAAGGTCGACAGGATGTGCCGGTTGTCCTCGCCATAGCCCGGAGCGGCCCGGTTGATGGGACCGCCAACATGGGCGGGGGTGGCGGACATCTTCATGGGCAGCTCGGCCACTGGCCAGGTGCCGATCTTGGTGCCCGTCACCTCCGTCAGCCAATTCAGCGCGGCGAGCTGTGGATCGTGGTCGCACCTGTCCGCCGCGGTCTGGCACAGGCCAGCAGGCACGCCGGAAGCCTGCAGCCGCTCCATGGCGCCCCGCGCGTCTTGTGTCCCGGTCCATTCTGTCACGGTCGCATCCAGCGCGTCCCCGTGCTGCAGGCGCGCCTCCAGCGAAGCGAAACGGGGATCGGACAGCCAGTCGGCACGCCCCGCCGCCCGCACCAAGGCCTGCCATTCCGTCTCGGTGAAGCAGGCAATCGCCAGCCAACGGTCCCGCCCGGCGCAGCGATAGGCGCCGTGCGGCGCGGCGGGTTTGTATGGTGAACGATTGCCGATCCGGCTCCAAACCCGCCCGTTGGCCGACCAGTCCAGCACTGGGATCCCCGTCATGAACAGGCCGGACTCGCATTGCGAAGCGTCGATCCACTGTCCCTGGCCGGTACGGTCCCGGTGATACAGCGCGCCGAGCAGGGCTAGGGCATAGCCATAGGCGCCCATCCAATCCAGGAAGGAGTATCCCCAACCCGCCGGCATGGCAGGTTCCGGCAAGCCGGACATTTCCGACGTGCCGGCGAAGGCAGCCGCCACCGGGCCCACGGTGCGCAGGCGGCCATAGGTGCCGTGGCTGCCCATGCCCGATTGCTGGATGTAGATGATGTCGGGCTTCAGCTCGCGCAGCACATCGTATCCCAAGCCGAGCCGGGTCAGTACGCCGGGGGAGAAGCCCTCGGCGACGATGTCCGACTGCTTGACCAGTTCCTTCGCGATCTCCAGCCCGCGCGGGTCGCGGATGTTCAGCGACATGCCCCGCTTGCCGGAGTTTTTGTTGTTGAACTGGCCGCCCATGTCGGGGTCCGTTACCCCTTTCAGGGGTCCTGTGGCGTTCCGCCGGGCCTCCCGGCCGCCGACGGGCGCCATGGCGGCCAAGCGAGTGTCCGGGTTCTCCTTCCACTCCACCTTTATGCTTTCCGCGCCCATGGCCGCCAGGAACCGGGTGCCGCCAGCCGAGGCAAGGAACCAGGAGAAGTCCAAGATACGTATATTCTGCAGCGCAAAGGGCTTACCATGCGGCGAAAGGCGCGGCGCTGCTGTCGTTGCAAGCGGCCGGGCCGGTATTGCGGACGAGGACGCAGTCAGGACGCTCGCTGTGTCCTCACCCAGCAGGGGTGGACGACGGCCCTTCTGCCAGCTGGTTTCCGTGCTCAACCACTTGCTGACGGGGTAGCAGAAGGAGCGGCCGAGCTCAGGGTGCTCGATCTCGGCGAAGGAGCCACGGCGCAGCCAGTGCTCGTCCTCGGCACTCTCGTGCGGCTTGCGCAGTGGGGTCCACAACAGCCCGGCTTCCTGCGCCTCCCGCCAAGGCACGTCCTCGTATCGGAATGCCCGGACGAAGCGCTGGATGATCTCGAGCACGTGAGCGGTGTCGTCGTCGCCGGGTCCCGAGCCCGGGACGCTGCGCGCGCGCAGGTCGGCTTCCCCGCTCGGCGGCTTCAAGTCCCCTTGCATGCCATACCGTTCAAGGAAGGGAACCAGCATGGCCTTGTCCCGCGCGCTGACGCCCCAGGAGATGAACCAGCGGCCATCCTTGGAGTGGCTGATGTTCGGCGTGTGGTTAGGCGTGGCGATCGCGTGGCGGCAAGTCAGGCGCCACAAGGGCGCGTGCTGCATCACCCAGCTCATCAGGTCCAGCTCGGTGTTCTTGGCCACCGCCTCGTGCACCGCGACGGAGACATCCTGCCCATCGCCGGTCCGGTTGCGGTGGAGCAGCGCCGCCACGATGCCCGTGGCCATCTGCTCGCCGGCGATGTTGTAGGCGTGCCAAAGCTGCGGCGCGATCGGCGGCAAGTCGTATTCAAGGGCGGGATCGGGATCGTAGCCGCAGTTCATCATCACCCCGCCCAATGCAAGGTGTACCAAGTCCGACCCTTTCCACCCCGCCCAGGGACCGGTGTCGCCGAAGGGGGTAATGCGGGCTACGACCAGCCCCGGGAAGCGGGACAGCAGCGCCGCAGCATCCATGCCGAGCTGCCGACCCAGGCCGCCACCCGTGCTGTCCAGCAGGACCGTTGCGTCCGCGAGCAGCCGTAGGGCGGCTGCGACCCCATCCGGGGCATCGAGATCGAGCACCACGGACCGCTTGCCGCGGTTGTGGTGCCAGAAGAACAGGGAGCGCTCCGGATCCGGCGTGTCTCCATAGAAGGGACCAATGGCGCGGGTGGGACTGCCGCCCGGCGGCTCGATCTTGATCACCTCAGCGCCCAGCCCGGCCAGTAGCAGGCCGGCATACTCGCCCAATTCGTCCGCGACCTCGACCACGCGAACGCCCTGGAGCATGCCGGGTCCGGTCGAGCCGATCATGGGGCCCAGCGACGCGTCAACCATCAACGACTCCTGCTAGCTGAACGATCGGCAAGTCTTACTAGCATCGATCATTCCCCTGGAAATGATGCATTCTTTTTCGAAGCAACGCGCGTTCCGCTCTGGTGTCAACAGCCGGAATGCCCAATTCCATGATGCAGCGCAACACCTCATTAGCTCCGAGTTCAACGCTTGACATGGAAAATGCATTCTGCATCGTAGGACTTGGAGGGTGTCAATGCGTTGCAGAATGAGAACCTGTATCATCCCGTCCCACCGCCGAGCTGCGCGGTCGGCTAGCCGGTGAGCGCCGTCCTGCAGCCGGTTGCGAGCCTGCTCGGTACGGCAGAGCGGATTGAGACGGGGTTCGGCCCAGCAGGCGGAGACGGGCGGCTGGTGTGGCACCGGTGGGCCGGTGGCGACCCGGTCGTACTGCTGCACGGCGGTGCCGGATCCTGGCGGCATTGGGTGCGCAACATCGATGCCCTACTCGACAGCGGCCGAAGCGTCCTCGCACCGGATCTGCCGGGCATGGGCGAGTCGAGCCCGCCCCCTGACCCCTACGAGCCGGCGACGGCGTCCGAGATCGTGGCCGCCGGACTCCGGTCGCTGCTGCCGCCGGGCCAGGCCTGCGAACTGGTGGGCTTCTCCTTTGGGGCAGTGATCGCAGGGCACCTGGCAGCCCGGTATCCCGACCTGGTCCGTGCCCTCGTGCTGGTCGGGGCCGGCGCCCTGGGCGTGCAGCGTGCACCGATCCGGCTCGTCCCGGTCCGCAATCTGCACGGCCCGGCCCGGGACGACGCCAACCGGCATAACCTGCTGCAGCTCATGATCGCCGATCCCGAACAGATCGACGCGTTAGCCCTGGCGATCCAAGACTGGAACGTGACCCAGGCGAGGGTTAACAGCGTGGGATTTGCCAGCTCCACCGTGCTGCTAGACGTGCTGCCGCAGGTGCGGTGCGGCCTGGGCGCTATTTGGGGAGAACTGGACCATGCCGCCTTGCCCTTGTTGACGGAGCGGGTTGCCGCCCTGCGCTCGCTTCGACCGGACCTGCCGGTCGAGATCATTTCCGGCGCCGGCCATTGGGTGGCGTTTGAAGCCCATGACGCATTCAATACGGTTCTTCCCCGTATCCTGGCAGCTCTGCATGGTTGATCCGGCATGTCACTCCGAAAAAATTGCCGCGGTGCAACATTGGCCTTGCCAGGATCTTGGGCTCTCTGCTCATTGTGGGCGATGCAACACCCCCCAAAGATGGGCCGATGAAGAAGCACAACGGATCGGACACGATCATCCCGGTCCTGGCCGACGGCCCGGTCGCGGCCGCCCTAGTCGCCTCGTTCAAGCGCACCAAGGAGAACCAAGTCGCGGATTTCCTGCGCGAGCGGATCATCTGGGGGTTTTTCCCGCGCGGCCAAAAATTAAAACAGGCCGAGATCGCGGAGATGCTCGACATCTCCATCACTCCGGTGCGGGAAGCCCTCAAGCTGCTGGAGGCCGAAGGCTACGTCGTAGGTACCTCGCACAAGGGATCCGTGGTGGCTCCATTCCAGCTCGAACGGACAGAGGAGCTCCTGCAGCTTCGGGTCCTGCTGGAGCTGCGGCTTACCAAGGCCGCCTTGGCGGTGGTGACTCCGGCCGTGCTGGACAGCCTGGACGCGTTGAACGCGCAGACGATCGAGGCGTCCCAGGTCAACGACCGCGATGGGACCAGGCGCAGCAACTATCGTTTCCACTTCGTGCTTTACGAATTGGCCAACCAGCCGCAGACGTTGCACTTCGTGCGCGTGCTCTGGGCCAAGTATCCGTTCGATCTGCTGACGGCCATGCCCAACCGCCTGCCGCGGGTGGCATCCGAGCACGAGCACTTCCTGGCACTCGCGCGCGCTGGGGATACACGTGGGGCGCTGAAAGCGATGCAGATCCACATCGAGAACGGTTGGGTGGAGTTCAAGCGGCACTATCCGCTGTACAGCAACACCGACTAGCCCGCTCGGGACGGATTGTGGGGGCACGCACATGAGCGACCCCCAAATCCTAGTCGAGAACATCCTGAACGCCCTGGCGACCGGCATTCTGATCGGCTGCATCTATGGCCTAATGTGCGTCGGGCTCGGCTTGATCTTTGGCATCATGCGCGTGGTGAACTTCGCCCAAGGCGAGCTGCTGATGCTCGGCATGTACGTGTCTTTCTACCTGTTCACGGGCTGGGGGCTGCTGACGGTGCTGGGTCCTTATGCTGGACCGGTGCTGGCAGCCATCATCGCCGGGCCGGTGGTATTCGCGGGCGGCATGCTGCTGCACCGATTCCTGATCTCCCCGGTGTCAGGCCTACGCAGCCAACACGCGGCGGACGAGGGCCACTCCGGCCAGTTGATCGTGACGCTGGGCCTGTCGCTCGTGCTGCAGAATGGCGGACTAATCCTGTTCGGCTCCTCACCACGATCCGTGCGCACGCCGCTCTCTTCGTCGGCCTGGTCGCTGGACACAGGCATTTTCGATGCGGTCGTGTTCTTCAACAAGGCCCGCCTCGTAGCCAGCGTCGTAGCCGTCGTGGTGGCGGTCGCACTCTACGTGCTGCTCGAGCGTACCCGCATGGGCCGAGCGCTGCGGGCGGCGGCGGACAATCCCACGGCTGCAACCTATGCCGGGGTGGACGTGGGCCGGGCGCACCGGATCGCTTTCGGGCTCGGCAGTGCTGTGACGGCCATCGCGGGCGGGTTGATAGCGACCTTCCTGTCGTTCTCGCCCTTTGTGGGAATGGACTTCGTGATCATTATGTATTCCGGCGTGGTACTCGGCGGCATGGGCAGCATCCTGGGCGCCTTCTGGGGCGGGTTGACCGTCGGCTTCGTGCAGCAATTCTCGGCCCTAGTGTTACCGCCGCAATTGCAGAATGCCGCGATCTTCGTGGTTTTCCTGCTGATCGTAATTCTACGTCCGCAAGGCTTGTTCGGCCGCTCGGCGGAACGCGCATGAGGCCGGGTGCGGGGCCGCGGGTCCGTCGGCACGGGTTGATCGTGGCCGGGCTCGTCCTGTCCTATCTGGTTGCCGCCATGTTCGTGCGGAATAGCTACTACCAACTCATGCTCACCCTCGTGCCAATCTGGGCGACGTTCGGGCTCGCCTGGAACGTGTTCTCCGGCTACAGCGGCCTGATCTCGTTCGGACACGCATCGTTCTTCGGCCTGGGTGCCTATACGGTCACGCTGCTGCTGACCCTGGCCAATGTGACACCCTGGATCGGCATCCCGGCCGCGGCCGCCGTGGGTGGGGCCGCGGCCGTGCTGATCGGACTGCCGACCTTCCGGCTGCGCGGCCATTACTTCGCTCTCGCAATGTTGGCCTATCCACTGGTGCTCCTCTACATGATGCAGTTCCTGGGGTTTCAGGAGGTCACGCTTCCTATGAAGCGGGATAACCCCGTGTTGTGGATGCAGTTCGGCGACCACCGCGCCTATACGGTAATCGCGCTGGTACTGCTGCTCGCGGCCATGGCGATCAGCATGGCGGTGGAGAACTCCCGGTTCGGCCTCATCCTGACCGCCATCCGGCAGAACGAGCTCGCAGCCGAGGCCGCCGGCATCGATGCGCGGCGCTGGAAGATGCGCGCGCTAGTGCTCAGCGGAGCAATGGCCGGCGCGGCGGGAGGCCTGTATGCCGTCGTGCTGCTGGTCGTGACCCCGGATACAGTCTTCGGCATGCTGACCTCGGCCCAGGCCCTGGTCGTCACGATGTTCGGCGGGCTCGGAACCTACTGGGGTCCGCTGATTGGTGCGGCGGTGCTGATCCCCTTGTCCGAGACGCTGCAGGCAGAGTTAGGCGAGGTGATCCCCGGCATCCAGGGCGTAGTCTATGGAGCGGCGATCATCGGCATCATGCTGCTAGCACCGGAAGGCCTGTTCTGGTTCCTTCGCGATCGCCGGCCGGGCCGGCGTCGGGCGGCCCCGGACGTGGTCTCACTTGCCACCGTTCTGCCGGCACCGGTTCCGGCCGCGCCCACCGGCACTCGAACGGTGCCCAGTAGCGGCAAGCCGTTGCTCGAGGTGAGCGGGATTGGCAAGAACTTCGGTGGCCTGCGAGCAGTCGACGACGTGGGGTTCACGGTGCGAGAAGGCGAGATCCTGGGCATCATCGGCCCCAATGGGGCCGGCAAGACGACGCTGTTCAACCTGCTGAACGGGGTGCTGCCGGCCGATCGCGGCCAAGCGCTGCTGGGCGGCGAAGCCCTGATCGGGCGGAAGCTGCACGAGGTGTGCCGCATGGGCGTCGGGCGCACCTTCCAGGTCGTCCGGTCGTTTCCGCGGTTGCCCTTGCTGGACAATGTGCTGGCAGGTGCTTACGGCGCCGGCCTGTCGGACGCGGCCGCATTGCGCGCCACGGAAACCGCGCTTGCCCGAACCGGCCTGATCCACCTCGCCGGACGGTTGGCCGGCAACCTGACCAACAAGGAGTTGCGGCTGATGGAGTTGGCCCGTGCTCTCGCGGCGCAGCCCCGGCTGCTGCTGCTAGACGAAACATTGGCCGGGCTGGGACGGGAGGAATGCGACGACATCCTGGCAGTGTTGGGCCAGTTGCGAGACGAGGGAATGACGGTCGTCATCATCGAGCACACCATGCACGCCATGTTGCGGATCGCTGACGACTTCCTGGTCGTCGATAGGGGTCGCGTGCTGGCGCGCGGCAAGCCGCGGGAGGTCGTCGAGGACCCCAAGGTGATCGAGGCCTATCTCGGCCGGAAGTGGCTAGCTAAATGCTCGACATAGCCGGCCTATCTGTCTCCTACGGCGGCCTGCGTGCGCTGGCGGACGTGTCACTGCATATCGGCGTCGGGCAGTTCGTCACCGTGGTGGGACCGAACGGAGCCGGCAAGTCGACGCTGTTCAAGGCAATCAGCGGAGTGGTGCCGCCGACGTCCGGGACGATCCGGTTCTCGGACCGGGACCTGCTGGCCGAACCCGCCGACCGGCGCGCGCATCTAGGCATCGCACACGTGCCCGAGGGGCGGCAGGTGTTCAAGGCGATGACAGTGCGGGAGAACCTCGAACTGGGCGCCTATCCCAAGGCAGGGCGTCAGCAATGGTCTCGGGCATTGGACCGCATCCACACCCTGTTCCCCATCCTCGCGGAGCGCGCCGGGCAACTGGCGGGAACGCTTTCGGGTGGCGAGCAGCAGATGCTTGCCATCGGCCGCGGCCTGGCGTCTGCGCCGAAGCTGCTGATGCTTGACGAGCCCTCCATGGGCCTAGCCCCGGCGGTCGCGGACATGATCTTCGACCGCGTCTCGCAGATTCACCGCGAAGACGGCCTTACCATCCTGCTGGTGGAGCAGCGGGTCGCCGAGGCGCTTGAGCTGTGCGACCACGGCTACGTCCTGGAAACCGGGCGGATCGTGCTGGAAGGCAACTACGGAACGCTGGCCTCGGACGACCGGGTGCGCCGGTCCTACCTGGGGCTTGGTGTCGAATAAGAAAGCAAGAGGAGGACACCACCATGGCCAAACCTTCGACGACGAACACGCATCTGAACCGACGTGAGGTGCTTACCCTGGGCGCTGCCGCGGCCGTCATCGCGGCGCGACCAGCGCGGGCGCAGGAGAAGACGGTGAAGGTGGCGCTGCTCGCTCCGATCTCCGGTCCCTGGGCGAGGCAGGGTCAACTGATGAAGCTGGGTGCCGACATGGCGATCGACGACGTCAACAAGGCGGGCGGGATCAAGGCGCTGGGCGGTGCCAAGATGGAACTGGTGGTCTACGACGCCGGCGACAGCACGGAGAAGGCCAAGAACGCGGCGCAGCGCATGGTGGCGCAGCATCCGGACCTCAGCGGAGGCACGGGTGCCTGGCTCAGCTCCTTCACCCTGGCGGTGACGGAGATCACTGAACGGGCGGAGATTCCCTGGCTCACCTTGTCCTATTCCGACCAGATTACCGGGCGCGGCTATCGCTACGTGTTCCAGATGGCGCCTACGGCGGACGAGCAGTCCACCAAGGCGTTACCAACGCTGATCGATCTGGCCAAGAGCGCCACCGGCACGAAGCCGACCACGATCGGCCTGGTGTCGGACAACACGGCCTCCGGCGTTAGCTTCATGAAGCCGATCCGAGCGACGGAACTGGACAAGCTTGGGCTCAAAGCGGTGGTGGACGAGGTGTACACGCCGCCCTTGTCCGACGCGAGCTCTATCGTGCAGCGGGTGCGCGGAGGCCGGCCGCAGTTCATGCTTATGGTCGCGTCCAACGTGCCGGACAATAAGCTGCTGATGGACAAGTTCGCGGAATACCGACTGGGCGGCGACCGGTTGCCCAAAATCGGCAACGGCGGGGCCACCGGCGCGCCGGAGCTGGGCGAGATCGTAGGGCCCGAGATCATCAACGGCTATATGGGCATTGTCGCCAACTGGGGCGGCAAGGGTCAGGAGGATCTGACCAAACGCTTCATGGAACGTACTAAAGAACCCTGGCTTAACCAGGACTCCATCATGACCTATGCCGACGTCATGATCCTGAAGGAAGCCGCGGAACGTGCGGGCTCCAGCGATTCGCGGAAGATCGCTGCGGCCATGCGGGCGTTCGACCTCACGGATGGCCCAGCCCTGCTGTCCCCAGGCGGACGGCTGAAGTTTGACGAGAAGGGCCGGCGCGTCGGGGCGGAGCTGGTGATCATCCAATGGCAGGGGGGCAAGGCGGTTGCAGTATACCCGCCATCCATTGCCACGGCAGCGCCGATCTGGCCGAAGGTGTGATGCAGGATCTACAGCGGAGCATGGCCTTGCCGACCGCCAGCCTGACCAAGCCGATCGCCTACGGCCACGCCCACGTAAATCCCGATTGGCTGGACCAGGTGCAGGAACTTATCCTGGAGCCCGACCTGCCGATCGTCGATCCGCACCACCATCTGTGGCACGATCGTCCGTCGGGCCGCTACATGCCGGAGCAGTTGTTCGCCGACCTAAACAGCGGGCATGCGATCGTGGCCACCGTGTTTGTCCAGTGCGGCTGGATGCATCGCACCATCGGGCCGGAGGCGGCGCGCCCGGCCGGTGAGACGGAGGCGGTGAACGCTGCCGCCGTGCTTTCGGCCACCGGCGCCTACGGCTCGGCCCGCGCATGCGCCGGAATTGTCGGCTGGGCTGACCTGTGCAGCCCGGAACTGGATGCCATGCTCGACGCGCACGAGGCGGCGGGCGGCGGGCGATTCCGGGGTATCCGGCACACCACGGCATGGGACGACAGCATCCAGCCGACCAGCCCGTTGCAGAAGGGTCCCGGACTGCTGCGAGACGAGCGCTTCCGCGCTGGGCTGCGCCGGCTTGGTGAACGAGGGTATAGCTTCGAGGCCTGGCAGTACCACCCACAACTTGCCGAGCTGGTGGATGCCGTTCGTACTGCGCCGGACACACGGATCGTGATCAACCACGTCGGCGCCCCGCTGCGCGGCGGCCCCTACCTGGAAGACCGGGACGATGTAATGCGGGTATGGGGCACGGGCATGCGCAACCTGGCCGCCTGTCCAAACGTGTTCATGAAGTTGGGCGGGCTCGGCATGCCGATCAACGGCTTCGACTACCACAAGCAGCCGCTTCCGCCGACCTCCCTCCGTATTGCCGAGGATTGGCGTCCCTTCATCGAGCCCGCAATCGAGTGGTTCGGAGCCGGGCGATGCATGTTCGAGAGCAACTTCCCCGTGGACAAGGGAATGGTCAGCTATCCCGTGCTGTGGAACGCTTTCAAACGCCTTGCGGCCGCCGCATCCCCGTCCGAGAAGGCGGCGCTGTTCCACGGGACCGCGAAGACGTTCTACCGGCTTGACCTCGGCTGAAGGAGACACCCGGCCTGGACTCCAAGGTCCGGGCCGGCAGGACCGATCCCCTACCGCATCCCAAGCCGCGTGGTGATCGCCTTCGTCTCCATGTAGTTGGACAGCACCTGCTGTCCCATCTCGCGTCCCCATCCCGACTGCTTGTAGCCGCCGAAGGGAAGCGCGGCATCGAACACATGGTAGCAGTTGATCCACACGCTACCGGCCCGCAACCGATGCGCCACCTGCTGTGCCCGGGCGGTGTCCCGGCCCCATACTCCGGCCGCAAGGCCGTAGACGGAGTTGTTGGCTTCAGCGATCAGCGCGTCGTCCACCTCGTCGTACGGCGTCGCGACCAGCACGGGTCCGAAGATCTCCTCGCGCACAACCTTCATGCCCGGGTTGGTGTCGGTCAGGATCGTGGGCGGCACGAAGTAGCCCTTGCCGGACGGCACGGCGTTCCCGCAGGCAATGACCTTCGCTCCCTCGCTACGCCCGACGTCCAGGAAGCCGGTTACCCGCTCGAACTGCACAGACGACACCAGCGGTCCCATATCCGTGCCCGCCTCCAACCCATGGCCAAGCTTGATCTTACCAGCTTCCGCCGCGATGCCCTCTACCACCTGGTCGAAGATCGAGCGGTGCACGAACAGGCGGGACCCGGCATTGCAGCACTGGCCGTGGTTGAAGAAGATAGCGGCGTTTGCACCGGGAATGGCGAGTGATAGATCGGCATCCGGCAGGATGATATTCGGCGACTTGCCGCCCAACTCCAACGATACACGCTTTAAGTCCCCTGCGGCAGCCTTGACGATCAGCTTGCCAACCTCGGTCGAACCGGTGAAGGCCACCTTGTCCACGCCGCGATGTGCCGCCAGCGCCGCCCCGGCCGTTTCGCCGAACCCTGCGACGATGTTAACCACGCCGTCCGGTAGCCCGGCCTCCATCATCAGCTCACCCAAGCGCAACGCCGACAACGGCGTTTCCTCCGCGATCTTCAGCACCACAGTGCAGCCGGTAGTTAGCGCCGGGGCAAGCTTCCACGCGGCCATCAACAGCGGGAAGTTCCATGGGATGATCTGGCCGACCACGCCGATCGGCTCGGGCCGGGTTACGGAGAAGAAGTCGGTGCCCGGCGCCGCCAGGGCGGAGATCGGGATCGACTTGCCTTCGATCTTGGTGGCCCAGCCAGACATGTAATGGAACATGTCGGCCGCCAGCGTGACGTCCGCCGCCTTGGCCACGGATTTGGGCTTGCCGTTGTCGATGGCTTCCAGGGTCGCGAGCTCGTCCGCGTGCTCGAGGATAAGGTCGCCGATCCGGTGCAGCAGGCGGCCGCGAGCGGAGGGGGTCATGCGCGGCCACGCCCCGGCCTCAAAGGCGCGGCGGGCTGCTTGCACAGCGGCGTCGATATCTGCCGCGTCGCCTTCGGCGACGTGGGCGAGCAGGGTGCCGGTGGCGGGATCGCTTACCTCGAAAGTCTTGCCTGACCTGGCGGGAACCCACTTCCCGTCGATCAGAAGGTTGCGAGGGGCGGCAAGCCAGTCACGCAGCTTAGCTGGGAGACCGGCGTGCACGTCGGCAATGTCCGTCATCACATTCATTGGTGGTTCCTTCCCTTGTGGTCACTGGTCTTGGGCATGGCGCCGGGCGTCATAGGAGCGGTGCGAAGCGGAACCCCTCCGTGACCCGCTGGATCCGCCCCGCTGTCGGTGTGATGAAGTGCGCCGGGAGGACGATGGTGTCCGTGTCTGCGTGCTTCTCGATCAGCGCCGTGCGGCTTTGGCGTGCACGATCCCGATTGGTGTCGGCCGACGTCGACATTCCGGGGAACCGCAATTGGATCTGGTGATGGATCACGTCCCCGATCGCCACGGCGCGCTGGCCGCCGGACGCGATGTTGATCACGACGTGGCCGGGCGAATGACCGAAACAGGGCTCCAGAACGATACCTCGCTCCAGCTCGTGGTTGTCCGCCACCACCACCACTTGGTTGGCTTGCTTTACCGGAAGCACGCTGTCCTCGAAACTCGTACAATGGATGCTGGGATTGCCGCTCCGGTAAGCGTCGTCCCAGAACTCGTATTCGGTCCGGCTGACGATGTACTTGGCGTTGGGGAAAGTCGGGACCCAACGCCCATCCACCAGGCGGGTGTTCCAGCCTACATGGTCCCAGTGCAAGTGGGTGCACATCACGAAGTCCACCTGCTCCGGCTTTACTCCAGCCTCCTCCAGCACGCACAGGAACCTGGTTTCGAGCTGGTGGAACGCTGGCCGGGCAGCGCGATCCTTACCGTTGCCGCAACAGGTGTCGACCAGGATGATGTGCCGACCGGTGCGAAGGAGGAAGGCGTGGTAGCTCATATTAAGCAGGCCCTCGGCGGTGAGCTGCCCAGCTGGTAGCTCCCTCTGGCAGACGGCCAACATCTCGTTCGTCAGGTCCGGGAAGAATTCCTGCGCATGGGTGAAGGGCCGTTCGAGCTCGACAACCTTGTCGATGGTGTAGTCTCCGATCCGCACCGTGGACATTAGGCGTTCCTCCTGAGGTTGGACGTGGCTAAAGGCCGAGGTAGGCTGCCTGCACGCGGGGGTCGCGGCGGAGTTCGGTGCATGCTGCGTCGGCGACACAGCGCCCGAGTTCCAGGATCACCGCGCGCCGGGCCACTTGCATGGCCCAGGCGGCATTCTGCTCGGCCAGCACGACGGCCAGCCCCTCGCGGGCCTGGAATTGCAGCAGGATCTCGCCGATGCGTTCGACGATGATGGGCGCGAGACCTAGGGAGGGCTCGTCCAGCAGGAAGAGGCGGGGCCGGGCCATGAGCGCCCGGCCGATTGCCAGCATCTGCTGCTCGCCACCGCTCAGGCTGCTGGCGCGTTGCCCGGCCCGCTCCCGCAGCCGGGGGAAGGCCTCGAACATCTGCTCCATCCGTTCCGCGCCATCAACGCGGGACTGGGTGAAGCCGCCCATGCGAAGGTTCTCCGCTACGGAAAGCATCGGGAACACCCGCCGTCCTTCGGGCGACAGCCCGATCCCCATGCGGACGATCTCGGACGGAGTATGGCCGAGGATTTGCTTGCCGTCGAAGGCGATCCGGCCTTCCACGCTTCGCACCAAGCCCATCACGGCCTTGAGCGTGCTGCTCTTGCCCGCGCCATTGCTGCCGATCAGAGCGACGACCTCCCCTGCCGCGACGTCGAGGTCGATGGCGCGCGTCGCCAACGTGCTGCCGTAACGGACCTGCAGGCCATTGATGCTGAGCAGCGGCGTGGCCGTGGAGGTGCTAGGAATTGCCATGGCCTCGACCTAGATAGGCTTCGATGACGGCCGGATTCGCCAGCACGTCCTGCGGCCTGCCCAGAGCCAGCTCCTGCCCGTGGTGAAGCACCAAGACGCGGTCGCACAGGCCCGACATGAAGCGCATGTTGTGATCGACCACGAGGACCGAGATGCCCTGCGCACGGATGCGCAGGATGGCATCGCGCACGTGATCCGCCTCCTCGGCGCTCAACCCTGCCACCGGCTCATCCAGCATGACCAGGCGGGGCGAGGCTGCCAGTGCGATAACTAGGCCCAGCGTCTTCTGCAGGCCATAGGGCAAGGCGTCCGCAACGCTATCCGCCACGTCTGTGAGACCGAGCAGCTCCAGCAGCCGTTCGATCCGCTCGTCGGCGGCGATGCGCATGCGCCGGGCGCGCGAGGTCCCGAGGAAGGCGTGCACGGGGCCGGGGAAGCCCGTCGTATAAGCGCCACGCAACGCGTTCTCGCGCACCGTGTGGCCGGGGTAGACGGCAGTGGCCTGCTGCGTACGGACTAAGCCACGCTGCACCATGCGGTGCGGCGCAAGGCCTGTCACGTCGGCCCCGTCGAACACGACCCGGCCGGAGGAAGGGCGCACCACACCGCTCATGAGGTTGATGGCCGTGGTCTTTCCGGCTCCGTTTGGCCCGATCACGCCGAGGATCTCACCGGCGCCGACGTCGACATTCAAGTCGCTCACGGCGACCAGGCCGCCATAGCGGCGTGTCAAACCCGACACTTCGAGCAGCGCCGTCACCGGGTGAGCCTTCGTGCGACGAGGCCACGGATGCGAGCGCCAGCTTCCGCCAGCCCTCCGGGTAGGACCGCCATCACCGTGATCAGTACGATGCCGAAGATGACGTGCTGCAGTTCCACATAGGATCGCAACAGCTCCGGCAGCACGGCGAGGAACGTCGTGCCGATCAGGGTTCCAGTCAGGCTCTGCAGCCCGCCGAGCACGTTGATCACCAGCAGGTTCAGCGATTGTACGGTCGAGAAGGATCCGGGATCGATGAAGTGCACGAACCACGCCTGCAGCACGCCGGCCAGGCCGGCCAGGCCGCAGGACAGCACGAACACCGCAACCTTTATCTTGAGCACCGGCATGCCGGAACACTGCGCGAGCCGCTCCGACTGCCGCACGCTGTCCATCGCGCGCCCGATCTCGCTGCCGAGGATACGGCCGATCCCGACCAGAAGCAGCGTCACCACTCCCAATACCAGGAAGAAGAAGGCGACTGGGCTGCCGAAGCCCGGTGGGGCCGGTATCTGGAAGATACCATTGGCCCCCCCGGTCAGGGACTGCCAGTTCACCAGCCCGAGGCGGATGATCTCGCCAAACAGGAAGGTGACGAGGACGAAGTACTTCCCCGTCAGGCGCAGCACGAAGGGCCCGACCGCCAGGCCGAGTAAGGCCGGGGCCACGAAGCCAGCAAGCGCTGCCACGACGACGGGCCAGTGCAGCACCGTCTGCGTCAACGTCGCCGCATAGGCGCCCACACCCATGAAGCCGGCATGACCAAGCGACACGTGCCCGGTTCTGATCACTAGGTGCAGGCTGGCGGCAGCCAGGGCCGTAATCAGCATGCCGGTCGCGACACTGACCAGGAAAAGGGACGACATCACCAAGGGCAGCAGGACCAGGGCCGCCAGCACCAGGACGCCGAGCAGCACGGCGGGCCGCCGCATCGCGCCGGGACCATCCTGCCCCAGGCGCCCCAGTACTGCGGCCCCTGCCCGCTCATTCATGCTCAGGTGTCCCAAGGATGCCCCAAGGCCGGAAGATCAGCAGCAGGAACACAACGCCGAAGGACACGAAGGTGGAGACCGCCGAGCCGTAGAAGGTGGACAGGGCGCTTTCGGAGAAGCCGAGCAGCAAGCCGCCGAGCGCCACGCCTGGGATGCTGCCCATTCCACCGAGGATCACGACGATGAACGCCATCAGCAGCGGACGCTCTCCCATCGTGGGCGACAGGGAATAAGTCTGCGCGTAGAAGCCCCCGGCGAGCGCCGCCATGAAGATTGCGATCAGGAAGGCGAGGCGGTAGAGCCGGGTCGTGTCCACCCCCTGGATCTGGGCGATCTCGAGGTCTTGCGAAGCGGCGCGCAGAGCCAGCCCATGCCGGGTAAACCGGGTGAACAGCCAGAAGGCGAGCAAAGCCACGGCGGCGACGCCGGTAATGACCAGTTTGTCTTCCGGGATGATGAGGCCGCTTACGGAGAGTACGCCGTCCAGCGGCGTGGGAACGGACCGCTCGTAGGGGTTCCACACGAGCAAGGCAGTGAAGGTGATCGCCATGTCTAGCCCGAGCAGGGCGATCATGCTCTGGAACATCTTTTGATAGAACAAGCGGAACACCAACCGCTCTAGCACTAGTGATGCGACAGCCACCGAAGCCGCGGCAAGTGGAGCCGCCAGCAGGTAGGGCAGTTCCCATTGGCCGTAGAAATAGAACAGCGCATAGCCGCCCAGCATGGCGAAGGAGCCGTGCGCGAAGTTCACCACCCGCATGATTCCAAACAGCAGGGTGAAGCCCAGGGCCACCAGGATGTAGATCGCGCTCAGACTGATGCCGTTGATCACGACCTGTCCAAGCATGAGCGGCGTCAGCATGTCCGCCATGCCTCAAACGTCCGACGAGGCCATGGTCAATCCACCGGTTGCAGCGTGGACAGGACGCGGATGGACTTGCCGTCGACCTGCTTCATGTAGAACGGCAACATGATCTGGTGATTGTTGCCGTAGGACACCTGTCCGCCCCACCGGAGAGGACCGTAAAGTTGCGTGTTCCAGCCCTGGAGCTTCTCGACCTCATCCCGCACCTTCGTGGTATCGAGCGAGTCGGCTCGTCGCATTGCCTCGAGGAGGATTTGGGTCGCGTTGTAGTAGATCGGGACCATGCCATTCATGGGGCCTGAGAACTTCCGGGCATAGGCATCGACCAGCGGTTTGGTGCGTGCATCGGCCTCGTCCACGACGTCGTATTTGATAAAGCCGTTCGCGAGGGGCCCGGCGATCGCCACGATTTCGTCAACGCCGGCACCACCCGCCTGCAGAACCTTCCCCTTGAAGCCGATCTGCCGCACCTGCTTGACCATCAGTCCGGCATCACCCGGAGACGCGCTGTTTAAATCGAACAGATCAACATTCTGCGCCATCATGCGCAGCAGCACGGGTGTGAACTCCTTATTTCCGCGCTCGTAGAAGTCGACCCATACGTCGAGGCCTTGCTTCTTGTAGGCGGCGGTGAGCGTAGGAACCGCTGCCTGACCCGTCGCATCGTTTGGCACGATCATGCCGACCTTGCGCACCTCGGGCATGGCCTGCTTGATCCAGGTAACGATCCGCTCGGAGAACTCCAGGTTGGAGTTGTCGACCCGAAAGATGTAGGCGGCATTGAAGTCGTTCTTCAGGATACCCGGCGCGTAACCATCCACGAACTGCAGCACTTTCGCCGGCTGTGTCACGGACAACGAGCTTAGCGCCCCCGGAGAGCCGATCGGACCCATTATGAACTTGATGCCATCCTGTTGCACCAAGCGGTCGACGGCCGTTTTGGCTTGGGCAGCATTGTATTGGTCGTCGTAAGCGACCAAACCGAGCTTGTAAGTCTTGCCGCCGACCTTGAGACCACCGGAGGCGTTAACCTCGTCGAGTGCAATCTGGACGCCTCGCTGGAGCCCGAGCCCCCAGGCCGTTCCCCCACCCGACAGCGCCGCGATCACGCCGAGCTTAAGGTCCTCATCCGCCCTGGCGGCGACGGACGTGAATGCGGATGCGACCACCAGTGCCGATGCTACTGCCCAGCTCGTGACTTGCACGGTTACCTCCCAGAGTGCTTTGTGCATAATGCATTCTTTTAGTCGATAGGTGGCCCTTCTTTTCCGCCGGTGTCAAGCTATTCGACGATGAGTTGTCAGTTGGAGATGCCGACCCGGCCGGCCGCTTCCTTTACGTCAACGAGGCGCAAGGCCGCCGCATCAGCCGCCTGCCAATCCTTGGCGACCGTCTCGGCCCGCATGAGACATTATGCAAGTTTCCAGAGGCATCTGGCCCGACGGCATGGTGCACGACTCTGAGGACGGCGTTTGGGTAGTTAGCGTGGTCAGCAACAGTATCCTACGCATCGACACCGCGACTGGCCGGCCCGATCTTTTTCTGGAGGACGCCAACCCGACCGACGTTGCCGAGGCCGAGGCGGCCTGGCAGAGCGGCGCACCCATGCCCCGTCGCCTGCTCGGTATCGGCGGGAGACAGACCTTGGGAAATGCTTCTTGCCTCGGCTTTGGCGGTCCTGATCTGCGCACCCTTTACATCGGCACCCTCGCCGGCTGTCGCATTGGCGTGATAGACGCCGCCGGTGGGCGGGGCCGAACCTGTGCACTGGGATTTCTAACGCATCACTCTGGCCGGAAGCACCCCGTCTGGTTAAGAAAAAGCGCTGCAAGAAGCAGCCAGGAACGCCTCTCGCAGCAATACGTCCACAAAGCTGGTGCGAAGTGCTGTGAACAAGGTGGGGCGCGTCGTCTCCTGCGGATGAAAGGCTGCTAGGCGGTGCGGCCCGACGTCGCGGCCCTCCTCGTCGCGCGAGTTTGGCTTGCCATCCAGCGCCCCGAAGGTGACGGGCAGCATGGCGTGCTCGGCCAGGGCCTGGCGAAGGGAATAGCCCACCACGATTTAACCTGGCGCATTGAGCGCCACCTCGCGGGTACGAACCTTGGAACCGGTGCGGTAGGGCAGCTAGAAAATGCCCTTGCCGTCGGTGCGCTCCAGCGTGCCGAACAGCAGCAGGCGGTAGGCCGCACACTCGAACAACGGCTGCAACGCCTGGAATAAGGCGCTGGCGGGATCGTCCTCCGTGTCCGGTGAATGCGATTCTCGGACATGTCTGCGCGTGCTACACACGGGAGCGTGAGCAGCGAAATCCACCCTCTCAGCTACCCTGACCAGAACCCTTCGGAGGCATTCGACGCCGCTGTCGAGCCTCCGACCGCAGCAGCCGGAGTGCCGGCACCCGAACTCCATTCGGTGTCCGCTGACCTGATCGTCTGGGACGGCGCTGAGATCGCCACCGCACGGCGCTACGCCGATGCCTCTCGCGCTACCTCCACCCAGCGCGCCTACACCTCGGATTGGCAGCGCTTCACACAGTGGTGTGCCGCCCGCGGCCTTGAGACCTTGCCAGCCGACCCGCGGGTCGTGGCCGTTTTCCTCGCCGCCGAAGCTGCAGCGGGATCGGCGCCGATGACCATCGGTCGTCGCCTGGCTGCGATCGGCTGGATGCACCGTCGCGCTGGGCTGCAGCCGCCTCAGGCTCGCGAGGGCGCTGCCGCCATTCTCGAGGTGGTCGCCGGGATCCGGCGTAGCCATGGGATCGCGCCCGTTCGAAAGCAGGCCGCCGATGCCGACGTGCTCCGCGATATGCTTCGGGCGATCCCGGGAGAGGATCTGCGATCCGTGCGGGACCGTGCCGTGCTGGCGGTGGGGATGGCGGGAGCTTTCCGGCGGTCGGAGTTAGTGGCGTTGCGCTGGTCTGATCTCGAGCGCGTGCCAGAGGGACTGCGGATCACCATTCGGCGCGGCAAGACCGACCAGGAAGGGGCAGGGGTCACGATCGCCATCCCGGAGGGACGACGGATACGGCCCAAGGCGCTGCTTGAGGACTGGCTGGCTCAGGGTGGCATCAGCGAGGGATTCCTATTCCGGAGGCTGAGTGCGGCGGGGATGGTGACGTCTTTCCCGATGTCGGACCGGTCGATCGCTCGGCTGGTGCAAGCGCGGGCTGCTGCGGCCGGCTATGGCGAGGCGGATTTTGCCGGGCACTCGCTGCGGGCGGGTTTTCTGACGGCTGCCGCACGGTCAGGGGCTTCGGTGTTCAAGATGCGAGAGGTGTCCCGGCACAAGTCGATGCAGGTGCTGGCCGACTACGTCCGTGACGCCGAGCTTTTCCGCGATCATGCGGGAGATGGTTTTCTGTAGCTGCACCGATACACTGTTAGATGTCCATGAACCGGCAGCAGCTCAGTCTTGAACTCCGCTGACGCGGGCAGCGCCAAGCTTCGATGCCAGTGACGTTCTCGCCACCGCGAAACTAAAGCGTTCACCTACGGGCCAATGCAAGATGTGGAGGCGGCGTCGGCCGTCAGCCGAGGGGATCGTGAACGGGTCGAATATCGGTCTGCCAGAGGCTTAGGCCCAACTATTATCTTAGCGCGCATGAGCGACCGCGCCGCAACGGCGACACCCGGACTGGTTGAGAATGGATTTCGCTTGGCAGGCGACACCGGAGCTTGCCTTAAGTGGACCAAGCCCTAGAACCGCCCCAAGTCCGGCCGCAGAAATCTTCCCCGGCGGCCTCCGGATCGAAAGCGTGGGGGGAAAAGTCCAAGGAAGGGGTGGACGGCCAGACCCAGTGGGTTCAGGCCGCCCGAGGAATCAATGCTTTTCGATGAGAAATCCCCAAGACAGATCTCCGCTGCGATATGGTCGCTCTGCAACGTCCTGCGCGACGACGGTGTGGTCTTCCACAAATACATGGCGGAGCTGACCTACCTGCTGTTCCTCAAGGTGGCCGATCAGGATGGGATGGAGGCCAGCCTCCCGCTGGGCCAGCGATGGCGGGACCTGCAGCGGCATCCGATGCCCGGTCTCGTCGGGTTCTACCGCAAGATGCTGACTTCGCTTGGAGAGGACGCACCCGACCCCCTCGTGCGGGAGATCTTCGGCTTCCCGACAACAGTATTTTCGCACGACGAGAACCTGCACAAGGTCGTCCAGTCCATGGAAGCACTCGACTGGAGCGGGCTGCGCGGCCACGCTTTTGGCTTACTGTACGAGGGCCTGCTGGAACGGAACGCGACCGAGGCCCGATCTGGCGGTGGACAATACTTCACGCCCCGCGCTCTCGTCGAGAGCATGGTCCGCATGGTTGCCCCCCGTCCTGGTGAATTGATCCAGGATCCATCGACGGGAACCGGCGGATTCCTGTGCTCGGCGCACGATCACGTCCTCGGCCTGCACGGGCGTGACGGAACGGCGTCAATGCGCTACGAGGGCGTAGAGATTGAACGGGACACCTACCGCCTCTGCCTCATGAACATGCACCTGCACGGCATGTCCGGCAGGATCGTTCATGGCGATGCCTTAACTGACGACGCTGCCGCGTTGTCCCCGCCGGACGTGGTGCTGGCGAACCCGCCATTCGGATCGGCTGCTGGGGGGGCCAGGCCGAGAAGGGCGGACCTAACCGCCCAGACGGCCAACAAGCAGCTGTCATTTCTCCAGCACATTCAGCTGACCCTTAAGGTGGGCGGGCGGGCGGCTGTGGTTGTACCTGACAACGTCCTTTTCGACGCAGGCGCGGGCCGATCCGTCCGCACCGAGCTGATGCGTACGTGCGACCTCCACACAGTGCTGCGACTTCCGCAGGGCATCTTCTACGCAGCCGGCGTTAACACCAACGTCCTTTTCTTCGACAGGACGGGGCCGACCACGGTCGTGCGCTTCTACGACATGCGGTCCGGCAGCCAGCGCTTCACGAGGAAGACCCCGCTGACCGCGTCCGCCTTCGAGGCGTTCGAGCAGGCGTGCGCCCGCGTTCCCGGCCGCACTGATGACTATCCGCGCCTTCGTGTCGTTGACCGAGCTGCAATTCATGCGGCGGGCGACGACCTGGATGTGGTGTCCCGCCCCCGTGGAGTCGCCGGCGGAGGGGACAGTCGGGGCCCTCGCGAACTGCTCGCGTCCATCTCGGCGGGTTTGGAAGAAGCGCTCGCGCAGCTCCGCGACCTCGAACGCGAGCTGATCCCGTGATCGGGGTTGAAGGCCCGTTTGTGCGCGTCCCGCTGGGCGAACTGGGCGCCTGGCGCACCGGATCGACGCCCGCGAAGAGCGTCGCGGCGTTCTGGTTCGGCGGCACGACGCCATGGGTATCGCCCAAGGACTTTGGCCCCGCGACGATCAACGACGCGATCGACCGCATTAGCGACGGCGCCCTCATACGCGGGGGCGCGCGGACCGTGCCGCCGGGCTCCGTGCTCGTCGTCTCACGCAGCGGTGTCCTGCGCCACACGCTGCCCGTGGCAGTCGCCGGCAGGAGCCTTGCCACCAATCAGGACGTGCGCGCACTGTTGCCCTCGCCGGGCGTCGTTCCGGGCTTCGTCCGCCACCAGCTGATCGCGATGCAGTCGACGATCCTCGCCGAGGCCGTGAAGCCCGGGACGACGGTCCAGAGCCTGGACGATGCCAGCTTCCGCGCCGTCTGTGTGCTCCTGCCGGAGACGGACGAGCAGGAGCGGATTGCCGGCGCTCTTGACGCCATGGACCGCCGGCTTGACGCGATACGCGCCAAGGTAGCGACCGCCCGGCAGAGCGCGGCGCTGCTCAGGGAACAGGTGCTCCGCGCAGCCTGGACCGGCGAGCTGGGAACCGCCTCTCGACGGGAAGAGGCGACCGGTAGCGCATGGGAGCTCGTCCGGATTGGCGAACTCGCCGAAAAGATCGCCTACGGCAGCTCTCGTAGGAGCAGCCGCGCCGGCGAGGTAGCCGTTCTGCGCATGGGAAACATCCAAGAGGGCCGGCTCGATTGGGACGACTTGGTCTACACTTCTGACCCAGAGGAGATCGCGCGCCACCGGCTCGTCGAAGGCGACCTCCTCTTCAACCGGACGAACAGTCCTGCGCTCGTCGGCAAGTCGGCTGTGTATCACGGCGCACGGCCGGCAATCGCCGCCGGCTACAACGTCGTCGTCCGATGCGGTCCACGAATTCTGCCGGAGTTCCTCGCTCACCTGATCAACGGTCCTGAAGGGCGCGCATGGTGCCGGGCGGTCCGCTCGGACGGCGTAAACCAGTCCAACATTAGCGCGCGCAAGCTCGCGGATTTTGAGGTCCCGGTCCCGCCAGTTGCCGAGCAGCGCGAGACCGTCGCGGCCGTTGATCGCGCGCTGGCGGCGATCGCGAACGCTGGGCGGGGCCTCGACGCGGTCGGCCGCGACTGCGACCGTTTCGGAGCCTTGGTCCGTGCCGCCACGTTCGAGACCCCCGCCGACGAACGGCAGACTCCCGCGCTCAACGACATCATCGCCAGCATCGCTGCCGCGGTCGCCGCCCACGCCGCGAACGACAGAAAAAGGAGAAAGGACATGGGAGCTGGGAGGAGGCAGATCCGCCCCGTTGAGGAGATTGTGGGCGAACGGGGAGACGGCGGCATCACCTTCGAGGAGCTGCTCGCGAGTGCCGAGACGGATTACGAGACCGTGCGCGGGTCGGTCTTTAAGCTGCTTACGGTCCGGCCGCCGGTCCTGCGCCAGTGGTTCGACGAGGCCGGAGGGACGATGCGGCTGGGAACGGCGCGGCCATGAGGCTGCTTTCCCTCGCGATCGGGTCGACGCACAGCGGCGCATCGTTGCTTGACGGCGCCACCCTCACCATTGCCCACGAGCAGAGAACCGCTGCGCTGGCGCCCGTCTGCCTTGTCGGCACCAACGGTTCCGGCAAGTCGCAGCTGCTCCAGCTGATCGCCGAGATCTTCCAGTCGGCCTGGCACGCGGCGGATCGGGGCGAGGAGCGCGACGACTCCAACCGCCACGCGCAGTTCGAGATCAGCTATCGGATCGGAGCGGCGGAGACCGAGGTTCGTCTACGGCGCCGCGCGGACCCGCGCGGCGCCCCGATCGAGATCGCTGTGGGGACAGGCATCCGAGACGGCGGCGTGGCGGACGAGCACGCTCGTCCATGGAGAGTGGTGGACCAAGACAACGCGGAGGCCAGGAAGCTGCTCCCTCCCTTGATCGTCGGCTACACGTCAGGCGACAACGAGACCTTCAGCCTTCCATTCTTTGTTAGCCGGGGCGGCTACTCGCGCGACGTCAGCCGGGCCGCGCTTCCCCCAGGGCGGTCGAAGTGGCCCCGCGGCAAGGCCGTGCCGGACAACCGCCTGCTCCTCATCGACTATGCCACTCACCTCGAGGTGCTCGTCGCCAGCCTGCTGCTTTCCGACGAGACGAAGCGCCTTAGAATGATTGAACACGCCAAAGTGCGCGATCTAGCGTCATTCCGCTGCGTCGTTCAGCTCAACCACTCAAGGGCGCCGGGCGCCCCCGCCGGTGCGCCCGCGCACCGCAAGGGAATACAGCTTACCGAGGAGCTCGAGAGCGCCATTCAGGGGCTAAGAGCGGCCGCGACCGCCTGGAGCTACGACGCCGACAAGGAGATCTACATCCTTGACTACCTGGTCGACGAGGAGGTCAGAAAAGCTTTCCGACGTTTCTTCGTCGATGCAGCGAACCTTCACAGGTCGATCCGCAAGCTCGCGCTCCTCAACGACCTGGCAATATCAAAGCCCGCGCGCGAGCGGCTCAAGAAGGAAATCGAGACGAGGCGCTTCGCCTCGCGGCTCCCCGAACCGCAGGACGAGGACAAAGTTTTCCGCTTCGAGCAGGTGACTTTCCACAAGGATACCATGTCGGGCGACGGCACGCCCGTCGACTATGTGTCGCTTTCGGACGGCGAGCACCAGTTCGCGCAAGTCCTCGCAATGCTGTCGATGCTGCCCGACGAGGACGTGCTCTTCCTGCTCGATGAACCGGAATCGCACTTCAATCCCCAGTGGCGTCTGCAGTTCACGAAGACCGTAATCGGGATCGCTGACGACGTGCGCGGACAACAGGAGATGCTCCTCACCACCCATGCGCCATTTGTTCCGTGCGATCTGCCCCGCGAACAGGTACTGATCCTTCGCCGAAACGGGGACGGTGTCGCGATCGGCCCGCCCGACATGGAGACCTACGGCGCGACGTTCGATCGCATCCTCGCCTCCTGCTTCGGCGTCAATCCGCCCATCTCCCAGGTTGCGCGCGACGAGATCGGCGAACTCCTGTCGGAGGGCACCGCCGAAGAGATCGGCGACGCATTGACCCGCCTCGGGCCGTCTGTCTCGCGCTCGTTCCTAGCGGACCGGAAGCGTCAGCTTGAGGAATCGGACTGAAGTGCTGGTCAGCTATCCGGTAGAGGCCATCGAGGAGAACTGGCTGCACGGAGGCCTTGCGGCAGTCCTGACGCGCGCGCTTGACCAGCAGCAGGAACCCATGACGGACTGGCTCCTCGAATTTCCAGTCGAGCGACGCAACGCGGTTGAGAGCAGGCCTAGCCTGCGCCAACGGCTCGAGCTCGTCGTCGCCTCCATCGCCGCGCTCGGCAAAGCACAGCGGGACGCGCTCAGCGCCTGCTTGGCCCAGCAGAATGACCTACCCGGCGTATTCTCCTCGCTTGCCGCCCCGTCCGCGATCGCCGCCGAACCGCCCGCGCTGAAGCTGCAGCTCGCAAGCCTGTTTGAGAAGGCATTCGAGCTGCTGACGGACCTCGGCATCCGCGACAGACAGTATCAGAGGGTCTATGATCACGTGAGCGGTCACGTGTGCGGCTTCTGCGGCATCGAACCGCTCAGCGCGCCGGGACCGGACAGTCCCCGCGAGCACCTCGACCACTATCTCGCGGTAAGCCTGTATCCGCTAGCCGCAGCGAACATGCGGAACCTCGCGCCGATCGGTGGCAGGTGCAACACGGCATTTAAGAAGGCCAAGGACGTGCTCCGCTCGACGGGCGGGGCACCACGACGATGCTTCGATCCATACGGAGCCCAGCAGGTGCAGGTGAGCCTGATGGACAGCCATCCCCTTCGCGGGCCCGTCCGCGGCGCGGAGCAGTTGACTGACTGGAACATCAATTTCATCGGTGCCGATTCTGATCGGGTCGAAACGTGGAACGAGGTGTTCGACGTCCGCCGACGTTATCGCGACGACATCCTCGACGCTTCCTTCTCGGACTGGCTGACCCATTTCGCCGTCTGGGCAGCCGACGATCCACCGACCGACCACGCCAGCCTAGTCACGACCATCCGGCGCTACCTCAAGACGGTTGTTCAGGAGGGGATCGCAGGCGGAAACTTCCTCAAGCGCGCGACTTTCCAGATGCTGGAACACCGCCTGCTCGACGGGCCGGAAGCGGCGCGCATCTCGCGGTGGCTGTTATCGCTGTGGGATCCCGACGAGGGAGCAATCGCATAGGCGGCCCCAACGGTTTTCTTCATGGGTGTGATGCGGCACGACACCAGCCCACGGATGGTCGAGACGCTAGGGTGAGTCCCGGAACGGCCAATGGCGTCCCGGTATTCGGGACTCCCCGTTCTTACTCCCGGACCGCCGGCTGCCGGTCTCCAGACCAGAACGTGTTACGATCGGAGAGTGCCAGCGGCCGAATGCAACAAGCAGCCACACCCCTATTGTGTAGCAGTGCACCCGGCTCGATCACTACGATTTGCTCGTGCTTGGCGACCTCTCCTATGACCATAAGGACCAGGCGAAGATTCACTAAGTCTCTAACTACAAACGCTGATAGATTTCTACTCCTTCATTATTCACTCAGCGTTGGGCAATATAATTTCTATGTCATCCGGCATGTTTAAGCCATAAACAGTGCAAGCGGCCCGGATCAGCCGCATCTTCTCCCGATTAGCGATATTTAGTCCCACAAACCAGCCCTGATAGAACTCCGCGACTTTAAGGTCTGGACGCTCAGGATAGATTTCGCTAGGCGACTGCCCAATGTGCTTGCGGCTACGACCTTCAGCCTCCCTGGCCAAATCTGGTAACTTGGTGGGATTGCGTGAACAGATAGTTTCCAGAATTCTGATCAAGGCATCGCTGGCGCTAGCCGCTGTATGCTCTCTCCCGAACGTGCGAAAGCCTACGCCGCGCGCCTGAACGGTTGTGGTTAGCAAATCCCTTACCATGGATTCCGGCACACGTGGAGGTGTCGCTGAGATCGTCTGCGACAGTGAGGTTTTTGGAGGCCGTATGGCGCTTGAGTCATTCCTAAGGGGTTCCAAGCGGATTGGGGAATCAACCCCCGTTTTCAATCCTCGTAAGAAAGCCAAAACGTCCGAGGCGACTGGACGGAAACCACAGAATGCTTCTGCTTTGTCTGCTACGAGTTCCAACACCAAGTCCTCCGGCTCGTGCAGCAGGGCAGACCAGGCACGGGGCAAGGCGGCCGATGCCTCGCGCCTTCCCGCCGCATCGCGGTAGTCACGTTGCGCGTCTTCGAAGGCTGCGTTGCTCCGGACCCTTTCCCTAGACAGGTAACGAAGAAAGACGCTCTGGCACTCTGCAGGATCACGCTCGTTCAATCGAAGGCGATAAACGCGGCGATCCTCGTAAGTCCCCTGCGCACCCGGCAAATAGAAGCTCCATTCTCCACCATCCGTCAGTACGCATATCGGCACGCCTTCGTGGAAGGCATACTGGAACAATTGACGGTCGCCATCGGCTGCACGGCCGAGACCTTTTACTTCGATAAACACGGCAGGCCTACGCCCAAGACCCAGCAGGGCGAAATCTACCCTTCCTCGGCCTGACGAGAATTCTGGCACCATTTGGTCTGGGTCCGAGCTGTCCCATCCCAGGGCGTTTAGCACCGGCGTAACCACGCCGTGCGAGATCGCCGCTTCATTAGCATAGGATCCAGCAGCAAGACGGGTGCGCACCCTTGAGAGCAGTTCGAGCATAGCCGCATGTTACAGCTTGCCAGGCTCTCTGGAAGTGTCTCAAACGCAGGTAAGAAAACTGATAGCTGGATGTAGCCTTGAAAACGTTGCAAGCATCCAAAAACGCGATCTTGGGCGCTTTTCAGCTTGCACTTTACAGCGGAGCAAGGCCGAATTTGATACACTATGAGTCATAGTGTATCAAATTCGGCCCGCTCGCCTCGTCGTCCGATTTAAAGCAGGGCCATTTCGCGGGGTTGGCCCGTTACGTCCCGTGCCAAATCTGATACACTTGTCGGGCACTCATGCCCAAACCCTCGAAACCTGCCTCTGCCGAGGTTCTGCTCCCACCCCCGCCCGAGCAGCTGCCGCTCTTCGCGGACGCAGCCTCGCTGGTGCGCGTGCGACCGGAGCAGAACGAGCATCGCTACTATCGCGCCGAGGTCTGGCCCGACCTGTTCGGCCGCGCCCTCCTTATGCGGCACTGGGGCCGGGTCGGCACAGCCGGGCAGCAGCGCCTCGACCCGCATCCCGATCCTGGGGCAGCACTGAACGCCCTGGCTCGTCTCACCCACGCCAAACGGCGCCGCGGCTACCAGGATCGAACGTCATGACCAGACGACCCA
>Ga0160427_10000131_pt1 | contig 52409 bp, 37 predicted proteins | sample SolpanmetagenomL_FD_108194 | JGI IMG/M metagenome (GOLD analysis project Ga0160427, IMG submission 108194) | Solar panel surface microbial communities from Lawrence Berkeley National Laboratory, California, USA - L | ecosystem: Engineered > Built environment > Solar panel > Unclassified ...
AAATTCAGAAGCACTAGATGAGGCAGCTACGCGGGCTTGTCGGCGGCGTTGGCCCTGGGCCGCGCCCGGCGGCAAGTGGTCGTGCTCGATGACGGCCAGCCCTGCAACCGCCAGACGCCGCATTCGCACAATTTTCTGACCCAGGATGGCAGTTCGCCCGCCGCCCTGGCCGCCACGGCCCGGGCGCAGGTGCTGGCTTACCCCACTGTGGAGCTGCGCGACGAGCTGGCGGTAGCTGCCACTGGCGAAGATGGGGCCTTCACCATAGCCACGGCCAGCGGCGGCGTGCTGCGGGCCCGTAAGCTGCTGTTCGCCACCGGTATTCGCGACATCATGCCCGATTTGCCGGGCTTCGCCGACTGCTGGGGCATCTCGGCCATTCGCTGCCCCTATTGCCACGGCTACGAGTACCGCGACCAGCCCACCGGCCTGCTGGCCAACGGCGACCTGGCCGCCGAGATGGGGCCGCTCATCCGCAACTGGACCGATAAGCTCACCATCTTCACCAACGGCCCCGCCACCATAGCCCCCGCGCAGCGCGAGCTGCTGGCCACCCGCGGCGTTGCTTTGGAGGAAGCGCCCGTGCAGCATTTGCGGCACCAGGCCGGCCAGCTTACGCACCTGGCGCTGGCCGATGGCCGGGCGCTACCCCTGGCCGCGCTCTACGCCCGGCTACCCTTCGCCCAGCACTGCCCCCTGCCCCAGGCGCTGGGCTGCGCGCACTCCGACGCAGGCTACCTCACGGTCGATAACTTTCAGAAAACGAGCGTCGCGGGTATTTATGCGGCCGGCGATGCTACTACGCCCATGCGGGCGGTGGCCGCGGCTGTAGCAGCGGGTATGCTAGCCGGGGCCATGCTCAACCGGGAGCTGATTTTTGAATAACGCCAGCTTATCGCCCCGGGGCAAAGGCTAGCCGGGGCCCGGAGGGCCGGACCCAAAAAAGCGGCCGGCTCCTCCAAGGAGGGCCGGCCGCTCTGAATGTAGAGAATAAGTCCCGGGTATTTGTGCGGGATAAGAATTTGACAAACAAATTCTTATCCCATCATTTTTGCGCTAAGTCTTACTCCGTAACCATGGCCTGGCGCGTGCCGGCCGGCTGGCCATCGAAGCGCAGGCGGAAGAAGTACATGCCGGCGGCCTGGCCGCGGCGGCTCCAGCGCAAGGACTGGGGGCCGGCGGGCAGCTGGCCAGCATCTACCTGGTCTACTACGCGGCCCAGGGCGTCGGTCACCGTCAGTTCGACGCGGGCGGCGCGGGGCAGGCCAAAGCTGAGGCTGGTGGCGTTGGCGAGCGGGTTGGGATACAGGCTAAACGAGGTGGCTAGCTCGGCCGGGCGGTTGCTCGTAACCACGCCCGTGGCGGCGGCAATGGCGATGTTGCGCGCCGCAATGCCGTTGCCGATGGCGCCCACCAAAGTGGCCGCGCCGGTGGTCAGGTTCACGGTGTAGAGCGCCGTGTTGGCCGAGGTGCCCGTGTTGGCCACCAGGTAAGCCGTGTTCGCGCCCGCACCGGTGCTGTAGATGTCGAGGTCTACCACCGGGCTAGCTGTGTTTACCGTGATGCCCGAGGCGCCCACGGTCGTGAGCTGGCCATCGGCCGGCGGGTTGGCCGTGGCCTGGGTGTTGAGCACGTTCAGCACCTGGTCGTAGTTGTAGAGCGCGGTACCCGAAGTCGCATTAGCCCCCATAAAGCTGTTGGTGTAGGCCACCGCGCCAATGGTGGGCGTGTTGGTGCCCGAGGTGTAAGCCACTGCGCCATCGGTAGCCGCTAGCACGCTGGCCGCGGTGCTGTTGGGGTTGAGGCGGTAGTTGTTGCGGTTGGCGCCCACCACCCGGATGCGGTCAACGGTGGGGTTGAAGTCGAAGCCGATGGCGCCGGTGCCCAGCTCCAGGCGCACGGGCGCGCCCACGGCCGTGGCGGCGCCAGTGGCCGCATTGAGCGAGTACAGTTGCGAGTTGGCCACGCCCGAGGCAGCGGCGGCATTGTAGCCTAGCGCATACAGCGCGTTGTTGATGGGGCGCACATCGAGCCCCACCAGCGTGTAGGCGGCATCGACCCCCGTAATGCCCGTGGCCGTGCGGATAACGGTGGGCGCGCTGGTATCAAACGTAAGCAGATTGGTGCCCGCCAGCGCGTAGGCCAGCTGCCCCGTAACGGCGGCCAGCGTGGGCCGCGTAATGGCCAGGGTGATGTCGGTGACACCGAAAAGCGCGCCCGCGCTGCCCAGCGTGCCCACGGCCGTGGTGGCCCCGGTGGTCAGGTTCACGGTGTAGAGCTGGTTGGTTACCGACGGGGGCAGCCCCAGCGTTACGGTGCTTTGCGACAGGTAAGCAATGTTCTGGCCCGTGGTCGGGTTGAAATAAATGTCGAGGTCCGACGGCTGGGTAGCCCCATTGGTGCTGATGCCCAGCGTGCCCACCGTATTGAGCGTGCCGGCATTGGGTGGGTCCTGGCGCACGAGGCGGCCCGCCGTTTCATCGATGTTATAAAGCGTAGTGGCCGTGCTGCCGATGTACGAGTTGGTGTAGGCCGAGGCCCCGATGCCGGGGGTCTGGCCGGCATTCACGTCGGTAGCGGCGTAAGCCAGCGTGCCGTCGGTGAAGGCAATCGCGCCGTTGTTGGGGTTGAGGCGGTAGTTGCCGCCGTTGCCACCCACCACCCGGATGCGGTCGACGGTGGGGTTGAAATCGAAGCCCACGCGGGCGATGTTGCTGCCCAGCAGCAACGTTTGGGCACTGCCCACGGGCGTCAGCGCGCCGGCCGTCGAGAGGGTATAAAGCTGCGCATTGTTGCTGGTAGAGCTGGCATCGTACCCCAGCGCAAAAATCTGCCCCGTGGCCGGGCGCGAGTCGATACCCACCAGCGACTGCCCCGTGGCTAGCCCCGTGATAGGCGCCGTGGCCGTGAAAGTACCCGGCGCCGTTACCTGAAACGTGACGAGGTTATACGACTGCGAAAGGTCGAGCGTGATGCCGTAGGCAGTTTGGGCGGCGGCGGGCCGCGCGGCGGCCCCGAGCAGCAGCGCACCCAGGCCGAGGCCTCTCAGTGCAATGTCCCAGCGAGTAAGAGTTTTTGACATACAGAGAAAAAAATTAAAAAAGGGTAATGAAGTGTAATTCAAGAACGCGCAACTGGCTACTGCCGCGAATGACCTACGTCGGAAAACGAGCGCGCGGATGAAATCCAAATGAATTTTAATGGTGATTTAATACGTCACCCCTGGCGCTCGTGGCCTGGCTAGCCCCACTGCCAGTGGCGTGGCATTCCTGAGAGCGGCCGGCCCAACGCCCGGCACGCCGCTCTCAGGGACGTTGGCCCACGCTCGCAACCAGCAGCGCCAACGTAGGATACAGCGCTTACGGCACCCGGCGAGCCAACTCAAAGACTGCGGTACTACGCCTGCCGCCTGCGAGCTGCCACTGGCGGGCGCTTAGGCGGGCGGGCATTGCACGCGGGCCACCAACTGGCCGGCGGTTTCGGCCAGGGTCAGCCCTAGCCCCAGGCTTTGGGCCAGCCGCCCGGCCAGCCACAGGCCCAGGCCGGTGCCGGGGGCTAGCGGGTCGGCCTGGTACCAGGCCGTCGTGAGTTGCGCCAGGCGTGGGCCCAGCGGAGCAGTTAGGGTATTGGCTACTTCCACTACGGGCCCGGCGCCGGCGGCCGGGGCTAGCAGCCGCAGCGCCACCGGCGTGCCGGGCGCGCCGTGCTTGCGGGCATTGTCTAGCAAGTTCAGGATAATGGTGGTTAGCTGGTCGGCATCGCTGGCCACCAGGAGGCTAGCCGCCTCCGCATCATCGGGCAGCGTGATGCGCAGCGCCCGCCCGGCAGCCCGGAAGCGCGGCAGCTCGCGGTCGGCCAGCATCAGCACCAGCTCATCGAGCGCCACTGGCCGGGTGGGCGGGGGCGGCGCGCCGCCCCCGCCCACCCGGCCCACCAGTAAAAAGTCATCAACCAGCCGCCCCAGGCGGGCCAGCTCGGCATCGTGGCCGGCCAGCGCGGCGCGGGTGGCGGCGGGCAGGGCAGGGTCGCGGCCGCTCACGTCGAGGCCGGTTTGCAGCGTGGCTAGGGGGGTGCGCAGCTCGTGGGCCGCCGCGGCCAGAAAATTGGCCTGGGCCGTGGCTTGCTCTTGCAGCCGGCCCAGCAGCTGGTTGAGGGTTTCGGCCAGTTCCTGCATCTCATCGCCAGTAGCCGGCACGGCCAGCGGCGCAATATCCTGCGCCTGCTGAATGCGGCGCGCCTGCGCCGCCATGCGCCGCAGCGGCCGCAGCACGGCCGCCGCTACCAGGGGCGCCAGCAAAGCGGCCAGTGCCAGACTGCCCGCCAGGCCCAACAGCAGCGTGCGCTGTACCCGCGCCAGCGCCTGCCCAAGCGGCGCGGCCGGGTGGCCCAGCCACAGCGTGAGGCGGCCGGTGGGCACGGCCGTTTCGGCCCCAAAGCCCGGCGGCGCGGCGGCGCGGCCCACGGCCACCACCCGGTGCCGGGGGCCCAGCGGGACCCCCGGCGCATCGGGCGGCGGCAGGCCCGGCCCGGGCCTGGCCGGAAACTGCGCCGACCGGAATAGCTCGCGCGGGGGCTGGCCGGCCTCGGCGAAGGTTACGCGCATAACCTCGCCCGCCTGGTCGGGCAGGGGCAGGGTGGGCAGCGGGTCGAGGCTGACGCGGCCCAGCAAATCCTGGGCGCGGGTGCGCAGCAGGGCATCGTCGGCGTGGGTGAGCTGGCGGCGCAGGCTGCGGTACTGGTAGCCGCCCGCCGCCAGCGTGGCTAGCCCCAGCACCAGCCCAAACACCAGCAGCAGCTGCCCGCGCAAGCCCAGGCGCCACCGGCGGGTACCTGGGGCAGTAGCGGGTGAAACAAGCGGGCTAGCCATAGCTACGAAGGAAATAGTTAAAGGAGTTTGCCCTGGGCTAGCCCCCGCCGGCATACCGGGCCGCTACCACTTTGCGGACTGCCCGGCGGCATTACCAACCAGCCGCTGCCAGCTTAGGCAAAAGAGGAGTTGGGAGGCGAAAAGGCAAGCGCACGGTGTTTCGTCTTTTCCGCCGGCCAGTGGCAATGCCTGCCCCAGCTACCCTGGCTTTTGGGAAGACGCGGCCCCTAACTCACCACTTTTACGGGTCGAATAACCCAAATCTGACGCGCCTGGTCTGGTAAGAGCCTGACAGACATTGATTAGCGATAATGGGGCTAGCCAGCGCCATCCGGCTAGCCCTCACTTGTGCGCAGCCGGTAGCCCTGGCCAATCACCGTTTCGAGCAGGGCAGGGGCGGGGGCAAAGTCGCGGTCGAGCTTGCGGCGCAGCTGCGAAATGTGTACCTCTATCACGTTGGAGCCCATGTCGTAGTCCACGTCCCACACTTTTTCGGCCAGGCGCGTTTTGCTTACCACCCGGCCGGCGTTGCGCAGCAGCTCCAGCACCGCGAACTCGCGGTTGGTAAGGCTGATGGTGCGGCCCGCGCGCGTGACGACGCGGCCCAGCGGGTCAAGCACCAAGTCGGCCAGCTTCAGGGCCTCGGCGCCGGCCGGCCCGGCCGTTTTGCGCCCGATGATGTGCAGGCGCGCCAGCAGCTCATCAAAGGCAAAGGGCTTGCGCAGGTAGTCCACGGCACCTGCTTCGAGGCCGCCCACCACGTGCTTGCTATCGGTGAGGGCGCTGACAATGAGCACGGGCGTGGTGATACCAAACTCACGCAGATTGCGCAGCACGTCGAGGCCGCTCTGGCCGGGCAGCATCAGGTCGAGCAAAATGGCGTCGTAGGGCGTGGTGGCGGCGCGTTCCAGGCCCTCAGGGCCAGTGGCCGCCACGTCGGCCACGTGCCCGGCCTGCACTAGGCCCTGCTGCACGAAGCCCGCCAGCCGGGCTTCGTCTTCGACTACAAGAATGCGCATAAAAAGTGGCGCGACGGTAGCAGGCCGCGTGCAGATGATTAACAGAATGGCGCCAGCCCGGGTAGCTCCGCCGAAAGCCTAAAAACGTCAGCCAGGTATTTCCGGCTGACGTTTTTAGGTATTTAAGCGAAGACTAGCGCACTAGGTATTTATTACCGCCGAGCGTCAGCGTTTCGGCCCGCACGATGCGCACCGGCGTAGTGGTGGCCAGTGCTTCGCCGGGGTGGGCGGTGCGCAGCGTGCCGGTGGCTTCGAGGCTAGCGCCGGCCGTGAGCTTGTCGGCCAGCTGCTCTACGGCGCGGGGCGACAGCTGCAAAATGCTCTGGTCGCTCATCACTAGGCTCTTAACTTCGCCGCGGGGCCCGCGGCGCAGCTCCCGGATGGTGCCCTTTACGGTCGCCGTTTCCTCGGTGGGCGCCGTGGTGGGGCGCACCGGGGGCGTGTCGCGCACGGTTTGGCCGCCGCTGGCCAGGCTCACGAAGTGAAAGCGACTGCGGCCGTCGGGCCCGGCCTGGCGAAAGCCCGTGACCGTGACACTGCTGCCGGCCTTCACGGCGGAGGTCAGCTGCTGGCCCAGGTGGCGCGGGAAGCGAATGGTATCGGGAGCGGCGCTGCCCGCGGGGCGCAGCACGAAGGCATCGTACACCTGCTCATCGTTGCGAGCCTGGTAGCTGGCTAGGGTGCCGCGCACGTCGCTCAGCACCTGCACCTGGCCGCCCTTCGGGCCAGGAGTGGGGCCGCCTTTAGGGCCGGGGCCACCAGGGCCCTGCTCGCCGCGGGGGCCGCCGGCGGGCGGGGGCGGCGGGCCGGCCGGGCCGCCAGCGGGCGGGGCCATGCCAGCGGCGGGGGCTGGCAGCAGCGGGGTGGCGGCGGCGCCATCCTTCGCGTTTTTAGAAGACTTGGTTTTGGTTTTAACTACCGTTTGCTGGGCGTGGGCGGCGGGGGCGGCGAGTAGCAGGGCGGCCAGCACGGCCACCGCAGAAAAGGACTTTTTCATAAAATCAGGAAAGAAAAATTGAGAGGAGAAAGCAGTGCGTCGTCGGACTCCGGTTGCCCTTTCGACGATACAAAATTTCCACCGCCCCCTGAGGTGGGCCTGAAGCCCACATTAATTTTTCTTCAGCCGCCTGGTCAGCAACCCCCATCCTGCGCAAGTTGCAGGCAATGCTTCGTCGAGCAAAAGCTACCGCCGCTCAACGCCTACTGCCCTAATGAGGAGCGCGTCCATGAAAGGCCCCGAAGCCGGGGGCACTACTGGGCGCGCCTTGGGCTCTGCAAAGCGGCTAACCATTGCCAGCTCAAAACGCACTCTCAGGTAAAAGCGGGCGGCTCTGGCCTGGCCCTGGTAAATGGCTGGTATCCAGCGGTAAGATGTCTGCTGAAGCACCCGCCAAACTTCCTCGCTGCAGGCCGGCGACGGACTGTTGAGCACTGTGTAGTCGGTAGTGGACCCATCGGGCTGCACCACGTAGGAAAGTAAAAAATCGCCTTGCTGCTGCTGCTGTAAAGCTGCCACCGGGTAGCGAATGGCTTTCTGCAACGCTTGGCGGCGGCCCGCGCGGCTGCCCAGCAGGCCCGGGGCGCGGTTGGGGTGCACCAGCTGCCAGCTATCGTTGATGCGCAGCTCGTAGCGGGCCGTATCGGGCCGGCGATAGCTGATGCGGCTCGAATCGTAATTCATGCGCAACTCCAACTGGCCAGCCTCATCAAAGTACTCCCACGTGCCCGTCGGCTGCCCTTTCGTGAGGGTGCCCCGCTCAAGCTTACCAGCCTCACTAGGGCTTTGGCCGAAAGCTAACGTGCTGACCAATAGCAGGGAAAATAGGAGGCTATAACGTGTCATCAGCATGGCGCGCATGAAATAAAAAGGGTAGGCTGTAAAAGTACAGCCTACCCTTTTGCTTGGTTTGTGCCAGCAGCCGATAGTCTAGCCGGCGGCGATGGCCTTGCGGCGGCTGGGCTTGGTGGCGGGCTGGCGCTCCTCGCCTTGGGCTAGCAGCTCGTCGTCGCGCTCGGTCTTTTTCACCAGCCAGCTCACGCCGTAGAGGTCTTTGCGGCGGTCGCGCAGGTTGCGCACAGCGCCACTGGTATTCAAGTCTTTAAGGAGGTCCAAGTCCAGGTCAGCGATGAGGGTCATCTCCGTGTTGGGCGTGGCCTCGGCCACGATGGCGTCGTGCGGGAAAGCGAAGTCCGAAGGGCTGAATACGGCCGATTGCGAGTACTGAATGTCCATGTTCTCGACGCGCGGTAGGTTGCCCACTGAGCCGGTGATGGCCACGTAGCACTCGTTTTCGATGGCGCGGGCCTGGGCGCAGATGCGCACGCGCTGGTAGGCGTTTTTGGTGTCGGTCCAGAAGGGCACGAACAGGATTTTCATGCCCTCGTCGCTCAGAATGCGCGATAATTCCGGAAACTCCACGTCGTAGCACACCAGGATACCGATTTTGCCAAAATCGGTGTCGAAACACTTGATTTTGTCGCCGCCGCGCATGCCCCAGTAGCTCGCCTCATCGGGCGTTACGTGCAGCTTGTACTGCTCGTCCACGGTGCCGTCGCGGCGGCACAAGTAGCTCACGTTGTAGAGCTTACCATCTTCGTAAACCGGCATCGAGCCGGCAATTACGTTGATGTTGTAGCTCACGGCCAGCTCCATCATGCGCACCTTAATGGGCTCGGTGAAGGCCGCCATGCCCCGAATGGCCGCCGAGGCCGCCGTCTCGTTGGTCAGGGCCATCATGGGAGCGTTAAAAAACTCCGGAAACAGCACGCAGTCAGCCTTGTAGCCGCTCACGGTGTCCACAAAAAACTCAATTTGCTGGAAAAAGTCTTCCAGACTCTTAGTGGCGCGCATCTGCCACTGCACGATGCCAATGCGCACGTTCGACTTCGGGTTGCCGATGAGCTTGTCGAATTCTTCATCATAGTACACGTTAATCCACTCCAGCAGCGTGGCGTAAGCCTTTGATTCCGAGTCGTATGGCAGGTAGCCGCGAATGATTTTACGTACGTAAAACTCGTTCGAGAGCTGAAACGTGAGAATGGGGTCCACGAGCTCCTTGTTGCGCACCATTTCCACGTACTTGGCGGGCGTCATCTCATTAGCATATTGGGCGTAGCCGGGAATGCGGCCGCCGGCCACCATGGCGCGCAGGTTCAGGCTCTCGCACAGCTCCTTGCGGGCATCGTAGAGGCGGCGGCCCAGGCGCAGGCTGCGGTACTCGGGGTCTACAAATACATCGACGCCGTAGAGCGTGTCGCCCTCCGCGTCGTGGGTGTCAAACTTGCCGTTGCCGGTGATTTTGGCGTAGGTGTGCTTATCGCCAAACTTGCTGTAATCCACGATGATAGCTAGCGCAGCCGCCACCACGTCGCCGTTGTCCTCGATGCAAATCTGACCTTCGGGAAATTTCTTCAGCAGCGCGTTGTACTCATCCTGCGACCAGGCGCCCTCCATGTTGGAATACACCTTTTCCATAATGGCGTGAATGACCTTGAAATCGTTGCGGCGCAGCTGGCGCAGCACCAGCTTGTGGGCCGGCACAGCGGTGGGCGTCAGGCGCTCATCGAGGGCCGTGAGGGCGGGGCCTAGCTTACCGTTTTTTTTGTGGTGGTGCGCGCCGCCGGGGGCGGCCTTGCCGTTGGAAGAAGTAGCCATAGGAAGTAAAAAAGGCGAACTAAAGAAAGGGGGCAGCCGTCAAAATTACCCCCGAAAAAACCCGCCGGCGGCTAGCCAGCGGGGTCTATAACGCCTAAACGCCCGGATAGGTGCGCTTGTTTACTGCCGCACTATCCGGCGCGTGGCCGTGCCGTGGGCAGTTTGCACCGTTAGCAGCAGTACTCCGCGAAAGGCGCCGAAGGTATCGGCGCTCAGCAGCAGCACCCCGGCGGGGCTAGCCGGGTAGGCTTTACTAAATAGCTGCCGGCCAAGTAAATCGGTGCCCGATACGGTGAGGGGCCCACTGCTTGCGGGCACCACTAGCCGCAGCCCCGCGCCCACGGCCGAGGGGTTGGGGTAGGCGCTGAGTCCGGCGGCGGTGGCCGCGTCGCGGGCGGCTAGCCCCACAAAGCGCCGAAAGGTGTCGCGGTATTCTACGCTGGCAATCACCTCGGCGCCGCCCACGGCGGTAGTCGTGATGAGCAGCACCGGCACGTGCACGCCCTTGGCCAGCCACTTGTACTCGCGCACCACGGGCAGCGTAAGGCCCTGGCCCGGCGCACCACCCACGGCCAGGCTGTCGTGGTCGGCTAGGGTCGTAACGACCCGCAGGGTCTGAAACGTGCCGAAGGGCGTCGTGAGCGTGCCCCAGGCATCGGGCTGGTTGGTGCGCTGGCGCTTCTGGCTGAAGTAGCCGCTGCTGGCCAGGGCTACTGGGGTGGTGAGCAGCGAGTTGCTGACCTCGGCCACGCTGCCGTAGCTAACGGGGAAGCGATAAATAACGTCTTGCTGGGCCCGGCTGGCGTAGGTCACGGGCACGGCCGTGCCGCTAAAGGTGCCACCGTAGCCCACCAATCGGTAGTCGGCGTTTGACACGGCCGAAAACTCCAGCGGGTCGGTAACGGGGAGCATGCCCGCCGCCGGCAGGCCCTGCGGCGCCACGAGCGTGGCCCGGGTATCGGGCCCAAAAAAAGCATTATTAAACGTGAGCTGTAGCAGGGTACCCGCGGCACTGCTCACGTTGTTGTAGCGCACCACGCGCTGCGCCGTGGCCACCAGGCCAGCGTAGTTCCAGGTCTGGTTGGCGCCGTTGCGGCTCAGGGGCGGCGCGTTGGCGGGGAGCACCGTGCTAGCCCGGCTCAGGCGCAGCGAGTCGCCTACCACCGGCATGTCGGCCGCCGTGATGCTAGGGGCAGTTTGGGCCAGCGTGGGGCTAGCCAGCAGCGTGAGGGGCAACAGTAGCGAGTAGGGGCGCATAGCAAGGGTAGCTTTCGGTTGAAAATCAGCCTAAAGCTACCCCTGCCCGATGCTTTCTGCCCCTCGGCCGGGCGGGCTACACGCCCGTCATCTCGGGTACCTGCTCGTCGGGCACGGGCACCACCAGGCGGCCGGCGGTGGCGGCCCTAATCTGAGCCACGCTCACGCCGGGGGCGCGCTCACGCAGCACAAAGCCGTCGGGCGTCACGTCGAGCACGGCCAGCTCGGTCACAATCTTCTTCACGCAGTGCAAGCCGGTGATGGGTAAGGTGCAGTCGGTAAGCAGCTTCGAGCGCCCGGCCTTATCCACGTGCTGCATGGCCACAATGATGTTCTTGGCCGAGGCCACCAAGTCCATAGCGCCGCCCATGCCCTTCACCATCTTGCCCGGAATTTTCCAGTTGGCAATGTCGCCGCGCTCGCTCACCTCCATCGCACCCAGGATGGTGAGGTCCACGTGCTCGCCGCGAATCATGCCAAACGAGTCGGCGGAGGAAAAAATACTGGAGCCCGGCAGCGTCGTCACGGTCTGCTTGCCGGCGTTGATGAGGTCGGGGTCAACCTCGCTTTCCGTCGGAAACGGCCCCATGCCGAGCAGGCCGTTTTCAGATTGCAGCTCCACGCTAATACCCGGCGGAATATAATTAGCTACCAGCGTAGGAATGCCGATGCCAAGATTTACGTAGGAATTATCCTGTACTTCCTGGGCGATGCGCTTGGCGATGCCGTGTTTGTCTAACATGGTAATTAACTTAAAAAATGAAGGATTAAAAATTAAAAGCAGAGGTAAAAAGCGCCACCGCCCCGCCTTGCCGAGCAAGGGTAGACGGCCGGCTTTTAATTTTTAATTCTCAATTTTTACTTGCTACCGTGCGCTGCTCAATGCGCTTCTCGTACTGCGCGCCCTGAAAAATGCGCTGCACGAAGATGCCCGGCGTATGAATCTGGTTGGGGTCGAGTTCGCCGGCGGGCACCAATTCTTCCACCTCGGCCACCGTTATCTTGCCGGCCGTGGCCATCATGGGGTTGAAATTGCGGGCCGTGCCTTTGTAGATGAGGTTGCCGGCAGTGTCGCCTTTCCAGGCTTTTACCAGGGCAAAATCGGCGTGCAGGGCCGTTTCGAGCAGGTACATCTTGCCGTTGAACTCGCGGCTTTCCTTGCCTTCGCCCACCTCGGTGCCGTAGCCGGCCGGGGTGTAAAAAGCCGGAATGCCGGCCCCGCCGGCCCGGCAGCGCTCGGCTAGGGTGCCCTGCGGAATGAGCTCCACCTCCAGTTCGCCGGCCAGCAGCTGGCGCTCAAACTCGGCGTTTTCGCCCACGTAGCTCGAAATCATCTTGCGCACCTGCCGCGTTTGCAGCAGCAGGCCAATGCCGAAATCATCGACGCCCGCGTTGTTGGAGATGCAGGTCAGGTTTTTAGCGCCGAGGCGCAGAATTTCCTGAATCGCGTTTTCGGGGATGCCGCACAGGCCGAAGCCGCCGAGCATCAGGGTCATGCCGTCGGTGAGGCCCGCGAGGGCAGCCCGGGCGTCGGCCACAGTTTTGGTTATCATGCAAGCAAGGATTTCGCGGGCGAAACCGGTGAGTGGGAAAGCCCGCAAGATAGGCTAGCCACCGAAACCAGCCGCTCGCTACTGAGCCACTGCCGCGGGCGGCGCGTAGTCGAGGGGCAGAAACTCGCCCATCTTTTCGAAGCCCCAGTAGGAGTCGGTGAACACGGCCAGCGAGTTTACCAACTGGCCGTTGGGCTCGATTTCGGCCTCGGGCGCCAGCAGCACCAGGCGCGACACCTGTCGGTCGTCGGCCTGCACTGGCGAGCCGGGTGGCCGGGCCAGCAACTTGAAATTGGGGTCGGGGCCTTCTTTAAGGTACGTCACCTGCAAATAATCGCTGAACGCCAGAAACACCCGCTGCTTGTCGGCCGACTGGCGGCGCAGGCTGTCGATGGGCGCGGGACGCAGGTACAGCACGGCCATGCCGCGGGGCTCCTCGGCCCACTGCGGCAGGGGCGCTTCTTCGGCCGTGAACTCGGAGAGGCGGCGGCGCTGGCGGCGCAGCAGGGCGTGCAGGCTGTCGCGGTTGGCCACCGCGTGGCGTGGCACCAGGCGCAGCCTCTGCGCCCGAAAACCCTCGGCTACCACCCGGTTGTCGTACACACTCCGCAAAAAGTGGGCTAGCGAGCCGTGGTAGGCGGCCAGGCGGTTGGCGGCCCAGCGCTGCTGCTGCGCTTTGGTGCGGGGTGTCATCTCCTCAAAAACCGGCTGGCCATAAAAGGTGACTACCTGCTGGGCAAAGCTGGAGCTGAACCGCAGGCCGTGGTAGTTGAGGCGGTAGCCGAGCGCGTTGTTCTCAATCGCGATGTATTTCAGGGCCGAGGCCGTGAGCTTATCCGTCTGCGCATCATAATCGACCAGAATATCCTGCGGATTGAGGATGCGGCACTGGGCAGAGAACGTGGTGCGGCCAATAAACAAGTCCTTGAACTTCTGGTAGTCGCTGGCCCGGTTGGGGCGCGGGCGCACCACTACTTCGCCAAGCTGGGCCGCCGGCGCCAGGCGCAGCACTACCTGCCGGGGGGCTCCCCCAACTACCACGCTTTGCTTAGCCAGGCGGTAGCCCACGTAGGAAGCCACCAGGCTGTAGCTGCCCGCCGGCACGTGCGGCAGCTCAAACGTGCCCTGCTCGGTAGTAGTGGTCCCGATGGTGGTATTGGCCAGAAAGACACTGGCGAAGGCCAGCGGCTGGTGCGTGGCCGAATCTTGCACCACGCCCAGCAGGCGGCCCTGCGCTAGCGCTAGCCCCGGCAATAGAAGGAACAGGACCAGTAAAAAACGGGGCATAGCAGTGCGGGCTAAGGTAAGAAAGTTGCCCGCGCTAAGCTAGCGCGCAGAAGATGGGTAGCTGCTACCGAGCGGCCGCCGCGGGCGGTGCGTAGTCGAGGGGCAGAAACTCGCCCATTTTCTCGAAGCCCCAGTACTGGTCGGTGAACACGGCCAAGGGGTTGGCCAGCTGGCCGGTGGGCTCGATTTCCACCTCGCGCTGCATTAGTACCAATTGAGATACCTGGTGGTCCTGGGGCAGGGCCGGTGCGGGTCCGCGCGCGTAGCGCGAGGGCTGGGGGTGGTAGTTGGCATCGGGGCCTTCCAGCAGGTACGTCACTTGCAGGCGGTCGTGAAAACGCAGGAACACCCGCCGGCCGCCGGGCGCCACGCGGCGCAGGCTGTCCACGTGCAGCGGCACGGTGTAGAGCAGCATAAAGCTGGGCGGCACACTGGCCCAGCGCCCTACCGAATCTTGCTCGGCGGGCGAGAAGGCCCGGCGCTGCTGCACCAGCGCCCGCCGCAGGCTGTCGGCGCGGGCAAAGCGCGGGTTGGGCACAATGCGCAGGCGCCGCGCCACGAAGCCCTGGGCCGTGAGCTGGCTATCGCGCAGACTACGAAAAAAATGGGCGGGCGAGCCCAGGTAGGCCCGTTCGCGGTTGGCCAGCCACTGGCGGCGCTGGCGCTCCGAGCGGGGCGTCATCTCCTCAAAAACCGGCTGGCCGTAGAACGTGACCACCTGCTGGGCAAAGTTGCAGTTGAAGTGCAGGCCATAGTATTTCACGCGGTACCCTAGGGCCTGGTTATCAACCTGCACAAACTTAATGGCCCTGGCCGTGAGCTCGTTGGCTTCGGCGTCAAAGTCCACCAGCACGTCGTCGGGATTGCGGATACGACACTGGCGCGAAAACGTGCTACGGCCCAAAAACAGCTCGGTGAATTTTTGGTAGTCGCTGGCGCGGTTGGGGTTGGGGCGCACCACCACTTCGCCGAGCTGGTTGGCCGTGGGGGCTAGCCGCAGCGTCAGCTGCTGCGGCGCCTCGGTTACCTTGATAGTTTGGCGGGCTAGCCGGTAGCCCACGTAGGAGCCCACCACATCGTAGGTGCCAGGCGGCACTTTCGGAAACTCAAACGTGCCCTGCTCGGTGGTTGTAGCGCCCAGCGTGGTATTGGCCAGAAACACGCTGGCGAAGGCTAGCGGCTGGTGCGTCACCGAATCTTGCACCACGCCACTCAGGCGGCCCTGGCCCAGGGCCAACCCCGGCAGCAGCAGCAGAAAAAAAGCCAGTACCGTGCGCATAAGAGGCGTTTACCCAAGAGGCCAGGCAAAAGTTGTGCGCGGGCCGCGCCTGGCTAGCCTACTTGGCGGGTGCCGAAGCGGGCGCGGGCGGCTGGTAATCGAGGGGCAGAAACTCGCCCATTTTCTCGAAGCCCCAGTACTCGCCGGTCGATACGTCGGCCGGGTTGCGCAGGGCGCCGTTGGGCCGAATTTCGGCTTCCTTGGCTTGCAGGCGCAGGCGCGATACCTCGCGCTTGGTGGGGTAGGGCTGCTTGCGCGGCTCGGGGCCCAGCGTGGCCATTGGGGTGGTGTAATTGGCATCGGGGGCCTCTCCGAAGTAGGCCACTTGCAGCTCACCCGTGAAGCGCAAAAACACTCGGCCATCGGTGCCCACGCGGCGCAGGCTGTCGAGCGGCCGGGCGGCGGGGTAGAGCGTGGCAAAGGCGGGGTCAATTTTGTTTAATACTTCCACCGAGTCCTGCTCGGCATCGGTGAGCGAGCCGGCCGGGCGGCGCGTGAGCGGCTCCAGCCGCGCAAAGCGCGGGTTGGATTTGATGCGCACCTGCTGGGCCAAAAAGCCATTGCCCCGCAGCTGGCCCGCGTATACGCTGCGCAAAAAGTGCGGAAACGAGCCCAAGTAGGCCGTGGCGCGGTTGGCGTCCCACTGCCGCTGCTGAGCCGCGTCGCGGGGCTTCATTTCCTCAAAAACCGGCTGGCCGCTGAAGGCGATAAAATCGGTTTCGGGGTTGTAGGTGAAGAACATGCCGAAATACTTGAGGCGGTAGCCCAGCGCTTCGTTCTCAACTTGCACAAAGTTTTTGGCCGCCGCCGTCAGCTCCCTGGTCGAGTCGTTGGTATAGACCACAATGTCCTTCGGGTTGGTGATGTGGCACTGCTGCGAAAACGTGCTCTCACCCAGGAAAAAGTCGCTGAATTTCTTGAAATCCTCGGCCCGGTGCGGGTTGGCTTCCACCACCACTTCGCCCAGTTGCGGCCCGGAGGAGGCTAGCAGCAGCGTTACCTGTTGCGGCGCGGCGCCCTTGCCCACCGTAAGGGCTTGCTTGCTAAGCTTGTAGCCCACGTAGGAGCCCACCACGTCGTACGAGCCGGCGGGCACCTTCGGAAACTCAAACCGCCCCTGCTCATCGGTCGTCGCCCCGAGCGTAGTATTAGCCAGAAACACGCTGGAAAAAGCCAGCGCCTGGTGCGTGGCCGAGTCCTGCACCACGCCACTGAGGCGGCCCTGGCCCAGGGCTAGCCCCGGCAGCAGAAAAAGAAGGAAAGCAAGCGTTTTGTGCATAGTAGCCAGAAATTAGAGGGGTCGCCCGCCACCCGGCCGGCGCCCGGCGAAGCCAAGGCAATAGTCGGGCCGGGCGGCGAGGCCTAGCGGCCGAGTGCCGCCCGCGTAGCCTGCGCATCGCGCGCCAGCTGGGCCGTGAGGGCCGCCAGGCCGTCGTATTTCTCTTCGCCCCGCAGCCAGGCAACGAACTCCAGCGTTAGTAATTGCCCATACAAATCGCCGCTGAAGTCAAGCAGGTTAACCTCAATGGTTTGCGCTAGCCCCGCGCCAATCGTGGGCCGCACCCCAATGCTGAGCATGCCGGGGTGCCGGGTGCCCGCCGCCGTGGTGCACCATACCGCATAAATGCCTTGGGCGGGCACCAGCTTCAGTTTTTCGGGCACGTCGAGGTTGGCGGTGGGGTAGCCGATGGTGCGGCCCAGCTGCTGGCCCGTCACCACGAAGCCCGTTACGGGGTAGTCGTAGCCCAGGTAAGCAGTAGCGGTGGCCACGTCGCCGGCCCGCAGCGCCCGCCGGATGCGCGTGCTGCTCACGCCCACGGCGTCCACATCCTGGCGCGGAATTTCCTCCACCGTGAAACCGTAGCGCGCTGCGTGCTGACTCAGGTAGTCGAAGCCGCCCTCCCGGTTTTTACCAAAGCGGTGGTCGTAGCCGATAACCAAGTGCTTGGTACCCACCGTCTTCAAGAGCAATTCCTGGATGTACTGCTCCGAAGTCCACTCCGCAAACTCGCGGGTGAAGGGCATCACCAGCAGGTAATCCACGCCGTGCTCGGCTAGCCGCGCCGCGCGCTCGTCCAGGGTATTAAGCAGCTGTAGCTCCAGCAGCTCGGGGTGGGAGGGCGGTGGCCCCAGCACCAGGCGCGGGTGGGGCCAGTAGGTAATCACCACGGCCGGGCCGCCCACCGCGTCGGCCACCTGCCGCAGCCGCGCCAGGATGCGCTGGTGGCCCAGGTGCACGCCATCGAAGGTGCCGCTCGTTACCACGGCGTTGGCTAGGGCCGGGAAGTCGGCGGGGTCAGTAATAACAACCATAGACCGCAGATTTAACGGATTTAACGGATTGCGCGGATACGCTTGCTGCGCAAGCTGGCTAGGCTAGCTGGGCTCGGGGGTGGGGGGGGCCGACTGCGCCGGCTCGGCCGGGTGGGCTTGCTGGGCGGCGTAGTAGTCGAGGCCCACGCGGGCTACTTTGATGCGCTCGCGGCGCGGGCGGTCGGTGGGGCGCGGCGCGGCTGCGGTGCCTTCGGCGGCCGCTGTTGCGGGGCGCTCGGGGCGGGGCGGGCGCAGGGCCTGCACTTCAGCTACGGTCCAGGCATCGGCCAGGCGGTGCTCGCCAATGCGGGTGCGCACCAGACGCGTGAGGTGGGCGCCGGTGCCCAGCGTCGCGCCCAGGTCGCGGGCAAGGCTGCGGATGTACGTACCCTTCGAGCACACCACCCGAAAATCAATATCGGGCAGCGCGATGCGCGTGATTTCGAAGACTTTAATGTCTACGGTTTTTGACTTGATAACCGCTTCCTCGCCCTTACGCGCCAGCTCGTAGGCGCGCTGACCATCTATTTTCACCGCGGAGAACAGCGGCGGGGTTTGCTCGATTTTACCTAGAAACGTAGCCGCGGCGGCCCGAATTTCTTCGGCCGTGAGGTGGGCGTAGGGCTGCTCGGCATCCACAGGCGTTTCGAGGTCGAAGCTCGGCGTGGTCTGCCCTAGCCGGAAGGTGCCCTCATACTCTTTTTCCTGGGCCTGAATCTGGTCGATGTCCTTGGTCTTCTTGCCAGTGCACAAGATGAGCAGGCCCGTGGCTAGGGGGTCGAGGGTACCGGCATGGCCGATTTTACGCGGACGCAGCGTGTTTTTCACCTTGCGCACCACGTCAAACGAGGTCCAGGTCAGCGGTTTATCGAGCAGCAAAACTTCGCCTTTTTCAAAGTCGAAGTCTGCCAGATGTTTCTTCTCACTCATACCAATTCCAAATTCAAGCCCAGCCCGAGCATTAGCAACAGCAGCGCGCCCACAATGATGCGGTAAATGCCGAACGCCCGGAACCCGTATTTGGCCACGAAGCCCACAAACAGCCGAATGGCCAGCAGCGCCACCACAAAGGCTACCACATTGCCAATTACCAGCAGCTTTAGTTCCTCGCCCGAAAACAAGTGCCCCAGGTCAATGCCTTGGGTATGAGCTTCTTTGTAATAATCGTAAATGTCTTTCACGGCTGCCGCCGCCATTGTGGGCATGGCCAGGAAGAAGGCAAACTCGGCCGCCGCCCGGCGCGTGAGCTTCTGGGTGAGGCCACCAATGATGGTGGCCGCCGACCGGCTCACGCCCGGCACCACCGCAATGCACTGAAAGAGGCCGATGATAAAAGCCTCTCGCCAATTTGGGTTCGTAACCGGGTGGCCGCCTTCCTTGGGGTCTTCCTGCGGAAACCACTTGTCCACGAACAGCAGCACAATGCCGCCCAGCAGCAGCATCACGGCCACCGTCTGCACCGATTCGAGCAGGGCGTCGATGTGCTTTTTGAGGGCTAGCCCCACCACCACAATGGGTAGGAAAGCTACCAGCAGTTTCAGGTAAAAATCGAAGCTCTGAAAAAAGCGTTTCCAGTACACGACCAGCACCGAGAGGATGGCGCCAAGCTGAATCACCACCAGAAAAAGCTTCACAAAAGGCGTGGCTGCAATGCCCAGCAGCTTGGAGGCGATAATCATGTGGCCGGTGCTGGATACGGGCAGAAATTCGGTGATTCCTTCCACGATGGCCAGCAAAAAGGCCTGCCAGTAAGTCATTTAGTCGGTGTTATGGTAGCGATAGAGTATAGACAAAGCTATTTGTCATGCTGAGCTTGCCGCAGCATCCTGGTCGCGTTGCTAGGGGTACTAACTCTAACGATACGACCAGGATGCTGCGGCAAGCTCAGCATGACGAACGGGGCTTTGCGGTAAATTTAGCCGGGGCGCTTGTAGGCGGGCTTGGTTGGGCGGGGTGGCGCCGGGGCCACGGGTGCGGCAGCCGGGGCGCTGGCTACCGGCTGGGTCAGGGGCTGGGCTGCCTCGGCCAGGGGCGTGGGGGCGGGGGCCACCGGTACTTCTTCGCCAGGGTTGCTGCGCACCAGAATGGCCGCAAACTCAATTACGAAGCCCACAAACAGCAAAATCGGCCCTAGCGTGAGGCCCAGGAACCCTTCGCCATAGTCGGCGCCGTCGAGCATCATCGTGATGAAGCCCGCGGCCAACACGGCCAGGCCGAGCCACATCAGGCGGAAGTTGCGGGGGCCGAAGGCGAAGCGCGGGGCCGGAGTAGTTGGTTGCATAAGCGTTGGTAGCTAGTAGCTGTCAGTTGGTAGTTGCTAGTTGTCTGTGGCTAACAACTGACAATTACCAACTGATAACAAAATCAATAAAGCTCGTCGAGCGATACGTTCAAGTATTTATTCACGGCCCAATAAGAGCTGAGGAAGCCGATGGCCGTGCCCAGCCCCACCACGCCCAGCAGCAGCAGGCCAATGAGATGGTCATCGCGCAGCAGGCGCAGCTGCGCAATTTCGAGGTAGGCATATTGCAATAGCATCAGCAGCAGCAGCGCGGCTAAAAAGCCGCTGGCTAGCCCCTGCCAAGTGGCTCGCCTAATAAACGGCTGCCGGATAAAGAACCGCGTAGCCCCCACGAGTTGCATGGACCGGATAAGCAGCCGCTGCGAAAACATGGCCAGCTTAATGGTATTGTTGATTAGAATCACCACCACTAGCACCAGCACTGCCGCGAAGCCTACCAGCAGCAAGCTCACCCTAGCCAGGTTCTGGTTGATGCTGGTAAACAGGCTCTTGGGGTACTGTACCTCAAACACGCCGCGCTGTTGGCTCAGGGTGCGGCCCAGCAGGCGCAGGTGCGCGGTGTCGGTGTGCTCGGGCTTGATTTTGAGGGCGTAGGCGTCGCGCAGTGGGTTGTCGTCCAAAAAGTTATGAAAATCCTCGCCGGTAGTTTCGAGGAGCTGGCGGGCGCCTTCCTCCTTGCTCACGAAGCGCACCTGCGGCCGCCCGCCCTGCTCGGCCACAAAAGGCTGATGCTCCAGGTCTTGCTGCAGGCGCAGCAGCTCAGTTTCGGGCAGGTTGCGCTCCAGGTACACCTGCACTTCCAGGTTTTCGCGCACCTGTTCGCTCAGCTTGTGGGCATGCAGCAGCAGCAAGCCAAACAACCCAATAACGGTAAGCGCCAGCGTGATGCTGAACACCACCAGCAGGGTAGGGTAAGAGCCGAGTTTCTTTTTGCGGGGCCGGGCCATAGGGCCACAAAGGTAACCGCAGATTTAACGGATTTAACGGATGGCGCGGATACGCCCGCTACGCGGGCTGGCTAGGCTAGTGCAAGAGCGGCTGCGCCGGCTTCAGGCCCTTGTCTCCTGGCCCTGGCATAGCTCTCCACTAATTTCTAATTCGCTTCTGTCCATAGGCCTACCAAGCTAGCCGAAGGCAGCCAAGGCGCTGGCCTAGCCAGCCCGCGCAGCGGGCGTATCCGCGCCATCCGTTAAATCCGCGGTCCGGGCATTAGAGGGTGGTGCGCTTGTCTTCCTCTACTGTCAATACCTCGCGGGCGCGCTGGGTGTCGCGCTGGCGGCGGCTAGGGCTTTCGCGGCCAAAAAGCTCGCTCAGGTTGTTGAATTCCTTGGTGTGCAGCAGCGAGATGCCGGCGCGCGGCTGGTTTACGGTGGTCACGATGTTGTCGCGCGGGGTGGTTTCGTAGCGCAGCTTGGCCCGGAATTTTCCATCCGAACGCAGGAAATATTCCAGGCTAAAATCGCCGATGAGCGAAGTCTGGGTGTAGGGCAAGCCGGTTTGGGGATTGATGTTGGCCGTGTTGGAGTTGCTAATGCCGCCCTCACGCGTGAGGCGCAGCCGGCCGCCCATAAACGAGTAGCTCAGGCGCACTTGCAGCGCCTGCAACTGGTCGGCGGTGAGGCCATTGATGTTAAAGTCAATCTCCAGGTTCTGGTCAATCTGCGAGGTGAGCAGGCCTAGCTGCGACGAGATAATCTGGCCCAGGCTGTTCTGCACCGCGTTGCCCTGCCCCGTGAGCGAGATGCCGCTAAAGCTATTGCTGTTGATGGGCGACAAAGTTCTGAACACCAACAAGCTAAATACCTGGCGATTCAATTCCTGCTCGTCGTTGCGCAGCAGCGCGATAAACGAGGCCAGCTCATTTTGCAGCGAGCTGGGAGCATCGTCGAACTCCAGGGCTAGCTTGATAGCCGGCAGCAGCAGCGGCCCGGTCAGGTTCATCACGGCCGTTACGGGTACTACCGCCGCGCTGGTACCCAAGCCGCTGTTAGTCAAGAAGATAGGGGCTAGCGACGTGCGCTGGGTATAGGTGGCCGACACGTTCATCTGGCCGTCGAGCGGGTCGCCATTCCAGGTGATGATGCCGCCCGGCTGCACCACAAATTCCTTGTTAACAAGGCCTTGCAGCGTGAAATTGTAGGCACCGCGCACAATCTCGACCTGCCCGTACATGTTAAACTCGCCCCGCGTGTCGATGGCTAGCCGCAGCTGCCCGGTGGCGGCGCCCCGGATTACGTCGCCCGTCGCCTCGTCCAGCAAAATCTCCAGGTATGCGTCGGGCGTCACCGTCAGGTTCATATTGAGCTGAATGCCCGATAAATCGACCTTGTCCTGCGCCGCGATAACGGCCGCCTGCCGCGCCTGCCGGCGGCGCACCGAGTCGGACAGGTTGCGATTAACGAACTTGATGTAGCTGGCTTGCTCGGCTTTGGCCGCATTGTCGAGGGGCAGGGCTAGTCGGGTGCCGGCCTCCGAGGTGGCCGTTACGTTCACCACCAAATCATCGACGGGGCCGCGCACAGTGGCCGTGCCGCTGGCGTAGGCCGTGCCGAAATACATGTCATTGTCGCGCCGGGTGGTGCGCAGCACCTGAAACTTGCGGAAGCTGGCGCTCATGTCCAGCGTCATATTCTGAAAGCCCTGGTGGCGAATGAGGCCCGTAACGGTGCCCAGGTTATCCTGCGCATCGCGTAGCTGCACATTCTGAAACGCTATCGAGGTGGTAGTGAAGCTAATGCGGTCGGCAAACTTATAGGTAGTGCCCAGGTAGCCGAAGGTGAAGCGACCATCGGTGACATCGACTGCGCCCGCGATGGTGGGCGCGTTAAACATGCCCCCGAGCTGCAACTGGCCGCGCCCGGTGCCGCCCAGGTTTTGCAGCAGGCTGCCCAAAAACGGCTGCGCCAGCACAATGGGCGCGTCGTTGAGCTCGCCCACCAGGTTGAGCTGCTGGGTGGTGGAGCGCGGCGCCAGGTAGCCCGTCACCGTGAGCACGCGCTGCTGCTGGCGGGCCACGTCGAGGTTGAGGCGCAGCTGGCTGCTGGGGTTGTCCCAGTCGCCGCGGCCGGCCACCTGCCCGATGGGCGTGCCCTCGTACACGAGCGAATCGATGGCCAGGGTGCTGTTGATAGCCAGCTGGTTATACACGCCGCTTACGGCGGCCTGCATGTTCAGGCGCCCCCCTAGCCGCTGGCCGATTACGGAGGTGAGCGTGGCCAGGTCGAAGTTGGCAATATCGAGCTTGAGCGGCGGCTGGCGCGGGTCGGGTGAGATAAAGCCCTGCGCGCTCAGCCGCTCATCGTTGTGGCTGATAACGAAGTTTTGAATGTCAAATTCCTTGCCGCCGCCGCTGATGCGCACCGAGTTATCGGCCGCAATCACGTACTCCTGGTTCAGCAAATTCACGCTGCTGCGCCGAAAAACCACCTGCACTGCATTCGGCAAAAAGCTCAGCGCCCCGTTGATGTTGGCGCGGTTGGTGGTGCCGCTCTGGGCCAGCGAGGTCGAGAAATTGATGCGCTGCTGGTCCCACACGCCTTCCAGCACAAAGCGCTCGGTGCGGCCCAATGTGGGCACGAGCTGGCGCTCAGAGGTGAGGCTAGCCTGAGCCAGCACCTCGGGCTGGTAGGGCAGCTTGGAGGTGGTGAAGTCAAACTCGGTGGCCGTGGTGTGCACGGGCCCGTACCAAATGCTGTCGAACCGCCCGCCGAGCTGCAAAATCGACGTTTCGCCCTGCCGGAACGAGCCGTCGAGGTGGCTGCGGTCGGCAATCTGCAAATCGGGCATAAACAGGTTCAGCAGCGGGTTCACGTGCTTGAGGTTTACATCCAGCTCAATCGCGTAGCTGGGCAGGCGCACCTGGCGCTTGCGCCGGTAGTAGGCAGCCGTGGCGGCGGCATTACTCTCAAAGTTGAGCCGGTACTCGTGCCAGAGCGTCTGCAAATCGCGCGATACAGCGGCCACTTCAAAGGCCCCTTCGGCCGAAAGGTCGAGCAGCTCCGAGCGCAGCATCACCTGGCGCTGGCCGCGGCTGTTGCGAGTGCTGCGCACGTCCAGGGTGTCGAGGTCGAGGCTTTGGCCGCGCAGTGTGAAGTGCGAGCCGCGCAGCTGCGCCGTGCCCAGCAGCGAATCGAGCTGGGTGCCGCGCAGGTTCACGCGGGCCGTGGTGCTTACCGTGAGCGGTGCGCTCATGAGGCCCAGCGTGGCTAGGTTGGCGTGGGCAATGTTGGCTTGCACATCAATATGCTGGTGCCGTGGGTCGAGGTTGAAATCGCCGTTGGCCGTGAGGCGCACGGCCGGGTCATTGGCCGTCACCTTGCCCTTGAAACCCTGGCCGGCAAAGTCGCCGTCGAGGCTGAGGTTGTGGTAGCGGTAGCCGTTGAGCCAGATGGCGGGCACGCTCACTACGGCGTGGCCCTTGGCAATGGGCGGCACGAAACCGGTGCCCTGCACCCGCCCATTCAACGTTACGTCGCGGATAACTGACTCATCACCAATAAACTTGCCCACGTTGAAGGCCGTGCTGCGCACGGTGCCCTCGTACACGGCGTGGTCGAAATCGCTCTTGGTTTTCAGGTTCACGTCGGTCGAAATAGCTCCGAGTGCCGTGTTGAAATTGGCCTTGCCCACAAAGTCGTTGTAGAAGCCCACAAACTGCCCATCGAGCTTTATCAGCCCTAGCCGCTGCACCAGCTTATTGGCCGAGGCCGGCAAAAACTTGCGCAAGTCGGCGGCATCGACCTGCGAGGGTTGCAGGCGCAAATCAATCAGGCTTTCGCGCCAGCGGGGCAGGTTGTCGGCGTGGGCACGGCTAGCCATAAGGTGCGTGCGGCGGCCGTAGCGCACATCCAGGTTCTTAATCTGGAAGTCGCGCACGTAGCCCTTGGCATCGCCCGAGAGAAAGATGGAGTCTTTCAGCGATGCCAAATCGGGCGCAAATTTGGCAATGTCATCGGTATAGAGCTTGGTGCCGCGCAGCTGCGCCACCACCCGCATCGAGTCGTTGAAATCGGAGAAGTTGCCGAAGCGCTGGTACTCGAAGCGCACAAATTTGCGCAGCTCGCTCTTGCCCAGCCGCAGCGTGAGGCCGCCAAATTCCCAGAAGTGCTGGTTGTATTGAATATCGGCCGTAAGCTCGTGCAGGCGCGTTTTGGTGGGCGTTTCTACCGTGCGCAGGTTGGCTACGCGGGCGCGCAGGGTGTCAGTTTTCCAGTTGAGGTTGGAAATGTCGGCGTAGATGCTGTCGGCCACTAAGTGGTTGTAGTCGATGCTGCGGCCGTAGTATTTCTCGCGGGGCCGGTCGGGCCGCTCAATGGCAAAGTGGCCGTTGCGAATAGCCACGTCGTGCAGCTGAAAATCGAACGGCTTGCTCGTCGTCGTGTCGGGCGGCCCGCTCAGGCGTTTGATGGCCGATAAAAACTGGTCGAGCGTGGTGGAGTCGGGCTGGCCGGCCACATCGCGCAGCACAAAGCGCGGCTCCGTGAGCGTGAGCGTGCCCACGTGGAGGTGGCTAGGGTCGAAAACCGAAAAAAGCTGAATGTCCGCATCGGCCCGGCCCACGCCAAACAGCTCGCCGCCGCGCCGGTCTAGCACCCGCACGCCCTCAAGCAGCACGTGCGAAAACGGCCGGATATCAACGCTGCCAATGGTCACGGACTGCCCCAGCTTGCCGGAAAGCACGCTGGCGACCTTCTGCGCCACCCGCGTTTGCACGCTCGGCACGCGCAGCGCCAGCAGTAGGCCGCCCACGGCCAGCACCAGCACCACGGCCAGCCCTAGCAAGATTTGGAGCAGAATACGGAGGACGCGACGCACAAAAAACAGCGGATGCCGGTTGAAGTAAAGCCCTGACGAGCCGGGTAGAACGCAAAGGTGCGGCTTTTAGCGCGCATCAATCGCGCCAACGGATAAGGGATAGCCCAGGTTCACCCGAACTTTGCGCTTTCGCTAGGCTATTCAAGGGCCGTTTTTTTCTCTGTCCTTGCGAGCCTGCCAAGCAATCGCACCCGCCCGTCGCCCGCGCCAGTCGTTCGGCTAGGGTCGTTCTGATGCAGTTGCTTCGCCGGCTCGCAAGGATAAACGATTAGCGTTACTCGCTCATTATCAATTATTAGCTAACAATGAATCTACTAGCCATCGAGTCGAGCTGCGATGATACCGGCGCGGCGGTGTTCCGGAACGGCCAGCTGCTGAGCAACGTGGTGGCTGGCCAGGCCGTGCACGAGCAGTACGGCGGCGTGGTGCCCGAGCTGGCCTCGCGCGCGCACCAGCAGCACTTGCTGCCCGTGGTGACGGCCGCGCTGCGCCAGGCGGGCCTTACTAAGGATGACCTCGACGCCGTGGCCGTGACCCAGGGCCCCGGCCTGCTAGGGTCGTTGCTGGTGGGCAACCTGTTTGCCAAGAGCCTGGCGCTGGCGCTGGGCAAGCCGCTGCTGGCCGTGAACCACATGCGGGCGCACATTCTGGCGCACTTCATCAAGGAGCCCAAGCCGGCGTTTCCGTTTCTGTGCCTCACCGTGAGCGGCGGCCACACGCAGCTGGTAGTGGTGCGCAGCGCCGCCGACATGGAAATGTTGGGCCAAACGATTGACGACGCGGCCGGCGAGGCCTTCGACAAAACGGCCAAGCTGCTAGGCCTGCCGTATCCCGGCGGCCCGCGCCTCGACAAGCTGGCCCAAACCGGCAACCCACGCCGCTTCGAGTTTCCGATGGGCGCGCTCGAAGGCTATAATTTCTCGTTCAGCGGCCTGAAAACGTCGGTGCTGTACTTCCTAAAGAAGGAAACCACCACCAACCCTAGCTTCATCGAAGAAAACCTGGCTGACCTCTGCGCCAGCATCCAGCATACCATCGTGCGCACGCTGCTGCGCCAGCTCAAAAAAGCGGCCCTAGCCACCGGCCTGCGCCAGGTGGCCCTAGCCGGCGGCGTGGCCGCCAATTCGGGTCTGCGCCAAGGCTTGCAAGAGCTGGCACAGGCCGAAGGCTGGGCAGTATTCATCCCCGATTTTCAGTTTTGCACCGACAATGCGGCGATGGTGGGCCAGGCGGCCATCTTCCAGTACGAGGCCGGCGATTTTGCCAGCCAGCTCACCAGCCCCGACCCGCGCCTGAAACTAACGTAAGCAGGCAAAGCCCCCCAGGATGGCGCCCAAATAGCCAGCTTGCGCCAGCAAGCGTATCCGCGTCATCCGTTAAATCCGTTAAATCTGCGGTCATGAAAGACAAGACTCCCGCCCCCATCAACATCAAGAACCGCCGCGCCAGCCACGAATACACGTTTCTGGCCAAGTACGACGCGGGTATGATGCTGCACGGCACCGAAATAAAAAGCGTGCGCGCCGCCGAGGTCAACCTCCAGGATGGCTACTGCACCTTCGACCACAAGGGCGACCTGTGGGTGCACAGCGTGCGCATTGCGCCTTATACCCCAGGTACTTACAACAACCACGACGCCATGCGCGTGCGCAAGCTGCTGCTCAACAAGCGCGAGCTGAAGCAGCTAGCCAGTAAAATGGACACTGGCCTCACTATTATCCCGCTGCGCCTATTTGTGACGGACCGCGGCTTTGCCAAGCTCGAAATTGCGCTGGCCCAGGGCAAAAAGCTGTTTGACAAACGCGACGACCTGAAGGCCAAAGACCAGAAGCGCGAGATGGAGCGCTTCGTCCGCTAGCCTATCCTCAAGCGCTATACGATGGAACGTCATGCTGCACTTTGTGCAGTATGACGTTCTTTGTGTTGAAAACCACTTTTAAATTACCCTTTTGAACCACGGTATTTGCGCGCTCAGCGCCGTTCCCGTCCGTGCCGAGCCCACCGACCGCGCCGAATTAGTTACCGAGCTGCTGTTTGGCGAGTGCTACACGGTGCTGCAAACCCAGGGCAACTGGCTGCGCATTGAGGCCGCCGCCGATAACTACCTGGGCTGGGTGGATTTCAAGCAGCACCGCCCCGTGAGCGCGGCCTATTTCGCGGCCTGGGGCGCCCAAGACCACCCGCGCGCGCTCGATGTGGTGCAAGTGGTATCGAGCGCCACCATGCGCCAGCCCATCACGCTAGGGTGCCGGCTGCCCTTCTTCGATGGCATGACCTTGAAGGTAGGCGATGATAACCAGCTATTTTACAATGGTATAGCTACCAACCCGGGCCACGCCGGCCAGCCCGAGCGCCAGCTAGCCCTGCTGCGCAAGATGGGCCAGCAGTTTTTGCGGGCGCCCTACGTGTGGGGCGGCAAGAACATCTTTGGTATCGACTGCTCGGGGCTGATGCAAACGCTGTTCGGGCTCATTGGCGTGCAGCTGCCGCGCGATGCCCGCCAGCAGATTGCCCTCGGCGCGCCCGTCGATTTTGTGACTCAGGCCAAGGCCGGCGACCTCGCTTTTTTCGAAAATGCCGATGGCGCCATCGTGCACGTGGGCCTGGTGCTCGACGATGGGATTATTCTGCACGCCCACGGCGAGGTGCGCCTCGACCCGCTCGACCACCACGGCATCTTCAACCGCGACCGCCAGAAGTACAGCCACAAGCTGCGGCTAATCAAGCGTTTGTTGTAGCGCAGCGCGGCCTATAAAGTCCGCGCTGCGACTTACCACGTTATCGCCTGCTCGCCGTGCTTTTCGAGCCACGCATTGGTTTGGCTGAAGGGCTTGGAGCCGAAAAAGCCCCGGTCGGCCGAGTAGGGCGAAGGGTGCGCTGCCTTTAGAATCAGGTGTTTGCGGCTATCAATCAGCTCTTCCTTCTTCTGAGCGTAGGCACCCCAGAGGATGAACACCACGTGCGGCCGGCCCTCCGACACCTTGCGGATAACGGCATCGGTAAATTCTTCCCAGCCCTTTTTCTGGTGCGAGCCCGGCGTGGCCGCCCGCACCGTGAGCGTGGCATTGAGCAGCAGCACGCCCTGGCTAGCCCAGCGGTCGAGGTTGCCGTTGGCCGGGGCCGGCGTACCGGGAATATCGTCTTGCAACTCCTTGAAAATATTCTGCAACGAAGGCGGCGTACGTACGCCTTCGTTCACGGAGAAGGCTAGCCCGTGCGCCTGATTTTTGCCGTGGTAGGGGTCCTGGCCCAGAATTACTACCTTCACTTCCTCGAAAGGGCAGGCGTCGAAGGCGTGAAAAATCTGCGACCCTAGCGGGTACACGGCGGTGGTGGCGTACTCGCCCCGCACCCAGGCGGTTAGTTTTTGAAAGTAAGGCTTTTCAAATTCGTCGGCGAGGATGGGCCGCCAGCTTTCGGCAATTTTAACCATGTGGAGGGAAGAAAGAAGAGAATAATGCAAGCCACAACTAAACGGCCCGGCGCGGCGTTTAGGCCCTGAAACCACACTAGCGGGGCGACTGTTGCCCCGGCTGCGTAATTTCGCCGGTCGCCGCTATGCCAACTACCACTACGCAGGGCGTAACCGTTACGGTTACGACCAATTACCTGCCCGACTACTCCAGCCCTGCGCAGGAGCACTTTGTTTTTGCCTACCGCATTGATATTCGCAACGATAGCGAATTTACCATCAAGCTCTTGCGCCGCCATTGGTACATTTCCGATGTGGGCACCGTGGTGCGCGAGGTGGAAGGCGAGGGCGTGGTGGGCCGCACCCCCGTGCTCGAGCCCGGCGAGGCCCACCAGTACGTGAGTGGCTGCAACCTCAAGTCGGGCCTGGGCAAAATGCGCGGTACTTACCTCATGGAGCGGGTGGCTAGCGGCGAGCACTTTCAGGTCAACATTCCGGAGTTTACCCTGATGGTGCCCTTCCGGATGAACTGATTTTCAAGCTTGTACCAAATTTTCGCCTACCTCCGCTACTGGCTGCTGCGCTCGGGCAATGCCCACGGGCTGCACTCGCCGTTCGTATTTGGTCTCTATACTGCCGTCATTCGGCACACCGGCCAGTACGCCGCCTACGCTCGCATCGAGAAGCGCCGCCAGGCCCTGCTAGCCAGCGACCAGGTGCTGGAGGTCACCGATTTTGGGGCCGGCTCGCAAGTGGCCGGCGCCGGTGGCCGGCGGCGCCCGGTGCGCGACATTACCCGCCACGCAGCCAAGGCGCCGCGCCTGGCGCAGCTGCTTTTTCGGCTGGTCAATCACTTTCAGCCCACCACTATTCTGGAGCTGGGCACTTCGCTGGGCCTTACCACCGCCTACCTAGCCCTGGCTGATTCGCGGAGCCAGGTTATCACCTTTGAGGGCTGCCCCAACACGGCCGCCGTGGCACGTCAAACCTTTGACGAGCTGGGAATTAAGAACGTGCGGCTGGTAGAAGGCAACCTCGACCACACGCTGGCCGACACGCTAACTAGCCTGCCGCAGCCACTCGACTTCGTGTTCTTCGACGGCAACCACCGCTACGAGCCCACCCTGCGCTACTTCGAAGAGTGCCTGGCTAAGGCACACGAAAACAGCGTATTCGTGCTCGACGATATTCATTGGTCGGCCGAGATGGAGCGCGCCTGGGCTGCCATCAAGGCGCACCCTAGCGTGACGGTAACCATCGATTTGTTCTACGTTGGGCTGGTGTTTTTTAGGAAAAAGCAACGGCGTGAAGACTTCTGGCTGCGGTATTGAGATAGCCACCGCCAATGGTAACTTCGTAAATAGCAACGCTACTCATCCTTGCCCCATGCCCACCGCCGACCAGCGCCTCGACCAGCTAGAACCTATTATCAGCGAGATGCTGGCCCGCTTAGACGAAACGGCTGCCAAAGTGGAGCGTGTCTCGGCTCAGCTACGCCAACTTACGGTTACCGTAACGGCTGCCATTGCTGCTCAAAGCGATAACATTGAGTATTTGCTCGCCAAAACTACTAAGCTTGAACAAAGCCAAGCTAGGTTAGAGCAAAATCAACTGGCGCTGTTGAAAGATATGGACCAGCGCTTCGGGCAAATGGACCAGCGCTTCGGGCAAATGGACCAGCGCTTTGGGCAAATGGACCAGCGCTTCGACCAGTTATTTGATTATCTGAAGGAAAAGCTGAAATAGCCGCTAGCCTACGCATTGAGCCCCTGCGGGTCGATATCGCCGCTGGGGCGCACGGCCTCGCGCACGCGGGTGAGGCGCTGCAAAAGGGCTTCTAACTTATCCAGTGCCAGCATGTTGGCGCCGTCGGAAAGGGCAGTGGCAGGCGTGGGGTGCGTTTCAATAAACAGGCCATCGGCGCCGACGGCGATGGCGGCCTTGGCGATGGTTTCGATGAGGGCCGGTTGGCCGCCCGTGACGCCGCTAGCCTGGTTGGGCTGCTGCAAGGAGTGCGTCACGTCCATCACCACCGGCACGCCGAAGCTGCGCATGGTAGGCAGGTTGCGAAAGTCTACCACCAGGTCGCTGTAGCCGAACGAGTTGCCGCGGTCGGTGAGAATAACGTGCGGGTTGCCAGCGCCCTGCACCTTGTCCATAGCCCAGCGCATGGCCTCGCCGTTCAGAAACTGACCCTTCTTGATATTCACCACTTTGCCGGTTTTGGCGGCGGCCACCAGCAACTCGGTCTGGCGGCAGAGAAAGGCCGGAATCTGGAGCACGTCCACGTACTCGGCGGCCAGCGCGGCCTCGTCCGACTCGTGAATGTCGGTGACGGTCGGCACGCCAATTTCGCGCCCCACTTTTTGCAAAATGCGCAGCGCCGTTTCGTCGCCGATGCCCGTGAACGAGTCGAGCCGCGAGCGGTTGGCCTTGCGGTACGAGCCCTTAAAAATGTAGGGAATCTGGAGCTTGTCGGTGATGTGCTTCACGCGCTCGGCAATGCGCAGGGCCATGTCCTCGCCCTCGATAACGCAGGGGCCGGCCATCAAAAAGAACTGGCCCGAGTTGGTGTTGCGAAAGTGGGGGAGGGCCTGGGCGAGGGAAGTAAGCATAAGTAGAAAAATGTAGCGTCAAGCTCCAGCTTGGCGTTTTTGGGTAGCGTGGGGCGCCAAGCTGGAGCTTGGCGTTACATTTTTTGCAGGCAAATAAACAGCTCACGGCCGGCGCGCGGGGCTAGCGAGTTGTGGGCCGTGTCGAAGTGAATAAACTTGAAATACGGCGCAAAGTAAGCGCGGTATTCGGCGCGGCTGCCGCCGAACGGCGGCTCGCTGGCCCCGGCAAACTCGGTATCGAAGAGCAAGCCGACCAGCTTGCCGCCCGGGCGCAACAGCGCGGCACACTGCTGGGCGTAAGCTGCCCGCAGGCTGGGAATGATGGCGCAAAAGAACGTTTGCTCGATAATAAGGTCGAACGGCTCGGCGGGGGCTAGGGTGAAAAAATCAGCCAGCCAGAGGTTTTCCTTGGGGAAGTCGGGCACGCGGGCCGCGAGCTCGGCCAGGGGCTCGGGGGCCAGGTCGGCCACTACCACGTGGCGGAACCCTAGCCGGTGCAGATACTCGGCCTCGTGGGCGCGGCCGGCCCCCGGAATAAGGATGCGCAGCTGCTGAGCCACAAGCAATTGGTCGAAATAAGCGCGCAGCGGTGGGGTGGTGCGGCCGGCGTCCCAGCCGGTGCGGCCAGGAGTGGCGTAGCGCGCCTGCCAGTAGGCCGCGTCGAAGGCGTTGGAAACCGTTTGCATAAGAGCCAAGTATAACGAAGGCCGGAGCCAACTGGAAATTTCGCCTATTTTTACCCGCTACAAAGGTAGGTAAGTGCCCGGCCAGCCTTGGCAGCCAACCTTTTTTCTGCCACTTCTTATCCCCCCAGCCCCCTTTTATGGAGCCTCAACAGGAATATCCCGAACCCCGCCAGAATAACAGCCGCGTCCTCCTGTGGGTGGCCCTCGTGCTGGTACTGCTCGGTATCAACGGGGTCTTGTTTTACCTGAATTCGCAGAAAAAGACGGAAAACGACCAGCTCACTACCCAGGTGCAAGCCAAGGACACCAGGCTGCAAGCCCAGATTAAGGAGTACGAAGACTTGAAGGCCAGCTACGAGCGCCAAAGCCAGGACCTGCAAAAGCTAGGCCTCAGCAACGACTCGCTCGAAGCCCGCATTGCCGGAATCAATGCCGATTTGCTGAAGCTGCGCTCGTTTAAGGCCGGCTCGTTTTCGCTGGCCGAGCAGCAGCGCTTCAAGCAGCGCGCCCTCAATCTGGAAAGCCAGCTGAAGAAGAAGGACGACCAGATTGCCGACCTTCGGCAGTCGAACGAAAGCCTGTACACCGAAACCACGACGCTGAAGGAAAAGCAGAATAAGCTGACCGATACCATCAGCACCATTGCCAAGACCAACCGCGACCTGAGCGAAAAAGTAACGGTGGCCTCGCGTATTCAGGCCGATAACATTCGGGTAAGCATCCTGAATAAGAAGGACAAGGAAACCGACGACGACAAGGACGAATACAAAGCCCGCAAGGTGGACCGCGTGAAAGTGGCCTTCAACCTGAGCCGCAACGACGTGACGCCCAAGGACACCAAGACCATTTACATGCGCATTCTGGAGCCCGACGGCGCGGCCCTCTACAACCTGAGCACCGGCGGCGGCACCTTCACCGTAGATGGCCAGGAGGCTTTCTACACCATGAAGCAGGATGTGGTGTTCGACAACAGCAAGCAGGGCCTCAACTTTATCTATGCTAAGGGCGGCGATTACAAAATCGGCCAGCACACGGTGGAGCTTTATGAAGGTGGCGCCCTGATGGGGAAAGGTACCTTCACCCTTAAATAGACCGCAGATTTAGCTGGTTCAACAGATTTCGCGGATACGCCTGCTTTGCAGGCTGGCTATGCGAACGAAGTAAAAGCGGCCTGTCGCAGTAGTGCGGCAGGCCGCTTTTTGCTGTTTATTCAGCCCTGCTGATGGATGTATTAGTGAGTTGAAGCGGTGGCAAAGACGTGACGCTGGGCCTCTGTCACGCCCAGCGCGACCCGCGCGACTGCGTGGCGCACCTGCTCACGAGCGTAAATGAACACCACGAGTGTGTGTCGATGCGCGGCGTACGCGTGGCACTGCTTGAGGCTCAGGCCAGCTGGCTGGGCCTCAAGTGCCTGAGCTGCCGGATATGGCAGCCTGTGATGCGGCCGTGCTGGCTAGCCTGGGCGCGCTGCGCAAGCAAGACGGGCAGGCAGCCGGGTATGGCGATACCTTTTTGGAAGACCTGCGCGCGTACCGCGAGGTGCAGCTGGCGCGGGTGGGGCTGCGCGGCGAGTTTCCGCTGTGGCAGTGGCCTCGCCTGGAGCTGCTGCGTGAGTTTTAGGCGCTGGGCTTTCAAGCCATTGTAGCGTGCGCGAACGGCCGTTGCCTCGATGCCAGCTTCTGCGGGCGCCTGCTCGCTGGAGCCTTCGTGCGCGACCGGCCGGCTGGCGTGGACCCTTGCGGCGCAAATGGCGAGTACCACAGCTTCGTGTTCAACGGGTTGGATTTTAGCGCACCCTTGCCTTTACCACCGGCGAGCTGGTGCGCCGCACTTCTGCGCCGCCGGCCAGCCGCGCCGCTAGCCTCGCGTCTGCTGGCAACGACCCTTTTGCCATCGGCTTCTAGCATTGCGACCTGCTGCTGGCTAGGGGTGAGCCCACGCCCATAAGCGCACGTGCTGGCGAGCTAAAAAGTTAAAAACACCGGCTAACTGCCACCAAATCAAGCTTGTTTTTTATATTGCACAGCGTGAGATGCCCGCTAAAGTTCAATAAATGAGCGTGGTATATACACCTACGTCACACCTGGCATTCCACCCCAAAAAACGATTTATCCAGCCAAAAAGACCTTCTACAGTGCTTCCTCGCCTTGCTGATTTCGGGCAGCTTTGTACGGTATGCACACACTAAAATTCAAGCTCAGCCTTCGCTAGTTCCAGTGCTGCGCCGCCCGCTTCGGCAAGGCTACTGAAGGCCCTGCCACTTCGCTGCAAATTTTTTTGCATCCCTGCGCTTACTTTTTCCCCACCCTTTCTCCTTTTTCATGAATAACACGCATACTCACCGCCAATGGCCTGGGGCCAGCGGCAAAACCTGGCTGCTCCTCTGGGTGCTGCTGTGCCTGGCTAGCCTGTCGGCCGCGGCCCAAACCCTGGTTTGGGAAGACAACTTCGACGGCACGACCATCAACCCCAACAACTGGACCTTCGACTTTGGCGATGGCTGCGAGCGCGGCAATTGCGGCTGGGGCAACCAGGAGCTGGAGTACTACACCAGCCGGCCCGAAAACGCCCGCCTCGAAAACGGCAGCCTGCGCATCGAAGCGCGCCGCGAAGCCTTTCAGGGTAAGCCTTTTACCTCGGCCCGCCTGAAAACCTACGGCCGCGTGCACTTCAAATACGGCACGCTCGAAGCCCGCATCAAGGTGCCCAACCTGCAAAACGGCCTCTGGCCCGCCTTCTGGATGCTGGGCACCACCGGCAACTGGCCCGCCAGCGGCGAAATCGACATGATGGAGATGGGCGCCAAGGAATCGTACCCCGACAATGTGAACAAGTGGGCCAGCGCCGCCGTGCACTGGTCGTATAAGGGCAGCCAGGCCGACTACGGCCAGCTTTTCAAAAGCACTAGCCCCCTCACCGACGACTACCACGTGTATAAGCTGGTGTGGGACGCCAGCTTTATTCGCGTTTTTATTGATAATACCGAGTTCTTCACCGTCGATATCTCGAAGCCCGAGGCTGACATGGAGGAGTTTCACCGGCCGCAGTACGTGCTGCTGAACCTGGCCGTGGGCGGCAACTACACCGGCAAAATGGGCGCCGGCGACATCACGGCCCCGCTGCCCGCCGCCATGCTGGTCGATTACATCCGGCTGTATCAAAACCCCGGCGACGACCTGTATCTGGGTAAGGACCACGCCTTTGCCGGCGACTACGGCGTGTATTCGGAGCGCCCGGCCATCACCGACAAGCTCGTGTATGACGGCACGGATGCCAACCTCTACTACTGGAATAACCTGACCAATATCACCACGCCGGCGCCCGCGCCGTTTGAGGGGCAGCAGGTGCTGGCCGTGCGGGCGGCCGGCGGCAACTGGTTTGGCATGGGCGTGGATAGTCAGGCCAAAAACCTGAGCAACTTTGCCAACGGCTCGCTCAAGTTTCAGTTCAAGACGACCTACACCGGGCAGTTTAAGATTGGCGTAAAAAGCGGCTTTGGCGAAAGCTGGCTGAACTTCGCGGCGGGCGGCGCGGCGCAGTATGGCCTGGTGCGCGACGGCGCCTGGCACGAGGTAAGCATTCCGCTCAGCGCCTTCGACCAGCCCAACGCGGGCATGCACCTCGACCTGGGCTCAATGAATTCGCTGTTCATGTTTGCGGGCGACGCGGCCACGAGCACCGCCGATTTTTACTTCGACGACATGCGCTACACCGGCGGCGTGGCGTCTAACCCCGCGCCTACGGTGGCCATCACGGCACCCGCCAACGAGGCCATCGTGACCACGCCCGCTAGCCTCACCCTCACGGCCACGGCCGCCGACGCCAATGGCACGGTAGCCAAGGTGGAGTTTTACCAGGGCAGCACCAAGCTGGGCGAAGCCACCGCCGCGCCCTATACCTACACCTGGGCCAGCCCGGCGGCCGGCGTGTATACGCTCACGGCCAAGGCTACTGATAACGAAGGTGCTACGACTACTTCGGCCCCCATTACGGTGTACGTGGCAGCGCCCGGCAACACGGCCCCCACCATTGGCCTCACTGCCCCCACGGCCAATGCCAGCTTTGTGACGCCCGCCAGCATCACCCTCACCGCCAATGCTACTGATGCTAACGGCATTTATAAGGTTGATTTTTACCAAGGCACCACGCTGCTGGCTACCGACTACACCGCACCCTACACCTACACCTGGGGCGGCGCCAAGGCCGGCAGCTACGCGCTCACGGCCAAGGCTACCGACACGGGCGGGGCTAGCACCACTTCGGCCGCGGTAAGCATCACCGTGACTGACCCGATAGTACCGACGGTGAGCATTACGGCGCCCGCCGCCGGCACCACGCTTACCGCCCCGGCCAGCCTCACCATCGCGGCCACTGCCGCCGATGCCAACGGCACTATTACCAAGGTAGAGTTCTACCAGGGCAGCACCAAGCTGGGCGAAGATGCCACCGCGCCCTACACCTACGACTGGGCCAATGTGCCCGCTGGTAGCTATTCGCTCACGGCCAAAGCCACTGATAATGACGGCAATGCCACTACTTCGGCCGCTGTGGCGCTGATGGTGAAAGCCGTGCCCTGCACCGGCACGGCCCCTAGCGGCGAGTATAGCTACGAGGTGTATACCAGCGCCGGCAATGTCACGTACACCTTCCACCCGCTGGGTGCTACGGCGGGCGGCAACCTGGCCCTCATCTACATTCGGGAAGGGGCCACGGGCGGCTACCCCGGCTACGGCATGACCAAGAACGCGGCCGGCGATTTCACCTTCACTAGGGCCATTGCCGATGGCACGGCCACCAGCTTCTACTTCACCTACCAGGTAGGCGCCGGCGGGCCGGAGCACAATTCAGCCGCTACGCCCCACGCCTACACCGTGGGCGCCGCCTGCGGTGGCACCACCACGCCCACCAACACGCCGCCCACCGTCAGCCTGACGTCGCCCACGGCCTCGGCTACGTTCGCGGCGCCGGCCAGCATCACGCTTGCAGCCACCGCCGCCGATGCCGATGGCACCATTACCAAGGTCGAGTTCTTCCAGGGCACCACCAAGCTGGGCGAAGCCACGGCGAGCCCCTACACCTACACCTGGACGGGCGTAGCCGCCGGCACCTACGCGCTCACGGCCAAGGCTACCGACAACGGCGGCGCCAGCACCACCTCGGCCGCCGTGAGCGTGACCGTGACCGGCGCTGCCAGCCCGGGCGGCTACTGCAACGTCGCCACCGACTTCGCCTTCAAGGCCGAAGCCGCGGGCGGCAACGTAACGTTCACCTTCCACCCGCTGGGCGCTACGGCGGGCGGCAACCTGGCCCTCATTTACATTCGGGAGGGGGCTAGCGGCGCCTATCCGGGGTACACCATGACCAAGAACGCGGCCGGCGACTTCACCTTTACTAGGGCCATTGCCAATGGCACGGCCACGAGCGTCTACTTCACCTACCAGGCCGGCGCTGGTGGCCCAGAGAGAAACACCGCCGCCACGCCGCTGAGCTACACCGTGGGGGCTAGCTGCGCCACGCCACTGGCCGCCCGCCCGGCGCTGGCCCCGGCCACGTCCTTTAGCGTGTACCCCAACCCGGCGAGCCAGGGCCGCACGGCCGTTACGTTTACGCTGGCGCAGCCCGCGAGCTACGAGGTGGTGCTTTACGACCTGAAAGGCGCCCGCCTGCTAACCCTCGGGGCTGGCACCGCCACGGGCAGCCGCCCCGTGGTGCTGGAGCTGGCCACCGGCCAGCTGGCCAACGGTATTTACCTACTCAAGCTAGTGTCAGATACTGTGGTGCAAACGCAGCGCCTGGTGATAAGCCGGTAGCAGGCGCTACCCCGCTTAGTGAGAAGCCCCGGCTAAAAGTAGCCGGGGCTTTTTTGTGGCCAGTTGTTCTTTTGGGGCCGACATTGCCAATTGTGCCGACTTTTGCAGGCCTACTTATCCCCACCACCCTCTTGTTGCGTCTTAAGTCTTTCGTGCTGCTTTTGCTGGTGGCGGCGCCGCTGCTAGCCCCCGCCCAACGCCGCCCCGCCCGCCGGCCCGCTCCCCGGCCAACCGCCGCTGGCTCCAGGCAAAAAGCTGCTCCTAAAAAAGTGGCTCCTACTGGCCAGCCGCCCGGCTTTTTGCGCTACCTGCACTCGCCGTGGGTCGATAGCCTCATGCGCACGCTCACGCCGCGCCAGCGGGTGGGGCAGCTCTTTATGGTGGCCGCTTACTCCAACAAACCGACTATCTACCAGGATTCTATCTCGACGCTGATACGCGACTACGGCATTGGCGGGCTGATATTCTTTCAGGGTGGGCCGGTGCGGCAGGCGCGCTTGCTGAATAGGTTTCAGCAAGAAAGCCGGGTGCCGCTGCTTGTGGCCATGGACGGCGAATGGGGCGCCGGCATGCGCCTCGACAGCGTGTTGCGGTTCCCGTACCAGATGAGCCTGGGCGCGGTACCCGCCGCCGACTCGGCCCTCATTTATGACATGGGGCGCGAGGTGGCGCGGCAGTTCAAGCGGCTAGGCATGCAGGTCAACTTTGCGCCGGTGGTCGATGTCAATAACAACCCCGCCAACCCAGTTATCGGCTTCCGCTCGTGGGGCGAAAACCCAGCGGCCGTGTCGCGCCTCAGCCGCCTGTATATGAAGGGCATGCAGGATGCCAACGTGCTGGCCGTGGCCAAGCACTTCCCCGGCCACGGCGACGTGGACGCCGACTCGCACCTAGCCCTACCGCTGGTGCGCGTAGACCGCGGCCGGCTCGATTCACTCGAATTGCCACCCTTCAAAAGCATGATTGCCAACGGCATCGGCGGCATGATGGTGGCCCACCTCGACGTGCCGGCTCTCGACACTGCGCGCGGGCCCAGCACCCTATCGAAGCCCACCGTGACGGGCCTGTTGCGCCAGCAATTGGGTTTCCGGGGCGTGGTGTTTACCGATGCCATGAACATGGCGGGCGTGATGAAGGTGACGCCCACCGGCGAGGCCGAAGTGCGCGCCCTGCTGGCCGGCAACGACGTGCTGGAGTTCAGCAAAAATGTGCCGGTGGCCCTCACTACCGTGCTGGCCGCCGTGGATAGCGGCCGCATCTCGCAGGCCCGCATTGACGAAAGCTGCCGCCGCGTGCTGGCCCTCAAGCAGTGGGCTGGCCTGCGCAAGGCGCAGCCGGTGCGCGAGCAAAATATCGTGGCCGACCTCAACCCCGCCCACGCCCGCTACTTGGCCCACCGCCTCACGGCGCGCAGCATTACGTTGCTGCGCAATCAAAAGAGCTTCTTGCCTTTGCAGCGCCTCGACACCCTGCGCCTGGCTACGCTCGTGCTGGGCGGCAGCCCCGGCGACACCACCGATTTCCAAAAGGCGGTGGCCAGCTACGATGCCCAGGCCAGCCACTTTCACTTACCCGCCGCGCCCACGATGGATGAGCTGGAAGACATTCGAGCCAAGCTATTTGGCTACGACGTGGTGCTGGTGGCCCTGCAAAGCCTGGGCCGCCTGTCGGCCACCAACTTCGGCATCGCCCCCGAAGCCAACCTGCTGCTGCGCGAGCTGACCAAGCCTGGCCAGCGGGTGGTGCTCAGCATCTTCGGCTCGGCCTACGCGGCGGCCAAGGTGCGCGACTTCGACCGGGCTAGTGCCGTGGTTATGGCGTATCAGGAAAGCCAATCGGCTCAGGAGCTGGCGGCGCAGCTCATTTTTGGGGGCATCGGGGCTAGCGGCAAGCTGCCCGTTTCGGTGAGCAGCAGCCTGCCCGCCGGCTTTGGCCTCAGCACCAAGCCCGGCCTGCGGCTAGCCTACGCCAATCCCGAAGACACCGGCATGAGCCCGCGCCTCGAAGCCCGCGTAGACAGTATTATGGCCCAGGCGCTGGCCGCCGGCGCCACGCCGGGCGGGCAGGTGGTTATTGCGCGGCGCGGGGTGGTAGTGCTGCGCAAAAGCTACGGTTTTCAGGAAAAAGCTGGCAAGGACGCCTTACCGCTAGCTACGGGGCCTAGCGCCGCAGTGGCCTCGGCGGCGGGCAACTTTGGCAGCGAGCCGGGCAGTGCTGCGGGGGCTAGCCCGCCCGCCCAAGCTACCGCCCCCGGGGCCCTAGCCACGCGCCCCGTACTGAACACGGATGTCTATGACCTCGCCTCGCTTACCAAAGTACTGGCTGCCACGCCCGCGCTGCTGCGGCTACAGGCGCAGGGCAAATTCAGCCCCGACAGCACGCTAGGGCAGTTTTTCCCGTTCCTGCGCAAGACTGATAAGGCGGGTTTGAAAATGCGCGACGTGCTAACCCACCAGGCCGGCCTGCCCGCCTGGATTCCCTTCTGGAAAGACTTTGCCAAGGCCGATGGCTCGCTGCGCCGCCGCTGGTTCCGGCCCGATTCGTCGGCGCGCTTTCCGCTGCCGGTGGCGGGTGGGCTGTGGGGCCGCCAGCAACTGCCGGCCTATATCTACGCGAAAATCGGGGCCGCGCCGCTCACTGCCAAGCCCGGCTACGTATACTCCGACCTCTCGTTTTACCTCTACCCCGAGCTGGTGCGCCGCCGCACCGGGCAGCCGTTCGAGCAGTTTTTGGCGCAGGAGGTGTACCGGCCGCTAGGGGCGGGGCTGCACTTCCAGCCGCGGCACCACGCTGCCCTGAGCCGCATTGTGCCCACTGAGTACGACTCGCTGTTCCGGCGCCAGTTGCTGCGCGGCTACGTCGACGATGAGGGCGCCGCGCTGCTAGGCGGTATTTCGGGCCACGCGGGCCTGTTTGGCTCGGCCAACGATGTGGCCCAGCTTGCCCAGGCCTACGCCTGGGGCGGGCGCTACGGCGGCCAGCAGCTTTTCGACCAAGCCATTCTGGCCGACTGGACGCGGGCGCAGTCGGCTGGCAACCGGCGCGGGCTGGCTTTCGACCGGCCGGCTAGCCCCCCGGTGGGCAACACGGCTCCGGGCGCTTCGGCCAGCAGCTTCGGGCACTCAGGCTTCACGGGCACGTATTTCTGGGTCGACCCCGGGAAGGAATTGGTAGTGGTGGTGCTCACCAACCGCGTGAACCCCTCGCGGCGGAACAATAAGCTGAGTCAGCTCAATGTCCGCACCCAGATTCAGCAAGTAGCCCTGGAGGCTATCCGTTAGGGTTGAGGCTAGCCAACATTCTGCTGTTCAGCCTGCAACCAGGCCAGCGCTTCCGCTTCCGTGATAGATTGGTTCATGCGAAAGGGCAAGTTGGCTTCATACGTAGTGGGCTCGGGCACCACGCCATCGGCCTGAAATTCCTGGCGCAGGCCAGGGGCCATAAAGTACACCAGGCGTAGGGGCGCCCCTAGCACGCGCACGGCCTGGGTGTAATAGTCGGTGAGCAGCCAGTCGAGCGTACCCGGTGCGCTGCGGCCTCGCCGCCGGATGTCGAACAACCAGTAATGCGCCCCAAAGTGCTGGGCGGCCCCTAGCAGGTCGGCGTAGTCTTGGCGGGCTTCGGCCTCGCTCACGGGCCGCAGCCAGCGGCCGATGAGTACCCCAGAATCGTCCTGGTAGCTAATGTCGAGGTGCCCGGAGGCAGCGTAGGGCTGGTTCATGTAAGCGGTGCGGCCAGAGGTAGCTGGGCGCGGGTTGGCCTCTATTAACGAGCTGAACCGTTTAAGTGTTCGTGCGCCGCCGCTGCTGGCTCGCCGATGCGCCAAGCGGCTGCTATCTTCCGGCTCTTATCTTTTTTTCCCACCTGCCCCGAATATGCTCGGACTCATGATGCACCAGCCCCTGCGCATCGCGGGGCTGCTAGAACACGCCGCCAAGTGGCATGGCGACACCGAAATCGTGTCGCGCCTGCCCGAGGGCGGCCCCCTGCACCGCTACACCTACGCCGCCGCCCACGGCCGCGCCCGGCAGCTGGCCAACGCCCTGCGGAAGCTCGGCATCCAAGACGGCGACCGCGTGGGCACGCTGGCCTGGAACACGCACCGTCATTTTGAGCTGTACTATGGTATTTCGGGCATTGCGGCGGTGTGCCACACCATCAACCCTCGCCTGTTTTTCGAGCAGCTGGTTTACATCCTCAACCACGCCCAGGACCGGCTGCTGTTCTTCGACCTCACGTTTTTGCCGCTGGTCAATAAGCTGGCGCCGCACTGCCCCACGGTCGAAAAATGGGTTTTGCTGGCCGGCCCCGAGCACCTGCCCGCCGACTCGGCCCTAGCCGGCCTGGCCAGCTACGAAGCCCTGCTGGCCGCCGAAAGCGCCGAGTTTGAGTGGCCGGTTTTTGATGAGAATATGGCTTCCTCGCTCTGCTACACCTCGGGCACCACCGACGAGCCCAAGGGCGTGCTCTACTCGCACCGCTCCACGCTGCTGCACAGCTACGCCGCCTCGCTGCCCGACTGCTTCAACTGCGGCGCCCGCGACGTTATTTTGCCCGTGGTGCCCATGTTCCACGTCAACGCCTGGGGCGTGCCCTACCTGGCGGCGCTCAACGGCTGCAAGCTGGTGCTGCCCGGCCCGGCCCTCGACGCGGCTAGCCTCTACGAGCTGTTTGAAAGCGAAGGCGTTACCTTCTCGGCCGGCGTGCCCACCATCTGGTTTGGGCTGCTGACTTATATGCGCGAAGGCCCCCGAAAATTCTCCACCCTGCGCAAGATGATAGTGGGCGGCGCCTCGTGCCCGCCCGCGCTGCTGCGCGCCTTCGATGAGGAGCTGGGGGTCGAAATCCGCCACGCCTGGGGCATGAGCGAAACCTCGCCGCTAGGCACCGTCAGCACCCTCAAGGCCAGCCAGCTCGATTTGCCGGACGAGGCCAAGTTCTTCTTCAAAATCAAGCAGGGCCGCGCCATTTTCGGCGTCGATATGGAGATTGTGAATGGCGACGGCCAGCCGCTGCCCCACGATGGTGTGGCCTTCGGCGACCTGCTGGTGCGCGGGCCATTTATCGCCAGCGACTACTTTGGGTCGGCTACGCCTGGCCAGCTCACGGCCAGCGGCTGGTTCCGCACCGGCGACGTGGCCACCATCGACCCCGATGGCTTCATGAACATCACCGACCGCTCGAAGGACGTGATAAAGTCGGGCGGCGAGTGGATTTCGAGCATCGACCTCGAAAACCTGGCCGTGGCGCACCCGTCCGTGGCCGAGGCCGCCGTCATCGGCGTGCCCCACCCCAAGTGGAGCGAGCGCCCGCTGCTGGTGGCTGTTCTCAAGCCCGGCCACGACCTCACCGGCGAAGAGCTGCTCGCTTTCCTCGACGGCAAAATTGCCCCCTGGTGGCGCCCCGACGCCGTGGAGTTTGTGGCTAGCCTGCCCCACACGGCCACCGGCAAGCTACTCAAAACGCAGCTCCGCAAAGACTTCGCGGGCTATGAACTGAAGTAGCGCGAAGCGGAAGCTTCGCGCTACTACCCAAAAAAGCCCCGCTGGCACGCTGCCAGCGGGGCTTTTTTTGCCTTAAATTCTTACTGGCCTTGCTGGGCCTGCAAGTAAGGAGCTAGCACTTCGTAGGCCTTTTTGGCACGGGCTTCATCCTTCACTTGGGCGGCTACCTGGTACACGCTCTGGAGCGTGACGAGGTTCATGCGCTGCAAGTCGTCGAACAAGGCACCATCGTGGGTTTGCAGGTACGAGACGGTTTGCAGGCTGCGGTTGGTGAGCTTGTCGAGGATGGCGTCGGCCTGGGCTTTTTCGCCCACGGCGTAGAGTACCGGCACGAGCTGGGCCGTGTAGTAGTCGAAGGGCACGGCCGCATCGGGCATCACTTCGAGGCATTTGTTGGCCACTTCCTTGGCTTTGGCCAGGTCACCATTGGCGGCGTAGGCGTTGGCGAGGCGGGCAAACTTATCGCGGTAGTTGGAGGGGAAACGCTGGTTGTTTTCGTCGTAGAACACGTTGGCGTTGTTCAGCCCGCGGTACCGGAACTTGTGCATCAGGGCGTCGTAACAGATGGATTTCTCCACGTAGCCCTCGTCGCCGCGGCGGTCATAGCTGGGGTCTTTCAGCGGCAGCAGGCGGTAGGCCATGCCTTCAAGCTGGAAGTAGGGCTGCAGGTTCATGAAATCCGACGTAGCCACCGTGGAGCTGAAGTAGATAGGACGCTTCCAGTTGTTGGTCGCAATCATGTCCAAAATCACCAGGTTTTTCTTCTCGATGGCGCGCTTGCCCATGCTCCAATCCATGCGGCTCACGAGTTGCTTCTCGCGGTCTTTGGGGATGATGCCGAGCTGCTTCACGGCCGCCGTATCCACGTTCAGGTAGAACTTGGGTGTGGGGAAGGTCATGGTCGAGTAGTTGCCGTCGGTGTACTTGAGCAGCGGGCTACCCTGGCCCACTAGGCTAATAAACTGCTTGAGGTCCAAGCTGTCTACCGAGGGGTTGGGCGAGAAGGGCAGCATGTCGTTGTTGCCCTGTACGTAGGTTGCCTCATTCATGCCAATGGGCAGCGGCTGCGACTTGTAGGCGCGGCGCTTCATCTGCTGGATGTACCAGTCGGTGTTCAGGTACGAGAGCACGGCCACGCGCACGTCGGTGCGAATGCCTTCCACCTCCTGGGCGTACCAGAGCGGGAAGGTGTCGTTGTCACCGTTGGTGAACAAAATCGCGTTCGGGGCACACGAGTTGAGCAGGTTAGCCGCCGAGTCTACCGAGTTGTAGCGGCCCGAGCGATTGTGGTCGTCCCAGCCCTGCGCCAGCAGGATGCCGGGCGAAACCAACCCGAGCAGAATGGCCACGCTGGCGCGGGCATTCTCGGCCTTGAGGGCGGCGGCCAGCAGCTGGCCCAGCCCAATGACCCCTAGCCCAATCCAGATGGCGAAGGCGAATGTGGCACCCGTAAAGGTGTAGTCGCGCTCGCGGGGCTCGATGGGCGGCTGGTTCAGATAGACGATAATGGCGATGCCCGTAAACAGAAACAGCAAGCCCACCACCAAGGCATCGTGCCCGCGCCGGCGAATCTGCACAAACAGCCCAATGAGGCCCAGAATGAGCGGAATCGCGTAAAAGTTGTTGTGCGCAAAGCTGGTGCCCAGGCGCGGGGGCAGGGTGCTGGCGGCCGGGCTAAAGGGCGTTACCACGCCCGACTGCTGCACGTCGGACTCGCGGCCCACGTAGTTCCAGAAGAAGTAGCGCCAGAACATGTGCCCAATCTGGTAGCGGAACAAAAAGCCCAGGTTCTGGCCCATGGTGGGCTTCACACCCTCCTGCAAATCGGGCACCCACTTCTTATACTCCTGAATGTGCTCGGGCTGGTAGCTGTAGAGGCGCGGCAGCAGCATTTTGTCGGCGTCGGCATAGCCGGGCTCCTGGGCGCGGGGCAAAATCTCGACGTACTTGCCCTGGTCGCGCTTGTAGCGCGGGGCGCCTTCCTCGTAGTGGTCGGGCTGGGCATTGAACTGCGGGCCATAGAGCAGCGGGCGCGAACCGTACTGCTCGCGCTTGAGGTAGCTCACGAAAGAAAGGACATCCTCAGGGTCGTTCTCGTTGATGGTGGGGTGAAACGACGAGCGAATGGGCACAATCAGGTAAGTCGAATACCCGATGAGGATGAACACAAAGCACAGCATGGCCGTGTTCAGCAGTTGGCTGCGGCGCTGGTAGGAGAGGCGGAAGCCAAACCAGATGGCGCCCACAAACAGCAGCAGGAAAATAATCAGGCCCGAGTTGAAAGGCAGGCCCAGCGTATTGATAAAGAACACCTCGAAGCCGCCGGCTAGGGTCGGCAAACCCGGGATGATGCCCACCAGCACCGAGCCCACAATAACCAGGCTCACCACCAGCGTAACGAGGCCACCCACCACATTGGGGCTAGCCGAGCGGCGGTAGTAGTAAATGAAGGCCAGCGCCGGCACGGCCAGCAAATTCAGCAAGTGCACCCCAATGCTGAGGCCGATAACGTAGGCAATGAGAATGAGCCACTTATCGGAATCGGGGTTTTGGGCGCGCTCCTCCCACTTCAGCATAATCCAGACCACGGCGGCGGTGCAGAGGCTCGACATGGCGTACACCTCGCTTTCCTCGGCGTTGAACCAGAACGAGTCGGAAAACGCGAACGAGAGCGCGCCCACCACGCCCGCGCCCAGGATGAGCAGCGTCTGGAAGCTGCTAGGCTCGGGCGTTTCGGTTTCAAACTCGCTGCGGGCTACCAGCAGCTTGCGGCCCATGCGGGTGATAATCCAGAACAAGAACAGCACCGTAAACGCGCTACTCAAAGCCGAGAGCGCATTGACCAGCACTGAAACCTTGGTAACATCGCCGAAGCTGAAGAGCGAAAACAGCCGGCCTAGGATGAGGAAGGTGGGCGCCCCCGGGGGGTGGGGCACCAGCAGCTTGTAGGCGCAGGCCGTAAACTCGCCGCAGTCCCAGAAAGGGGCGGTGGGTTCGAGTGTGAGCAAAAAGACGACGGCCGCGATGGCAAACACCACCCAACCGACCAGGTTATTCAACCGTTGAAAAGAACGCATACGGGGCAAAAAGGGCCGGCCGCCGCAGCCAGAGCCGCCGCTTTCGAGCCAGAGGAAAATTCCGGTATAGCTAAACCGTTGCCACTTGGCAACAAGCCCCCAAAAGTAGGCAACAACCGGCTAGGGGTTGCGTGGACCGGGGCGTCAATTAAAAATTGAGAATTAAAAATTGAGAATTAAAAAGGGGTGGAAGGAATCCGCCCCAGCCGGTGCGCTTCCTTCCACCCCTTTTTAATTCTCAATTTTTAATTTATTCTACAGCAGCGTCAGGCGGTTGGTGCTCACGGCCTTGTCATTGACCAGCAGGGAGCAGAAATAAAGCCCGGCTGGCAGCCCGGTCACGTCGAGGGGCAGGCCGGTGGTGGCCGTCGAGAGTGGCAGCGGCAGCAGGCGCACCTCGCGGCCCAGCACGTTGCTCAGGCGCATTTTATACTCGGGCCCGTGCTGAGCCAGCAGCTGCACCGTGAGCAGCCCGCGGGCGGGGTTAGGAAATACGCTCAGCGAAGGCGCACCCGATTGGGTAGGCATATTGTAGAGGGCGGCATGTAGGCTGGGCGGCGTGAAGGCCCCCGCCGGGTTAGCCGGCTTGGTCAGCGTGAGGCCGGGTGCCGGAATGCCCAAGGCCCAGAGTAGGCTGCCTGCCTCATCGGTGGGGCTGTAAGGGGCCACCTGGGTGGCCGGGCTAGCCCCCAGGTGGGCGCCATACGTGGCCGCGGCGGCTGGCAACAGCGTCAGGCCAGCCAAAAATAAAGATAGCACACGGGTAGCAAGGCGCATGGGAAAAGCGTAAAGAAGGGCGAATAGGAGGGAAGCTGGCCCAAAGGTAGTAGTTTGCCAGTGAGTCGCTCATGAACAAGCACCGTGCCGGGCACATAAGTTTCCGGACCGAGTTATTCTCTCGACTAACGCCGGGGCTTACTCGACGAGCGGAGTATCAATGATTTAACTTAATGATGCCGGGCCGCGGCCGTTTAGTGCCGCGCACGTGGCTGCCGGGCTGTCAGGCCCCGTAGGGGCCAGCCTGGCAAACCTGTCTACTTCCCAATGAAAACGAACGTTACGTGGCAGTCTTTTTCTAAAAAAAATAGTTGGCTAGGCATCCTGACTACGCTGTGGCTAGGGTGCCTGGGCGCCTGCACCACCAGCAGCGAGCAGCGGCCGGTGGCCGGCCCACCGGCCCCGCACACGGCGCAGGCCGCCGTGCGGCCCTGGCCAGTGGACTTCGGCTACGGCTGCAACCTGGGCTACTATGGCCCCGCCTGGCCCGATGAGCAGCTGGCCCAGGCCGTGCACGCGGCCGGCGGCAATACCCTACGCGTGACGCTGCCCGAGCAGTTTCTGGCCCAGTGGGGCTGGGACGCTCGCCGCGCGGCTTTCGCCTACTACGCCGACTCGCTGCACCTGCGCGACCTGGTGTGCTTTGTGGGCGACCCTAGCCCCGCCCACCGCGACCCCGTGACCTACCCCGGCTGCCCGGGCCCCAGCAAGCTGTTTGCGAATCTGTACGAGCCCGTTTGGCGGGCCGATAGCACCGTCAACCCCAACAATTACTACGCCCAGTACATTTATCAACTCACGCAGCGCTACGGTCGCTACGTGCGGGTGTGGGAAGTAGTGAACGAGCCCGATTTTATTAATAGCACCGTTAATAAAGAGTGGCTGGGCCGCGCGCCCGTGCCCGCCGAACTGCCCAACGTGCTGGCCCCCATCGAGCGCTACATCCGCACGCTGCGCATTACCTACGAGGTGGTGAAGAAATACCAGCCCGCCGCCTACGTGGCGCCCGGTGGCCTGGGCTACCCCGAATACCTCGACGCGCTGCTGCGCTACACCGACAACCCCCGTGGCGGCACGCCTAATGCCGAGTACCCCGCCACCGGCGGCGCGTATTTCGACGTGTTGGCTTACCACGTGTACCCCTCCTACGACCTGCGCCACCGCAACTGGTGGCGCGCCGGGCGCTTTGCCTACACTCGCAACTCCGATTTTGCGGCCCGCCAGGTGCTGGCTCACCAGGAAGCCATGCAAGCCGTGCTGCGCAAATACGGCTACGACGGCGCTACCTACCCTAGCAAGCACCTGTTGGTGAGCGAAACCAACGTGGGCCGGCGGCCCGCCGAGTGGCGCACGGGCACCGACGAACTGCAGCGCAACTTCGGCCTCAAGGCACTAGTGCTGGGCCAGCAGGCCGGCCTGCGCCAGCTGCATTTCTACCGGGTGGGCGAGGGCGCTGCCGCCCCGCCGCCCGGCACCCCGGTAGGCGGCGATACCGAGCTAGCCCTCATGGGCCTCTACGAAAACCTAAGCCGTGACCAGCCCGGCGCCCAAACAATGACCGAGCTGGGCCGCGCCTTGCGCACCTGCGGGCAGTTGCTGGCTGGCCGGCCCTACGATGCGGCCGGTACCGCCGCCTTGCAGCTGCCACCCGGCGTGGCGGGTGCTGCTTTTGGCCAGGGGCGCCGGGCAGTGCTGGTGCTATGGGCCGTAGCCACGGCCGACCAGAGCGAGGCCGCCACCGCTACTTACTCGCTGCCGGCGGCCTGGCGCGGGCAGCCGCTGCTGCGCTACGAGTGGAACCACGCGCCCGGTGCCCCCGGCCAGCCCTGCCCTGCTACCAGCCTGCCACTCACCGGCACACCAGCTTTTTTTGCAGTGACACCGGCGAATAAGTGAGATGGGCGTACAAAATTTTGGGTATTTTCTGTCTCAGTGCGGTAACCTGAACGGTAGCTGATAAGCTGAACAGCAATTGGTTGATAAAAGTAGCTTTTGAGTGTGGCAAGCAGGCTTTTACCTGCCTGAACGTCAAAAGCAATACCTGTTTACCACGAATATAGCCAGCAAAAAAAAATGCTACTGCGGCGCGCCAAAGTATAATAAAACCACTGCAAGTGATTGATAGTGAATTTATAATTCATTTCAATTGATGACGAAAGTTGGGAGCTGAGTTGTATTTTCGTAAGTAAGTAGCAAACTAGTGTACGGGCTGGCGGCTTAATAGTCAGCCCTTTATTTAAGAAGATAATGACCCGACTGCCTCGGCTAGCCTACTGGGCCTAGCCGCCCGCACTTGCTCCATTCTCCGCTGCCATGGCAGCTCCCACCCAATCTCCCCGGGCTTTATCCTCTCAGGCAGCTGAGCTGAGCCCTTGTGTGCGCAGTATTCTTTTTATTACTTCTGTTATATGTCTAAACGCTTAATAATTAGATTGTGGCTAGCCCTGGTAGCTAGCTGCCAGTTTACCTGGTCGGCCCAGGCCCAAACGGCGGGCGAGGAGCGCGTGGCCATCATCTCCGCTTCGCCTAGCCTCGATACCGGGCAGGATTACTCGCCCTGGCTCGATGATGACCCCGGTAACCTGGTGCAAAACAGCTGGCTACCCGCCAACTTTCAGTACGTGGACGTGACGCTGAAACTGGCCAAAACCACTGTGCTGAGCCGCTTGTCGCTCTTCGACTACCAAGGGATTTTTATCTTGCAGCCCGCGCTCATTTACGCCCAAAACGGCACGAAGCGCACCCTCATCGGCTCATTCGATGGCACGCGCTATAACGTGTGGGTCGATATGACCCCCAGCAGCCCGGTTACGGCCGATGCCATTGTTGTGCGCAAGTTCTGCAACAATATTCCGGTCAAAATCAAGGTGTTTGGCCAGGCTGGCCCCACCACCTCGCCAGCGCCGGTGCCAGTAGCGGCTAGCCTCAACTTCGGGCCCCTGGCTACCAAGACGGTGGGCGACGCGCCGTTTCTACTCTCGGCTCTTAGCAATAACCTGCTGGTTCCCATTGCTTTCACTTCGTCTGATGCCAGCGTGGTGAGCGTGACTCAGGATGGCGCGGGCGCTTGGCAGGCCACCCCAGTGGGGGCGGGCACGGCCACTATTACGGCGAGCCAGGCGGCGGCGGGCAACTTTCTGGCCGTCAGCATTTCCCAAACCCTAACGGTGCGGGCCGCGGCTACCACGCCTCCGGGGCCCGGCAAGCCCACGCTGCCGCCGCCGACAACGACGCCCACCGGGCCCGTAGCAACCGGTAAGATTCCGCTGGACCCTAGCCGCTGGTACCAGCTTACCAATGCGCCCAACACTATTACGACGCTCTTCGACGGCTCGACCACGACGGGCACGACCATTGGCTGGGGCAAGGTTATTCCGACCTACGATGCCTACTACCCGCTGCTGCCCGGCGAAGCCATCAGCCTGGAAAGCGTGCGCTTTTTTGACGGCGACGGCAGCAACCCCAGCGACCCCATGACCCTCTCGGTCATTACCGATACCTGGCAGCGCATTCCGGTGGCCACCTTCACCGGCGGGCAGTACCAGCGCTGGGTGGGGCCCGACCCTAGCCAGCCCGATAACTTCAAGCTAGGCGCGCCCATTAGCAACATCCGCTACCTCGTTATCACGGCCTCGTGGGCGTACCCGACCGAGATTGAGCTGACGGGCTCCTACGCGCCGGGTAATGGCGTGGCGGCGGCCGATGTGCAGGCGCTGGCCGTGCAAAAGAAAATTAAGCTCGGCCAAGAAATGGGCGTAAACGGCTTTGAGTGGGATGTGGAAAACCCCGATGCTCCCGGCCAGATTGACGAAACGCGCCTCAAAGGCCTGAAGAATTTCACTGGCTTCCGGCACTATATGGACTGGCAGAAGCTTGAATCGACGGAGGGCGGCTACACCTTCAACCCCGTGCACAGCGGCGGCTGGAACTACGACCTTCTCTACCAGCGCCTCAAAGCGGAAAACATTACCGTGCTGGCCTGCCTCAAAACGCTGCCCGATTGGCTGCTGAACACTTATCCCGGCGACCAGCGCGAGCTCGAAAACGTGCCCGTGCGCTACGGCAAAGACTTTGCGGACCCTAATTCGTACATCGAGCAGGCCAAGGTGGCTTTCCAGTACGCCGCCCGCTACGGCGCCAACACCGGCGTATCGGCTAGCCTGCTGCGCGTGGACCAAGGTACCCGCTGGGCCGGCGACGGTGTGAACGAGGTGAAAATCGGTCTTAACCTGGTGAAGTATATCGAATGCGACAACGAGCGCGATAAATGGTGGAAGGGCCGCAAGGCCTACCAAACCGGCCGCGAGTACGCCGCTAACCTATCGGCTTTCTACGACGGTAATAAGAACACGATGGGCCCCGGCGTAGGCGTGAAGAACGCCGACCCCAGCATGCAAGTCGTGATGGGCGGGCTAGCCGCGGCCACGCCCGACTATGTGCGGGGCATGATAGACTGGTGCAAGCAGTACCGCGGCTATAAGGCCGATGGCTCGGTGAACCTCTGCTGGGACGTGATTAACTACCACCTCTACTCGAACGACGCCAGCACCTCGCAGGGTGGCAACTCGACGCGCGGCGCCGCCCCCGAGGTGTCGAACACGGCCCAGGTGGCCGAGAGCTTCGTGCAGATGGCCCACCAGTACGCCGGCGATATGCCGGTGTGGGTAACCGAAACCGGCTACGACACCAACCAGGGCAGCCCGCTCAAGGCCGTGGCCATCGGCAATAAATCGGTGCTGCAAACCGAGGCCGACTGGATTCTGCGCACCGCTCTGCTGTACGCCCGCTGGGGCGTCGAGCGCACGTTCTTCTATATGCTGGCCGATGACAACGCGGCTAGCCCGGTGCAGTTCAACTCGTCGGGCCTGCTCAATGCCGACCGCTCGCCCAAGCCCGCCGCCGACTTCCTGCGCCAGGCCAACCAGCTACTGGGCAACTATACCTACACTGGCACCCTTAACAACGACCCCCTAGTGGACCGCTACGAGGCCGAGGGCAAGACCATCTACGCCCTTGTAGTGCCTGATGAGAAAAACCGCACCGCCACCTACACCCTCGACCTGGGCTCGGCTACTACGGCTACTATTTACCAGCCCACGGCCGGCCAGGCCAGCATGACGGCCACGCCCGTGAGCGCGCCGGGCGGCAAGCTGACTCTCACCGTAACCGAGACGCCGCAGTT
>Ga0160427_10000134_pt1 | contig 51767 bp, 69 predicted proteins | sample SolpanmetagenomL_FD_108194 | JGI IMG/M metagenome (GOLD analysis project Ga0160427, IMG submission 108194) | Solar panel surface microbial communities from Lawrence Berkeley National Laboratory, California, USA - L | ecosystem: Engineered > Built environment > Solar panel > Unclassified ...
GCATGCGGATGTGGTGGGCGCGACGAATATTGGCATGAAAGCCTACACGGCCAGAATGGATTCGGGGTGCCTGTCAGCCACCCCCAGCACCGAAGGTGCTGTAGACGTGACGCATGGTGATGCTGAAGCTGCTCCTGGAGCAGAGTTGAAGCGGAGTGCAGTCACAAGCCCGTGATTTCAATCATGGGTGGTTGACGAAGATCACCTCGGAATGATGGAAACACGCCCCATGAACCAGACCATGACCCAGACCAACCACCCGACCGTCCCCTGCATCTCCGCCCTGTACTTCCTGTACAGCCACACCGACCCGGTCGACCCGGCCGAAGTGCCGGTCCTCACCGACGTCCACCTGCCCACGCTGCAACGCGAGGTGCTCGCCCAGGCGACCGACAAGACGCTCCTCGAGTGGAACGAAGCGCGCGAAGCCTACGACCACCCGCCGTTCGTACACCTGACGCCGCCTGAGTATTCGACCGACCGGCTGCCGCTGATGACGCTGCACACGCCCCACGGCGGGCACGACCGCCTGGAACGCTGGAACGTCCCCGGCCGCTTCTGAACAGGCCACACGAGGGTGCGGGGACGGCACGTGCCGTCCCCGCACCCTTCCCTGCTGCACCATGACCCTCACCGAGAGTACCCCCGTCCAGAGCCCCTCGCAGGCGCGGCCGCGCCGTCAGGTCACCAGCCGGGACGGCACCATGACCGGACACTTCACCGGCGGGCAGCGCTCCTGCTCGGCCTTCTGCTCCGGGGTGAAACACGCGGTCCGCTGGCCGGACGGCCGCCTCACCTACGTCTGCGACACCGACCTGACCGAAACCGGAACGAACAGCTCCCGGTTGACGCCCCGGAACACCTGAGGTCCGCCCACCGCTTTCCTGTTCACCCGGAGGTTCCCGATGACCCAGACCATCCCTTCAGTCGCCGTTCACCTGCAGGCCCAGCCGCGCACCGGACGCCTGACCCTGAACCTCACCCAGGGCGTCCTGAAGCTCCAGCACACCCTGAGTGCCGCCGAGCAGGCCCTCGCCGTGCGGACCGCCCAGCAGGCCACCGAGGCCACCAGCAGACAGCACTGGCTGTCCTCAGACCCGCTCACCGACCGGGCCGTCGCCGCGCAGGAGGTGCTCGACTTCATCCGGAAGCTCGGTGTGGTGCTCGGCAGCGAAGTCGTGGAGGTCGCCACCGACTGGCAAAGCGAGACCGATTTTCACCTCAACAAGGAAATGGTGCTCAAACTGGTCACCTACACCGCCCGCACCGGAGCACAGATCGAACTGGACGACGCCCACGTCTTCCTCAGCGAGGGTCTGCCGGAACACCTGGCACCCGCCATGAACGACCTGCAACGCACCGCACCGTTCAGCCAGGTGTTCCGCACCCTGGAACTGGGGGAAGGACAACACGCGCGGTACACCCTGGCCGACCTGCACGCGCTCGCCGGCACGCCCGCCCCGCTGACGAGTTCGCAGACGCCGCCGCTGCCCTGCACCCACCTGATTCCCCTGGCACACCTCAACCAGGCCCCCGGCGGGGCCCGCTGGGAAGGCGGGGAGATGGTTCCGTTCGTGTGGCTCTCCGGACGCGAGCAGGGCTTCGCGCTCGGCAGCGACCCGGACGCGAACGAACGCGGCTTGTACTATGAAAGCGAGGACCTCTCCGTGCAGACGGTGGACGGGTTCTACGCCTTCGACCTGCACGCCGTGGCGAAACACTGCCAGGGCACCGACCTCGAGGCCCTCGCCGCGGCCCTGCTCACGTGGCAGGCACACGCCAGCGTCCACAGCCTCCAGTCGGTGCTGACCCTCTGGGACGAGCGCCTCGCCACGAAAATGCTGCTGACCAGCACCGACCCCCAGGAGGGACCCCTGTGAAGCCAGTCCATGTAAGTTCAGAACGCCGCCTCATCGTGTTTCCGAACCTCCCCCGCAAGGTCGTCCAGGCGAAGCGCCCCATCGACTTCCCGGAACTGCCCCGCAAGGTCGTGCAAGCGAAACGCCCGATCGTGTTCCCCGAATCGCCCCGCAAGGTGGTCCAGTCGAAACGCCCGATCACCTTCCCGGACACGCTCCGGAGACGCTGAACAACGGTGAGCCTGGAAGATCACCTGGACCTCCAGACGATCCTCGACTGGCTGTGCGTCCCGCTGGCCGGACTCGGACTGGCCGCGCGGGTTCAGGAATCGGTGGAGGTGCCAGTGGAAACCCACGCCGTGCGATTGACCCTGCCCGGCGCTCCCGACCGGCCGGGCCTGCTGCGGCGCGAGGTCGTCCGGACCGGCAGCGGCAACCAGATCGAAGAGCGCCTGCTGCTGTGCGTGGGACGACACGCCGGTGACCGGGGGTACTTCACGCCGCTGCTGCGCGGCACGGCCCTCTGCGACGATGAGGATTACTCCCAGGAACGCGTGGAACTCCAGACCGGCCACGCGTTCCTGCAGACGCTCGGCCTGACGGTCGACACCGACACCGGCTGGGTCGACGCCGAACACACCCCAGACATCAGGCCCACAGGAGAACCCAGATGAACCACGATTACGCCGACCGCCCGCTTCCGAAGTTGCAGGCCGGGGCCGTGCGCCGCCTGATCGCCGACCCGCAGGCCGCCGAGCGCACCGTGGCCCTGCTCACCGACCTGAGAAGGCGGGTGGTCGGCAGATTCGGCGACTTCGAGCGCAGACGGCTCGACGGCGCTTCTTTTCGCCTGCAGCGCGGCGACGGCGGCAGTTACCGCAACTGGATCATCCGGCTCGACCCGGCCCACACCCACGCCAACGCCGGGTTTCCACCGCACGACGCGCTGCAGTGCGTCTTCATGCACGAGTACCTGCACGCAGTGGACCACGCCCTGACCCTGCAAGGTCAGGGAACAAAACAACTCTTCAGCCACGCCGACATGCAGATGGACGCACTGAAGAACGGACTGGAACCGGTGCTGAAGCTCGGATACAGCCTGCCCTTCGAGCGCTGGAAGTACATGAAGGCGGGACACGCGCCGAAACGCGCCGGGCTGCTCGGCCTGGACGGCGGCGAAGTTCGGATTCACGGCCTGGAGCACCTCAGCGTGCTCACCGAGTACGCGCTGTACTTCCCCGAGTGGCTCGGTGCGGTCAAGCACCACCTCGGCGCCGACTACCGCACGCCGCTGTACGCCTTCTGGGGCGGGCCGCTCGCCGAGGAACGCCCGGAGGTCCGGGCGCGGCTCGACCGGGAGTTCGAGATGCTGGGCGTCACCGAGGAGCTGATCCGCAGCGAGGTGATCAGGCTGAACCCCGGCATGCGCCGCGCCCTCCACCTGCCCGCCCCGGCACGCCTCCTGGAGCCTCGCCAGTGAACGACCCGCTGGACCTAGCTGCCCGGCTGATCCGCGCCGCTCGGCACATCACCCTGCTGAGCGGCAGCGGCCTGAGTGCCGCGTCGGGCCTAGCGACCTTCCGGGGCAGCAGCGACTCGCTCTGGCACCGCCACAGCGCCCCGGACGACGCCTTCGCCGCGCCCGAACGCTGGCTCAGCGCCGAGCATTTCGCCGCTCATCCGGAGCGCCTCTGGGCCTGGCACCTGGCCCTGCTCGCCGAGTACCGCCAGGCCGCGCCGAATGCCGGACACCTCGCCGTCACCGACCTGCAACGCTTCCAGAACGCCAGGGGCGGAGCACTGCACGTGCACACCCAGAACATCGACAGCCTCCACGAACAGGCCGGAACCCAGGACGTCACCCACCTGCACGGCCGGCTCGACCGCTGGAGAAGCCTGGGCAGCCGGGAGCAGGGCGACACTGGCAGTGAGGTTCCCGTCGACCTGCACGGGTACGGCACCCGGCCGGACATCACCTGGTTCGCAGAGGCTTTGCCCCTCGGCGTCATGGAACGCGTCCGGAGTGACCTGAACCGCAGCGGGCTGCTGATCGTGGTCGGCAGTTCGCTCGCCGTCTCGCCGGTCAACCACCTGCCCTACCACGCCGAGGTGCAGGACATCCCGGTCCTCTACCTCGGCCCGGAGCGCCCGGCGATCACCTTCTCGCACCTGCACCTGAAAGGAAACGCCGAGACGCTGCTGCCGACCCTGGTGCATCTGCTCGGCCAGCCGCAGACGGGTCCTGACGCAGACCCCCCTGGCGACGGGCCCCGGACGGGTCCCGCCACGCCCGCACCCTGAGGCGCAGTCCACCGCCCTCCAGGAGGTTCCACCCATGCCCACCGCGTCCGCTTCACCGTCCACCCCGGCCCTGACCTGCACCTGCTGGAACTGCCAGGGCACCGGCACGGTCCGCGCCGTGCTGCCGAGTCCCCCGCCGGCCGAGCGGTACGTCGTCACCCAGCACTGCGCCGTCTGCCACGGCAGCGGCCGCCGCACGATGAGCTTCCAGGAAGCCCAGCGCCGGCAGACCCTGACCCAGCACCTGCACGGACAGCACCCGCTGAACCGGAGGACCCCATGAAGAGCAGAACCGCCCCCCCTTTCACCCCTGCGGTCTTCGACTGGCTGACCGCCCCGATTCGTCCGCTGCTCGACGCCGCCGGCATCCGGATGACCCTGTCCGGCACGCTGCCCGCCCCCTTCGACACCCTACAGGGCGTCACAGGGGTCAGCGTGGTGCTGAAGAACGGCGAGACGCGCACGGCGTGGCTGCGCCAGACGGTGCACAGCTGGACCTGGAACAATGAACCCGAGCGGCGCACCGTGTACCTGTGCGTCGCCCGCAGCGCCGAAGAGCACCACGCCACCCACGAGACGCTGCTGCGCGGCGAGGTGAACAGACAGGACCCGCCCCGGGACCCGTTCGGTGACGAACAGCCAGACGCCGCGTCCCCCGCAGACCAGTTCGGTGCGGCCGAACTCCAGATGGTGCACCCGTTCATGCCCCTGACCGGGTTGCCGCGCGTCGGCCTCCGGTATCTCGGCTGGCAGGACGGCCTCACCTTCATCTCCGCCGGCCCCGGCGCTGAACCGGACGGCGCTGAACCAGGCGGCGTCATCACCGCCCGCGACAGCTTCACCGTGCCGTACCTGCGGCAGCCGGACGTGGTCTTCGCCCTGCCCGGTGAGAACGGCACGCTGCTCGAAGGGCGCACCAGCAACCTCGGTCAGGACCTCTGGGTGAACGTCCCCGCCTACCTGGCGTTCATCCGCACCCTGCGCGGCTGGACCCGGCACCCGGAGCTGAAGGGCGTGCGCGGCACGCCCCCCGTCCGCCTCTGGACCTGCGGCGAGCAGGTGCTGCTCGGCGAGACGCTCAGTGGCCGGGAGAGCGCCGCACACCTGCTCCGCGGGGAAGCGGCGCCCACCCCATGATCCTCGACCTGAACGACGCGCTCGAAGCCGCGCTCAAGGCCCAGACCTCCCTGCCGGACGACCTGTCCCGCCTGACGAGCAGATACCACACGCCGCTGCCGTTGCGGCACCTCGCGCCGGAGTCCACCGCGCGGCTGCTCACCCTCGCCCGTGAGCACGACGCGTCCACTGCCCGGCGCATCGACAGCTACCTCGCCGTCCAGGCCGACCCCGGCAGGAAGCTCAAGCAGCTGCGCCCACTCGAGGAAGCGCTCCACCAACTGATCCGGAAGACCGAACACGGCTGGCTGTTCAAGGAGCACGGCGGGCAGATGCTGCCGTACCTGGTCACCAACGTCAGCTACACCGCCCCGGACGCGAAAAACGGCCAGCAGGCGGAAGTCAGCGTCACCACCCAGGCGTGGAACACCTTCACCTCGCTGCGCCTGAGCTTCGTCACCAACGACCTCGCCGGCAGCGGCGGGCGCAGCGCCGCGCAACTGCTGAACGACCGGGGCGTGTTTCTGGAGACGCCCGACCTCACCCGCGCCTTCTTCGCCGACCAGGCGTACCATCAGCAGGTCAGCGCCCACGACCACGCGCTGCTCGACGTCGACGGCGCGGCCTGGAAACACGACGGGCACCGCAGCCAGTCCCACCGCATCATCAACCAGGCGATCCTGGACACCAGCCAGCACAAGGACGAGCGCCCCGCGCCGTCGCTGGCATACTGGCAAAATCAGAACGAGGACCTGCCCCGCTTCCACGAGGTCCCGGTGCACCCGTACCTCCACGTCTTCGACCTGAAACGCCACGTGCACGTGTTCGTGCATGCCCGCAGCACCCGGCTGCACGTGTTCAGGCGCAGCAGCCACCAGATCGTGCTGCCGCCGCTGCACCGACGGCTGATCGAAGTGCTGACCCACCACGGCGAGGTGCTGCACAGCGGCGAGCAGGGAACCGGCGGGCGGCCGGTCACCCACGACGTGATCGAGGGCAAGAACGCCTCCACCACCGTGATCTGCACCGGACCGCCCGGGACCGGCAAGACGCTGACGGCCGAGATCTACGCCGAGGACACCGGGCGCGCCCTGTACCGGGTGCACAGCGGACAACTCGGCCTGAACGGCGAGCAGGTCGAAAAGCGCCTCGAGGCGGTGTTCCGCAACGCCGAGCGCTGGAAGGCCGTGCTGCTGATCGACGAGGCCGACATCTACGTGCGTGAGCGCGGCAACGACCTGACCCAGAACGCGATCGTCGCGGCGTTCCTGCGCACCATCGAGTATTTCCAGGGCCTGATGTTCCTGACCTCCAACCGCGACGACATCGACGACGCGATCCGCTCGCGCGCCGTGGCGGTGATCCGCTACGACACGCCCGGACACGCCGAGGCCGTCGCCATCTGGACACTGCTCTCCACCCACGCGGACATTGCCCTGAGCGGCGACCTGACCGGCTGGCTGGCCAGCACCTACCCGGAAGCCTCCGGACGTGACATCCTGCAACTGCTCGGCCTGGCGACCCGCTACGCCGACGCGCTCGGCCGACCGCTCGACCGGCAGGCGTTCAAGGACTGCGCCCCCTTCCGGGGATTGGGCCTGAAGCCCAGGGAGACCCGATGACCGACCACGTTGCCCCCGCCCCCCGTGAACGCCGGATTCCGCCCCGCTTCCTGCACCTCGGGCACCTGCTGACCGAGATGAACGGCAGCCTGCGCGTCCACACCTTCCAGCGCCGGTTCCTGGCCCAGCAGGCCGTCTTCCTGTACCAGACGCTCACCCGCACCGACCTGGGATATGTCTTCCGGCTGGACCTGGCCGGCGCGTACAGCCGCACCCTGCGGGAGGACTACCGGGACGCCTTCTCGGTGCCGAGCGACGAGATGGACCGCCAGGTGCAGGCGCACACCCTGAGCCCCTGGAAGCGGCAGCGCCTGCACGTCCTGAAGGACCTGCTGCACACCCCACCGGCCGAGTTCCCGCCGGCGATTCCCCCGGGTCTGGCCCCGGACCAGCTTCAGCGCCTCTGGCCGGAACTGCTCAGCACCTTCCTGCTGCTGCTGGAAGACGCCCGGACCACCGACCCCGGCGGCAGCGGCCACCCGGAACGCGCCGAGCACGCCCTCGCCCGCCTGTACCCGGACGTGCCGGACGCCGCCCCGATGCTCCAGCGCCGCCTGCAAGCCCTGAAGCTCCCTCACACCCCACAGGAGACGCCATGACCGGACCAGACCTGCACGCCCTACCCCGACTGGAACGCGAGATTCCCAGCCGCCTGATCGGCCTCGGACGCATCCTGCTCGAAATCAACGGCACCTACCGCGTCACCTTCTTCCAGGACCGCTTCCGGGCGCAGAAGGCGATGTTCCTCTACCAGGCCCTACACGGCATCGACCTGGGGTACTTCTACGTCCTGGACGACTTCGGCGTGTACAGTTCCCGCGTCCGGGACGACTACCGCGAGGCGTTCAGCATCATCGACACCGAGATGGACGACCGCGTGCAAGCCTTCCAGTTCAAGAAGCGTTACCAGGTGCACCTGCAAACCATCCGGGACCTGCTCGTGCCGCCCCCCGAGTTCCAGCAGTTCGTGATCGGCCACGGCCTGCTGATGACCCGCCCCGCCGACGCGCTCGAGCGCCTGTGGCCGGAACTGCTGACCGCCTACATGCACATGCTCAAGGAGTTTCAGGCCGCACACCCCCACCTCAGTGGGCACGAGGTCCGCGCCGAACGGATGCTCGCCCAGCGGTACCCGGACTTCGCAGACGTCGCCCCGATTCTCCTGCGCCGCCTGCAGGCCCTGAAGCTCCCCCTGCCGGGACTGCCGGAACCGGCAGCCCCAGGCCCGGACCCTGAGCGGCAGGAGATGACCCCATGACCCAGACGACCAGCACCCGCCCACACCGCAGTTTCCGCCCGTTCACGCTCGCCGCGCTGATGGCGCTCCTCACCTCGGCCTTCGTGCTCGCCGCAGCCCTCACGCCGAACGACCTGCTCAGCCTGATCGGCGCCGGCCAGTACCGCGCCGCGGCGCAGGGCCTGCAGAGCGCCGTCTCGGCCAGGGGCGTCAGCCGCAAGAGCCTCCAGGTGCAGGCCGCGCTCGACTACAAGACCGGGCGACTGGAAGAGGCCAGAACGGACCTGCAGAGCGCCGCCGCGCTGCCCGGCAGCGGCACGCTACTGAACGCCGAGACCACCCGCGCCATCCGCCTCGGGACGCCGCTCGGCCCGAAAGATCTCGACCGCGCCGTGCAGCAGGGCTACGCCGCGGACGTGATGGACGATTTGGAGGCCGCCGTGGCGGCACACCCGGACCGCGCCGAAGCGCACCTGCTGTACGCGCAGGCGGCCGCCCGGACCGGGCAGACGATCCTCGGACGGGAGCAGCTCGCCCTGGCGCGCACCATCGACCCGGACCTGAGCGTGCTCACCGACGCCGCCAGAAGCGACCTCGAACGCCGCCTCGGCACTGGGCAGACCAACCAGCCCAACGGAAACGTCACCGTGCCCACCGTACCCACCCCTCCCGCCAGGGCGTCCGAACCGGCAAAGCCGTTCGTCTGGCCGCTGTGGGCGACCCTCGCCCTGATCGTCACCGCCCTGATCGCCGGCGCGACGGCCCTGTTCTTACGCCGCGCGCACCTCGCCGACGCCGAGAAGAGCGCCCGGCAGACCCGTCTGCTCAACCAGGGCCTGCTGCAGGACTTCGATCGCCGGATGGAACCGGTGGTGATGGACCTCGAACTGCGGGCGCTGACGGACGAAACCGCCCGCACCCACCAGTACCAGTACGCCGAGGGGCTCGCCGGCCTCTACGCGCAGGTCAAGGCCGACCTGCTCCGCACCCCGGACCTCCAGGTGCACCTGGCGAGCCTCGAAGCACTGATTCGTCCCGCCAGCGCCCAGAAGACCGGGAGCGAAGGCCGCCAGGCCAGCCGGACGGAGACCCGGCCGGCGAACACGCCCCGCAGCCCCCAGTCGCAGGCAGCCCAGTCCCAGGCAGCCCAGTCCCAGGCGCCCCGGGCACCCCGGGCACCCCAGCCGCCCGCGCAGGTCACCCGCCGGACCTCCCACGACGACGTGGTGATCATCCAGACGCCGGTGATCTACCCGGTCCCGGTGCCCGCCCCCACCCTGCCGGACAGCAGCTTCCGCGCGCCCGCCACCACCTGGAGCGACCCCGCGCCGGAGGCGCCGCAGAGCAGCTTCCGGAACGCCCCGAGCACCTGGGACGACGCGCCCACCCGCAGCAGCTTCCAGGACGCGCCGAAGACCTGGGACGACACGCCCGCCCAGACACGCACCGAGTCGCGCACCGAGTCGCCCAGCGACACCGGCACGTCCACTTCGGCCACCGACTCCGGCTCCAGCCCGAGCGACTCGGTCAGCGCCAACACCGACAGCGGCAACGGCTGGTAATCCGGGACCGGGGCATTCAGCACCGACAGACGGTCGCCTGGGATAGCTCCAGGCGGCCGTCTTTCCCTGAGACGCATGTCTCTCTTTCCTGTTGCAGACGCGCCCGGCGGCCCCTCACCGCAGACGTCCTCGCCGCTGTTCGCCTGGATCTGCACCTTCTTCCCGGACGTCCCTGGAGCGCACGGCACGCTCAGCCTCGAGGACAGTTTCGGTCGCCTGACGCTGACGGCCGTGCCGGGCGGCGTCTCGGTCCAGGACACCCGCCCCGGGCAGGACGCCTCGCCCCGCCTCGCCCGCACCCGGCCGGGCCTGACGGACCTGCTCACCCCGCGCCCCGGCCTGAACGCCCAGGGGCGGCTGAGCGGGCAGATTCACACCGCGCTCGGCCCGCTGGACTTCCTGCTGCGGCAGCAGGTCCGGAAGAAGGGCGAACCGGCGCACCTGCAACTGAACGTCACGGCCGCCGGTCCCCTGACGCTGAACGGCGTCCCCTACACCCGCGCCCTGGCGTGGGTCGGGGAACAGCCCGGCAACAGCACGCCTGAAGTGCAGCACGTCCTGGTCGACCGCCTTCCCGCCGCCGCGGCACGGAGCTTCCAGCGGCAAGGCACCCGGCACGCCGAGACGCTGATCTCGCATCTGGCCACCTCGCTGTGGCCCGCCCTCTGCGGCGGAACGGCGCCGGGGCAGGCCGCCCTGGCCCAGCGCACCGCCCAGGACGCCGAGGAGGCCCTGAACGCCCGCCGCACCCGAAGACGTACCCTGGACCAGGCGAGGGAACGCGAGGCGGACCTGGAACGGCAGTTCAGCGCAGCCCTGGAGCAGGAGCACGCCCCCGCGCGGTCCGCCGAACCGGTGGACCGCGGCGAATGGGACCCGGACGCCTGGAGCCTGGACCAGGCCGCGCAGGAGGCCGAGGAGACCGCCGAGGCCGAGACGCACCCGCCCAGCGAGCGGGCCGAGGCGCTGTTCGAGGCGGCCCGCACCTGGCTGGTCCCGGCCGGGCACCTGGCAGGTGAGTCTGGACGGAACGAACTGCACGTCCAGGACAGCTTCGGGCACCTGACCCTGCGCCTGGCCCGCCACGGGGTGCTGCTCGAAGACCACCGCGCCGGCCAGGACCCCGCGCCCCGGTCGCTGCCGACCGTGACCGCCTTCAAGGCCGCGCTCGACCCGCGCACACCCATCAACGCCGCCGGGCTGACCGAAGGCACGCTGATCACCCGCCTCGGCGAGACCCGCTTCTCCACCGGCGTCGACACCGAACGCCACTTCAACGCCCAGGTGCAGGACGAGCAGGTGGTGCGCCTGACCCTGAGCGTGCATCCGAACGACCCCAGAGGACCGGTGCGGCTGTGGGGCCACGGCTACACCCTGCTCCAGGTCACCACACCGGCCTCCTCGGTGTCGACCGGGCTGGTCAGCCTGCGGGAAGACGGCGTGTTCAGCGTGTACTACGACTGCGGCGCGGCGCGGCTGCTCGCCGACCTCGGCCACACGCTCCGGCCGCGCGTCCTGACCCGGGCGGCCGAACTGAACGCCCTGCTGCAAGATGCCAGACAGAGCACACGGCAGTGCCAGAAAGCGTACGATGCCTGCCAGGAGGAAGGATGAAGCGCACCGACACCGACACCGCCGCCGTCACCGACGCGCAGATCGAAGCCTGGTTCTCGCTCGAGCACCCCTGCGGCACCTGCCCGTTCCGCGTCGGCACGCCGATGCGCCTGTCGGAACGCACCCTGACGCGCGTCACCGAAGACCTCCAGGACGGCACGCCCTTCGGTTGCCACGGCACCACCAGCGAGAAAGGCCGCAGCATGAACCACCCGGACGCCCGCTACTGCGCCGGGGCGCTGCGCTACGCGGTGCACATCGGCCGCCCCGGCAACCACATGCTGCTCGCCCGCCGGCTCGGCCTGTGGGACTGGACGCGCCTCCATGAACGCGTGCCGGTCTTCACCAGCGAAGAAGCGCTCCGGGCCCACCACCTCGGCGAAACGCCACCAGGAGAACCATGAACGACCATCCTACCATCCCCGCCTCGGTGATCGACGTGGCCTGCGCCCTGCTCGAAGAGACCGGCCCGGTCTCGCCGGCAAAACTCCAGACGCTGGTCTACTACGCCCAGGCCTGGAACCTCGCCTGGGACGACCGGCCGATGTTCCCCGAAGCGGTCCTGGCCGCCCGCGGCGGTCCGGTGGTCCCGGCCCTCGAGTCGGCCTGCCGGGACCTGAAACGGATTCGCCGCACCGACCTGCCCGGCCACCCGGAGCGCCTCAGCGAAGACGACAAAGAAACCATCGTCGCCGTCGTGCAGTATTACGGCGAGCGGGACGACCAGTACCTCAGTGACCTGACCCACATGGAAGACCCCTGGAAACGGACGCTGGCCGAAGCCCAGGGCAACCGGGCCGAGGAAATTCCGCAGGACCGGATGCAGGCGTACTACCGCAGCCTCTGAACGAAGACCACCGGGGAACGCGCGGATTGCCAGCCTCCAGCCGCTCCCGAGACGCTTCCGCCGCGCCGGGCAGGACCGGTGCCGTTCCCGCCCGCGCTTCCCGGAGACACATGACCCTCGCCGAGCACCTGCACGCGCTGCGCACAGACCACGCCCTGACGCTCAAGGCCCTGGCCCACCGCAGCGGACTGAGCGTGCCGTACCTCTCCGACCTGGAACGCAGCCGGAAGACGCCCAGCCTGGACACCCTGGCGAGCCTCGGCGCGGCGTACGGCCTCACCGTGCAGGGACTCCTCAGAGACGTGAACTTCACGTCCTGCCTGCCGCCCGTGCCTGCCGCCCTGGCCGACCTGATGAACGACCCGGTGCTCGGCCAGGACATCGACCAGGACTGGATGGAAACGCTCGGCCGCATCGACTTCCAGGGCCGGATTCCCGCCAGCCGGCACGCCTACCTGGACCTGTACCGCTCGCTCAGACCGCTGCTCGAACACGAAGAACACACCGGCACCACCGGCCGGTCCGCGCCCGTCGCCCGCAGGATTCGTCCGGCCCTTCAGGGAGACGCATGACCCGGCCCCCGCACCCTGCTCCCCCCAGCCGCGTGGCCGCCGTGCTGTTCGGTTCGGCCCTCGGCGACGCCTACGCCGCCGAGATGGAATTCGTCACCGACAGGTCCGAACTGCTCGCCCTGCTGCCGCCCGCAGGGCAGCTCGGCCCCGGGCGCGTCACCGACGACACCCAGATGATGCTCGCCGTTGGGCGCGCCCTGGCGACCTGCGAGGCGCTCACCCCGGAGACGGCCACCGGCGCACTGATTTCCGAGTTCGTCGCCTGGCTGCACGACCCCGAGAACACCCGCGCCCCAGGAATGACCTGCATGCGGGCCGCACGGGACCTCGCCGGACTGAGACCCGGACGCCCCTGGCAGACCGCCTCGCAGCCGGAGAGCAAGGGGTGCGGCGCGAACATGCGGGTTCAACCCGCCGCCTTCATCCAGGACCCCTGGGCACGCGCCGGATTCGCGCAACTGCAGGCCGCCCTGACGCACGGCCACCCGACCGCCCTGGCCGCCGCGGACCTCACCGCCGAGGCGCTGCACCTGCTGCTCGCCGGCCTGGACCCCAGGGAACTGATCGGCGCCCTGATCCGCCACACCCACACGCAGCGCACCACCTACCACCACGACTGGCTGGGGAACCTGTGGACGCGCGGCGCCCGCGCCCACACCCCCGAAGCCTTCATCGAGACCGGCTGGGCCGAATGCGAAGCCGCCCTGGAACGCGTGCCACCGGCGCTGCACCACCTGGAGGACGACACCGACCCGTGCGACCTGACCGGCGACGGCTGGACGGCCGAGGACCTGCTCAGCACGGCGCTGCTGTGCTTCCTCAGCAGCCCCCGGGACCTGGAAGCGGCCCTGAGACGCGCGGCCGTCACCGGCGGCGACAGCGACAGCCTCGCCTGCCTGACCGGAGCGCTGGTCGGAGCCCACGCCGGCATGGACGCGCTGCCCGTAGACTGGGCCGGGCACGTCGAGGGTTCTGCCGAACTCACGCGCGTCTCCCAGATGCTCGGAGACTGGAAGAGCACCCAGGAGGACGACATGCAGGAGCGAACCCCACCCACACCCCCAGTCCGGCTGTTCGTGGACGACGAGCGCGACCCCGCCTTTCTGCTTCGCCTCCGGGACCGGGGCGAGCAGATCGACCCGGACGGCCCCTGGACCGTCGTCCGCACACAGTGGGCCGCCCAGGCGCACCTGCTCGCGCACGGCCTGCCGGACCTGATCTCCTTCGACCACGACTACGGGCCGCCGGAAGCCGGCGACGGCCACGGCCTCGCCAAGTGGATGGTCGACCAGGCACTGGACGGCCGACTCGACCTCAACGGACTGCGCTACCAGGTGCACTCGCAGAACCCCATCGGCCGCCAGAACATCGAAGGCGTGCTGGACGGCTACCTGCGGTTCCTGGAACGGGGTTGATGTACCTCGTGCCAGGGTCGAGTTCCCTGAGCGGTCAGCATCCCCGCCTCGGCGTGATCGCCGGGCCGCGCAGCGGGCACCTCGCCGGCGTGCGCGAAGGCCGGCGCTGGGCGGCCGACAACGACGCCTTCCACGGCCGCTTCGACCCCAGCGAATTCCGCGCGATGCTCACGAAACTCGCGCCGTACCGCGCAGCATGCCTGTTCGTGACCGCCCCGGACATCCGCCTGGATGCCCAGGGCACCCTCGACCTGTTCGCCACCTGGGGACCGGTCCTCCGAGACCTCGGCTTCCCGGTCGCCTACGTCGCGCAGGACGGCAGCGAACACCTCCCGCTGCCGGACGCCGACGCCCTCTTCATCGGCGGCAGCGACGCCTGGCGAGACCGGCACGCCGCCGGACTGATCTGGCGGGCCAAGGAACGCGCCTGGTGGGTCCACTTCGGGCGCGTGAACTCGCTCGCCCGCAACGTCGCCTGCGCCCGCCTGGGGGTGGACAGTGCCGACGGCACGTACCTGCGCTTCAAAGGCAACGAAACGGGCCTCGCGGACATCAGCCGCTGGCTGACCGAGGCCGGTCAGGTGCCCAGGGCGCTCCTCGGGGAACCTGGACGCGGCTCCGCGCCGCTGTACCTGATCAGTTGCGCGTCCGGCAAGCAGGACCGCCCGGTGACCGCCCAGGACCTCTACACCGGACAGTGGTTCGCCAAGGCGCGCCGCTACGCCGAGCGGCAGCACGCCGACTGGCACGTGCTCAGCGCCCTGCACGGCTTCCTGCCCAGGACGGCCGTGACCGCGCCGTACGACGTCACCCTGGGCACCCTCCCCAAGGCCGAACGCCTGGCCTGGGCGGAACGGACAATGGCCCAGTTCCGCAGGCGCTACGCGCCCGGCCGCCACGTGGTGCTGCTCGCCGGTGAGCGCTACCGCGAGCACCTGACGCCGCTGCTCGAACAGTACGGCTGCAGCACTGAAGTGCCGATGCGCGGCCTGGGCATCGGCGAGCAACTGGCCTGGCTCAAACGGCACACCCTCCCCTGAGGATCCCGCCCCCAGGGTGCCGGACCCCACAGGGTCCGGCACCCTGGTCTCCCTGAACCGGTATGAGCGACCCCTCCCCCCTGCGCCGGTCCCCCCTCCGCCCGTACCGCACCCTGACCGTCCGGTTACAGGAACTCGGGCTGACAGGCGACGACCTCTTCCGCTTCCTCGACCGCTTCGAGCCCGCCAGCAGCGACCACGCGGTGCTGCTGGAAGCCCTCTGCGGCAACCACAGTCACCTGGCGGCCGCGCAGATGCTGCACGAGGCCGGCGGACCACTCCTCACCGACCACGCGGTCAAGATGACCGAACGCAGCCTGCTGCAGCAGATTCGCGACCTGCTCCAGAACGAGGCGGCCGAGGGCGAGCAGCCGGACGGAGCGCTCAGCTTCTTCCGGACCGTTCAGCCGGACGTTCCGCTGCCCACCCTGCGCCGCGCCACCGAAGCCGATCTCGAAGCGGTCGAGGACTTCTTCGAGATCGACGAGGCCCGGCTGTACCGACCACACCAGCACGCTTCCGGATGGTCGCAGTTTGGCGTCACCGCTGCCACCGACCTCGGCCTGACCGGCACCTGCCTGCTCGAGACCACCCACGCCATGATCAACGCCCAGTCCTTCTTCAACCTGTACCTGTGCGTGCACCCGGACCTCGGCCTCGCCCGGGCCACCCTCGGGCTGATCGGCCAGGACGGCATCCAGGTGGAGCGCCGCCTGCCCGAAACGATGACCCGGTGGCTGACGCGCAGCCTGCTCGGCCTCAGCACGCACCACGGCACCCCGGACGACCGCACCTCCCTGGACGCGCACTCGAACGGACTCGGGAGGCGATAAACTGGAAGACGACCGCCAGGCCCTCCAGTCCCGTCCACAGAGGTCAACATGCCCGATTCGTCCAGCCCCGGTACAGACCCCACCCCCTCCCAACAGGAGGAAGAAGTGAGCGCCCTCGCGGCCGTGCTCGGCGTCTTCGGGCGCCTGTTCACTCCACCCGACCCGTTCAAGCTCCCGTCCAGGCCGGGGAAACCAGAGAAGGCCGCGCCGGCCGTCCTCCCCGAGGACCTGACGGCCCCGGCCCCGCCGGACCTGAACGAGGCCCGCACGCTGACCGAACGCCACCCGGTGACGCTCACGGTCCGGACCCTCAAGACCCTCCAGAACAGCGCCGCCGGCCGCACCGACCTGCGGCAGGAAAGCCGGGACCTGGAAGCGGCCCTGAAGCCGCTGCGCGCCTGGATCGACGTCGCGCTGCCGCCAGCGGCGCTGGCGGTGGTGCAGGCGGCCATGGCGCTCGGCGAGGCGCACCGCTGGCGGCAGGGCGCGGTGCAGATGGCCGAGACGCGCCCGCCCGAGGAGCAGACGGAGGAAAAAGAACCCGCGCCGCCGGAGAACAGGGGCAGCGCCGGGCAGAAGAACAGGAAAGGGGTGCAGGGCCGGGCCGTGGTTCAGGCGGCCGTGGTTCAAACGGACGCGCCCCAGCCGCAGACGCCCGCCCCGAAGGCGGTCCTGCCGTCCTCGCCCTCCAACCCGATCACCGCCGAGTGGCCGCTGCCCGCGCCGATCGAGGCGCCCGCCCGTCCCGCACGCGAGAACGGCCAGTACACCGAACTCGCCCACGTGCGCATCGACCGGCTGAACACCAGCCTCGAGCAGGCACTCGCGCAGCGCGACGATGCCGAGGACCTCGCCCAGGACGCCCGGCGCGGGCAACTGGCCGCGCTGCGTGAACGCGACAGCGCCCTGCGGCAGACGCGCGCCCTGGAGGCCCGCCTCGCGCTCGCCATCTCGCAACTCAGCGAGGAGGAGATGGAAGGCGCGATCAGGAGCCCCGGCGGACGCGAACGCTACCTGCTGCTCAGCCACGTCAAACGGCGGCTGCGCGACCACTTCAACCTGGACCTCAGCTACCCGGAACTCTCCGACCTAGACGACCACGTGCGCACCCTGCCGTACCTGACCCGCACCTGGCGCATGACACCGGTCAAACAGACGGTCATCCAGGGCCAGGACGTCTACCTGCTGATCACCCCGGACAGCCAGAACATCCCCACCATCACCACCGCCTACCCCAGGGCCTGGCTCGAGGACCAGGGGGCCCTCCCGCGCACAGGCGCGGTCCGGCCACCCGCCCTGGAAGAACATGCCTGAACACACGCACACCCCCGAAGCCGAGGCGCGCCTCGCCTGGCTGCGCGGCACCTACGGCCACCTTGGCCCCGCCCTCCAGGCGCACGCGCTGAAGCTCGGCGGAGACGCGGTGGTGCTGACCACCCTGCCGTTCACCGAGGCCACCTTCCTGGAACGTGCCCAGCAGTACGGCCCGTCCCACCACTTCGCGCCCGGCCGGCCGAGCGGGTGCCACACCAACACCCACGACCTGGTCGCCGGACGCCCGGACCTGCGGGCCGTCACCGGACTGGCCCTCAGCACCGACCCCGACGGGTTGCGCCTCTGGCGGGTGCATTCCTGGGCCGCCGACCAGGACGGCCGCGTGACCGAGACCACCACCCCCAGGGAGGCGTACCTCGGCGTACCGCTCACCGACCACGAACGCGCCCTCTGGCTGAGCTGAATACCGAACAGCCGAGCGTCCCACACCCACACAAGGAGCACCCCATGCCGCCCTGGATTCGACCACCCGCCCGACCTTCCCACCCGCCTGGACACCCGGCCGCCAGCAGACACCCCACCCAAGGAGCCGCACCCTGGCAGCCAGGGCGCCTCGCGCGGCTGCTGCAGGACCTGCGTGACCCGGAAAGAACGCTCCAGCGCGCCACGGTGGTGCTGCTCGGCACGCCCGAAGCCTGCCAGGCGGTGCTCCGCGGGGCCATGGCGCTGGTGACGGCCCACGACCCGCGCGTCACCCTGAACGAACGCGACTGGGCCAACCTGAACCCCGGACGCCGAGGCCACGGCCCCGCCTTCCCCGAGCAGGTGGCCGAGGCCGTTGCGGAACACGCCATCACCCTGATCCGTAACCACCCGGCCCTGCAGGACACCACCCCGCCCGCCCGCTTCGGCCTGACGACGCTCGCCCGCAAGCGGGCCTGGCAGGCGCACCCCAGCCTGACTCCCGAGCAGGACGAAGCCCTGGACGCCCTGGCGCTCAACACCCTCAGCGGTCAGGTGATCGCCACCGGCACCGGCCTGCACTTCAAAGGGGCGAGTCACTGGGCCGCACTGATCACGGACCTGATCTTCGTTCACGCCAACCACGAGACGCCGGACACCAACATCGACCTGGTGTGCGACCTGGTGCACTCCTGGCTGGAACCGAAGAAGAACTGAACGCCCACCGCGGGACGGGGCGGGAAGGTGCCCGCCCCGTCCCGCCGCCCTGAACTTCCATGAATACCCCCCAGACAGCCGTCCAGACCGACGTCCAGACGATGCGCCGCGCCGGTCTCCTGCTGGGCACGCCGGAACCGCTGCCCGCCCCGGAGACCGAACCGGGTCCGCCCCCGTCCGTCCTGCAGGGCGGCCTGCTGCGCTGGACGGCGCGCGCCGGCACGCTCGACCTGTACAGCGGCGGCCCGGACGGCACGGACCCCGGACGCCTGACCCGGCTGGACGCCACACAGATCGCCGCGCTGCACCGGGGCCTCCAGCACTGCGGTTGTGTCCTGCACACCCAGCAGTTCACCCTCAACACCCTGAACGTACACATGCGCGAGAGCGGACGCCTGCTCGTTCACCTGACGCTCTGGGACAGCTTCCCCGAGGACGAATCCAACTTCGGTGGCAGCAGCGTCGGGGTGTGGCGGGACCTCGACGCCCAGCACGTCCACGACCTGCAGCGCCTCACCACGCACCTAACGCGGCGGTACGACGTCTACCAGCCGACCCTGCCAGGCGGCGAACTGACCTGCACCGGCTACCTGGAAGCCGACCCGGACGACCTCGAGGACGCCTTTCACCGCGCCCAGCACGGCGTCCCCATCGACCTCACCGAGACGGACGACCCGGAGAAGGTGGGCCCCGGCGTGGTGATCGCGCCCGCCTGGACCACCCGACCCGGCTGCGCAGAGACCGGACCGGCCGTCAGCCTCAGCCTCGGCGACGAACTCGTGGCCCCCGACGGCCGCCGCTGGCAGGTGCTGGCGAGCAGCTGGAAGGACGTGACGCCTCATCCCTGAAGCCCCGCACCCCTGAAGCCCCTGTCTCACAAGGAGAAGACCATGACCCAGACCGACCGGACCACCGACACCCCAGCCTGCGAACCGCTGTACGCGGTCGTCGTCGCCACCAAAGACGGCGTGAACGGAGACGACCTCCTGCTCAGAGACACCACCTTCGTGCGCGGCTTCGAGCAGGCCCTGCAAGACGCCGAGGACCGGGTGATCGGCGTCCTGCAGGAAGACGTCTCGGACGAGGCCACCCTGCAAGACCTCGAGGACCAGGTCCGCAGTTCCTTCGCCGACGCCAGGGACACCGGCGACGGCTGGAGCGAAACCTGGTCCTCGAGCGGCGGTGAGGCCCAGACCACGCTGATCCTCAGCCCTTACGAGGTGGCCGTCAGCGTCACCCGCGTTCCCGACCTCTGAGATCACAGGAGACATGACCATGACCCAGATTCCTTCCGACCAGCCCTGCGTGCTCACCACGGCCCGCCGCAACGGCCCCAGCAGCGAGACCCTCACCCAGAGCGACCCGGAGTTCGCCGCGTCGTTCCAGGCCGCCCTGAAACTCGCCGCCGAGTGGGCCAGGGACGTCACCGGCACCGACCTGCACGACGAGCAGGCCGCCCGTGAACTGCTGGCGCAGGTCGAGCAGGACCTCCATACCGCCCGCCCCACGCCCTTCGGCTGGAACAGCGTCTGGACCCACGGCGGCGGCGACCAGCAGGGCACCTTCACCGCGCCGTACGAACTGGCGATCTTCATCGCGCCGCTGCCCCGGACGGCCACCCCAGCCACCACCACCCCCACCGAGGCCAGACCAGAACCCACGCCGGAACCCACGCCGGAACCCACGCCGGAACCCACGCCAGAACCCACACCGGGCCACCTGCCGCTGAGCGACCTCCGGACCTTCGCCGCCGAGGCGCTCAGCCGCGCCCTCGCCGCGCAACCGCTGTTCGCCAGCCTGAACACCGTGGCGGTCGCCGAACTGCTGCACGGGGCCGTCACGCACTTCCAGGCCAGCCTGGACGCGACCCAGGCGCAGTGGGGGCACCCGCCGATGGACCTCGCGAACGTCGCCCTGCGCTTCAAGCGGGCACTGAACGCCACCGGCCTGGACAGCTACCTCAAGGACGACCTGATCTGGGCCCTGGCGAACCGCGCCACCGACCGGCTCGCGGCCCTGAGCGCCCAGCGCCCCGAGTACCTGCTCAGCGACCAGGACCGCCTGCACGTGGCCCGCCGCGGCCTGGAAAGCATTCTGCGGCTGGGCCCGCCAACCGCCACCGAACGAACGGACGCCGTGCAGACGCTCGCCTGGAACGCGCTCCAGGCGTCCGGCCCAGGAACGAACCCGTGAGCTTCGTCGTCACCTCCGGCTTCAGCGACGGCCTGGACCGGAACGGGCTGAACAGCGGGCCGCTGCACACCGAACGTCCCCTGGCCGCGCCGGACTTCAAATCGGCGCTGCGCCTCGCCACCCGGCGCACCTACCGTCACCTGCTCCTCGCCGCGCCGTACCTGGGCAAGAGCGACCTGAACGACCTCCAGGACGAACTCAAAGATTCCCTGGCCGCGGCGCGGCCGAACGAGCACAGCACCTGGGAACTGACCTGGGCGAAGCTCGCCGCGAACGAGACGCTGTTCATGCTGCCGTACGAGTTCGCGGTGCGTCTCGACCCGTGCCCGCTGCCGGCGTTCGTGCTCAGCGCGGTCAGCAAGGACGGCGAGTCCGACGAGGCCCTGATCCTGCTGCCCCCGGTGATCGCCGCCAGCGCCCGGCAGGCCCAGGCGGCCGGCCAGTTCCCCCTGAGCGCCTTCATCCGGCGGGACCTCGCCGAGCACCCGGAAGAGGCCGGGCGTCAGGTGGACGCCCTCCAGCAGGCCTGGGCAGAAGCGAGCGAACCGGAACCGGCCCCCGCGGACGGAACGCGCGTCCAGCTCTCGAGCAGCGCCGAAGAGGGGGAAGCGGCGCAGACCGACCTCTGGAGTTGGCGCCTCGAGGCGCGGCTGACCCGTCTCGGCCATGATTGACCCAGGGCGCGTCCGCACGCGGCAGCACCGCCACCCCGACCCGGCCCAGACCCGCTTCTGGACCTGGCAGACCGAGGAGGCGCTCGGCACGCTGCTCGGTGGCCAGCCGTTCTCCCCGCCGACCACCGAAGCCATCATTCGCGACCGGCACGACGACGGTTTTCTCGCCGGGTACTTGTGGCTCGAACGGGCCCTGGTGCCCAGGCTCGGTGCGCCGCCCCCGGGCGGGCGCTTCCCGGTGTGGCTGTACCGCGCCCGCCGGGACGCCCGCCCCACCTGGCGCGCCGCCACGCAGCCGCAACCGGTGGACGTGAAGCTCGGCATTCAACTGCCTGCAGAGCGCTTCGTGCAGAGCGGCCTGCACACCTGGGCGAGCGCCTGCGCGGGCGTGCACCTGCGCCTCCCGGACGGGCACCTGGACGCCTGGGACGAACGCTTCATGCGGCTGATCGCCGGGCTGCACCCCCCGCGCTGGCAGGGCGAACGGCTGGACCAGCCGCTGCTGCCCAGCGCCTGGCTGCTCGCGCGGGAAGGTGGGCAGGTGCTCCCAGCCGCCCTGAATGCCGTCCTGGATGAATTACAGGGTGCCTGGCCGGACCTCTTCGACCTCACCGCCTGCCGGACGCTGCACCCGAACGAAATCGTGCAGGCCTGCGCCTGGGAACTGCGCCCGGAAGACCTGATCAGCAGCCGCGTCTACCCCGCACACCCGTGAGTCCACCAGGTCCGCACCGAAGCCCCATCCGCGAGGAAGGCAGCGGCCTCGGCACGCAGATGACCGCCTCGCTGATCTACCTCGCCAGCGACCCGGCCCGCTACGCCGGTAAGAACGCCGAGGCGCTGCCCGACTTCTACACGGACGAAGACGAGGCGCTCGCAGACATGAAAAGACTCGCCGGGGCGTAACATGACCGGAAGCGGGTCACGCGTTCAAGGGCCGGTCCAGGCGCTTCCAGGAGCACCGCCCACGGCGACGGCAGACCCGACACGACCCCTTCTCTTCCCCGGAGACCCCCATGACCGAACCCCTGACCGAATCCGACTTCCAGCACCGCCCGCACCTGATCGTCATGAGCGTCAAGAATGGCCAGGACGCACCGCTGTCGATGAGCACGCCGGTCTTCACGGTCGGCTTCGAGGCCGCCGTCACCGAGGCGCAGACGCTACTGAACGCGCAGTTCGCCGGAGCACGTCCAGACAAGGAGGCCCTCGCACACGTCCTGCGCTGGTGCAGGCAGGCCACCCCCGGTGAACACGGCACGGTGTTCTCCCACACCCAGGTCACGGACGGCCTGAACGGTACGTGCGAAGTCGTTCTGCACCTCTGTCCGCTGCCGGACGTGCAAGCGGAACTGAACACCCTGATCCTCGGGCAGGTCACCGGCCTGATCTCGCTCGAACGGCTGTACCTGAACGCCCTCGGGCACCCGAACCGCGCCCGGCTGAAGTACAGCGACAACGACGTGCATCACGCGCTGCTGAGTCTGCTGCAAGGCGGGCACCTGAGGATGGACGACGACCGGACCATGGTCTGGCCCGCATGACCCTGGACACCGGCACGCTCTGGTCGGTGCCGGAGGGCTGCCTGTGGACCCCCACCGGTTGCCGACTGGTGCCGCTGCCGCCCGGTGTGCCGCGTGTCTGAAGCGGACCCGTCGGCCCTGGAGCGCCTCCGGGCGTTCCTCGAACAGGACCTGCCGCAGGGTCAGCCGTTCACGCCCAGGCACCTCTCACACCTCGGCACGCCCGCCGAGATGCACCGGGCGCTGAAGACACTGACCGAGCACGGCCCGCTGCGCCGGGTGTGCCGGGGCGTCTACGTGCGCCCCCTGTGCAGCCCCTGGGTCGGCGAGGTGACGCCCGGCCCCTGGAAGATCGCCGAGGCGCTCACCCACGGGCACCGACTGAGCGTCAACGGGGCTGAGGCCTGCGTGGCCCTGCGCCTCAGCACCCAGTGCCCGGTGCGGCCGCTGTACCTCACCGACGGCCCCGGCCACACCGTGACGGTCAACCGCCTGCGCGTCACCATCAAGCGCGTGCCGGCCCACGAGCTGCTGCTGTGCGGCACGCCCGCCGGCCTGGCCCTCACCGCGCTTTATTACCTCGGGCCGCACGAGGTGACCGGCACGGTCCTGGAGAAGATCAGGACCGAACTCGGCGAGGAGGAGTTCCGCCACCTCACCGGCCTGAAGCCGCGGATGCCCGCCTGGATGGCCGCCGTGTTCCCCCCCGCAAAAGCCGCCAGGGAAAACGGGCTGGCCGCCCGCCCCCCCCGGCCTCCCGGAGCAGCATGACCAGCGTCCACACGTTCCCCCCAGGAAACAGCCCCCGACACCCAGGCGCCGACCGCGGGGAACGCCGCCTGCCGAAGCGGCTGGACCCGAACGTCGACACCGTCCTGAACGGCCGCTCCCGTGGCTAGGGGGACCGCACCCCGGTCCGCCAGGCAGCAGCACCGCGCACACCTGAACGAAATTCGCGCCCTCGGCGCGGCCTTCTCCCGCTGCGACCCGGACCTGATCCAGCAGCACGGTGCCGGGGTGTTCTGGCCCTCCCGGCGGGCCATCCGACTGGCCAGGCCCATGCCCTGGTGCCAGCCTGATCATCACCGCGCACGAACTCCAGCACCTGCGCGACTGGCCGTGGCCCCCACAGCACGAGGCACACGCCGAACGCCGCGCCACCCTGGTTCACGCTGCGCCGCTGGCCCCTGCCGTTTCTGCTGACCGTGGTGTGGATGGTCACCAGCGGCGACCTGCGGCGCACCGCCGCGCGGCAGTGGCAGGACGCCCTGGACGCCCACCGGGGGCCGTAAAGACTACCGCCGTGCGGGCAGCGGGCACCTGCCCGCTGCCCGCACCGCCCTGAACGCCGACAGCGGAACGACCGCTGGGCCCACCAGGAGACGCCATGACCACGCACGACACAGCCGCCCAGACCGAGACCACACCCGAGACCACGCCCGAACTCCAGCCCGTCGCGGTGGTGTACGAGGTCGATTACGACGGCGACAGCCTGTTCTTCCTGAAAGCCCCCGGCAGCGACCAGGTGCGCCCGCTCGGCCTCTGGGCCTGGACGGCCTTCGAAGGCAACGGCGAATCAGTGTTCGAGGTCGCCTTCACGCTCATCAAGGAGACCCTGCAGGCCGCGTTTCCCGGCTGCGAGGTGAAGCAGCAGTGCTACGAGGGCGACACCGACCCGGACGACAACGAGGACAACGTCCCCACCCTGCTCGATTCGCACGGCGACCTGTTCGAGGAGACCGACAAGGCCTACGACGCGCTGTGCCTGCTGGTCGCCGAACACGGCGAGCAGGCCATCACCCGCTTTCCCCCAGGCGACCGACCCGAGGTGTAGCGCGGACAGAGGCCGGGTCAATTCCAGTCGGCCTCTGCTCCTCCCACGCCCTTCACGCCCACAGGAGACCGGATGCCCACCCCACGCACGCTCGAAACACTGGAAGACGCCCAGGCGCTGATCGCCAGCCTCACGCCCGACCAGACGTACCGCTACCAGACGCCCGACCCGGCCGGACCGTTCACCCACCTGCTCACCCGCCAGGACGGTCCGGGCGGCCTGGCGGTGCACCACGGCCTCGGCTGGATTCGTCAGCACTTCAGCGACGAGAACGCCGCACAGATCGTCTACCGCCACAGGGACGGCTGGAACACCACCCACAGGAGGATTCACCCATGAAGATCATCGCCACCATCCGGGAAGTCGCCGGCCCGAGAAACCGACACGGCACCTTCGAGTTCGAGGGCCCCGAGCACGCCACGCCCGCGCAGGCCAGAGACCTGGCCGATCACCACTTCGTCCTCCACCAGCGCAGCCTCGACGTCCGCTGGAAGCCCTGGGAGGACCACAGCGACTCCTGCTTCATCATCGAAAGCGCCAGCATTCAGCCGCGCCACACCGAGGGCGTGCTGACCCGCTACGTCAACCTCGAAGCGAACGCCCTACCGTGGGACGAGACGGTGCGCCTGAACGCCCACCTCAGCCTCGGGGCGGCCAGGGACACGGAGGACGTCCACTTCCTGTACTTCACCGCCTCCCCGGGCGGGAGCGCCCCGGTGCCGCTCGAACTGTACAGGAGCAACCTGATCTACCGCCCGGAGTTCGAGGACTTCCTCAGCAGCGTCCGCCACTGCCTGAAGTGGGGCCCGGACCTGAACCACCTCGCCCACCTGAGCGGCTGGCTGAGCGACGACGCCTTCATGCAGGCGTTCTCGGGCGAACTGATGGACACGCCCGGCGAGGTTCAGCCGTGATGTCCCACGAGGACCGCCAGCGGCTGTACCTGGAGGTCAAGGACGCCGTACAGCGGGACCCGGAGGCGACCGAGACCGTGATGCGCGCCGTCACCGACGGCCAGCGGGAAGCCAACGAGGCGCTGCGGCGCAAGGCCGTCACCCTGGAGAACGCCTGGGTCAGTGCCCTGGCGCTCGGCACAAACAAGGCCACCCCCGCCGTGCGGCGGATGATGGTCATGACGCTGATCAAGGTAATCGAGGAGAACCCCACCGGGTTCCAGGAAAGTGAACGCGTGCTGGACCTGCTCAAAGAGGAACTGCACTGACCGAACCGCTGAAACGCTTCCGCGTCACCGGCCGTCTGGGCGAACTGCCCACCCGCACCTTCGAGATCGGCGTGAGCGCCAGAGACGAGGACCACGCCAGGGAACTCGCAGGGTACAGAACCGGGAACCCCGAGGCGCTCCACGTGGTGTCGGTCTACCGCGAAGACTACGACATGGAGTCCTGGAAAATCGGGGAAGTCGAAGCGCTCGAAGAGGACGAGGTGGGCGAGCACCAGGCCAGTTTCCGCTTCTTCCTCACCGCCGAGGCCTTGCTGGAGATCGGCGGACGGCCCGGCCTGGACCTCCACGTGCAAGGCCTGCTGAAAGCCGCGGGGCGGCCGCACCTGATCACCGAAGTCGTCTACCACTTCGTCGGGGCCGGCGAGGTGGGCGGCGAGTTGCAGGCCACCTACCTGTTTCAGGACGCCCTGGCCGACCCGGCCGCCTGAGCGCCCGCACCCGCACCTGACCGCCCGCCGTGAGCCCCCGGGCGGGCGGTATGCTGGGGCGCACCCTCGCCCAGGAGACCCCCATGACCGGCACCCCGGATTCACCTGTTCCCACCCCCGACACCCCGGCCAGCCCCCGGCTGCTGCGGCACTTCCCGGTCCTCGGCACGCTGCCACCGGAGGTGCTGCCGGCCCTCGAAGCGCCGATCCGGACGCTCGGCCTGCGGGCGCTGTTCGCCGCGCTGCCCGGCCAGGCCCAGATCAGGCCCGGCGACACCACCAGCACGCCGCTGACCGACTGGGTGAACAAGTACAGCGAACTGTGCTTCAGTCCCCATGATCTCGGCGGTCACGTGCTGCCGGGTCAGCCGCGGACCCCACCACAGATCCGCCAGGGCCTGCTCGGCCGCCTGACCGGCCGGGGTGGAACCTCCCCGGCCCCCGAACCGCTGCGCGGGGTGCTGATTCCCGCCGGGACGCTGATGCTCGCCGTGTCCAGGGACGCCACCGACCAGCGGCCGCTCCGAGACCAGCCGGACCGCTGGCTGCTCGCCCAGCCGGTGCCCGGCGAACTCTGGACCCTGCACCGCCTGAACAAGCAAGACTACTGGCTGCCGCTGCTGCATCAGGCCCAGCTGCTGGACTGTCACCCGCCGCAGGGCGTGCCGCTCGGCTGGCCGCACCCCGCCTGGAGTCACCTGACGCCGGAAGCGCTCAGCACCGGCGACCGGACCCACCTGATCGAACGCGGCTGGGTGCTCGCCGCCAGCGTCGTCACCAGCGCCAGCCTCGCCGCGTACCTGGTCTTCTTCCTCTTCCACCAGGTCGGCGCGGACGCCGGCGTACCAGGGGTGCTGAGCAGCGCTCTGCTGCTGCTGGCCCTGCTGCTGTGCGCTGTACCGGTGCTGAACGTCTTTACCCTGACTCGCGACCAGATCGCCACGCGCACCCCCAAGGCTCTGCGCCGCACCGTCCAGGCAGCGCTGGCCCACCCGCTGCCGGTGCCCCAGCCGGTGGCGCTGCCCGGCGAGCTGGGCGCCCAGGTGCAGGCCCTGATGGACGAGGCCCGGAACGACCGTGACCAGACGCTGGCCCGCCTCGCGCGGCAGTCGACCGCCGCCCGGCAGGAAGCGCCGATGCCCGACCGCGACCTCGACGCGGCACTCGAACGGCAACTGCTGAGCGTCGCCGGGGTCATGAAGGCCAGCACCGAACGGCACCTGGAACGCACCGGGCAGCAGGTGAACCAGGAAGCCGAGGAAGAGACGCGCCGCCGTGCACGGCAGGAATTCTGATGCCCGGCCTGACCGAACTGCCGGCAGACGCGCTGATCCGCGCCCTGACGCTCACCCACCCCTGGGCGTACTGCATCGCCTTCGCCGGCAAGAACGTCGAGAACCGCACCTGGAGCCCCGAGCGCCAGGGCGGCCGGGTCGGCATGTACCTCGCGCTGCACGGCGGCGCGGTGCCCGGCCTGAACACAGAGAAGCGCCGGCAGGCCAGACGCGACCTCGCCCGCGCCCTGGGAATCATGCAGGAAACCGGGGTGTACGCCAGCACCCCGGAAGGCCGGGCACCGCTCGCCGAGGGCCGGTTCATGATCGGCGAGGACCGCTTCTTCACGCCCGGCATCGTGGCCGTCGCCCGGCTGAGCAGCGTGGTCCGGGACAGCGCCTCCCCCTGGGCCGAATGGAACCGGTATCACTGGACCCTCGAAGACGTGACCGTGCTGCCGCAGGCCATCGCCTGCACCGGGGCGCAGGGCCTGTGGACGCCGAAACCGGACGTCCTGGCCGAGATCAGGCGCGGCTGGCAGCAGGCAAAGACGGGCCCGCGTGCCTGAAGCGGAACGCCCCGCGGGGCGGGCCCTCAGGTGCCCGCCCCGCGCCGCCCTGAGCCGCATGACCCTCACCCTGGATCCTCCCAGCGCCCGTGCCAGCACCCGTCCCAGCGACCGTTCCGGTGACGACCTGCCCACACGCGTCCAGGCCCACCTGGACTTCCGGGCCCGTCAGGCGGCCCTCGACCTGAGTCCCGGCGAGGCCCACCCGGACTTCGGCGACGAAACGCTCCGGATGGCGTTCCTGGAGATGCTCCGGACCGGCGACTGGCACGGGCAAATCTGCCAGAGCATCGCCCTGAACGTGCGCGACGTGCTCCGGCGCCAGCAGGGGCCCCAGCAGCCGGGCTTCCTGTTCGCCAGCGCCACCGGCCTGCACGGCCTGTTCTGGACACCGGACCGGACCCGGCCGGCCCTCGTTCAGGACCAGGTGCTGCCCGCCGGCTGGCTGTACCTCGGCCAGGAAGCCCACACCTCTGAGACCGGACCGAGGTGGCTGCCGAACGCAGTCTGGGCGGCCGTCTCCGCGCACACCGAACACCTCTGGCAGGGAGAGACCCTGGACCTGAGCGCACTCACCCCCGGATCGCTGAACGCCGCGGCCCTGAACGCCGCGAAGAAGCCGACCGGGAAACGGGGCACCCCCACCACCGCGCCGCGCCGCTGGGACCGCGCCCTGCTGTACCCGGAAGACCACCAGCACCTGGCGACCCTCAGCCCGGAACGGCAGGAACGCTTCACCTCCTTCTTCACCCGGAAGAACCTGCTGGAACGCTTCTGCCCAGTAATCTCCAGCCACGTCCTGATCCTGCGGCGCATCGAGACCCGCTGCGGCCGGATGATCCTCAGCTACAGCCCCGGACCCCACCCGGAACGCTGGAACACCACCTGCCTCTACACGCTGGTCCTGGACGGACGGGTGGTGCAGCGGGACCGGCCCGACCCGCAGCCGGGCCTGGACGCCCTGGACGCCTTCGTGCGCCGCGAATACCGGCAGGAGATCGAACAGAGCATCAGACCCGCCTGAAAGGAGAACTCATGTTGCATGCCTTTTCGTCTTTCGTGATGCTGACCGGAATCTACATGGTTCCGTTCGGCGTCTTCGTCTGGCTCCTACGGCTGCACGGCGCCGCAGCGGTCCTGATGTTTGGCGGCACGCTGGCGTCCTGGGGCTGGTTGATGCTGACGACCTTCGGCGGCCCGCTGATCTTCACGGGCACCATCCTGTGCTCGCTGGCCGTCGCCGTGGTGCTCACCGGCCTGCTGCTCCGGTCGGACGCCGACGTTCCCGAACCGCACACGGCCACGCCCGACTGAGGCTGCGCCGTCCCCCTTCACCCTTCACCGCGCTTCACAGGAGAACCCCATGCCCACCGCCCTCCCCGTCCAGTGGACCCCCGGCCAGTTCACCGCCGACTTCGACGCCTTCGATTCGGTGCCCGTCAACCTGATCACCGCCCTGGACAACCCCACCTTTCAGGAGGTGGACCCCGGCGCGGCGCTGATGTACCTGCTGCGCCGCTTCGGTCCCAGCGTCACCGGCACCGACCCGGACAAGGACATCTGCCAGTACGCCCTGAACACCCCGGACCCGAGCGTGATCCTGATCGTCGGCATTCAACTTCAGCTGAGCTTCGGCGTCTACCTCAGCGGTCAGACGCTGCGGGACGCCGCCAACCCACACAGCAACCTCCCCAAGAAGACCAGGCAGCGCGACCTGGAGCGCGTCAACTCGGCGCTGCACACAGCCCTGCTGGACCTGCTCACGCCCACCAGGGTGCAGTCCACGCGACTGAACCTGCTCGGACACGCTCAGGAGTTACAAGACCAGGAGGGCGCGGAACCCTATGCCGGTGCCGGGTACGGTGTGCCGATGAACTGGTTCCGATCTCCGGAAGACCACTTCAACGCGGAAGCAACCCCCATCTGAGAACCCTGAATTCACGCGCCCCCCCATTCCAGAGAAGCGGCCCATGCCCGGATTCACCACCGAAGACCTGATCAGCGGACAAGAAGACCGAATCTGCCGTCAGGCGTGGGCCCCCACCCTGGTCTTTCCGGCCATCTTCCTCTCCACCAGCACCCTCGCCGCGCCGCCCTTCGACCGCTCACCCCGCACCGGAGGTCCCCATGTCAGACCTGTACACCGCCACCGTGAACGTCAGCGCCAGCACACCCGAGGAACTGGCTGAACTACTCGAACTCGCTGCCGACCGCGTCCGCAGAAAAGACGCCGACCAGCTGCTTCCCGGCGACCCGGCCAGCGGCGTCCCCACCACTGCAGAGGGCGAGGGCACCTCCTGCGGCACCTACGACTTCACCGTCCGGGCGGCCGCCGGGGTGTTCACCGGCTGGACCGAGACGGACACCGACTGACATGCCCGCAGACCCCCCCCCAGAACGCAGACGTTACCCCGGCCCTCCTCCAGCGCCTGCTCGAGCAGCACGAGGACCGCGTCCGCCGGCACGGCTGGTCACCCACCCTGGTCGCCCCCGCTGTCGGGCAGGTTCCAAGCCCCAGCGAGCGGGGCGACCTGCCGTACGAGACGGTGTTCATGTACACCTGCGGCCTGGGGCAGACGACCGGCAGCGGGACCGAGCTGATCCTCACCGGCGTCCACCCGGACACCGCCGTACAGATCCTGGCCGCCGTCGCCGGTCGCCTCCTGAACGGAACGATCATCCTGCCCAGAGACTACGGGACCGACCTGACCGGCCTCCTGGACGGCTTTCCGCTGCGGCTGCGCCCGGTGCACAGCGATTGGCTGACCAACTTCAGGAGTGCCCACCAGTACGGCCAGGCCCACCCGCTGCCAGGCGGCACGGCGCTGAGCGCCGCACAGATTCTGCTGCCGGACCCGCAGGGGCACTTCCCGGGCGACCCGGCCGGATACACGATGGACGCCGGCACGCCCGACCTGCACCTGGCCTGGGTGCCCATCCTTTCCGAATGACCCGCGCCCCCTCACCCCCACCCCACAGGAGTTCCCCCATGCCCAGACCCGCACGCATCAAAGCCAGCAAGACCGACACCACCGAAGCCTGGGCCGCCCTGCTCACCTCGCTCGCCCCGGAGAACGGCACCCTGAACTTCCTCTGCACCGACCGGGTCCGCCGGCAGTACCGGGTGCTGGTGGCGCGGGTGAACGGCCAGGGCGTCCCCATGATCGAGGACCTCACCCGCACGGTGGCCCTGACCTGCGAACTGCCCTACGATGTGGGAGGGCGGTTCCTGGGGCTGTACGAATTCCAAACGCCCGGCGCGGTGATGCAGACCATCCGGACGAAACTGGAACGCCCGGACCTGAAGCTCGCCGAACTTTAGACCGCTGCCAGCCAGGAGAGCCGATGTTCCACAAAAAGAACCCACCTGAACGCCCGTCATCCGCCGAACAGCTCCCGGCGGCGGCCGTGCGGTCCTTCCCGGACGACTTCACCCCGCAGGCGCTGTATGACGAGATCGCCGCCCTGAGGCGCGAGACCGCCCAAGCGAGTACCGACGCCTTCGCCGAGCGGCTGTACTCGCTGCTCGCCCATCCGGACCTGAGCGTGACGGTCGACATCGACGCGCCCGAATCCGAGCGGCGCCTCGCGGCCGGTGAACCGGCCTTCCTGCCCGGCACCGAGGTGCAGGGCACCCTGATCGTGATGGTGTTCGGCTACCGCGAGGCCAGGCGGCAGCGGCTGCTCGGCACCCCGCCCAGAACAGGCGTTCTGATGGACCGGGACGCCGCACGCGACTTCTACGCCGGGCACTTCGCAATGCTCGCCGAGCACTGGACGCGCCAGACCACGCTCTTCCACTCGGACCGCTGCGCCGGCATCACCTTCAGCTTCCTCCAGATGCTCGACGGCGCAGGCACCCTGCCCGCCCTGAACGTCACGCACCGCGTGACCGGAGCACGGCTACCCCACACCCTGGAGAGCACCTGGTTCGGCTGAGGACCGACCCCAGCGCGTCCGCCCTGATCCACACCTGGCACCGCACCACAGGAGACCACTGATGAACCCCGCACCTCAGATCGTCACGTCCCCACTGCTCGCCTACACCGTCACCAGCAGTGAAGAGCACGTCAGCGCGGTGGTGTTCCACAGGCACGCGGTGGCCGCCCGCCGCCTGGGCGCCAGCGAAATCGACGACGACTTCAGCGGCGTGACGCTGCGGCGCGCCCCGGAGTTCGACCACTGCGCGCCCGGCCCGGTGCCGGACGAGGCGCTCTACCGTGCCGGCTGGTTCCTGGAATGCCAGGGCTGCAGCAGCCGCGTCAGCGAACAACGGGTGCAGGACAGCCAGCAGTACCCCGAGGAATGCGGTTACCTCCGGGAGAACTGGGAGAGCGTCCACGACGACGAGCACGACGGCGGCGGTCTCCCGCTCGCCCCGGTGTTCCTGAAGGGCGGCGGGGTGTTCTGCTGCCCGGCCTGCCAGGAGACCAGCCGCGCTCAGGACCTCGCCCGCAGGGACGAACAGGAGCAGCGCGTGGTCGCCGCCACCGCCGCCGCGCTCGCCCGGTTCCCCGGCTGCACGGTGCGGCGCGTCTGGACGGGCGGAAGTCCGACCCGGCCTGACCCGGTCGACCTGGCCCTGCCCGGCAGCACCGACGCGCCCCCGGCAGAGTTCACCTGGGAGGTCGGGGCGGACGAAATCTCCTGCGCACCCGGCAGCCTCGCCGCCTGGGAAGCGTACCGGGAGACCATGAAAGGAAAAACGCCATGAAAAGAGCGAAGCCCGAACGCGTGAAAGTCACCTTCCAGTTGCCCGCCAGCATCGCCGAGATACTCAGAGACCTGGCTGAGCAGAGAGACACCACCATGACCACGCAACTGAGACGCGCGATTCACACCGAACAATTGATCCGCGAAACCGAGAAGGCCGGCGGGTACATCGGCATCGCCGACAAGGACGGTCACCTCCTCTACAAGATCATCCGACTGTGACGGCCGCCCTGCCGGAGCAGGCGCTGTTGCCGAGCGTCGAGGTGCCGACCCACGTCCACCGCCCCCGGACGGACAACGCGGCGGACGACCCACCCCTGAACAGCCATCCGCCCCCCGGCATGGCCCTGCCAAAGTGACCTGCCGCCTGACCCTGCACAGCTTCAGCGGCTGCACATCTTCAAGGAGTCTTTCGATGCGTCTACGCTTCACCCTGCCCGCCCTGCTCACCACTGCTCTGCTTACCGCCGCCCCAGGGCTCTCCTCCGCGCACGCCGCCCCCTTCGTGTTCCCCGACCGCTGGTCGGCCCAGCCGGCCGGTCAGCCGGGCGGCACATTGAAGGTCGCACGGGTCGACGACGTGCCGAGTTTCAATCCGTTCGTCAGTGACCTGGGGCTGTACCAGGCGCTGACCGTCACCGCGTCGGGACTGCTGATGCTCGACCCCAAGACCCTGAAGTGGATTCCCTACCAGGCCGAGTCGTACACCGTCAGCCAGGACCACAAGACCTGGACCTTCCAGATTCGCCCCGGTATGCGCTGGAGCAGCGGGCAGCCGATTACCGCGAAAGATTTCGAAACAAGCTGCCGCATCTCGACCGACATGAACATGATGCAGAGCGCCGGGCACGCGCATTTCATGTTCAAGGAAGGCCACATGGCCTGCGCGGCCACCGGGAAGATGACGCTCCGGGTCACGCTGCCGGCCGTGATGCCGGACGCACCGATCATCCTGGCGTACCTCAAGCCGCAGCCGGACTGGATTTTCGGCGCGGCCTACCGCAAGGACCCGGCCAGCGTGCTGCGGCTGTGGCCCGCGACCATGAACCCGGCCGAGATGGTGGTCGCCGGGCCGTTCCAACTGGAGAAGTACACGCCCGGCAAGGAACTGCTGCTGAAACGTAACCCGCATTTCGGCGACTGGAACCGCAGCCAGCAGGGCGCACGGCTGCCGTACCTCGCGCACGTGCGGACCCTGATCTTCAATGGACAGAACGACCGCCGGGTGGACGCCCTGACGAGCGGCACCCTCGACACGCTGCTGCTGGAGGACTACGGCCCGCTGCAGGCCGCGCTCGCCGCGCCCAGAACCCGGGCGGGGAAGCTGCGGGTGCTGCTGAACGGCGGCCCGGCCTACCGGCTCGAGCGCTTCGCGCTGAACTGGAACGCCGCAGACCCGGAGAAGCGCGCCCTGTTCCGGGACGTGCGCTTCCGATCTGCCCTCAACCTGCTCACCGACCGTCCGGCGATGAGTCGGGCGATCGGCGGGGCGACCGTGATGACCACCGACGTGCTGCCGGTGTACCCGGGGCTGATCGACCGCTCGGTGCCGGTGACCCGGTACGACCCGGCGGGCGCGGTGAAGCTGCTGCTGGCGGCGGGCCTGAAACGCACGCCGGGCGGCACCTTCACCTTTGCGAGCGGCCGGCCACTGCGGTTCAGCGTCGCGTACAACCGCACGAACATCGACCGTGAGCGGCTGCTGGCGGTGTTCTCGAAGAGTGCCCGCAGCGTCGGCCTGAACATCACGCCCGGCCCGGTGGCGAGCAGGCTGTGGCAGGACATGATGTTCGGCTCGGGCGTTCAAGATGGCCGCCGGGTATTCCCGGCCTACGACGCGGTCTCGTACGACCTGGGCGGGGAAAGCATGTTCTTCCCCTTCGATGCCGAGACCCACACCTGCCCAGGCGTGCTGTGGATGCCCAACCGCAGCGGCGTCTGCCGCACCCCCGGCGAGCAGCGCATCAGCGACCTGTACGCCCAGGGAGCGCACCTGGCCGATGACCGCCTGCGGCTGGAAGTGACCCGCAAGATTCAGCGGGAGGTGGCGCGGGAACTGCCGTGGAACCTGCTGGTCGCGCCGAACTGGAATTACGCGGTGTCGGACCGGGTGCGCGGGGTGTACCCGGCCGGCGTGATGAGCGGCCTGCTGTCGGTCGGGGACCTGACCCTGATGTGGACCAGGCCCGACTAGGGTCAGCAGCATGAACGAAGCGTGGGACCGTCAGACGGTCCCACGCTTCGTTGTGGACGTTCCTTCAGGACTCGAAGATGCGGAGTCCGCCTGGGGTGGGCAGCAGGTGCAGGTCGGCCGGGCGCAGCAAGAACCTGACCCAGGCGTCCATTCGGGCCAGTTCCCGGTGCAGGAGGATCAGGTAAAGTCGCACCCGTTGAAGCGGATTCATTTAGAGGTGGACGTGGGCGCGGAAGTGCCCGTAGCTGCTGCTCGCACAGTTCTGCGAATCGTACAGGCGACCGCCGTTGCCGGTGGTGGTGCCGCCGCCGGTGGTCGTGGTGCCCCCGCCAGTCGTGGTGGTCCCGCCGCCGGTCGTGGTGCCGGTGCCGGTGTCCGCCAGGGCGAACGAGGTGAGTGAAACGAGGATCCCAAAGGTCAGCAGGGGTTTCAGGTGCTTCATGGCGTCTCCGGTGATGACATGCAGGCGTGGGTCGTCGGCACCCACCGAGTGTCGTGTGCCGGGGGGGCGGGTGTCAAGGCGTGGGCTTCAGGATTCAGGCGGCCGGGTCTTGCGGCCGGCCAGGTACGTGTCCCAGTCCAGCGCCGGACCTTCCGGTCCCACCTGCTGCTCGAGCACCCGGAGGGCCAGGCGCTCGGCGAAGTCGTTCTCATCCTCGGTGACGGCGTCGATCTCGGCGTCCAGGGCGTCATACGGAAACAGGGGCGAGGTCATGTCCTCCAGCCTACCAGCCGCCTCCCGTATACTCGGCCCCGTGAAGACACCGCGCTCCCGCTGGACCTGCCCGCTGCTCACCGCCCTGCTGGTCACCGGCGCACAGGCGCAACCGGGCGGTGCTCAGCCGGACCCGGCGCTGTCCTCCAGCCCGTTTCCGCCCGCCGCAGCCCTCGCCGGCACCTGCAAGTACCGCTGGGACGCCCAGTTTCAGCGCTACGTGCACAGCGGCTACCTGGCCGCGCCGCTCGACGTGAACGCGCTGATGCAGCGGGCCCTGCCGGACCTCGGCCGCTTCGCGCAGGCGCTGCGGCGCGTCGGCACCCGTCTAGTGGTGGTGCCGGTGCCGCCCGACTACGCCGCGTACTCGGCGAACTGGACGCCCGCTCAGCGCCAGGCGCTGCTGAACGGCTTCAGTCCGGAAGGCTACGCCAGCGGCTACCGGGCATACCTCAGCGCCCTGGAGAAGCTCAACGTTCCGGCCGTCGACGTGCTGACACTCGCCGAGCAGGAGATCAACGCCGGACGGGGGTTCTACTTCCGGTACGACCGGCACTGGAACGCCGCCGGCGCGGCCAGGACCGGCCAGGAGATCGCGCGGGTCATCCGGACCGCGTTCCCCGGCATCGACCTGCCGCCCGCGACCTTCCGGGCGATCAGCGCCGCGGGCCTCAAGGTCAACGGCGGGATTCTCGGCGACTACCTGAACACCTGCCTCGGCGAGACGCCGAGCACCGCCGCCATCAAGGCCGCGCAGCAGGAGGACGTCCCAGTGCAGCGGCTGGAGGCCGTGGACCCGGGCACGCTGCTCGACGACCCCGCCTACCCGGTGGTGCTGACCGGCACCAGCCTCAGCCGCCTGGGCGGCACCTCCGCCGTGGCGATTCCCCTGCAGCAGCGGCTGAACACCAACGTGCTCGACGCCTCGGTGGTGGCCGGCGGGCCGTTCGGGTCGATCACCGCCTACCTGACGAGCGACGCCTACCGGAGCACCCCGCCGAAGGTGCTGGTGTGGGAAAGCGAGGCGAACGGCGCGGCCCCGACCGACGTCACCGGCTTCCGGCAGGTGATTCCCTCGGTGTACGGCCGGTGCACCGAGGGCACGCAACTGGGAAGCGGCACGCTGGCCCTGGCCGGCCCGCCCGGAGCGCAGGACCTGCTGCGCGTCCCCGCCGGGCAGGTGCTGGGCGGCCACCAGGTGTACCTGGCGTTCCACTCAACGGACCCCGGACTGGTCGACTTCACCGTCACCTTCCACTTCAAGGGCGGGGCCCTGGAGGCCGTGCCGATCAGCCGCACCACCCGCATTCCGAACGGCGGGCAATTCTACCTGGAACTGCCCGACCGGCTAAACGACGGCGCGGTGCCCGGCCCCCTCGAACGCGTCACCCTGACCCCCACCCTGGCGACCGCCGCCGGGGCGCACGTCGACGCCGCGCTCTGCCGGGCCCCCCGGTAAGCTCCCCGCGGCAGGGGGCCGCTCCGGCCCTCCCCCCCACCGCCGTGGGCATGCGCCGCCTCCAGGGAACCGGGGCAAGGACCCGCTTCGCCCACCGCCGTGGGAACGCACGACCACTTCCGGCGTAGCATACGGACATGACCGGAACGACGCCCCGCCTGCCGCGCCGCAGGCACCTGGACAGCACCAGGCCGACCCCGACCCGGCCTGACCTGACCCGGCCGGGCCTGAACGCCCCGAAGCCGCCGCTGCCCCGGCGAACCGGGGTCCTGCTGGGCCTGCTCGGCGGCGTCTCGCTGCTCGCCGCGGGGCTGAACCAGTCGGCCGTCCAGACCGACGAGCAGATGCTCAGGAACGCCCTGACCCTCACGGCGGCCCTGCAGCGCACCCACACCGACCGCGCGAGCGGCTGCGCCATCGACTGGACCCACCACCAGGTCTTCCTGCCGATCATGAACGGCCCCGGCGACCCGGTCATGCCGGCGGTCCCGGCGGTGCCGCTCCGCGGCCTGCCCGACACCCTGTGGTGCACCGTGGACCCCGAGCGGGGCGTGCAGGTGGCCCTGACGTACAGCTACGGCCACGCCAACGCGGTGGCGGTGTACGGCGGCGAGATCACCCAGTACGACAGCGGCCAGCCCCGAAGCCTGCAGCCTTCGGCGCAGGACCCCGGCTGGATCCGCGCCCGGCAACTGCGCGAGAAGATCGGCGACGTGCTGCTGTGGATGCTCACCGACACGCTGCTGCTCGGCGCGGGGCTGATCGTGCTGTGGCTGCTGAACGGTGCCCTGACCCTGGTGCGGGCCGGGCGACTCGGGCGCCAGATGGACGTGAGCGCCCAGGGTGATCCCGCGCTCGACCCGGGCGCGTCCTTTCCCCAGCAGGCCGAGGCCGCCGCGTTCGACCGGGTGCTGGCCGAGCACCTCGCGCTGCCCGGCACGTCCGCCCTGCGCCAGGACCTGCGCGCCCTGGTCCTCAGCCGCGCCGACCTGCCCGGTGAGGACCCGGACGTCGACCGGCTGATGGCCGTTCACCTCGCCCACCTCCAGGCGCAGTTCAGCCGGGTCCAGGAGATCGACCGTCAGCAGCGGCGGGAACGGGTGCTGAACGACCTGCAACAGCGAGAACGCAAACAGTTCTGAACTCCGCCCGGACCGGCGCACCTGAAGCCCGGCGGCCGTCCGGATCCAGGTAAACTCAGGCCATGTGGACACCGGGCGGGCGGGCAGCAGGGCGGAGGACCGCGCCCCGGGCGACCCGGCCGGGCGCGGTGCTGCTGACCCTGCTGCTGATCGGCGCCCAGATCCCCGCCGCCGGGACCGACCCTCCAGGGGGTCCGGGGGAACGCGCCCTGACGTGCCTGACGCGCCTGCTCGAGATGCCGCCCACGCGAGACGGCTTCACCGAACCGCGCTCGGCCGCCGTGCTGGCCGCCGAGGACCGCCGCCGGCAGGTCCAGCAGGCGCGGCTGCGCACCTTCCAGGCGCGCGCCCGGCGCTCAGGAACGGCCCCCCAGCGGCGACGGCTGGAGCGGGCCGCCACGCTGATCCTGGCCCTGAACAACCTCACGCCCCCGGCCCAGGGCCGCTGCGCGGGGCCGGTCACCCCCGGGCAGCAGGACCTCGCCGGGCTGACCTTCGACCTGCTGTTCGGCCGCTGACCCCCCGAGCGGACCGGAGCGGACAGCACCGCTCCAGTCCACTCACCCTGGACAGCAGACCGCCGAGGTCAGGGGCGCCGCGCCCCTCCGGCGGCCCACCCTCCAGGAGACCCCATGCCCTACCCATACAGCCTCAAAAAGATCAGGACCCTGCCCACCGAAGACGGCGGCGCGCTCACCGCCGACCTGTACCGCGACACGCTGAAAATCGGCACGGCCGAGGACACCGGCACCGGCGGCGGCCTCTGGCCGAGCATCCGCAGCGCCGAGGAAAGGAGCGCCTTCACGGCCTGGTCCACCTCGCTCGGCGAGACCCACTACCCGGCCGGGAAGGGCCACCCGGCGTTCAGCGTGCCGCCCAGCGAGGACCGCGCCCTGCGCCTGCTGGTCACGGCCGCCGACGACCTCAAGGAACACGCCCGGCTGGACCGCGCGTCCAGAACGAAGCTGCTCTACCGCACCGCCGAGACCACCGAGATCAGCCACTACGAGGTGGCCCTGCCCGCCGTGATGCGCGGGGTTCCGCTCGCGCAGGTGCTCGCCGCATACCGGCCGGCCCCGTGGTTCCAGGCCGCCACCCACGTCTGGGTGACCGGCACCGGCTGGACCGACCTCCAGACGCTCTGAACCGGGAAGCACCAGGGGAAGCCCCGGAGGGTTTCCCCCAGGTTTTCCGGGAGGGCGCGTGGTAGGGTTTACCCATGGCCAACAAACTCAAATACCTGAACCTGGACGAGGACGCGAGGACGAAAATCGAGCGGCTCTCCGCGCAGACCGGACGGACGCAGAACAGCCTGATTCGCGCGGCGATCGTCACCTACGTCGCCATGCACTCGCCGGAAGGCGCCCCGCCGCGCCAGTTGACCGTACACGGTGAGGACACGGTCCGCCAGATCACGGTGCTGTAAGCAGCCTCCACATCCACGAAGGCCTTCTAGGACCCCCCCGCGCCCCGAACGCAGAACGATCCACCTGAGCAGGCCCCTGTGAGCGACCTGACACGTCAGAACGAACGCCACGGGTGACGCCTGACCTCTACACGGCGCTTGTGCGCAACGGAGCTTCCATGCCCCCCGAACATGACCCCACGTTCACCAATCCGCGCCAGGGACTGTCCGTCCTGATTCTGGTGGTGCTCGCCCTGGGCAGCCTGGTGCTGTTCTTCGTGCGCGCCTCCGCAGTCGCCACGGACATCGACCGGAAGATGGCGGCCGTGGCCGCGCAGGTGCAGCAGGCGGACCTCAAGGCCCCCGTGATCGGCTGCACGCTCAGCGCGTCCGGCCTCGCCCTGCAGCACGCCGACGGCCGCGTCACCCGGCTGCCGCCCGGCTGGACGCCGCAGGCGATCGCCTGCACGGCCCCGGGTGGGCTGCTGGTGCGGCTGGACTACGGCGGCGGCCAGGAGCGGACGCTGCTCGTGCGCGGCGACCGGAGCGTCCTGACCAGCAGGCTGCCGCTCCTCGACCCCGAGGGCAAAAATGCCCTGCCGGGCAGCAGCCTGACGCGGCAGACGCTCTCCACCTGGGGCGCCGCGCTGCTCCAGACGGCCGTGGCGCTGTTCGTCGTCCTGAAGATCCTGGGCACCCTGCAACGCCGGTACTGGAAGACCTTCTGGACGGACCTGGAAGCCTCCGGAGAACAGGGGTCGGCCCAGGCCCCGGCCGGGACCACCGCAGCGCAGCGGACCACCCCCGCCCAGCACCCGGCGGACCCGGCGTCCGGTGGTCCCGCGTCGCCCCCGCTCCCCCCCGGGGTCCTGCTCGAACGCCACCTCGCCGAGCATCAGGCGCTTCCCGGCGTATCGACCCTGCAAGGAGAACTGCGCGACCTGATCGCCACCCGCGCCCGGCTGCCCGGTGCCGACGCCGAGGCCGACGCCGCGCTCGGAGATCAGGTCACCCGCCTCAGCCAGGACCTGGACGCCCTGCTGCGGCGGGAACGCGAAGCGGTAAAGGTCGAAGTGCTCGCCGACCTCAAGGCCCCTCCCCGGACACGGTACTGAGGGGCAGCACCACCCCACACCGGAGGTCCCCGATGGTCAAATTCGGAACACCCCGCAACGTCGCCGTGCCGAGCGCCTGGTTCGGCTGGCTGCGCCCCCTGACGCCGGCCGAGGTCACCGCTGGGACCCGCACGCTCCCCGGTCTCGGCGCAACGGTCGACGCCGTGTTCGGAGCGATGCCAGAACGCGAACGTCAGGTGCTCTGGCGACGGCTGGCCCTGAACGAGACGCTCGCGACCATCGGTCAGGACCTGGAGGTCAGCGGCGAACGGGTCCGGCAGCTCGCCCTGCGGGCCCTGCAGCAGGCCCAGACGCACACCGGGGACCTGGAGCGGTTGTCCCGCGAGGTCCTGCGAGACCCGGCCCGAATGATCGACGTCTCAGCCGCCCGCAGCGCCCACCGGCCGGAGGCCAGCGGCGAGACGCTCTGGCAGGTGGCCCTGGCCCTGCTCGGCGAAGACCGGCGCTTCGGCGTGCGCCCGCTCCCTGGCGGCCTGTGGCTCGCCGCAGCACCGGACACGCTCGACCTCCGGGCCGCCACGAAGCTCACCGAAGACCAGCCGCACTTCCGGGACCCCGTGGCCCTCGCCCGGACCACCGGGACCGACCCGGCCGCGCTGGTGCCCTGGACCCTCAACGGCACGCCGCTGTACCTGACGCAGGGCGGCCGCGTCGCCTCGCGCCGCTGGAGTCAGGGCACGTGGGCCCTGCTGATCGCCCGGACCCTCGCCGAGCACGGCCAGCACGACTGGCATTACAGCCAGATGGCCCACGCGCTCGAATTCGTGCGCGGCCACCCGGCGGACCAGGTGGACTTCCGCACCTTCCCCTCGGTGCTCGGCACCGTCCCGGAACTCCGCCCGAACGGCCTGCAGGGCAGATGGGGCCTCGTCTCACCCGGAGATCATCCGCAGGGACTCCCCGGTCTGATCACCGAGGTCCTCCGGAACGCCGGGATGCCACTGCACCGCGCCGAACTGCACCGGCAGGTGACGGTGCGGCACGCGGTCAACCTGATAAACCTCGACCGGTGTCTGCACCTGGACCCGGCGTTCGTCTCCTACGGCTCCGGCCTGCACGGGCTGCCTGGCATGAGCGTGCCGCAAGGCAGCCCGGAGGAGCGCTTCATGCTCGACTTGCTGGCCCAAACTCCGGAGCAGGAACAGCCGGAAGACGCCGTCCACGCCGCCGCGCTCGCCGCCGGCCTGGAGCCCTGGCGCGTCCAGGCGGTCGGGTACCTCAGCGCCCACTACCGCTACCGCTTCAGGACCCACCGCTACGGCCTGGCGCGCACCACGCAGCTCGACCAGTTCCGCCGCTGGTACGGCCGCCGGCAGCGGATGAAGTCCCCCCCACCCGACGCGGTACTGCACACTGGCCTACAGGACGCCCAGGCACGCAACGACCGCACGGTCGAACCTCACCTGCGCGCCCTGTTCGCCGAACGCGGCTGGCCGTTCCCGGCAGACCCGGCATGAAGGCCGGACACAGGCACGACACTCCACCCGCCCCGCAAGGAACATCCATGTCACCCACGCCCACCTCCACCGCCCGCAAGGCCCGCCCGGGAACCGAAGCGGTCCGGGTCATCTGCATCTCCGACACGCACGGGCGGCACCGTGGCCTCACCCTCCCGGACGGTGACCTGCTGATCCACGCCGGTGATTTCAGCACCCACGGCACGCTGAGCGAACTCAGTGACTTCATGCGGTGGTTCGCGGCGCTGCCCCACCCGCACAAGCTGCTGATCGCCGGCAACCACGACACGCTGCTCGAACGCAACCCGCACCTGGCCCGCAGCCTGATTCCGCAGGGAATCACCTACCTGGAAGACAGTGGGGCCCGCCTCTGCGGCCTGACCATCTGGGGCAGCCCGCACACCCCGCGCAGCTTCCGGCAGGCGTTCATGCCGGAAGCCCAGGACCTGCGCCGGTTCCGACGTCAGATTCCCAGCGGCCCCGACGTGCTGATCACGCACGGTCCGCCCAGAGGCGTCCTCGACCGGATTCCCAGGGGCCCGGCCCTCGGCTGTGAACTGCTGCGCGACGAACTGCCGCGCGTCCGGCCGGGCCTGCACGTGTTCGGCCACATCCACGAGCAGGCCGGCACCGAGCGGGTCGGCGAGACGCTTCACGTGAACGCCGCGGTCGTCGACGAGAACAACGACCTCGCCCGGGGCGCGGTGGTGGTGGACCGCGGCCCGGACGGCACCTGGAAGGCCGCGCAGCAGACGACCGGGGAGGAACCCACCTGAGCGCCGATGATCTGATCCCCTGCCCGGCAGCACACTGCACCCTCCGCTGACCGACCGCTTCCAGGCCCGGGACACCGGGTAGAATCAACGCCATCAGGAGACCCGCATGCACCTGTACCTCAGCACCCTCAACCCCATCGACTGGCACGCCGGCGCCCTGCGCCTGCAGGACGTCCTGGACGCCCACCTGGACCCCGACACCCGGCTGGCGACCGAACTGCTCACCGCGCAGGCCAAGCGGGTGATCCGCGCCCACCTGGCCTGGGAGGGCGACATCCGGGAGGGCCCGTACCTGATCGTGGCGCGGACCATCCGCTTGTCAGGCAACGACCCCGACACCCAGCCCAGCCTGCGGATCCTCGGGGTGTACTTCAAGCAGGACAACAACGGCACGACCTTCTGCGCCTCGCTGATCCCCATTACCACCGACACCCACCCCGGCGAGACGGCCGAGGCGGACATCGAGTTTCCCCTGCCCTGGACCAGCCTCGAACTGCCGCTCAGCCTGAATGAGCGCCAGGCCGACGCCGCAGAGCGTGAGGAGAGCCTGCAGGACGACCCGGACCGCCTGGCGTGACCGCACCGACGCCCCCAGCCTCCACGACCTGATCCGGGCCGAGTACACGCCCCTGCCCGGCACCCTGAACGACTGGACCACCCTCGACGTCACCCCCCGCCTGCGGGCCGGCATTCGGCCGGACCCGATGCTCTGGCCGTTCTGGGGCATGCTGACCGTGCCCCTGACCCTGGTGTTCGGCCTCCTGGTGCATCACGCGCTGCTGGACCTGGTGCTGGGCATGCTGATGGCCGCCCTGATCATGGGTCTGATCGATGCCATGTCCGGCTTCGAGATCTCGCAGTGGTACAGCCGGGAACAGGCCCACGCCGCCCGGCGGACCACCCAAGGCACCCTGGACCGCTTCGCCGCGCCGCAGGAAGAACCGGGCAGCGCCCAGGCAAGCGACCTCCCAGGCACGCCGCCGCCCACCGCCCAGTTGCCGCAGCAGTTCTGACCCGAAGCCCGCTCAGAGGACCCTCCCCATGACCCAGACCGCCGACACGCCGAGCACCGCCCCGACGCCCTCACCTGCACTGACCACCGGGCAGGTCAACGCCTACAGCCGCATCGGGCAACTGCGCGCCCAGGACCACGGCCCGTCGCTGCTGACCCTGCAGACCTGCCGCAGCCGGGCGCGCCGCATCGCCGTCCTCTGGAAGCGCATTCAACGCTTCAGCCCGGACCTCGCAGGGGCCCTCCAGGACGGACAGGTCTGGACCGAACAGACCGGTGACCTGCTGCTGAGCGCCGCAGGCCCGGACGGCGGCCTGGTCGCCGTCCGCTGGTCGAAAGACCACCTCGAACAGGTCGAGCACGACCTCCAGCACTGGCCGCTCCGGGCCCTCGGCGACCTGCACCTGCAGCGAGGGGGCCTGCCGGACCACGACCGCCTGACGCTGACCGGCTGGACCCCGCTGCCGGGACGGACGCAGGGGTGGCTGGACATCGACCGCCACAGGCAACCGCTGGACCGCACCGACGGCCTGTACCAGCCGATCTTGACGTTCCTCGGGCTGCTCGTGACCTTCAGCGGCATGGGCCTCTGGATGCTCACCCCCCCGGCAAGGTGGTCGGTGCTCGCCGCCCTCCTGTTCAGCCTGGGACTTCCGCTGCTCCTCACCGCCGCCATGCTGCTGACCAGAGCGTTTGGCGACATCTGCGACCCGCTCGCCAGCCACAAGACGCTCCTGAAACGGCGGGCGGACTTTCATCAGGCGCTGTGCACCGCCGGCGTGCTGAGCACCGAAGACAGGATGCCCACGCCGGAAGTCGGCGCGCCCAGGCCTGCGCTGCCCACCCACTACTGAGCACCGAGCAGCACCATGAACAACGACCATGCAGGACCTGCCGGACGTGCCCAGGACTCAGGCGCCCACAGTCACCCCTACTCCGGTCCTGCCACGCCAGTTCTGACCGCCCGCAGGCGCGGCTGCACCCGCACCCGACCGAATTCCAGGAACCGCCCGGAAGGCGCAGACTGAGGGCAGACCCGCCCCAGCGCCCTTCTGCCCCCCTTCCAGAGGTCCTTCATGTCCGACCCCGCCCCGACCCCGAAACCGCTGCGCGGCCTCGCCGAGCGCCAGCAGGCAACACAAGCCGCCCGCGCCCAGGCGCAGAGGCTCGCAGAGCAGACGAAAGAACTCGCCCGGCGCCGCGCCCCCGACCTGGCCCCGCTCGAACACGCCCAGTCGCAAGCCCGCCTGATCGCCGGCCTGCAGCGGCAGGTCCACACCCTCGCTCCTGAACTCGGGCCGCTGCTGCACAGCGCCAGCACCGTCTGGTGGGACCGGCAGGAACACGCCCGGGCGCTGATCTGCCTGCACCAGAAGCAGGACGAACACGAAGCAGGCCTCCCGGACACCCTGGTCTTCGCCACCGGCCGCAGCGGACCCACCCAGGTGACGTACGTCCGCTCCCTCGAGGACCTGGGTCCGGTTCCGCTGGTGAGAGCGGCGCTGAAAGACGTCGCCGACCTGAACCTGGACCCGGACGACGCCCCGAAGACGCGCCACCTCGAGCAGGGCGGGTACACCCGGCTGCCCGGCACCCTGAACGACTGGGTGGACCTCGGCACACGTCCGACCCGACTGCGCCCGGGGGTCAAGCCCGACCTGATCTTCCTGACGGGCACCGTGGCCATCGGCGTGGTGCTCAGCCTGGCAAGCCTCACTCTGGACAGCATCCTCACCGCGCACGTGCCCCTCCTGCTCACCTGCGCCGGGAGCTTCGGCCTCGCCCTGGTGCTCATGACCCTGCTGGATATGTTTGTGGCCAAAAACGAGGGCTGGAACTGGGTCGGCCCGGGTCAGGCGAGAAGGCACCGCCGCGAACTCGCGGACAGGATCGCTGCCCTCACGCCCGCAGACGACAGGACGGAAGAATCACCGGCCGGTCCTGAAGCGCCTGTCCCGCCCGCGCTTCCTGACCTGCCTGCCCGGCCCGCCGTCCTCGCCCTGCCGCGCGAGTTCTGATCAGGAGATGCCATGCCCGACGAACAGACCTTCACCACCACCCTCGAGCGCCTCGCCCAGCACCGGCAGCGCCTGGAACTCGCCGACCAGGAAGCCCAAGCCGAGGCCCGGCGGACGGCCATGCCGGTCCGCGCCCTGCTGACCGCCCAGCAGCAGGCCAAAGCGCTGAAACGGCTGGACATCCAGCTCGGCCTGTCGGTGCCGGACGTCCACACCCTGCTGAACACCGGCGACTGCACGCTCTGGCAGGACCGCCGCAGACAGCCGGTGGCCTTCATCCAGGGCCGCCCTGCCGCGGGCAGCGCCCTGCCCACCACGCTGCTGTTCCGCGCCGGACGCACCCGGGCGGAACAACTGGTGCGCGACGACGCCGCCCGGCAGAGGCTGTCGGCAGTGATGCTCGGAAACGTCAGGGACCTGGAACTCGCGCCCCACCGGGCCCCGGAGCGCCGCGACCTGGTGGCCCTCGGCTTCACCCGGCTGCCCGGCACCCTGCGGGAGTGGGAGCGCCTGAACGACACGTCGGTCCGGCTGCGGCGCGGCGTTCGCCTGGACGACGCGTTCGTGACCCTCCTCCTGATGTCCGAGGGCCTCGCCCTGATCTTCGGCCTGCTGATCGGCGCGGCCACCCACCACATCCTGATCGCCATCCCCGCCGGCGTGCTCATCGTCCTCGCCCTCTTCGTGGTGACCGACGCCTGCACCGGCTACCCCGGAACCCAGTGGATCGACCTGGAGACCCTCCGGACGAACCGCCAGAAGTTCGCCGCGCTCCTGTCCAGGCTCAGCGTCCCGGAAGACCCCGAACAACACCCGGACCCGGCCGCCCCAGCCTCGCCCCTCACCCCCACCGACCCGAGGTTCTGAAATGAACGCACACCACGACCGGCCCGCCCTCACCGCCGCCCAGGGCGCGGCGCTGGACCCCCCCGCCCACCTCCGCGCCCTGCACCGCCTGGAGAACCAGCAGCAGCAGGACCGACTCGCCAGCACCTGGACCCTCGGCGAACTGCTCTTCGTGCGCCGCACCAGCCAGCGCCTTCAGCGGACCTGCACCCAGGCCGAGGCGATCAGCAGCGACCTCGAGACGCTCGCCCGGAACGGCCAGGTGTGGCGCGGACCGCGCGGTCAGGTGCTGAGCGTCACCGCCACCCTCGAACCGGACCACCGGACGGACACGCCGCTGATCGTGCTCGAGTCGCGCCGATGGGGACTGCGCCAGCACACGCTCCAGGGAACGCCCGCCCGGCTGCGCTCCACCCCGCTGCGGCGGCTGAACCAGTGTTCCCCCAGCGGACCGACCCTGCCGGACGAGACGAGCCTCCGGAACGCCGGATACCGGCCGCTCACCGGCCGCGTGAACAGCTGGGTGGTCCTGGCGGACACCCCCACCAACCACCTGTGTGCGCGGGACGTGCTGCCGGGCCTCCTGGTGATTCTCGGGCACCTGGTCGCCACCGTGCTGGTCTTCCAGGCCATCGTGACGCTCATCCACCTGGCGGAGCACGACCCGGCCAGGGCCAGTTCGCTCCTGGGAGGAGTGTTGCTGCTGCTGCTGCTCGACGTCACGGTGGTCGGCTCACTCGCGCACCAGACGCTCTCCCGGCTGCGGACGGACCGGCTGCTCGCCCAGCCCGGCACCTGCCGCGCCCGGCAGCGGCACCTCGGCCTGCACGCCCACCGGCTGGGCCTCCGCCTGGACCGCCCAGCGAACGACCTCACGCCGAAGCGGACGCCAGACTCCCTGCGGCCCACCGACCCGAGGTTCTGATGACCCGCACCGTCATTCCCTCCGAACCGCCCCTGGAACGGCTCGAACGCGAACAGGCCGAGATCGCCCGGCAGGCCGCCCTGAACGAACGCCGCCGGAACGAGATGCGGCGCGGCGGCGACCTCCCGGCACTCCAGGTCGCCCTTCGCCGCCGCGCCTGGACCGTCGCCCTGTCCGGCATGCTCAAGGACGTCTCCCCAACCCTCTGGGACGTGCTGGAAGGCGGCACCCTCTGGGCACACCCGGACGGTCGCCTGCTGCTGGCCACGCCCGCCCCGGACGGCGGCCTGCTCATCACCGGGCTGTTCAGGGTCCAGGACCGCGCGCACGTCACCCGGCGAGACCCCGTCCCAGACACGGAGATCACCGCTCCCTTCCGCAACCCGTTCCGGCGGGTGCCGGTGCAGTGGACCTTCAAGCCGGAGTCACGCACCGTCTGGACGCCGACGCCGCTGCACCACGCCGGACACCTGGCGCTGCGCGGACCCGCGCTTCCGCAGGCACACGACCTGCACCGCCGAGGCTTCCGGCCCCTTCCCGGCACGGCCGCCCACTGGGAGACCCTCCCGAGTGACGGCACCCTCACCCGCCTGACCTCGGTGAAGCACTTCCTCATCGCCGACCTCGCCGTCGCCCTTCCCTGCCTGCTGCTCGCCCAGATCCCCAGCAGCGACGCGGCGCCGATCGCAGGCATCCTGTTCGCCCTCCTGAACGCCCTCCTGCTGACGATCGTGACCATCCCCGGACGCGGCCCACTGACGCGCCCCTCAACCTACCTGGAGCGTCAGCACACCCTCAGCGAGGCCCTGCCCCAGGGGCAACCGGACCACAGCCCCCCGCTCCCGACAGACACCCTTCCGGCAAACACCCTTCCGGCAGACACCTTTCCGGCAGACACCTTTCCGGCAGAGCCGCTCCCGGCAGCGTCGACCGCCACCCCCGCCCTGCCGCCCACCGACCCGAGGTTCTGACCTGCCGCCCATCCCCGTGGGGATCAACCGTTCAGAGCGATGGAACAGGCGAACGACAGCCGCGCAGACCCACACCCGTGGGGATGAACCGCACCACCAGGTCGCCCCGATCACACCGGCCCATCACCGTGGAAATGAACGACGCGGCACCACAACGCACCCCACCCCGAACCGGCCCGGTGCTGAACCCGTCCACCGCCACCACACCTGAACACAGGAGTTCTTCCATGACCAGCCCCGACCTTCCTGACCGCCCACCGGCCACCCCCGAAGCACCGTCCCCCGAAGCACCGTCCCTGTCCCGTCAGGCCCTGCTGGACGCCAGTCTCCTCGGGCTGCTGCTGTTCGCCGGCGTGCTCGGCGGACGGCACCAGTATCACGCCGCGCTGCAGGAAACCGACCGGTTGATGCGCCTGAGCACCCTCAGCATCTCCGCACGGGTGCACGCCCTCGGCGACGTCACCTCCTGCGAGACGACCAACAACCAGGTGATCCTCACCCGGCGAGGAGACCAGCAGGCGACCGTCCCGGTCGACGCGGTGCCCGAACACCTGGCCTGTGAAGCCGACCCGGCCACGCAGCGGATCACCTCGGTGCGCGTTTCCTACAGCGGCGGCGAGCACGCCGGACTTCAGGTGACCGGCGACCGGGTGGAGACGCTCGCGGCCGGCAGTGAACTGCTCCCGACAGACCCGCCCAACACCCTGTCCCTGGACGCCGTGCCCGCAACACCCGTGGGAGAGACCAACGCCGAGCGGTTCCAGGAAGACCTCGCCGGGCGGATGTTCGGGTTCGTCCTGCTGATGGGCGTCCTTTCCTGTCTGACCTGGGGCGTCAGGAGCGCCCTGCTCGCCCGGTTCGCGCCCGCCCCGCAGCCGGTTGAGCCCACGGCCACCCCGCCGAACCCCGCCCAGCCGAAGGCCCCGCTGCCCGCGCCGCACGTGCCCGCCTGGCAGGCACGCTCAGAAGCCCTGGGACAGCGCCTCGCGCGCCACGCCCTCCTCGCCGGCGTGCCCGCCCTGCAGGCGGAACTCGCCGTTCTCCGGGACAGCCGCGACCTGGTCCAGAGCGCGGACGAGGACCTGGACCCCCTGATGGACGGTCACCTGGACCGACTGGACGCCGCGCTGGACACCCTGATCACCGCCGAGCAGAACGAACGCAAACAACGCGCCCTGGAAGAACTCAGGACGCCCCTCAAACGCAGCTACTAGCACACAACGAGGCGCTCGACAGGCCGCAACTGGTACACTGAACACCACCCTCAGTCCCCTTGAACCGTGACGAGACGCATGACAACCCACCTGGACCGGCGACCTGCTCGCCGCGCCGTATCACCGAAGGGCCGTTCCCAGCTCCCTGGGGATCAACCGCCTGACGATGTCGGGCTTTCATTTTGCCTGTTCCTGCCCACACCCGTGGGAATCGACCGGGAACAGCCGCAGCACGAGGCATCCTTGCCCACACCCATGAACATGAATTCACGTCGAGCCCCGAACAGAACAGCCGGATGTACCCACCTTCGTGGGGATGAACCGGGGGTTTTCGCCGATGACTGCACGTCGTCAGCGTTCCGCCCACACCCGTGGGGATGAGCCGTTGGGGACATTTTCAACCCGCCAAAGCGCGAGGTCCCGCCCACCCCCGTGGGGATGACCCGACCGCCGCTCGTGCTCGGGCGAGCACCTGACTCACCCACCCCCGTGGGGATGAACCGTAGGTCGGGATGCCGAGCAGGAGCCCGTCTCGCCCACACCCGTGGGCATCAACCCTACCCACACCAGATGTCGTCTGCCCAGGCTTCTTCCTTCCCACACCCGTGGGAATCGACCGGGAACAGCCGCAACACGGTAGATCCTTAGCCCACGCCCGTGGGGATAGACCGCCGGCTTCGGGATGCCAGACCACACCCCTGCTGCACCCACACCCGTGGGGATAACCCGTGTGACACAGACTCAGGGCGCCCCAGAGTCCCGCCCACACCTGTGGGAAGACACCCGGTACACCAGTGTCCAGGCCATGCCCTGTGTCCTCTCCTTCAAGCGCAAAACGCACGCCCGTTCTCCTGATATGTTGGGCACCAGCATCGGTCACCTTCAGCCGTGACGGAATGCATGAAAACAAAACGATACTTCGACACCATGCAGACCACTTCGACGCTGTCTTCCTGAAGTGTCCCGCCCACACCCGTGGGGATGAACCGCGTCTAGGCGGAGGCTTTTTTCGTCTCAGCTTGTTCCGCCCACCCCCGTGGGGATGAACCGCGTAAGGGCCTATCGTTGATGTCCCGCCCACCCCGTGGGGATGAACCGAACCGAAACCAGGCATCCCGTTCTGGTTCAGCGTCAGGTCCCGCCCATACCCGTGGGGATGAACCGCTCAGCTTGTCGTTCAGGAGATCGTCTCTGACGTCCCGCCCACACCCGTGGGAATGCACCGCAAATTTGTTTTTTGAACACATCGTCTTTCCTGTCCCGCCCACACCCGTGGGAATGAGCCGAGAGCAAACACGCCTGCGGCAGCGAGCGCCACTGGGTGTCGGTTATCGTTTGAATTGGCAATTCTAGCGTTTGCCATGTCATTATCGTTTGCGGTGGCAATGGTTTCCCTGCTTTTTCCCTCTTGAAGCACAGCTCCCGGTTGCTCTCACCCAGGTCGCCTTAAGACATCCAGGCGAAACGCTGAATCCTGAAACGCGAACATCACGCTCCTGGCGCACCCTGAGCCCACCTGTTGCCACCGCAAACGATAAAACGACGTCCATTGCCAGTTCAAACGATAAAACTGA
>Ga0160427_10000136_pt1 | contig 51358 bp, 70 predicted proteins | sample SolpanmetagenomL_FD_108194 | JGI IMG/M metagenome (GOLD analysis project Ga0160427, IMG submission 108194) | Solar panel surface microbial communities from Lawrence Berkeley National Laboratory, California, USA - L | ecosystem: Engineered > Built environment > Solar panel > Unclassified ...
AACCTTCCAACTGCCCAACTATTCGAAATAGCCACGCTTCAGGTGTGTCGGTGGTCGGTGCTGTATAGGAGACGTGCTGCAACATCATGCACAGCAAGAGTGACGGCCATGCCTCAATACAAAATAACCCCATGGAAGTACACTCACGAACTACTTCAAGTTCGGAGAGAGATCTACCGACTTGGTGAGGCAGCACCTCCAGTCGATCTCAGGCGAAATGCTGTTGACAAAATTGCCGCCTGGAAGATGAGAGGGCACACACCACATGCCGTCGAGTCTACGGCATTGTTGGTGGATGCCATCCTATTGCATGAAGGTGGTGGTGGAGGTGGTTCGCAGCTGAGTGTGAGAGCAGCTTACTCTGCAGCTTTCTGCCGGTATGTCGTGGAGGCAATGCAAGACCTACACGCCGAGCTAGACGCTGATACACATGACTAGCTTCGTGACTGGTTTTTGTGACATCGAGCAAAAAACCATGAAAAAAGTACCTATGGTAGAGATGGCTCGCTCAATCGACATGCCCGCCTCATTCGTCGAACTACGTCACGAAGCAACCCACGAAGAACTGCCATCCCTCCAGAGACTAGCTAGAAATGCCAAATTAGGCGTCGAATGGCTTTGGCATCACTACTGGTTCAAGCTCGATCCTGTCCCAGATCTAAACACACCCCGAGTTCTTCAGCCAGAACGCAAAGCAGTACCGATGCCAACATACACCGAACTCCGTGATGTTTTGAGATCATTTGTCACCAGGCGCAAAGCCGAAATCAGAAGCGGAGTTGACCTCAACGAGATCTCACACACCGAATCTTCCATCACACTCCCAGAAATCGTCAACAGGTGCATGGGACGGAACGAAGCCTTGACTCTCTTAACCGCAATACTGCTAGAAGAGCGAATGCTAATCCCTGCTAAGCGCAACCCAGGAGATAGCATGCAAGGCGCTATCACACTCTGGAACGAGCTTCTCACTTGCATCGCAATATACCAACGAAACTCAGGCTTCCTCCGCATCCTCGTCGAGCGCTTTATGTTCATCATTACTACGACGACGGCGTTAGACGTGACTCTGGACGCGTTCAAAGAAGCTGTACATGCATGGGTGATTGAGATATTCAGTTCAGAATGGTGGCGGCATTCGGAGGTTGTTGAGACAGTCGAAGGACTAAGAGGTTATGCATTTAATGAGTGCATCATGGCCCCTAATTATTGGTCTATAAAAGTTGCGAAGAAGATTTATAAGCATGGCGATAATGATTTCAAGGTTAGGTGGCGACCTCTATTGGAACTAGGAGAGCTGCAGTTCTCCAGGAGCTGAAGAATGAGCTGCGTAGCATGTTACGGCTTTCAACGATGAGTTCATCGCAGCAGTACAATAAGCGCGACGATTGTCATGGGTTATGTCAATGTCATGACGATGAAACATTTGCTATACTAAGAGGCATAATGGCGAGAAGAATGCAGGTCAAAGGAGCACTAGGAATGGTCGCTGATGGTAGGATACGAGACCTGGGAGAGACGAAAATGTCCGGTATGTCTGCTGTTGCAAACGTAAGGAGCATGATGTACTGACGTTGGGTAGGATAAATGAACGAGTATGAGTGAAACAGTACAATGACACGGGACAGGTCAGGGCATGTATTGGGCGTTGTCGAGAAGATTGATGACCAGTTCGGCATTCCACAACAGACTTGTGACAACCATTGTGTTCGTGGTCTTAGAGGCGTTTCTCCAGTATCAATCAATCAATCAATCAATCAGAAAATCAGAAAATCATGCTGCTACTTCGCTTCCCTTTTCAACGAGAATACCTTAACCTTGGAGAATTCATGTCATCGTGCACAGAATCCCCTTGGCAAATCCTCTATTACATCTCTTTCTTGTTTTAGTGTCCCACAGACTACACCTTACTACCAGGTACTGTACTTAATGTGCAATAGCTAGAAGATATTTGTTTGAACAAAACTCATCACTCTCCAGCAGCAGAGCAAAAAATATCTCCGCACGATCCAGTTTCAGTCCAGCTATCCAGATCGCATTATATCAAACGGTGCTCGAAGACTAGCGCTTTAACGATGGTACTGCTGGTGACAATGTTCAAACAGACAGCTTCAGGTCGTAAAGGAGTGTATTACTAGTTAAACGAGATTATATAGACCTTTCTTCTTCGTTATTATCATCCTCATTTGGTGTTTCGCATATTTAGACTTTTCCTTCCCGCTTCACTGCATCTTCGTGCCAGTTAACTCATAATTCACCGTTACCACGTCCACTATCCCTTCATGTTCAAATGTTGGTCAGCTTGGTTTGACACCCTACCTTACCATCCACCACTACCACCGCCACCAGAAGACCATCCTCCACCAGGAGCAGAATGGTAACCCCAGCCAGGAGCACCACTAGAAGCAGCACTAGGAGCAGCACTAGGAGCACCACTAGAAGCAGCACTAGGAGCACCACTAGAAGCAGCACTCGAAGCACCACTAGGAGCACCACCAGCAGGTGCAGCAGTAGTAGTAGCAGTAGCCACCCCCGTAACAGTAACAGCAGGCACACTAGGCACACCACTTGTCCCTGCCGCCATCTCAATACTGCTCGCCGCAGCCGCCTCACTACTATAAGTAGCAGTAGCAACATCACCACCCACATCTCCACTGATGTTATTCAATGGAATGGCTACTGACAAGGGCAAGTTGCGACTGGAGTTGCCTACATACACTGTCTTTGGGTAAGTTGAGATATACCAGTTTTGCGCAGCGGGGTCCCAGTTGGAGATGTCGCGGCGGGTGATTTGGGCGCTGAAGGTTGCGGATTGGCCTGATGCGATATGGATGCGGTCGAAGTTGCGGAGCACGACTTTGGGGTCGTTGGGGCCGCCGAGGGAGATGTAGAGTTGGGCTACTTCGTCGCCGGCGATGGGGCCGGTGTTGGTTACTGTTGCTGTAACGGTGAACATGACGTCCCAGAGATGCGGGTTCCCTCCCGGAGCACCACCAGCAGGGACAGCAGGCTGTGCGCTTCCGTCTTGGGCGTGAGGAGGCAGGTAGGACGAGGCGTTCATGCCGTAGGTGGAATCACCAGACGCGGCTGCCAAGTTTGTGTTGTTGATGAAGGGGTAGATGAAAGCCTTGAGCGCGTTGAAGCCGGCGGGGAAGAGAGCTTGAGCGGCGGTCCCAGGTTGGCCGAGGACGGGAGCAGGTGCACTCATGCCTGTGTTGGGCTTGTAGGTTGTGTGGCCATTGGATTGGATCTGGATGTTGGAGAAGGAGAAGGTGGTGTAGGAGAGACCGAAGCCGAATTCGTAGATGGGTGTCTCGTTGTGGCGGTCGAATGCGCGGTAGTCGATGAAGACACCTGGTTATGTTAGTCAACGAGAGTATACAATGTTTTCATGAAGCGATGGACATACCTTCTTGGAAGTTGATCTGAGGTGGCAATTGGCTGGAGTTGTAGATGACCTGGAGTTGTCGAGTCAGCAAGTCATAGTCTTCAAGGAGGAGGAGGATTGTCCACTGACATCAGTGCCGTAGTCTGAACGAGCACGACCAAGAGTGTAAGGGAGCTTGCCACCAGGGTTGGCGTTTCCGTAAAGGATGTCGACAAGAGCATTACCAGATTGCTCGCCAGGAACGTTAGCCCAAACAATACCAGTGACGTTGGGATTGCTTGACCTGTTGACGTTTGTCAGCAAGTGAACACAATGTGTTCTGGAAGGATGATCGCTAACCAGTTGCCCATGAGGACGGGACCAACAGAGTGAACAACAACGATGACGTTGTTGGAGACAGAGGTAGCGGCGTTGATGAGGGCTTCGCCATTGTTCCAGAGTGTGAGGTTGTTCTTGCATATGTCAGTATCATCGCATAGCATGAAAGGTTTGCAATACTCACTCGGTCACCGGCATTTCCATCGACGGTAATATAACCTTCACCAGCATCGGTAGAGACAAACACGAAAGTGTGAGAAGCCTGTCTAGCAAGAGTACGAACAGTGCCGAGATTGTAGTTGTCCTGAAAGAGTAGTTTTGTAAGCAGCTTGAATCAAAACGTAAGAGTGAACGAAAGCGTACCAAGGTGTATTGCACATCTCCTGTGCCGTGGTTGACGGCATAGTTGGTGATTGCTTTGAAAATGTTAGCAGAAGACTATATGAAGGCCAAGATCGAATTAGACATACCGGTAAGAGGATCAATCAAGAACGGGAAATCCTGGTGCAGGTTAGTCTCTTGTTAATCTCACCAATAGATTCGAATGCAAAGAGCATACTGCTGTGCCTGAACCCCATCCCTGGGCCATTGTTCCTTGAGTTCTATAGTTCGTAGTACATCCGTGGTCTGAACATCCGTTGGGGCCAAGCGAGTTCGGGCCTGCGTCGTTGCCTGTACGTTTGCTTGGTCAGTCTCGAAAGAGCAGATGGGGAAGAAAGCACAAGAAGGGAGCGACTAGGAGACACGAGCCACGAACCGATCAAAGCGACGAATGCTTCGTTTCCTCTCAAAGGGAGGACAGAGCCGGTGTTCTTGAGAAGCACAGTTCCACGGACTGCTTGTGTTCTGATCTGCTGTGCGTGGTTGGCCTGTACGTTTATGTGTTCGTTGATAACCTAATGATAAGTCAGCAAAGGGGACGGCAAAATAATCCTTGAAGTATAATACCTTTTGGCCAGCGTTTGCGTAGAAGTACTCGGGACCGATGGTGTCCCTAACTCATGTTAGACAGTTGTTTTTCCCTTCCTTCTGCTCCTTTGCATCTGCTCACCTCGTCCATGAACCTGGCCATCCGTCAGCGACAATCTTTGATAGCAAGAGGGCAGAACTTACTGAAGTTTGGTGCTGGAGGAGCCGCTGTGTCTCTGCCTACATAATACCACGCGGCAATGATACGCGTCGCCATGTCATCGATGCCTAGAAGGGAATTAACAAATGGTTCGCTGTCTTTCGAGGATCTTTGAAAACTTCAACATATTCCTCATGCTCTTTTGAACTTACGCCATTCGGGAACTGTGCCATTAAGGACAGCGATTGTCAAATTTCCGCCGAAGTAGGAGTTGCCGCTGTCGAATCCCTCATCACCAGGCATGGTCACTAGAAAACGTGTTATAAATGTGGATCATTTTGAAACTCTTGTGAAACACATACTATCGAGACCAGCAAGAGCAGTCGACACACCAGCGTGTTGAGCAGCCCAGTCAGACATAACAAAGCCCTGGAAGCCAAGCTCGCCCTTAAGGAGATAGTTTAGAGCGTACGAATTCTGACAGGCGTAGCTGTTGTTGATTTGGTTGTAACTGCACATAATGGAGCCAGTTCCAGCACGGACAGCATCAGCAAAAGGCCACATGTACAGCTCATGCATCGTGATATCATCAACGTTTGAGCTAGAGATCATCGTTAGTGGTGCATTCTTATTGGGACCAGATTCACCAAAACTCACCTTTCAGCTTCAAAAGCTCCGTCGTTGGAGCGGTAGTGTTCCTGCTCATTGAGGATGTAATGCTTGGTGGTAGCAATGACACCAGCATCCTGGATACCCTTGACGGTCTGGGCAACACAAATACCACTGAGCACAGGGTCAGGTGAGAAACCTTCCCAGTTTCTTCCACCTTCAGGCGACCGGCCAAGAGGACCGACTTTAATGGCTTGTTAGTATACCTACGAGTCATGCTCGATTTCAATAGTCTTACCAACCGGGCCCAACTGAGCATCGACACCTGTGGATTCGTCAGCTATCAATTCATGGTCTGTCTCAATTGGACAACTATACCTTTTCCGAAGTGCTCAGAGCCCATGCCCTTACCTCGCTGATAGCACATGGCTCTATCCCACGAAGCTGCAACGGTCACACCAGCAGGGAAAGCAGAGACATAGTCTGCGAAACGGACTCCTAATGGACTGTCCTGCATACACAAAGGTCTGAATCCAAGACGAGGAATGCCTCCAGTGTTACCAACACATTGGTCGCCTTGTAGAACGTTAATAACGCGATCTTGTCCTCGGCGCGTGCATAGAAATATTACCTTCCCACCCAACACCCGTGGTCAAGTTGACCTTCTCAGTGAGGGTCAACTGACGCACAAATGCCTGGGCTTTAGCTATGGCATCAGCCCAACCGCCACTACCATCCACCCAAGGACTAGGATACTACACTTCGTTAGCATAAACGAATAAGAAAGTGGCAGAGGCGTTTACCTTGGGCGGTGAGGTTTGGAAGCTCTGAGCGCCAGGAATTGCGTATGGTTCAGCGAAGCCAGGATAGATACCACTCGGAGGAGCAGTGTCTGCACCTTGTCCGAGAGCAAGAGGGATGCTTGTGCCAAGCACAGCAAGCAAGAGAGGCACCATGACGAAAATCAGCAACAAAAAAGCTGCGGTATTGCTATTAGACCTTTACAGTAGAAGAGTTAGTCTGGAGCAAGATCCTAGCAGAAGTACATGCAAAGTCGAATATTTATACATGAGCAGCTCGAGCGGGGTAGCGCATAACAGTTGCCAATGCTATACATGCATGATGAGATGTAGTGTCTATACCGCATTCGTACAAGCTCCGAGCACGGGGTGGATGAGACTGTAGTGACAATGCTGGCTGATGGACTAGGTGTGGAGACTGTGCAGCAACCAGCACCCGCGTAGGGATGCCTTCAGCTCAGAAACCAACAGCCAACAACCATGAACTCGCTGCTGCCGCATGCCGCAGGGCAATGCGTGCACCTTGCTTGTACCTCTGAAGCGAGTGTAGCACGTTCCTCGAAGATTTTGACACCGACGGTGACATACTGCACGATCACAGCTTGCTAAGCGAGCACAACCAAGGTCAAGAAAGAGGGGAAGATATCAGTTCAGCTGAAACAAGACTGGTGTGAGGGGTAAAACCCTTCGTCATAGTGTGCATATAAAGAATTAGGGAACTAGAACATGAGTGGCTTGGTTTCTCGCTCAATAGGGTGCTGCATGTTGACGACATCGCACGATCACCAAAAAGCCTCTTGATGGCGCCAGAGCTTGTAGAGAGTAAGGCGGCAAAGAGCGTGGAGCACATGCGGCAGGTGATGAAATCTTTAGTGTCTTTCGCACCTCCGCTTCGTGGAGACAGAGAGTTCATGACGGGACATGGATGATCGCCAGGAGAGAATTGACACACCGCAAGCTCTAAACATATCCGAACAACAGAGACACTTACTTTGCGATGGCAGCGTTTTGACGTTGACGCGAAACACTCGTCATCCTGTCTGCATCGTGTTGGTTTGCGCGTCGTAGGAGAGGTTTCCAGTTTGTTTGTCTGAAGATGAAGCTGACACCAACGGCTTTGTGTCACGACGGCAAGGGTGAGACTGCGCTAAGGCATTATTGGCTTAGGTGCGGAGAAAGGTACCTCGGTCACGATGAAATATCAGCATGTCAATCAGGGCAAGTCGAGGAGGACCAAGATCTGATGACCAGATAATATTTGGTTACATAAGCTAGAGAGAGGGGTATCGTTCAAGTGTCATAAAGGAAGACCAGCATTAGTGGACCTGCATTTCCTGCAGCTGTATCCTGAGCATTACCCATCCCACCCAACCTTCCCGTCTTCCATGTCCTCTCGGCGACGTCACGATGAACTCAAGTAACCTTAATGAAACGTACTTCCTTTCTGTCTTCACCTCGAAGGTGCCTATTGCCCTCGAAGCGACAGTCTTCTTGAAAAATGCAATCCTTGCCATCCTTTGTGATACGGCCGTCCCTCTGTAAAGGCGCTGGACACATGTGGCCATAGATGCACTTTGCATCATCACAATCGCCACCATTCATGCAAGGTGCCATGCGAGCCACCAGTCTTAGCGTGTTCAGTTCAGCTGCAGTGGGCTTGTAGTCATGCACATGAGGACAAGTCTTGACGGGGCAGAACCCTCGAAGAAAGTGTGTGTTGCACATCTTGAGCTTCTTAACCCTATCCACCTCAGATTTCTCGTGCTTCAGTGCAGCATCAATACGTTGTCCTTTGCGGTTCCTTGGTATACCGTCTGTTGGTGCTTTGACAATGCTAGGTGTGGTCGGTGCAGTGCCTGGAGGTGGGACGATTGGCGCTGCAGGCTTTGCGGCGATAGATGCCCAGAGTCCTACAGGAGACGGTGATGGCGAAGGAGTTGCTGACAATGATACAATGGCAGGAGGACGAGGTGCTGTCGCAGGCGTTGAGCTTGGGGTAAACTCCTTGATTTCGCCAACATCCAGGTTCGAAAGTTGTCGGGTGAGTGGTGAGTGGTTCTTGAATGCAGCCTGGGCCTCAAGAAGGTGTTTGAATCTAATAGTCTCGAAAGGCAGGTCGGAAATGTTGCTGTCATATGGTTCGCCCTCAAGCAAGGTGACTCTGGAGAAAGTGCGCTGGTCACTAGCAGCTTGTTGAAGGAGATGAGAATAACAATCGTCGTTCGAGCAGCAGAGCACGATCTGGCGGCAGTGGTAATCGTTTAAGTGCAGTTGGAATGTTTCTGATATCTTGCTGAACGCATCCTCTGATTCTCCAGCAACGTCAACAAAGTCACACAACGCACTACTCTTTGTGAAGCCTCGAGTGAACGCTTGTACTTTGGCGGCTGAGTCTACCATGCCAGCTTTCTGGCAGTAGTCTTCAAGACCTGTCAAGTTTCCGAAAGCACGAATGACAACACGATAGGCGTCAAGCTCGGGTAGGATTGTGGCAATGTGTTCACGAACTGCAACTTGAAGTGACACTCCAGCATTTTCACCTTTGTCAATCAGATCTTTGTGAAACTATGAGCCATGGTCAGTTTTAGAAGAGCGAGTTCACTTATCATGGGTTCACGCACCATTGTCGATGTGAGGTCGATCAGAATGAGCACGAAAGGATCGGCATCCATAAGATCTTGGAGCCTTTGGATGTTTTCCTGATACAATCCTTCACGTCGCTGGGTTGTGCGGAGATACTCAATATCAGTCTCACGCTCAAGCGTTGCCTTCTTGACCTGCTCGGTGAGCTGACCACAACGATAGAGCAGATCCTAAACACAAGGTTAGCGACCTACAGTATTAATAGCAGGGATTGTGAACAAACCTCGATTAGCTCGTTCTTGTAGCTCTCGATATTTTTTAAATGCTGATAACGACTTAAGTAGTCCTGTGGAGTTGTCTGATCGACGCTAAGATCATTGTTGGCCTCTCCTTGAAAGGGCATTGCTGGTGGACTGCTGTTTGCAAATGCGCGATAAGTGTTGACCTTTTCTGGAGAGTTTGATTTTTTCAGATGCCAGCCGATCGGGGCAGGCGGTGTAAATAAACTGCTCATGCTGCGAGGTGTGCTGCGTGGAGATTCATCGAAGTCGAGAGAAGATGGTTTTCTGTTGATACTATTGAGCGGGCCATAAACAGAATCGGGCTGGTCCCAGATGCGGGCAAGAAGGTCAGGCATGGTTTAATATAATTATAGTCGACTGTTGTATCAAGAAGACAATAGTTTTGAATCAAACGCTTGCTGAATCAATAGAGAAGAACAGAGTAGGAGGACGGGCGTCTATTAAGATGAATGCGTTTGTTCCTTTTGATCGATTGTCTGTGGTTTGTACTACCCCTTGGCAGTTTAAAGCCCTTGCATTAGCTGGAACGGGAAGGAACGATCTCACTATAGTTCCTTGCAATGATGATTTGGGACTATTCAGTTTCAGAAGTGAAGTCTTAGTAGGTTGGCTGATCTCCTGCTTCAAGATTATTTCATGAAGTAGTGATAATATCCCAAAGGAAAAGCAATATAATTGTACCTTCTTCTGCAAGTAATATTTTTTGAACCTATGACGAAAAGCACGCGACAGGGTTTGTTCCATGGTTCACAATTCAGGGCCCAGCCTTCTTTCCCCGCCACTTAGGACAACTGCGACGTAGCTCAATTGAGATCTCAAAACTGACATTTCGAAACTGCTCGATACACCACACTCCACAGAATCATGAAGTCTTTCCTTAGCCTGCTCGCCTTCGGCCTTGTGCCCCTCAGCGGCGCGTTTGCCCAGATCATTGATACTGGCAACCCAAATCTACAAGTTGAGATGGTAGAAGTGGATGAAGACTATGTTCCACAAGGAGAAGCAGATGCTGCGCATTTACAGAGCGCGAATCTACAAGTCAAGATATCAACTAGCTTTCCTGGTTCAGAGGCTCTGTTCGGCACGAAGTTAGTGAATGGGAAGCCAACGCAAGCACTTTTGTCAATTGAGAACCAAGATACTCAGAATCTTATGCTCAGGTCAGTGCTCTAAACTCAACAAGTTGAAGTTCGTAGCTGATCAATGAACAGATTTGTTGGCGGTTCTCTATGGACTCCTGATGGTGGAGCTATGCAGCCACACCTTGTCACAAACTTGTCGACCGTGCAGTACAACTCAGAGATACCAGCAGGTCAAGCGGAGAGCTTAACATACAGCTTCACACAAGATTTGCACCCACAAGACTTGCAGTTACGCTTAGCTGCCATCTTTTCGGATAGTACTGGCCAATTCTTCACCGTCTCGGCTTTCAATGAGACAGTCTCTGTTGTGGAGGCGCCGCTGAGCTTCTTCGACCCGCAGACAATCTTTTTATACCTCATCCTCGCCGCCGCATTTGCTGGAACTTCACTTTTCGTCTACAATACCTGGATCTCAACCCTCTTTCCTGCCACCAAGAGATCTCGACCTGCTTTCAAGGGACAAGCCTCTGCTTCTCGTGTACCTGGCAAGGATGCATCGCGCGCCAAGAAGTCACTTGGCGGCAAGCCCGTCGACCCCAGTGAGCAAATCACTGTCGAAGGTGCAGATGGTCCTGCTGTAACAACTGCCTCTATGGCCTACGATCAAAGCTGGATCCCTGCAGGTCACTTGCAAAGACCTCAAGCAAAGCGCATTAGAAGCGGTACTCCTAGCAAGGTCGTCAAGAAAGCATAAGATTGGAGATGTACAATAGTGCAAGAAGCAGAGCCTGCTTGGAGTCACAGCTGACAGAGATCAGGATGGCTGAGGTATAGCAGTCAAGGCATGGTTTTGGCCAGGAGCTTTCTGGATCAGCCCATCTATCGTTGATACGAAAGTTGTGAGACACATCTCGAAGAACACGGCATGCATTGGAGAAGTCGGCGATGCGGATTCTGTGATAGGAAGCTGGCAGCAAAATCCATTGTATCAACACAAAATATGTAGATTACCATGTATCAAAAGCATTCCAATTACGAAGTAAGATACGTCGATGTCGTGTTTTATCACGTGTAAATTTATAGAGCGTTGTTTCATCATCCTGTCTTTGAAACTGTATCAGATAGCCAGCACCACTCACACCACATATATCACTCGCTCAATGTCGACATGTCGCTGTTCGGTACATCTCCAGAAGCAGCACCACAGCGTGATATAAAGAGCTCTCTATTCGATGACGAACCGGCCACAGAAAGACCTAGCGTAGGCCGCCAAGGTGGATCGAGTCTATTCGCAGCAGAAGGAACAGATGAGAACGAAAGCTCCCCATGGGGCTTCCCGACACCCCGGCGACAGGCTCGCTCGAATCCAGTCAAGACATTGCTTGTGGGCGCTGATGTACCGGAGAGCTACGTCGATGCATATGATGCACTGCTTGAGTCTGGAGAAAGTGCAAGCAATGGCGTGTCAATTTCTGGCGTAAGACGATTGCTATCAGGCTGCAATATAAGCGCGGCGGTGCAAAGTCAGATCATGAAGATTGTGGGAGAAGATCAAGGCGGTTTGGGAAGATCAGAGTTCAATGTTGTGCTTGCCTGCGCAGGCTTGGCACAAGAAGGTGACGAAGTCTCACTTGACGGCGTTGACGAGCGCAAGAGAAGTACGTCTTCAGGTCGTGGATGCTGATATCTGCTGACTAGACAATAGGACTTCCACAACCTCGTCTACCACAACTGCGCGTCGAACGCCAACCTGCGCCTCCTCCGCAAAGAGAAGAAGCGATAGCAGCACCAGCTGCTCCCGCAGCTCCCCAGCAAGAGCAGACAAGGGATCAAGGATTTAGTTACACGAGCAGTGATTCAGATCCATGGGGCACTGTAACAACAAGACCTTCGGCCATTTCATCACAGTACACCACGAACGGCTTAACAACATCATTCGCTGCATCGCAGCCGCAAAGGACGACAAGCACATTCACCACAACAGAGGAGGACACACCAAGCATGCCCTCCGATACCCCAATCAGATCGTCACAATGGTCGAACTACAATGGCAATGGTGGAGGAGATGACTATGATACAGCCAGTGGCTTCGGAAATCCTGCCGATAGCTCGATAGCAGATCTTCGAGCAAGTCGAGCAACAAGGTCAATGGGTGCAAGCAGGATAGCGAACGGAGGAGTGGAAGAGATAGTGACAGTCAACACGATACAGGAGAAAGAAGGCATGTTCATGTTCCAACATCGCAATTATGAAGTCGCAAGCACACGTCGGAGCAGCAAGGTCATTCGACGATATAGTGACTTTGTATGGTTGTTGGACGCGCTACATAAAGTCTATCCATTTCGACAACTACCACTTCTGCCCCCAAAGAGGGTTGCGAGTAAGTCATTCTAGGCCGCCAATAAGTGTTCTCACTTTGCTGATACTGGTACAGTCAACGGCAACCCCATTGCTGCAGATGCATTATTCCTTGAAAAGCGGCGTCGAGGACTTGCTCGCTTCATTAATGCCATCATTCGTCATCCTGTACTCAACCAGGAACAACTTGTGGTTATGTTCCTCACAGTGCCCACAGTAAGCTCTTTCGGTCCGTTGTTAGTCGCTTTCGCTAACTTCAATCTGCCGCAGGAGTTATCAGTATCGCGGAAACAGGCAAACTTGACTGTACTCGAAGAGTTCACCAACAAGCCACTTCCTTCAACGCTCGAAGCGTCCTTGCCAGCTGATCTGGATAACCTGATCGCCACTGTCCGCTCTGGTGTTGTTCGCTCTTCACAGACATATATCAACCTCTGTACTATTCTTGAACGTCTTATCAAACGCAACGAGGGTGTCGCTGTTGATACCGCACGACTCTCTGCCACCCTTTTATCGCTTACAGAACTATCGTCCGACACATACCCGCTCGAGACGAATGACGTACCTCTCCTCAACGATGGCCTCTCTGCTACTGCTCGACATACTGCCAAGCACCAAGAGCTACTGCTGGATGAAGCTCGAGCCTACGATGAACTCATCCTCGAAGACGTAAAATCTCTTCGAGACTCCCTCGTCAGCATGCGCGACCTTTTCGATCGTCACGACCGTCTGGCTAAGAACAACATCCCTGCACTCGAAAAGCGCATTCAAGCTAGTCAGGCAAAGCTGGCCTCTACGCAAGCGAAACCGGATGCTCAAAGGAAGCCAGGGGACGTGGAGAAGATTGAGGAAGCAATTGTTAAGGATCAGGCGGAGATTCGAAGTCAACATGCTAGAGGTGTGTTCATCAAGGAGTGTATGAGGGATGAAATTGGGATATGGATGGGTGATCTAGGTAGGGTCGGGATATTCATTAGAGAATGGGCAAGTGAAAGGTGCAAGTTTGCCGAACTTGTAGCGGAAAATTGGCGAGGTCTGGAAGGGGAAGTGGAGGGACTGAATATCGGAGAAGGTGGTAAGTGATTGGTGTACAGTACATATATTGGAAGAACTCAGACTCAGACTGCCTGAAATACAAAGCAATGAATTGACCCGAGCATACCCCATATTTTGATGCTCGCGTGCCAATGCCCCGACAATGTTTATGATATAAGAGCGAGCTTCCCTACATCTGATGCACTCAGCTTATTGTGTCTTTCATACCTGCTCCAAAAGAATAATCGGATTGCATCGTGACACCCCTGCTCAAAAAAGTACCAGAACATAAATCATCCACTAGCACTATCCCATTGACAAGCAAAAGAAAGAGACTACGGTAAACAGAGCACATCCACCACCATACTCGCCGTGTACATGTCATACCGTCCTCGCCTCTCCCATTTCCTCAGCACCCGCTTTACACCACCCCTCTCGCTTTCCCGACGAGCCTTACATTCCTCTACTACAATGTCAACTCAACCACCAATCCGCCTCCTCACCAACAAAATCGCCCTAATAACCGGCGCAACGACAGGCATTGGCCGTGCCATCGCCCTCACCTACATCTCGCACGGCGCCCGCGTCGCTGTTAACCATCTTGATAACGAAGCGGGACATGCACAATTTGCTTCCTTGCGAGAGGAAGTCGCAAGTGCTGGGAAGCTGATCGAGGGTGAGAAAGTAGAGGATGTATTGATGAATGTGCCGGGGAATGTGGGAGCACATGAGGATGCGAAGGGGTTCGTAGAGGAGACAGTGAAGAGGTGGGGCAGGTTGGATGTCTTGTAAGAAATTCACAGAACATTTCCTTGTGTTATAAGGGGAGTCAGTCTTGCTAATGACAATTGGCTGTAGTGTTAGTAATGCGGGGATTTGTGAATTTAGCGAGTTTCTGGAGTAAGTATTTGTTCCATTTGTGGCTATGGCCTCGCGTTAGATATGAGTAGGGAAGATCAAAGGTACCTGACCTGCAGGCTAAGATGAGGACGGAGGGTAGCAGTATCACATCAGCCGCACATCCCCCATCCATCTCCAAACTAACCCGTCCCCCTTCCTTCTGCCACAGCATAACGCCCACTCTGTGGTCCAACACTCTAAGCACCAACCTAACCGGCGCCTTCAACACAACCCAAGCAGCCGCCCACCAAATGGTCTCCCAATCCCCTCAAGGCGGCAGCATCATTGGCATCTCCTCCATCTCCGCCCTCGTCGGCGGCGGCCAGCAAGGGCACTACACCCCGACAAAGGCTGGCGTACTCAGTCTAATGCAGAGTTGTGCGGTGGCGTTGGGGAAGTACAACATCAGGTGCAATGCGCTGCTGCCGGGCACGATATTGACGCAGTTGAATGAGGAGGATTTAGTGGAGGGAGGGAGCAAGAGGAAGTATATGGATGGGAGGTGTGCGCTTGGGAGGGTTGGGGTGCCTAGTGTGAGTTGTAACTTACGTCTTTCTTGTTTCTCCTTTTTTTACCCTCTTCTTTGTGGACAAATGTGTCAGTTGGAGTTGGTTTTTAAAGCGTGCTGAGATGTCGTGAAAAGGCGGACATAACTATATACTGACACTTTCTCAATCTCTCACAGGATATGGGCGGTCCAGCAGTTTTTTTAGCATGTCCCGAATTAAGCGGTTACGTGGTAAGTACTTACATCCTCAGTCCTATCCATTCCCCGTCCAACCCTCCAATATCTCCATGCTCCTTTCCAACAATATCCATACTTTTTTCATTCTCTACTAACATATCACCCCTCAATAGACTGGCGCACAACTACTAGTCGATGGCGGCTTATTCGTTAATCTACAGTGAGCACTTACAATAACTCACATCAAATCTGCAGTTAAAAGGAATCCATTCAAGTCCAACTCGCATTAGACGACGACCAAAAATGATCGAAATAATGTATCTATACTTTCTATCGTCAAAATACACACACGTATCCTCGCAGCATTTAACTTTGGAAAAAACTCGATGATGTGGAAGTCTTGTAATTTCATCCGGGATGTTTATATCTCCAGTCCTTTGAATTTGCTGACGTTGATGAATAAATTGCAAGCGCGAATTTGGACACAGAGGAGGAACGGTGGTAAGCACGACTGATTCTCAACGCATGCGAAGCGATGATGGTGTACGGTTTTGATGGGAGAGGAAGTCTTGTTTTATGCTGGATTAGAGTGTTGTGGTGGCACATCCTGTCCTAGCTCTTTCATCAGGCACGAATAATAATCAGGGAACGTCGGAATGTAAACACTCGTACACTATACAAGATCTGGAATGGAATAAAGGGCATACATCACACACAAACAAACAAACAAACTTATATCTTGTCTGAGCATGCCTTGCTTTTGTTTTGTTGGCTTCAATCCTACCATCTAAGGTATTCACCGCAAGGCCTACATACAAACCGTTTTGCACCTCTATCATATGGGCGCAAACTTTGACTTGAGTTCATTGCGCATGCATGTGCTGTCTGTGGCAATCATCAAGACAGCCAACCACTACTACCTTTCGAAGAATTGCAAAGAACGCGAAAAGGAAAGAGGATCCCATGCGTCAGGTATATAATGAATCCAGTAGTTTGGTATGCATCGAATCCAGTGGTGGTGTTTGTTGCATGGCCTCCTTACCCACTGACGTTGACGGAGGTACCAACCTGAGCAGGAAATAATTGAAAGAACATGGATACTATTTTGAATTGAAGCCAGAGCAGTATCTTTTCATAAAAGTCGATGTTCGGGTGCTGGAAGAAGCGCGCAAGTCTTACCCATGCTTACGCTTGAAGTGAGGTGCCGACGAACGAGGAGTGTTTTGCGATCTGTGTGTCATGACAAAGCGTCGTGGATGGTTGGGTGGGTATACTTGTGGTTGGTTTGCTGGCGTGAAGCATCATCCGATCAATACCTCTGACTTCTCTTTCTCGAGTCTTCGTAACCTCCATCATACTCCCTCTTTCTCGAGGAACCTCCGTCTCTCTCACCACGATCTGGTCCATAGTCCCTGATAGTAAGGTCACGAGTCTCGGCGCGAGGCGGTCCTCTGTCGCCATGGCCGCTGTCATTACCATACCTGTCGCCTCTGGGTCGCACAGGCTCCATGTTGCTTCCACTAACGCCTCTTTCATCGGAACGGCCATAGCCTCCCATACCTCCGGGCGGCATGCCACGCTCACCACGGTCATATGAGTCATATCCTGATCTTCCACCTCCACCGAAGCCACCACCTCCTCTGGGACCAGCAGGTGCGCCATCGGGTGCAAAGCCATTACCTTGGTAGCCAATGCCGCCACGACCAGCACCATAGCCACCTCTTCCTCCATCGAACCCACCTCTGCCTCCTCCTTCGAAGCCACCTCTACCTCCTCTGAAGCCGCCGCCTCCTCTAAATCCTCCTCCGTTGAACCCACCTCTGTCACCACCACCGAAACCGCCTCTAAACCCGCCGCCACCTCCGCCTCTGAATCCGCCTGGTCCTGCAGGAGGTCCACCACGGAAGCCTGCCCCTGGGCCTCCACCGAATTGAGGCGCAATCTTGGTATAGCCTCTTCCTCCAAGGCCGCCTCCGAGACGTCGTGGCTTCCAGTCTTTCACAGTACGTCCACGTTCGACGTCGACCACGATTCGCCTGTTGTTGAACATACGACCGTTCATGTCCGTGAGCGCAGCTAGATTTGTCAGTATATACTCACTACATATGTGTTATCAAGTCAAGGAAATAGTACCCTTCATATCCCTCTCGCGCTCGAACGTGATGAATGCGTAACCCACATGCTTCTTGTTCTTTTTTGTGGCTTCTTTCTTTTCCTTTTCATTCTTGAACGGGTTCTTGACGAGATAGACCTAAAGTGCTTTAGTTAGTGCTTGAACTTTGACAGCTTGAAAATCAGATTCATGGCTGACCTTGTCAATACGCCCGTATCTGTTGAATTCTCTCTCTAACTCTCTCTCTCCCATGTCGTAAGGAAGTCGTCCTACAAACAGAGTTCGGAAGGGGTCTGCATCTTTGGCATTTGGATCGTCCTTTGGTTTGTAAGCAGCCAGGCCGTCTTCAAGCTTCTTCGCTACAGCTGCTTTCTTCTCCTCGTTGAGACGATCGCGTCTCTGTAGCCACGATTCTGTGGGCTCGTAGTCGTCTTGATCTTTGTAGGCCGCGAGCTCGGGAAGGAATTGTGCGATGCCGTCGATTTTGGCAGTGCGACGATCTTGAGGTGCGTGATCGGTGGGAGGAAGGTATCGGAGGGCGGGACGAGGCGCGAAGAGCGCAAGAAGGCCTTGTGGTAGCTTGTCTGTCATTTTGAGGTCTTGTGAGTGCTGTGTTAGCGATCAATGTCAATGCACGAGACTGCGCAACGCGCGAGCAAAGCACAGGCAGAGAGCGAAGGCGGCAGCCAAGGGCGGCGAATGCGGAGGGTTTGTCGAGATGAGACGAATATACGCGTCCGTGGATGAGGAAGTGTACTGAACTGAGATGTAATGTTCCAAAGTTGTCGATTGAGGTTAAAAAAGGACAGCACTGAAGCACCTACCCTGCACCCTGCACAATTCCACAGCACCAAGACCAGCGCCGAGGATATCGACTTTTTGACTGATTTGACTGATAGCAAGCAACAAGTAAAACAGTTCGCAGTGGACAGACATCAGCACATTGCCACGATATGCCTCTCAAAGCAGTACAGAAGGTTGCCCAAGGCCAGGTGAGAATCTAGCTAATTTTCTATTAATTGATAACGGTATTGACATCTCACAGAATGGCCTCTCCTCCTTCATCCTTCCCGTCCGCCGCCTGACTTTCCACTACAGCGACTGGGCTGGTAGCTCTCGCGGCATGAACTCCTTCCTAACACATCTACTACCTGCATTCGCCCGTCAAAATCCCTCAATCGAGATACAAGTCTCTCCACGACCACATTCCCACCCCGTTATCAAAGGCGACTACATCAATGGAAAGCAAAAGGCTGTATGCGTGCGAAATCTGGAAATGGAGCAGGTGTTGCAGAAGGCTGAGCTTCTGAGGGATAGCAGTGGAGAGCGAAATGTAAGGACCAGGGAGAAGGTTAGGTCGAAGAATGAATCTGTCAGAGGAATATGGAGTCCTTTTCATGGTGGTCAGCAGCAGTGGAAAATATGACGAGGAGAATTTCATATTCTTGAGTTATACATGGTCGCAAGAAGGTATTCGCTCAACGAAGGGCATGGTTGTGCAAAGGGAGCCCGAGCCTACGACTGGACGAGTGTCAATATCGTATTCGAGCTCATGGAAAGGCGTACACGGTTTGCATGGAAAACGATCGTTCAGGAAGAAACTGGATACAGGACGGCGTTTATGATATGAAAGAGTTCGAACAATATGTGGAAAGCGGACTCACGATCATGTCGTTTATCCGGCAACAACGATGGAGCATGCAACCAAGGCAGGTTAGAAATATGGCATCAAAAGGGTTGTAGTACTGCTTAATCTTCGGAGGATGAGTGGGTGCGACTGTGTGAGATTCAAGAGTAGACCGGGCAATGAGCATATGTGGAGGCAATATCTCCAGCAATCTTGTCCGAGAAAACACCTAGACTCGACAGCACTTCAGACGCAAACATGTAAGCAAGACAGCAAAGGTGTATGCCTTGGAAGAATGAACAACGCAGCCTCGAGCCTACTTCAACCTTATGGATCTTGTGCCGGGGTAAGGAGGGTTCAGTTTGCAATTCTCGCAAACAGGTCTTACAACACGTTACGACACTAGCCCAATGCATCGTCCAGCTATGTATATCTCGCGCAATGTTTACGCAATACAACTGCTTGTTAGAAGTTTTCCGGCTCAACTCTGCTTGCCTGCTTATCGTGATCACACTAACCTGCCTCATTTGGGCTAGTTAGCCGCGCAGCCCACCATCGCATAACACCAACAACAATCTCACAGCCACGGAACACAGTGAGTCAAAGATGTCATATTGATGAGTCGTCGTAATATTCCGTCGTAATCTTATCCTCGCAATTGTCTACAAAGACAGTCTCTCTACCGGCTCATGTCCATATGAAACATCATCGTCCTTAACATTCTACACACATCTCAAGAAAAAGAACTATACTATAAAGAAACACGTACTTCCAGCATTATCCCGTACCACATCCAGTCCGAAACATGTCTTCTTCTTCAGACCCCTTCCGCTCTTCTCGTCTCATCTACCGCGCCATCAACTTGAAGGAAGATGTACCACTCTTCGTCGCCATGTCTGCTGACCCAGACGCCGAAATGGCGGTCAATCCCAATGTGCCAAAGGTGTGTGCAGCCACGCTCCCTTCCATTTACTTCCACTGACTATGTCTCAAAGCCACCAAGACGAGAAGACACAGAAAAGTTCATGGCGAAAATGCCAGATTGCATGCTCACAGTCATCTTCTGCATTCCGCAAGCTACTGATGCATTGGCTCCTATCCCTATCGGCATGCTCAACCTAATCGACCGCAATGGCGGCATGATGCCGCATCTGCGCCGTGCCATGCTCGGTCTCAACATCCTAAAGCAATATCAAAACCAAGGCTACGGTACAGAGGCCATTGAATGGGGGCTGCATTGGGGCTTTCACAGGGCGAATCTGCACAAGATACATCTTGGATATTTTGGCTGGAACGAGGGTGCGGGAAGATTGTACAAGAAGTTGGGCTTTATTGAGGAGGCACGATTTAGGGATCATTTGTGGCATGATGGAAGGTGGTGGGAGTGTATTGAGATGGGGATGCTGGAGGATGAGTGGAGGGAGAGTCGGATGGGGAAGAAGCAGTAGCAAAATGTCTTGTGTTGTGACTCATGTAGAAACATCAGCCGAGCGGATAGGAATAATCAAAATAGAGTATACGACGGCCTCTCCGTTTACCTACTGCCATAATCACTGTCTTGAGCAAAGACTGAGGCAGTAAAGGTGTGCTTTTCCTGATTAGGGTTAGGGCTAGCGAACGAACACGTAAAATAAGTGGGTCAAAAGCTTTTTCGCGTTTCAGCTCAGACAACAACGAACACCTCACTTGGCTTGAACTTCATCCACCTTGAGTTTTGCGCCACCAAAACCCAGTGATATTCGCGTCTCAAACAGACGTGGCATCTGCGCCTTTCATCATGTCTCATGTCTCAATTGTCCCCAATGTTCTTCCAGAATGCAGATCTGATACCTTCGCAAGTCCATTTCACTATAGCAACTAACCCGTTGATCAATAACGCGCCAAGACGCTTGAAACACACTAAGCTCGTCGTCAAATTACTGTCTCGTGCTCGACTGACGTTTGTGACGAGGCTATCAGACATCTTGCCATATTTATTGTGCTGTGTTTCCCTTTTGATTCATCTTTCCTCAATCGACCAACTCAAGACCAAGAACTTACAGAATTGCTACCACATTCACTTCGCTTGACGGCATTACCTTACATCAACCAAGCAAAAATACGAGCAAGAATACTACACACATCGTGAACATGCTTTCATACACTTCCGTCCTCCTGAGTTGCGCACTCTTGCCAATCCTCACCTCTGCTCAAGCTCCTATCACGACATCTATGCTTCTCTTCGGTGCTGGCGACAGTGACACCTCCTTCAACTATTTGGCATCAGTAATTGCTTCCGACTCAAAGAGAGGCGAGACTCTCTTCGTCACCTGTACTCCAGCCTCCAATCCCTCAACCACCGCTACAGGCACCATGCCTAGCTCCACAGACGACGACTCCAACGACGACGGCTCTGACGACCAGGATTCGGATTGTGGATTCGGACCTGGCTTGACAATCACACTGGGAACAGCTGCAGCCACCTCCGCATACGACGTCTATCTTGCCGAGTCCACCGAATTCTCCTTGTCTGCTCATTGCGACGTTGCCACTGCAGTATCTACAGCAGTCTGTACACAAATTGCTGGAGGTGCTGAAGCGAACGATCTTGGTACGAGCATCTGGACTGCCCAAATCCGCGGAGTAGGTTACGTGGCTGCTACTAGTGATGTGGACTCGTACGACGACGTTACATTCTTTCCCGTCACTATCACTGCTGGTATGGACAAGCTCGCCGCTGGTGGCGCCGCTATTGCAACTTCCTCCGCTTCTCCTTCTTCCTCAGGCGTCGCAAGCTCGAACAGTGGCTCTGCTAAGCCATCATCTTCTGCTGGTATCACTTCTGCTTCCGTGACTGGTACGGCTGGTGCTGTTGTGGGTAGTGCTACTTCAAGTCCAAGGTCTGCGATTCCAGCTGCTTCTGGTGTGGGGGCTTCTGCAAGCACTTCTGCTACGTCATTGGTGTCCTCAGTAGCGGCAGGTGCTTCAACTATCATGCCAAACAACAACGGTGCTGGTGGAATGGTCGATAGCGGTGTAACATCCGTTGTGTTGTATGTTGTGGCTGCTGTTTGTGGTATTGGGATGCTATTGTTGTAGGATGTCGAAAGAGTTTGCATTCTGAGGCTGGGAGTGAGCGTAGCATAAGCATAAGCATAAGCATTGGTGGTATTTCTTCTTCATTTTGTATTACCATTTTTATTGAGTAGCTGATCACGAATAGAACATCTTACATTAAGGGTGAGGTTCAACGTGCTACTTAAGCTGGAATTCGCACAGCACTCTGGACAAGGATATCCTCCCGAGTGTGTGTCTTCGTGTCACGGATCATCTTGAGCAATTATTGTTAACCAAATCAAAGTCAAACCGATCTACTTTTAGGTTTTGGCTCTCTTTGGGACGTTTGACAACTCGCATCTGCTGCGGAAGGAACGCTCTCACGGTTCAACAATCGACAATCCTGGTCTTGTGATTTTACGCTCTTCAACTCATCAATATCTCACATTTCATTTTTCACACTTTACATTTCATCGTCTTTTGAATTGAGTTTCGAGATCTGTGATTCCTTATTCGGTCTTTGATCATTCTTGCTTTTCAGCACTCCTTACACCTGCTTCGCACAAGTCTGTGCGTGTCACGTTCTGAACGTCTCTCACACCACCTGTCTTCGAAATGGATTACAGCTACTTGAGTATCGGCCAGTTCGCACATGAGTTCGAGCATCTTCAACAAGACTGGATCAAGCCTTTTGTTGATAGGCACTTAAAAGAAAGTGACTGGAACACACTTTGCAATCCAGGTGTGATCGAACGTAGTCGTGCTTTTGCAGATTTTGAGCGCATGGTAGTGGCGAGGTTCGGCTTTTTAGCCAAGATGACGAGGAGCGAGAGAAGTTATGCTCTCGCATACGCGGTCTGGGACAGAGTAAAGAGTGTGAAGAGGGGAACGGCACGACCACAGCACAGAAGGCTTTCAACGACTCCCACATCTTCACCGGCCTCTGGCCAACCATATTCCCAAGGTTCCATCACAGTTCGTACAGAATCGCTTTTGCGAGAAGGATATGTATGTTACAGATGTAGGTTGAAAGGTGAGCTACTTGTGGGAAACTGCGTCCACTCCGTTCTGTACTAAATGACATCTCAGGTCACCATATTCGCAATTGCCCAACCAATAACGACCCTGAATTCGACGGGAAGCTGCTTAAAACTCCTCTACACACAAGGTCCCTTCAGGTGACACGAACACTTCAAGCAGCGGCAGCTCTCACAGAGACCAACAACATCCCCGAGAATGAGCCATCAGAATGCCTTCAGCGGGTGAAGATTGAAGACGACATGCAGCAAGTTGACAGGTTCCTGGACACGTCTTCTTCTGGACCAGACGCCCCTTCTTCAGATTTATTCTCGACCAGCATGGTTGACGTTAGGCATATCAAAAACGAGAATGGTAACGGAGCAGAAGACATAAACGCAGAGACAAATTCAATCATCACAATTTCCGACGATGAAGATGCTGTCATTGTGAAGCAAGAGAAGTTCGAAGCCACTCAACAGCTGCCCCCAGGAACAGATCTCGTTGATGCTGAGCGTCACATACGTATCTCACGCCGTCTGGGTGGCGATCAACCAACTTTATGCTTTCAAACGCACTTGTCTGTTCTCGCCGCGAACTCCCATGACGTTATGGCATCACTTCAGTTTAGGAAGCTAGTGCTACTTGCAAAAACGCATATGGGCTTTGACAGCAAAACAGAAGTTCTCACGGTCGAGCATGGTCCAGCGGACAGTCGTATGCATATGTTTGTCAAGGATGATGAGAGCCTGAAGAGTACAGTGGAGGTTCTCTTGCCCGCACTGAGAGTAGCGAAGATCTTGGAAGTGCTGGTACTCAACAGGCCGAGCTTCATGGGTTATACATCTTAACCATAGTATTGGCAACAGAGCGGCAGATCGTTAGGAGAGCTGATCACCTGCATAGTGCGTTGCCGCTGGCAGTAGCATGCCGACTACAGTTGAGTAAAGATCGAGATTTAGTTTGAGCAGAGCTACTTGTCGCCGTTGCAAAGAGTGCGAGTTACTTCACTTGCGTTAGTGAAGTTTGACGGGATGTAAGAGCTGAACCAATCCTGCTATTTTCTCCTTATCACATCTTCTTCCAGTTCACTTTCGTTGTCAATGACTTGACTCTTTCTTTCTTCTCCTTTTCCCCCTTCGTTTCTTCTCTTCTCTACCTTCTTTTCGTCTCAAGATACATCTTGAACTGCATTGCAAATCTCAAGTGGTGATAATCTTTGACCATAGGCTGGGAGCCAGTGTTTGATATTTGCCACAGTACACAGTATGCCATACCAAAAAGTTAATCACGTTGACATCGAAAGTGGAAAGGATATAGCTCACTGGACTGCTGGTACCATCATTCGTTTCTTCAATATCAACAACAGTATATGGACGATCTTTAGAGACGTCTATTTGCAACCGTTTGCGGAAAAATATGTCCAGAACACAGTCAAGAACACAGACCCGACGAAGAAGTTCAACAGACATGCTCTCGGAGTATCACCAGACTTTCTCCATTTCGAGGAACTTGTGCTTGCAAACAATGCCTGGGCTTCTCATGAAGGTGTCAATCTCGAACGAAGAAGAGAAGTGTTGGTCCAAGCAATATACTCGCAGGTGATGATTTTTCAAAGAATCCGGAGGGAAGCTGAAAGCGCTCATGTCAAGACCGAGTCTGAGAATATGAGTCAGAAAGGCACAATGAAACCTTTGAGCAACGATGGAAATACAGACCTGGAGAATGACGAGCAGACGATCGACTATCTACAATCAGGCATCACCGACGAGAATCTCCACATTCGCATCACACGACAAAGCTTTTCTCCGAAGCTTTCATACCAGACAACTGTTCGAGCTCTTCAAAGGGATAGTGACAACATCGAAAAGATCTTCAGATATTTGAACTACAAGAAGCTGGAAGACTGTGCCACGCTCCATTTAGGATTCAATATTAGAGCCGAGCTTCTGGCTGTCAATTACGGTTCAAAAAAGATTCCAGAGTGGTTGTTTGTGAAGGATGATGCCTCTCTGCGAAGCACCATCGAGACATGGCGGCTTCGACACCCAGGAGTTGGGATCGTGGATGTGTTGGTTGTCGAAAGACCTGGTTTCATTCCCTACAGGTCGCCTAGTGCTGTCATCGCCGGTTTCATGGATGAAGAGATGGCAGACGACTCTGATGGTGATGAGGATGATAACGAGGATATCGATGAGGATGAGTCTGACGTGGATGAGTCTGATGTGGAAGAGGACGATGCAGAGATGAAAGATGAAGAAGAAGAATAGACGAGGTTGAGAAAGACATCTATGAGCAAGACAACGATGAACGCAATAATGATGATGATCAGCGCGATGCCAACAGCGACGAAGACCAGGAAATGAGTGATGGGTTATCGAAGACCGTGGCCACGCCTGAATTGCATTGGCTCCGTGGTCGAGAATTTTTATAATTGGAGATTGTTTCCAATTGATCGACGCTGGGAATGCCTTTTTGGAGGTGGCTTTTATTTGCTTTCAGCATTACAATTCTCGCAAATCGCAATTGAACATTACCTTGGTAAATAACAGCCCAATATATTTGTGCTTTCGAATGTGCGTCATGACTTATCTGTATCTCGTCCCATTCTATGTGACTATTGTGCTGCTGTGTAATCATGTCGTCTGGAGTTCATATTCATACAAAGCGATCCCGTTATTCCTCGAGATTGAGGTATCATCGAACTCGGACGAGAAAGGGAGATTTGCACCGTTGCCATATATGCAAGCTGCATGCAATAGTCGTGTCATGATCGGTGCCTGCGCTCGCGCACCGCTGCAGGCGAGTTTTAATAATGGTCAATGAATTTTGGATGTACAAGGATCGTATGACAGGTCTGTCTGATACCAGTACACCTTGCTTTTGACTGAGTGAGTCTGAAATTGCAAAAGCTGTAATTATACCTGTCATTAAGCTTTGGTAGATTTAGGTTGAGGCACTATACCTATTTCATGAACCAGCCTAACATCCTCCACCACCCCCATCACCACCTCCGCCACCACCAAAGTCGCCGCCACCGAACCCGCCTCCGAATCCTCCCATACCCATGCCCATGCCCATGCTATATGATGATGTCAATAAATGATGCAGGAGAACAATGCAGAAAATCACTTACCCCATCCCTAGACCCATTCCGCCCATTCCCTGTGAATATGTCAGCCAGTGTCCATCAACGATGAATGGAGAGAAGAGAGGAGAGGAGAGGAGAACATACCATCATCATCGGATTCATACCCATCCCAATCGGATACCCATACCCACCACCCGCCCTCCTTCCATACGGCCTACTATACCCGTAATCCGGCCTAACATATCTCGCATTCGGATCCTGATGATAATTCCCACTCCCACCCCATCCCGCACCACCACCGCCCTGCGGCGGCTCCAAATACAGCGCACGGCCTTGCTTATCTTTGCCAATCAATTGCGGCTCTCCGGTTTGAATGGCCTTTGACATTGCTTGACGAAGGAAGATGTGACGCTCGTAGGCTTTGCGCTCGGCTTCGGCTTGCTGCGCACGGTCGCGCTCGCGTTCTTCGTGCGTGGTGCCTGTGAGTTTGTCTTTCATTTTTTGGCCGAGGGAGCGCTTCTCGGGCTTCTTGCTGCTGACGTGAGTTTCTTCGTCGGTGTCTTCGGCCGTGTCTGAGTCGAGATGGCTGGGTCCGCCGGCGTTTTGGGCTTGGATGCGCTCGCGCTGGTCAGATGAGAGGGTGCGTAGGTATTGGTCGTCGTCGTAGGGGCTATAGGAATAAAAAGTGAGTGGACTGGGGGATGACTAGACTAGCTATGTGGAAGGGTGTGGTGTTAAACCTACTGATGCCAGATTGAGCGAGGAGGCTTAGCTTCCGTGTCTACGAAGAACTGGTGCTGCGAGCCTTCATCGTATCGTCTGATCCAACCTGCTGGAAGCTCGCGATGCTCGTCTTCCATGCTGCGACGTGCTTGCGGTGGGATGCCATTGCGGGCGACGGGCTGGGGTTGGAGATGACCAGTGCTATCTGTGTGGGAGGAGCTGGGGGCGTGGTCGATGACTGAAGAGTAGGAAGGAGGTAGGTCGGACATGGTGGCGTTTGAGGTTGTTGGTGAGAATGGTGCAGTGTAATCTGGATATGTAGGATGAGGGGTATATACCAGCCAAGTAAATAGCGATGTCATCAGATCTCACGATGCGGAGAACGGATCTGTGCCCGCGCGATTTGTAGAATGTGATTGGTGGTGCATTAGCCGCCAAGATTCATGGGCATTCGGCACATCTGTATACGAGAATGACGATATTGGAAAAAGCATAAGACGATTTGTCAAGCTTGACAACATTGAAAATACAGATTTAGATAAGTTCTTTGTCGATAAACAGCAACAAGCACACACTTCCGGCTCAAAACTACTCGTGCACGACCCAGTATCAATTGTAACAAACAACCATGCCATCAACAGAAGACAACTTCAACTCCGACCTCAAAGACGTTCATCTCATCTACGACTACGATGCCCAAGACGACCAAGGCAACCCCGAGAAGTGGCGCTACGAAATGTGGTTTTACAGCTTCGATCGCATAGTGTATGCAATCCATGGCGGTCCAATGGCTGGGAGGAAGAATTATCAAAAAGCTGAATATCAATGTAAGTTGTACAATAAGAAAAACCACGTTATCAAATTTCGTATAGGAAGCAATAGCAGTAGCTTTAGCAGTAGCAATGAGAAAGAAAAAAGGAAAAATCAGAGAGTGAAGAAACCGTGCAAGCAGTACTTTACAGTCAACGTCAAACTATGATTGACAACTGTTGTTTTTCTAGGCATCAGACCTGGCGAACTTTGGCAATGCAACTGGCTGGAAGAAACAGGCACAATCTGCAGTCTCGTCTGGGATATGAAGAATGACACCGTAACGACACTTCTAGGCTTCTCGAAAGGTATTCACGTTCTGGCTTTTCAGCTCTCTCATCTATCTTCAAAGGACATACACAGTCATCACAAGCTAACAAGCAACTTCCTACCACAACTCCCCATTTCTTACCCCACCTTCTTTGCAAAAGCAGTATACCATCTTCTCATCCCACAATGATTCACCTTCTTCTCGCATAGTATTATGAGTGGCTAACAAACAAACGCACCCAAAGGTCACTGGGAAAACGCCAAAGAAGCACTAGGTGACAAACGCAACAAGGACGATTTCCAGCGCTGGCGCGATCTAGCTTCCATCGGTAAACAGACCGACCGCTTCATGCTCTCCGAGCAAGCGAAGATCGCCGAGAGGTTCACAGGTCGTGGCGAGTTAGGGGAGTTTGATGCGAGTTGGGAGACTATGTAGATCGCCAGGCTTGAGGTGAGGTAAATAATGAGAGATGATACGTGAGTGTTTGCTGTCATATGTACTGTTTTGGATATCAGAGAAAACAACCACGACTCAATAAGAAGTTGACTTGGAAGACAGGCAGACATGATTGTATCCAAACACACACGCAGAATCATTCGCAAGTCTGCAGGAATAGAGAGGAACAACCTCGTAACAGAGTGATTGAAACACAGTCAATCTCAACCTTGTGTACGCCGTGCTTTCTTCTCTTTTTCCCGTTGCAGATTCTCGCTGTCGGAAAAAGCAACGCTCCCTCTAGGAGAACAATCTGTTCGAGAGAGAAAGAAACCAAAAGGTAGACTATGGTTCCTCATGTATCTAGGTCATAAAAATACGGAAGGAGACTTAGAAACTACAATGCTCTACTTCTTTTCTTTGACCTCTTCACTGCATCTCTCGGCCAAGCAGTAGTACCAGAAAGTACCAAACAGACCACAAAGACCATCAACATACAGCAACTGGAATTCGCATGTGGTCACCCACCATACTACTTCTGGTGCTTAAATAGGGCAGAGCGAACGGGATGCCTTGTTCTCCACAGTCTATGGACATATGTGCTTGGATTACTACTTTATTAATTCACATCCTATGGTGGTCAGGATGTGAGATATTTTGTTCGTGTCCACGGAAAAGGTTTGTGCCGGAGACTTCTTGGCACATCTCTCCGTCACGAGGACACGAACGCTTGACCTCATCTCATGCCCATCCTATCATTAAGAAGTACGAGTGATCTGCTTTGAGAAAACCGTTCTGGCTTGCTAGCTCTGGCCTGCCCGTTCTGAAACACTGCTGACCTGTTCGTCGTTCGACGTTGAAGGGTGCTCCCGCTCCCGCGCCACGAACAAGAAAGCTTGTATGGCTGCCCTGGTTGTGGGGGCAGGTGAATGGTGTGACGGTGCTGCGTGAAGGTTCATTTGGGTCTCTTGGATGATTATGTACGCTGGCTTGAGCTGCGTATGCTTATTTGAAACACGGAAGATCATTATCTGTTACTTGTGATCGTCCTCCTTATCTGGCTGCTCAAGCTTTAATACGACGAATTTGGGTGTGCAATGACGCGAAACATTGCTTTGCTTTCCTGATGCGATGAAGGCGTAAATCTATTGCTTGTTTGCGGAGTGCATCTAGCCTCTTACGTCGTGGCTTCCATCTTCTTAAAGTGCTGTTGTGTCTCACCTCAGTTCTGATTTGCAAACATATCAAGAACTCCTTGTTGTAAAGTACTGTGATATCTTCACTCGATTTCTGTCTCTGGCTCGTCGTTGATAGCTACTTATACTAACCATGCCATCCAACACGATGCCTTATCGCTTGCTGCTTTGTGCTACACTGCTTATGCTGAATGGTAAGCTGGCTTTCCTTCTCTTTGAGCTCTTGGAGAGATGTTATACTGACCACTCCAAGGCGCCCTTGTCTATGCTTCCGAAGCGATCCCCACTACCTCCAGCACTGTAAAACCCAAAAGCAGATTCCCAACATACTTCAGTCAAGTGGTAAAAGCCCACGGCATCACCGGCTCAACAGCCTGGGTCCTCGTACTGCCCATTGGAGCGATGTCAATGCGTCTCCTTCGTCTCCGTGGCTCTCGCAACTACTACACCCACAGCATCATACAAACCCTCGGCGTCCTCCTCTTCATCGTCAACTTCGGGACAGGTATCTACATCGGCATCAAGACGCGCAAGCTCATCAACTACCACACTATCATCGGCTTCCTCATGTTCGCACTGGTCTGGTCTCAACCTATCACTGGGCTTGTGCATCACGTTCTGTACAAGAAGGGCCAGGGCAGGACGATAAGTTCGTACACGCACATCTGGCTGGGAAGAGTGCTGATTACGCTGGGCATGATCAATGGTGGGTTGGGGTTGCGTTTGGGATACGGTGTGACGACGAAAGACGAAATTATCTATGGCGTGGTAGCAGGGGTTATGTGGGTGGCGTACGTGATTGTATCGGTGCATGGCGAAGTGTCAGGGAGGAGGGAGAAGAAGCGTTTGGAAGCGCTCGCTTTGACCAAGGAAGGCAGTCATGATTCGGGGATGAGCGTTGCTTAGAGTTGTTCAGTCTGTGATTAATATTAATCCTAACGCTACAAGTTGATAGTACTTTTTGTGTTTGCAATCTCTCGACTCCTCACGCAAAGCTCTTAATGCCAAGGCCAACGTGACCAATCACAGATCCTCCGACCATCCGTCCTGTTGACCATCAGACATCACAAACATGCAACAGGTTCAAAGCCGACTCGGAGATATCATTCGGGTCCATGCGATTCTCCCAGACATATAAGAAGAGCATAGTCTCTCTCTGAGTCCATCTTCCCATACCTACATCACATCTTCAGTGCTCAGTATTCGTGATTACATCCAAGCTCTCTTCAGCCACTGCCTGGAGCACTCCACGCCACTGTTCACCATGACAAATCGTCTCAAGAACATCGCCATTGTCGGCGTAAGTGTCCAACTCCTACTACCCCTCACCTATACCCACTTCTCTAACATTAATATCCTATCAGGCCGCCGGCAATTCAGGCAGCTACATGGTCAAAGCCCTCCTCGCAGCCGGTAAACACAACATCACTGCCATCCAACGCCATGACAGCAGCAACACTGCAATCGATGGCTGCACCGTTGCCAGAGTCGACTACTCTGATCCGTCCACTATCGTTTCCGCTCTCCGAGACAACAACATTGATGTTCTTGTCGTCACTATGAACGCTCGAGCTCCCAAGGAAGTAGACCAATTGCTTTACCGTGCTGCTGCGGACGCTGGAGTGCATTGGGTTGTGGTAAGCAATATCTTTCTCATATATGCGTTTAGTCTCATGCAGATTACCGGAGTACTAACCTGCTATCTCAGCCAAATGACTGGGGAATCGACTACGCCAACGAGAAAATGGCTAATGAGGCGTTGATCGGCGCCGGCAAACGCGCAAACCACGCGTTCCTAGATGATCTAGTCAGAGAGAAGGAGAAGCAAGGGAAGAGCTTCGGCTGGATTGGGGTGTGCTGTGAGTTTTCCACGTTTTCCATTCTCCCAAGTTCACAGTTCTGACGATGGATACGTTCGCAGGTGGCTTCTGGTTCCAATGGAGTCTGTCAGTGCCACACACCTGGGGTTTCGACTTCGACACCAAGACTCTGACGCTGGTGGATGACGGCAAAGTGAAGCAGAATACCACCACATTCGGCCAACTGGGTCGTGCAGTCGCAGCGTTATTGAGTCTGCCCATTACGAAAGAGCAAGGAAGTGCTTGTCTAGAAGATTACAAGAACAGCAGCATCTACGTCTTCTCATTCTGCTTGAGTCAGCGTGACATGTTTGCGTCCGTGTTGAGGGTGACGGGAGATAAGGAGAGTGATTGGACAATTGAGCATGAAGGACACCAGGAGAGGTATAATGCTGGATTGGTTGCTATGAAAGGTGGTGACATGACGGGTTTTGCGATAGTAATGTATACTAGAGTGCTTTTCCCTGATGAAGGTGGTGCGTTTGAGAAGACGAGAAAATTGGCGAATCTTGCTCTGGGTTTGCCGGAAGATGATTTGGATGAGGCTACGAAGATGGCTGTTGATGGTGCAGCGGAGATGAAGGAGAGGTTGAAGAAGTATTCGACGAAGAAGGAATAGATGGCGTTGAGCGGTTGGCAGTAAGTTGCAATGTGCTTGAGAGTTACGGCGGTCATGAAAATATATGTGACACAAACTCCGAAAGTTGTAGGTAGCACTTTGAAATCATGCTTGGCTGTTTCAGCTTTGTTTTGCTTAATCATATCCAGTATCATATGCTCTGTGCCAGTTGACATGTTGTTCTGCTGAGTCTACCTCAGAACCCCACTTGACCAGTGATACCACTTTGGGCAAAATCCTGGCAAAAGTCTCAATGCCATTGATTCGTCGTTTCATGTTTCGTTGTCCTCGTCTCGTAGTTCGTCGACAAATCCGATTTACACTTCCTCTCAAGAAACCCACGTCTTTTGCACAACTCATCGCTCATAAAAGATCTCCTTGTACCTATGCGTAGCATCAACAACAGCATCCGCCGCCGTAAAATCTGTCAACCATAGAAGTTAGCATTCATACTTCACTGCCATCTCGGCAACATGATGATTTCTGATATCTTGCCATCCACCAACACCGTATATTGAAGAGTGCTAAGCATCAAAGACATACCGATATTCGTCCCGAAATCTGTCGCCATCAGCACTCTAACACTGAGATCACTCTGCACGCGTCCTATTATCTCGACAGCATGTCCGACTTGCAGATGTGAGTCCTGGTTGACGATGTTAGCTGAATATGCATCTCAGCGTGTTGTACTGTTTGTCAATTTCATGTCGTGCTCATTCATGAGTCCTCCGGTACTCTCGTGTTCGGCTCATGATTCACATCCAGGAAGCGAGAGATCATATGCAAGGTAGACGGCACGAAGAACCAAGAAGATAACCACTCACTCGGTTCAGAACAAGAGTCACCTCGCCACCGGCCTCGACAGTGGCTTTTTCTCCTCGTAACGACACGACTTTGGCGAGTATGCGTACTGTGTCGTTTTGAAAGCGCTCGAGATAGGCTGCTGTTACGCGGGGTGTTGATTCTGACATTTCAGATCTGGCTTGGACACACGGAGAGCTAGGGAAATGTTTGTTTAATGTAATATTTACGTCGAAGGCAGAGAAAGACAGAGGTGTATCACGCGTCAGGCTTGATTACTAATTACACGCGCCTAATTAGGACGTAATTGCGCTACATTTCTTCGACGGGCGGTCGTGAAGACTCCATCCTTTTCCTCCTTCTTACTCTGCGAACTTGGCTTCCGAGGGAGCTGTTGTAAGTCCTTGACCCAGAAGTTCTTCTGCCCAGTCGTAACACGGCAACGCGCTTCTTTTCCTTGACAACAGACTGCTTGTCAACTTTTGCTTTCAGCTCCCTTTCTACGTTTCTAACCTGTAATGTCACGATGCCTGTATCCGTGGTGTATCGCATAATGCTAGGTATAATAGCTCGGTACTCCCACAAAAAGTTCTGAAACCCTCTAAGACGCCACTCAGTCAGGTTTGCAAGACCTTGACTCCTCCAATCTTGAGGATTGACACCATTGTCTCGAGCGCGCAATATATGGTCTTCTTTACCAAGCTTGGACCGTGGCAGACTGACTATCTTTTTCATCCAACGCGAAAGAAGAGCCTGTTGTGTGCGATAGTTGAAGTGAGCATGTTCGACTCTGATCTTGTCCGCACTGTACGTAGCAGACACTCCTCCAGATTTACGAAGAGCAGTAGAATCTCTGGCTCGAGCGACAAGCCGGCGGAGCATATTTTCTGATGTTGCAAGCTTTCTACGGCCTGCTTTAAAGATATCAAGAAAGCGTGATTGTTGAAATCTATGGTCGAATGCGTAGGGGGAGTCCATCAAAGTATTAAATGATAAGTCATGTAGGTCCATTGAGGCTTCAACTAAGTATCTTTCAGAGCTCAAGATTTGGACCAGCCTGTCGACAGTCTCGATATTGATTTGAGTTCCTGGTGGTCCAATGCGCCGTTCATGAGGCTTCAGACGTGCTTGAAGCCATGCCCAACGAACCACTTGATACCATACATGTTCTGGAAGTCGGACATCATACTGAGCAGCAATATAATCGAGGATCCGAAGCCCTGCAGGTATCTCATTCGCCTGCCCGTAGACTTCCGCAATGGTCGAAAAAAGCCTCCAAGTAGGAAAAAGTGGCGCAGAAGGCTCGTAGATCCGCTTGAGATGGGATTTCTTAACTGCGTCGCCATTCAGCAGAGCATGTACATCAACCGTCCACACTCTCTTCAGGATTTTTGTCGCTTCCGTGAACTCTCCATCTCTTGCCATTGCTGTCATCAAGACACACATTGTAGCAGTATCTGGCGCAATCTTGTGGGTAGCCATTTCGTTGAATAAATTCGTAATCTCAACTGATTTTCCCGGCTTGAACAACACAATATCCGTAAATTGTGGTCTTAGACGATCAACGGTATCCTTTGCCTTTCGTGTTTGTCTTTGTCGTGCAGCCTCGTCCCAAACTATCGCTTCCATGAAGCGGTTATAACAATCGCGATCTGGTCTTAGGCCGTCCATTTTCATGTCCGCCCAGATCATCCTGGCTCCTGCCTCATCACCAATACGCCCGACAAACGTCAGAAGAGTCCGGTAGTCGACAATGTCCATAGACGGTCCATGTCGTCTTCGAATATCGACTAAGTCGGCTATATCTTTCATATATCGATCTCTTGTCTTCTGGTAATTGAAAGCCCTACGAGGTAGTCCTTCAAGTGTTTCTAGATTGAGAGAGCGGTGTATGCGGTGTAGAGCAGGGAACACCTTTTGTGGGTTGAGCACTCGCCATATCTCTGTCCAAGTCGATGCTGTAATCGCGGCGAAATATTCTGGATCATCTTGATTCTCCAGTAAAGCCTTGAAGACTAGGTTGCTGTCTTTCAGGTTGAGTCCTTTTGCCAGATCTCCAGAGTCTTCCAGGCCAAGGGCCGCGACTTCTTGCAGTGGTTGCCGGGACTGCCGATATGCGTCGATCCATTGCTCCGTGCTTGCCAATTCCCTGAGGGAGGTGCCTCTGGAAGGATTATATCGTTGAATATCAGCTTTCTTCCGTCGAGTGGCCGCTTGTTCCTGAGCGTCTTGTCGAAGATGTCGTTGTGTTTGAAATTGTCTGGCCGTTCGCAAGTTCCTCAAACATGACGGACATATCCAGCCAGCTGCTTTTCGACGGACCAGCTTAGAGGCGATTCGAGTCTCCAGGGAGTCGAACCAAGCCTGCATTCAGTCTGTTTGTGGTAGATGTATGCAAAAATATTGCTTGAACAATGGAGGATTTGTATGTAGTTCTACGGGAGCGACTCCGGAGATGAACTTCTTCTCTATGCAAGACGCCAACGCCAACCTTGCTTGATTTACTTGTTCTCACATGATCAGAAAGCCCTCCACTACTTATACACAGTGTCGTAGCCTTCGTCCTTCAAACAGTCTTGACCGATATATCAACCCCAATCGTTATTACCCACCACTCTCTAGACTCTAGCGCACTCTACAACCATGACGAGCACCATTGGCATTCCTATAAAGCTTCTCAATGAAGCACAAGTGAGCCACGTAGTTTCAATATCTCGAAGAACAAAGATCTGACTTTGAACCACAGGGTCACACAGTCTCCATCGAAATCACATCCGGCCATGTATATCGCGGTCTGCTATTAGAAGGTTCGTTCTCCCCTTCCTCGTACTCAGCGCATGCACTAATTATCCTATCCATCGAATAGCCGAAGACAACATGAACGTTCAGCTCAAAGATATCACCGTGACTGCGCGCGACGGCCGTGTCAGTCATCTGGACCAAGTCTACATCCGCGGCTCACACGTCCGATACTTTATTGTACCAGATATGCTTAGGAATGCGCCAATGTTCAGATCGAAAGCGACGAGAGGACGAGGTGTTGGTCTTGCTAGGGGCAGGGCGACGGTGAACAGGGCACGAGGAGGAAGGGGTGCGCCGAGGGGTCAGTGAGTGGTTGTGGGATATCGGCTGAAAGAGATAAAACTGGACACTTCCTAATCAAAGGAATGAGTTTGGGTAATACAGACATGAGGCGCCTTCGATCCACGGACACAGGACAGGAAGTCGTCCACTTGTGCTGATGGTATGGACGTCAGGAACAAGGGGTGGTTTGAGGACTTGGAAGGTATCAAAAAGGCGCACAAAGGTGCAGTTGCTGGCAGAGGGGAGTTGTTCAGAGTGCAACAGATCGAGCTGAGGCGACAATGGTAATCATACGACATCCAAGAGCGCCTTGGTGTTATTCTCTCTCGCGAGTTGATGAGTTAAGCCAGTGCATATCTATATAACACTAGATCGTACCCACCCGAGACAGACTTGGGTTCGTTGACATGCGCAACTTCTGAACTTCACCTCCCTTTGAATGTCACGCGGCAAGATGTAGCCACTATTGTAGCGTCCTAGTGATCCTTTGCTGTGCTGAGTGGTGGGGAGACCTCTGATGTGCGCCACATCTTCCACCATTGCTGATGGTGATTGCTGCTGAAAGACAGCCAGAAGCTCATCTTCGTTTCTAAGCTTTACTCTCGAGCTCTAGGATTGCTCTGATTACATAGCTTTTTCACTTAACATGGAGATCAGGAACCCACGCCGCATCCTCTGCCTTGGTCCACCAGACTCCGGCGTCCTAACTCTCCTCAAAGGTACTCACACCCTCACCACTCACCACAACCGAAAATCTAATACTCCCCAGACCTCACAGGCTCCTCACCCACCCCCCGAACCCTTCCACCAACCTCTCCGTACCCATCATCCACCACAACTTCACCACCACCATCCTCAACCCCACGCACAACAACAGCAGGCACCTCCCACGTGCTTTCCCTCAAAACAGCCTACTACAGCGCCACGATCCCAATCTGGCTCGACGAAACCACTGACCCTGCAACATGGGCGACCGACTTCCTGACGCCTGACGCCGGCGAAGTGATTCGCGCTGTTGGTGCTTGGATTGTTGTGTTCAGAAATCGTAGTCTTCTCGACTCACAACCCGATGACGCATCACAACACGTACAGAAAACATGGTCGCGCAAACACATATCAGCGACGTTGACGTCTATTAAAGGTATCATTGCGCATGCACATAATGATGATTTCGCGGCGTGGGATGGCACGTGTCTTGCGATAGGGATGCCTGGGGGAGCTGTTTCATCACTGGATATGACGGGTGTTATGGATGAGATGGACTTGAAGGAGCAGTGGGAGGATGAGTGCTTTGAGGCTGGGTTTGAGTACGTGGACTGCACAAAGGAGGAGAATACAGCGCGGAATGAAGTCAGCGAGTTGACGGGCTTAGCGAGGGTTAGAGAGGCATTGGAGGCGGTTGAATGGGAGGATCTGGATCAGGACGTTAAGGGAGAGGCGGAGGATGTTATGTTTGGGGGAGAAAGGGAGGGTGTAGATGGAGATGAGGATGCTGGATTTCGAATGGAGCGACATGAGCTTGAGAGGGAGTTTGTTGGATTGAAGATGGATATAGCTGTTGCTGGCGAAGGTGATGAAATGGAAGAGGGAGTGGCAGACGAAGAGCAGGATGTTGAACAGCTGGATGTGATGTTGAGGAAGATGTTGGCTGTCAAGGAGATGTCGGGACATTTGACAGAAGTGGAGAGGCATAGAATGGCGAGGAAAGTGGTTGGAGAGGTTATGGGAGATAAAGCACTTCAGCTGTGAGTCGGCGGCTAAGTGTTGGATTGATACTTTACATTGTTGTTAAGAAGATTCGATAGTATGTTGTGTTCTCTACAACCAGACAACGACCATACACAGAAAATATAACGGTCAAGTTCTGAACACTTGGACTATGCCTCATCGAACTGTCCCAGTTGACTGCTTCAAGATGCCCGCCATCCTTTTGATCCATGACCGAAGAGTTGCAGAAACGCCATGCCCTATCCTCCCAACCAATTTCGTGAAATACTCGCAGAACCAGCCTCCATGAAACATACTAAAACTTTCCCCTCAATCGTTTGGTGGTGTCGCAGCTTTAGACCTGTCCCAATCAGGCGCAAGCATAATCATCGAACAAAGAGACTCCCGCTACTGTGGTGACCGACTTTCTCCATGAAAACACCCTGCTCATTCTTCATCCTCCTCCTCATCCGCACCCGCCTCACCCTCCTCCACAACCTTAACCTCCTGCTTACTAGCATCATAGTACGCCCTCACCTTAACTCTAAACTCCGCCGTCGTCACTCCAAACATCTTCAACAACGCCGTCTGATTACTATCCAGCACCTGTCCCTCCTTGCACACCACATACTCATCCTCCAGCACCACCTTCCCCTTCACCAACCGCGTCGGCATATTCCACTTCCTCAACGTCGGCTCGACACTGTGCGCTACCGGCACATCTTGCTCTGCAGGCTGCTCGCCACCGGTGCTGTATACTGTGCCTGCGGGAACGATGAAGGTGCGGGAAGCTCTGATGCCGGCGCGGGCATAGTCGACGTGGGAGTAGTCGGAGAAGAAGGAGAGGATTGTCGTGGGGGGTTGGGAGGTGAAGAGGAGGCCGACGGAGCCGTGGAGATGTGGGGAGAGCTTGGAGAGGGAGGGAAGGTGTTCGTCTTCTGGAGTGCTGCCGAGGGCTTTGGCCATTACTTTTGTTTTGCCGAAGAAGATGCTGATGGGAGGGAATATTGTTAGCATGTAGTGACAAGCAGGGCCGTAGTGATAAAGAACATAGACGTGGAACGTACCGACTGTCGCTGAATTGTGTCCGTATGTCTTTTAAGTAGTTGTTGCGCATGTTTTCCACTTCGAACACAAAGCAGTATTGGTATGCATCTGCGGCTTCTCGGACTGCGGCGAAGACCTTTTGTGAGAGCTCCTTGCCTTTCTTCTCGGTTTTCGACAGATGGACGACGCGGGCACGCTTGGACTTGGGCATATTGGGCTAGGATGTGAATTGTTGGTGTATAGCGTGAAGATAGGTGTAGCCGGGGATTGCAAGATGTTTTTGGTAGTGTATCAGTGTATTAGCAGGTCTTTGTAAGAGGTGTGTTTCAAGTGCTTTGGGAATAGACTATTTTACTATTTTACAGTCCTCATGTCGACTTTTTTGGAACTTCCCCGGGTTTCAGCCCTATACGTGACGCTCTATCGATAAGCAGGTTATACTCTTGTTTCATGTTAAGGTATACAGCTAAAATCAAAATCATGCTTGAAACAAGGCATCGTACTCGTTGATGATGATATGATGATGATGGAAAACTTCACCCATTGCGTTCGTTGAATCACAATGAGGGACTTCATGCAATACCTGGAACATGCTTTCTACACATCAAGCCACTGGGATATTGATAATTCTTATGCCTCTGTAACAGCCACAGCGCAAGGTACTGCCACTTGGACACTGCTTCCTGACTCACTAACTGATCCTGTACTTCAGCTCTTCTCAACTTCCCTATACCACAAGGCCTACACCTCACAGTCTCCTCCTTTCCCTCACCCCAATCCGCCTCATCGTATACTCTAGGCTCAGTCGGCCTAGTCAATGGCTCCCTCTCCTACCTCTACTCCTCCCTACCGCTTCCGCCACCCGCACATTCCCGCATAATACCACTCCGCAACGTCGTCCTTGGTTATCGTCATGCTTCAGAGCTGAAATCACCAACTGGTAGTTGGTCTCGTCGCATACTTGATTCTGCTCGAAAGGGGAAGAAAGACACACTTTTATACGGGCGCTTATTTCTGCCGCGCTCGAGTCTGGAAGCGTTGTATGTTCGGCGTCTGAGTGTGGCGAGACAATTGAGGATCAGCTGTGTTAGTGATGGAGGGCTGCGGAATGGTGCGAGTGTGTTAGTAGGACTTTCTCAGGATGTAGGCAAGTGGAGCATGGACTACTTGTGCAGCACCGATAGCGCACTATTGGGTGTTAGAGGACTATACAATTTTGGCCTGGATCCGCGCGATATGGTAAAGAAAGACAACGCGATTGCTACGACACCGGAGCAGCAAGAGCCACGACACCAACAGCCACAATATGGCAGGTTCTCTGCAGGATTCGAAATGTATTATGGTCTGTTGAACAAGTCAGGCGGAATGAGCACAGGTATCAGGTTCACAACATTACCACGACACACAGGTTTCCCATACACCATGACACTGACGTTGAATCCACTCATGGGCAATGTCTCGTCGACGTATGCTGTGAAAGCAGGCAGAAACTTGGCGCTATGTTCGCAATTTGATTTCAACTTTTATTCGTACGAGAGCGATCTGAAGTTGGGGTTAGAGTTGTGGAGGAGGAAGCGGCCAGTGGAGGTTGATGTGGAGTGGGCAGAAAGGATGATTAGGCCAGAATGGAGAGAAGTTGGGCAGCAGACATTGGCACCAACACCAGCCCCGACAGCACCTGTGGCTCGAAGTGAAGGAAATGCAGCAGAATACTTGATGCCCAATGAGGATGTACTTGGAGTCATCAAGGCGAGATGGGATCAGAATTGGCGCATAGGTGTACTTTGGGAAGGCAGAATCAAGGAGTTACTCTTCAGTATGGGCGTGAGTGTTGATCTCAGGCGAAGAGAGCAGATTTTTACAGCTGTTGGTGCTGAATTGCAATATTCGTCATGATCGTGGAGCAAAACCAAGCAGAATTACTATGCACTTATAGGAGTACTGGGCAGGTTACCATTCAGGGAGAAGGATAGCCTTGGAAGGACGCAATGCAGGGCTGGAGGACAGACCAGGCAGACCGGGTAGTGTCTGCACGTTCTTCCACTTACTATGACATACAAGTAAGGATAGTGTAGCTTCCACAAGCTTCAGCTATCCACTTCTCTACACGCTAAGCCACGACCTCAGCTCTATCAGCTGCGGTAAGCATACGTCAAGACGAGCAACGAACGCGTCTAGCTGGGTGGAGCTTGACCACCCGTACGAGGCAAAGGCGGACGATCTCCCTTGCGCCCCAACTCCACCTCAAGGCGACGAGGCGTAGTGCAAAGTCAAATCCAGAACCAAGCGCGTTTCAGGATGGAGCACTACTACATCATTGGAACATCTGAGAAAAAAAAGATGTGCGACAATCGGACTGTCTCAAAGCAGTGAAACGACAACAAACAAACAAGGCGGCTCGTCGACGTCACAAACATGTATATGATAAAACGCCGGACACGAGCTCTTCATGCATGCAGTGCGGGAGAGGTCTTCGATGCAGGTCGGACAGTATGCCGATGAAAATCGACGAGGAACTGTTCAGAGGGAGAGTTTCGCTGCTGTCTCTCTATGTCTTCGCGGTTTGTGTATCGGTTTCCCTTTCAAGTATAGTTTGTAACACGCTGTTGCGCAACGGTCCAGGGAGCGGAACGGGGTTCAAAAACACGATGGCTGGTCTAGCGAAATTCTGCGTTTGCACGGCTGGTCTTGTCTTGGAGGGTGAAAGGTGAATGAAGAAGATGAAGGCAATGAAGAAACAGTGGTTGCAGTTGAGCGGAATATTATGTAGAAAACCAGTGGAAAGATTTCGAAATCGAGCATGGGATTGTTTCATCCCTTTGTTGTTGTTTATTAGGCAGAGTCATGGTCGTGCCTTACGTGATGGTACCTTGCATTAGCCTGCATGTGGGAAAAGCTTGGCGTGACGATGCTGTGCTTCCAGCTTCAGCAGACAACGCGCTCCAAAACTCTCCTTTCCTTATGCACAACTGCACATAACGCCGACCTCACGCACTCGTCTTGTCTTGTCTGGCTTCTCGTCTCTTTTTCTTGCTTCCTCACTCTTCGCGCTGATCTTTTCTCGCATCGCATCGCATTGCTGCAGCTACACGGTCTTTACCTCTTTTACAAAAGACTCTTGTCTTAGACGTTCTTTCTTCCTCTCTCTCTCTTCTCGCTTCCTAGCAGCGTTTCCCTTTGGACATTCACAGCCTGCTCCTTTGGTCAAGATCATCAGCTCATCCTGTGCATTTCTGTATTATCCCTTTGTTCATTTGGGTCTTACATATCTGCCTATACCTCGAGACTCCCATCACCACCTGAATACTAGAATTCTGCACTGCACACCACTCACACTTCATGCCCATCATGCAAGCCACCAACTTCCTCAAGGTAGAGATACCAGACTTTCTCAAAATGGAATCCCTCTCAGCATGTTCAACACCTGGACACTCACCCTCGCCTGCTCCTTCCTCAATGGGCTTCGGCGCTCCTCTCATGCGTCGACCTTCTCGCAAAAGCACCCTGACCCAACAGCAGAAGAACCAGAAAAGACAAAGAGCTACTCAAGATCAATTAAACACACTGGAGTTTGAGTTTACCAGAAATCCTACGCCTGCTGCCGTGGTGCGTGAGCGTATTGCTTCGGAGATCAACATGACGGAACGTTCAGTGCAGATTTGGTTCCAGAACAGGTAAGCTATACTCATGGGTAATACCTTCTCCTGGTGTAACACTCAACTAACACGATACTCCCACAGACGTGCAAAGATAAAGAACATTGCCAAAAAGCACATCGAGACTGGCGATGACTACGAAGCCATTCCAGACTCAATGCGAAGATATCTCGCCATGCAGGCACTCGAATCTGGCAAACCTTTGATCAACGACGAATTCTTCGGATCGAGCTCTAGTGCATATGGCAATGGTGCAATGCTTAATGCTGACCCGAACTCTTCCAAAGTTAGTAAGTATTGTCTCCAACCCCTATCAACCTTATCTCATCTAACATTTTAACAGTGATCTTCCATCTAGCATGTCGTTCCTTGAGCATTGGTGCTTGGAAGCGTATCGGCCAAACACAACTCGACCTTGTGGTCTTCTATTCTCCTTCCAAGGCCATGCTTACTTATTACATCCAAGCTGATGGTTCTGGCTTCCGCATTGAGTACCCGTTCTCGTCTATTGACAGCATCACCTTGGATAATGGTGACAGCCCTGATGCTACAAAGACCGGAGGACTCATCATCAAGCTTAACCGACCACCCATCTTCACCATGGATCAAGGTTCTGGAGGTTGGTTTCAATGCCGCGACTTTACTGAAGATCAACAAGCTTCAAAGATTCTCACACACTACCTTGGTGGCCATCCCAAGATTCTCAGCGGTCAACTCGCCAAGCTTGCCTCTCTCGAAACATTTCAACACAGGCACGACCCCATGGGCTTCGCTGCAGGCATGCCAGGTCCTGAGATCATCTCTCCACCTATCCATCGCCCATCATCACAACCAAACCACTTTGTTCACCCACACCGTCAGCAATTTGCAACTGATGGCATGTTCAGCATGGGTCCTCCTCCACCTCGTGGGCACAAACGCCAAAGAAGTCGTTCTGTTCCTGTTGCTGTAGACTTCTCACAGCTCAGACAGCCAATCACCCCACTACCTTTGGTCATGCACCAACATCAGCACTTCCATAACCATTTCTCCAACAACCGAAGCACACCGCTATATGCTCCAGTACCGCAGCACGCACAACAACACGCAGCACAACACATGAGTCCAGCGATTCGCATTGATGGTGCATCTGCATATATTGACATGCACCCACCTGCTCTTTCCACATCCGGCACATCACCTCCATCCGACTTTGATCTGAACTCGGCAAACAGCTCCGACCCAAGCTATCTCCAGACTCCATTCTCTCACACTTCTTTCAACATGCGCTCGATCCCAGAATCTGCCACTACCGAGACACCCATGTCTGCTCTTAGCCAGGCCAATGGCATGCAAAACACTCCGGACCACTTCTTGCATCTGCAGACACCTTGTCCTGCACCCCTACATCGCAGTCATTCTACCTCTGCTATTCCTCAACTACCCAACGACCCTTTCAGCATGAGCATGAAGAACGAGCTCGGCAGCACACAGGCAATGATGAACAGCAACAGCAACGATCTCTTCGACCCTATTGATAGCGACTCTCTCCTACTTCAAGATGACTTTGCATATGATCCTTTCATGTCCGACCCTCTGGCCGACCCGTTCTTCGACTACTCTGCAATCAACGGTGATATGTTTGACATGCTTCAAATGCCAATGAACGCATCATCAACAATACCTTCATTGAACGAGCAACCATCACTCCAAGGAAAGCGCCACTGCGCTAAGCAGAGCCTATCACTTCCTCTCCGTCTCAACATGATGGAGCAGGGAAATTCAAACATGGGAAACTACCTCAAGGTGCATCAGCAGCAGCAGCAGATGCCTAGAGGAATGATCACTCCTATGGGCGAGGACTTTAGCTTCTTGACTGTCAGTGATGATGAGGTTAAAGAGGAGGACGTTGACTATTCCACGCTTGGAATGTGAACTGAGAATGATAAGAGATGCCGGCTTATTTCCTTGTATGATTAATGAGGGGATGATTTCTGATGAATGTGTTTATACCCCTGTTGTCGACTTGTTTTTCTCTTAATTTCTGTTATTTCTTTTGTACTATAAATGCTCGGATCTGGATATACATGCTGGACATGTTGCGTATAACGATCTACAGAGCCTGTGTAAGACGAAATCTGATCAAACTGCTTGCTTGAAGCAATGGAGGAAGGAAGATGTGATTGTGGATGTTTCGTATGTGAAGAGAAGGAAGGGAGGTTTATATGTAAAGTACAAATGAAATGAAACAAATTTCCCATAACGCAAATTTCCATCCGCATTGATTGCTCATTTGCCACACACTCATCTCATCTCTACATGTACCAAGTTTCACGTCATCTCATTCTCGTTCTGATCACTACCTCAAGTCATCTTCTTTCCTTTCTCGATCCTCTAATTAAGAGCGTTTTGACATATAGTTAAGCACTGTCTAAGCACTTTATGCGAAGAGAAAAGTAGTAACGACAATCCCTCGCCTTTTAATTTGACTAAGTAATAAAGGCAAAGCGAGGAGTCTACTAGGAGAGTAAATGTAATGAATAATAGTAAACACTATATATCTAGATATTGATAATATCTTAACTTCCTCGCAAGTAAGAAGACTAGTCTGATAATAGTTCCATTTTCTTAGCGTGAACGCTATTAGCAGCAGTCCTTTAAGCTCTAGATGTGAAATACCAAATCATCTACAATGCAGGTAATAGCTCGTAGACTACATTAGTAGTATGATAGAAGACCACATTAGCGAACTTACTTATAAGCTTTATCCTAGTGCTTCCGACATCGACCTACCGAGCTTAAGGTAATCTTTCATTCCTAGAGGACTATACCAGAATGAAGCATTAGAGCTTTATGCACATGTTATGGTATATACACCTCGACACACCTCGCTACAGGCCTAATCAGGTGGATACGACGCCCAACTTGTCTAGAGCCACCTAAGACACGCCCAAAACACGCCTGAAACGCGTTCCATACCATGTAAGTAGTAGTATGGTGGGTGACCACATGCGAATTTCAGTCGCTGTATGTATAACATAGTTTTGGCACTTTTTCGGCATTTTTTGAGCTCTCCACACGCTTTCCTCGAGAATCCTAAGCTCAAGTCCAGATCTAAGCCCTGGTGATTTCGTAAGAAGTAATGAACGTGGAAACAAATATGGAACCCAAGCTCTCGCAAAATGAAAGATTGGACCTTGTTCTCGAATTTCACCTCCCTCCTCTTGTGTGTAAATATGTTTTGCAAATAACCTGGCGGAGAGCTTTAATACAAGCATCATCTTACTATAGTCTTGCATGCGCTCCAGCAATTCGAAGCGTACCGGAATTGATTGATAGATGACACAATGACAAGGGCAGAACAGACTTTAATGCTCTGCTGGTTTTCTCTGTCGGGGACACAGTCCCGCTGCATGCTTTGGCACAGTACCGAAACCATGAGTGAATACTTGAGCACTCTCAATCGATGTCGCTATACCTTCAAGAGAGGTCACAGAGTCGTCTGTTGCCGCAGGAAAGCCTACCCCACTTCCAATCTCAGGGTCTCAGCCGCGAAAACGCCCACTCATGCAGCTTGACGTAAGATTTGCGTGCCCAAAACCTGGTTTCACAGTGCAAGCGTAGCGACCACATGACGCTGGATGCGTTGCTCTGCGAGACAAATGAAGCGAGGGAGTGATATATATGCAGTGACTTTCCTAATCATTCGACCTCTTCTCCTTCTTATTTTCCATCTTCAAGATTACATCGAATATACTTTTTGAACAGCAAAGCATAAACCTTGAGCTTAATTTGTTCAAAACTCTAAATACACATATCAAAATGGGCGATCTTGGTATGTTGTTGTTGCTTTCGTTGTTTCTACAGTCGAAGAGACGAGCTACACCTCTATATCCCTCTCTCTTGTCGAGCATGATTTGCTTGCATTACTAGTGCTCCCACCGTCTCAACCACTATCAAACCTAAACATCCATCTTCCTTCCCACTTCCACATCTCCGCTTTCTAGACATTGCTACTAACTTATAGCTAACCAGGCGGCTTAGTCGGTGGATTAGTCGGCGGGCTCGGCAAAGGACTTGGTGACGCAGTCGGTGGAATCGGGTATTTTCCATTCCTTCCCTTCCTTCCCTTTCACTCTTCATGACAACTAACTCATTTTCTAGAAAGGGCGTCGGTACTGCAGTCGGAGGCATCGGTGGCGGGTTAGGCCAGGGTGTTGGCGCCGTTGGGCAGGGTGTTGGTGGTGCCGGTACGTGAAGACCAGAAGAAGAAGGGAAAGATCAGAAAGTGCTAACGCGATTGCAGTCAATGGTATTGGGTCGGGCGTTGGAGGCGCGGTGGGCAGCGTGACTGCGCCCATTGGAGGACAAAAGCAGAGTGCTGATAATCCACTTGGGTTGTGAAGGTGGAGTTGTGTGATGGGGAGCTGCGCGGTGGACATTGTCAATGACTGACGACTGTTATGAATGGACCTGGATGATGAAAGAATGTGCGTTCGTAACTGTGTTAAGATTGCTCGAATTATCAACTGCTTGTTGTGCGTTGTTGCACTGATCGCTGCTTATGTTGTGGTTTGTCGGTTCTCAAATTAAGTCCAAGCTTCCTCATCTTTATGAGCACGAAGACAGTACTTAGACAACTGTACTTCAAAACCGTTGCAGCCCGAAACATGTTCTATCACCGTGTGAACCTTCCAACGAACGAAAGAAGCATATTCCCCAGGGTATCACACATCCCACCAGTTGACGCCAATCCGATTCAGTTCTCCAACCCAACCCGGCCAGATCTCGAGCTCCTCCCCATCACAAACTAGGATCATAACTTCCAGTCTCCTTAATAATCACTTCCACCGCTTTCTTATAGCTCTCCCTCTCATGCATCCTCTCCACAAACGCAAACAACTTAGGGTGCGTCTCCTTGCTCAAGTCAGGCACTCTTCCTGGCGCAGCCTCAAGCGGAAAGATCATCAAGAAGTCTACCCCGCTGAGCTCGCCGCAGAAGTAGTCGCCACCTGTGGGAGAACTGGCAAGCTCAGATTCGAGAAAGGCGAAGTGAGAGGCTAAGTTGGGATGGATGAAGGCGTCGTAAACTTTGTTGGCTATGCCGCGTGTGATTGGTTTGAGGAAGAAAGGCACGGGTGCATTCTCGATACCTGGTGCAAAAGTACATTAGTGGGAGACTACCCACAGTGGTCGTGAACGAGCAAGGAGCAAAGCACTTACTGCCAATGACCAGTTTCATGACCAAGAACGGCATCAAACTTCCCTCTCCGTAGTTCATATAGTACTTGTATCTCATCCACGCCTCACTCTCTTGCCCGATGCCTCCACTCTGCCCGTCCTTCCATCTCGCAGGAATAAGCTGCTTGCCCCAATATTCACAAATGTATTCGATGATGAGCGCAGATTCGGCCAGGATGATCGGCTCGCTACGACCCGGAACTTGGATCTCGACGACGGGTGATTTGCCGAGTGGGTGGACCTGCTTTAGCTCGGGCGGCGCGACTTTGTCGGCTGTGCGTTCGTAGGTGCGGATTTCGTAGGGGACATGGAGTTCTTCGAGGAGAAAGAGGATGCGCTGGGAGCGGGATTTGTTGAGCCAGTGGAGGATCACTTTGGTGCCTTCGGAAGGGCTTGAGAGGGATGTCATGCTTGGCTGGTGGTTGCTAATTAAGTGGTGGGGTATAAACGAGAAGCAGGAAACTGATCACGATCACGAAAGTGCAAGACTAAGTTGGATTCTGTGTTTGCTGTGAACGTTATCGAACCGCGGTTGTTTCACCATTGCTTGGCGCGTTTCAGATTTTGCGTAGAGCTTTGAGAACTATACAACTCTAAAGGCATCGCACATCACATAGTCTTAAATTGATACACAATGACTTCGGAGGCTCCGAGTACGGATGCAATAAACTCAGTCATCAATATAGAGGAATACTGCGTTGTAGGATGTGGAATCCGGCCGTAGCAACTTTGCTCTAGGACCTCAAACATATTCAACCAGTTGCTTGATACACCCCCTGCGGACTCCCTGGAAAGCCTTTTCAGGAGTCCGAAACCTTCTGGTTCAATTCCTCCGAAATCAGAGCCTTACCGCCAAAACGGCGCCTCCAAATTCGAAAAGTGCCGCAAGGCCAGAACTGACTATAAGGTCAGCACTTGGAGAAAAGCCATTCCTTGGAAGCCCCGACACACCGTTCCTGATCACAGTGGCATCTGTGCAAGTACAAGACGGCCATACCCTATTTGGTCTATACATTATCTGGACGAATCATACCGAGACCGATCATAACGAGCATGACGGCAGCAAAGCAGCGAAAGGAAGCTGTCATGAATGTCCGCAGACCATTTTATGACTCCCACCACGTTCTCTACATTCACAACCAATACTAACTCAACTAACATCCTTACTCGTCATCAGCAAAGTAAACAACACACTGAGATGATGGGTTAATCCAATGCTGCTTTACCCGCTTCTTACCCTTGTGTGGTGCTGTACAGACTCTAGGAGATTCGTACAGCAGGGAGGTCGCGAGATACTTGAACAATAGATGTGCGAAAACTACAAGTATGCTTGCTTTTTGGCAGCAGATTTTCGGGTGCCACGATTGCTGACAAGATACCAGAGCACGTTTTCATCGTCATTACCAAACGATCCGAGAGAACCAAGCTTTGCAGCCCTCGTCAAGTTGATGGTGAAGGTGTGGCCGGACTCCTTCATGCTGGCCACCAACTCCCGAATTGTCTCCGTGACAACAGGTATGTTCTTAAGGTTCTCAATAACATTGACCGTCGTAGTGTTGACCATGTTCTCCATCAGCTCAACCTTCTGCTTGACCTCGTCCATGGTGAGGTCGGCAAGGCAGAGAGCCGCAGCAACATAGTACTGTGGCCAAGGCGACCACTGCGGTCCTTGCTCATCGATAAGCTCAGTGAAGAAGCGGACTAGACCGACGAGCCTGAGGATAGCGTCATACTTCAGATGGTCAGTTGTCGGTGTGTGCCAGAAGCGAATCCGATCAATGTCCTTCCGCTCAGCACAAGTACGGCCCCAAGGCAAATCAATGCCGGCTTCGCGTACAAGCATGGTAGCCATACCACGAACGGACATGCGGTAGTCGAGAATCGCGGCCAGCTTGTCCATCTTCGAGACTGCATCTGGGTCTTCAAAGACGTCCTCGTCTTCCGACTCAGGGACGAATTCCATCTCTTATTTGATTCGATCGATAGCAGAGCCAGTGTAGCCTCCTAGATAAAGGAGAATCCGCTCTTTCAGCACATCCCAGACGGACTCAGGGTCGTCCTCATTACACCTGAGTTGAACGCAACGGCTAAGAGGCAGCTTCGATTTGTGCACGTCGTAGCCAGCCTCGGCTGGGTCTGATGCCCTTCTTTCGCTCGGCTTCTCGTTTTCGTAGTTTTTCAGCGCAGCCCATCCTGAGACCGTTCCTTTGACAGAAAGCCCTGTCAACTTCGCGAAACTATCTTCCCAGTTCTCTTGAACAGCTGCGAAGAACAGGCCAGACTCGGAGGACAAACACGACGTCTGAGCCATGATCTGGTCGGATATGATCTTGGTTCTCTCGTTGAAAGTGTCAAGAAGCTCTTCGTCTCCTGTGTGCCAGATTTGGTCCGCTGGGGAGTCGGCGCATTCTTTGCCAGGATACGACTTTTCGTACGTTGGCGTCACCAGAACTTTGGTGACGAGGGCCTCGACAGTACCTTTGACGAAAAGACTGCCATTGTAGAAATGTGGATTTGTCTGAACGAGCCACGAAGCACCTATCTTGGTCTTCGTCCATCTGCCAGCGTAGCAAGAAGGATTGATGCTAGTAACATGGCAGCCTGTTGTGATTGCATCTTCGATCTCTTCGGGAGTCAGCCACTGTGTACCGACTTTGAATCTGTAGACATCTGCAAGATCGTCGAAGCTGCCGTGCCCAACGAGGAAGAGTACTACGCGGGAGTGCGAGGTCACAGCTTGATCAGTCTGTTCCTTAAACTCCTCAAGAAAGTTTCTGTTTCAGGTCTTTCATCGGATAGGCTTGTACATTTTCGAGGGGGAGATTGCCATTCTCGAGCATTTCCTCAGTACAGACGATTTTTCGAAGTACCTTCTCAGAATGTGGATCTCTGTGAAGAATGCCAGGTGGGTGCGTCTTGGCGTATTTGCGAACGAGCCTTCTAGGATGGCAATCTTCGGTTACCAGGATGACCATGTGCTCGCTTCTCCCTTTTATTGTGTGAACGACCGCGCACATGTCGGAGAAGAACTGGCCATTGACTTCATTCGGAGCAGCTCTGTCGCCTCTATCCGTGACACCAAGAAGGACGATGAACCGTGTATTCGCCTCCTCATTAATGATGCCCGTGGGAAGGGTGCTATCGGTCCTTGATGACCGCTCAGGGGCCATTTCTTGAGCGCATCCGAATGAAACTGTCACTGGCACGTCGTTTTCCATGGCGCTAGAAGGCCTTTATAAACCGTGCGAAGAGTGCCGCAAAGATCTCTTCACCTGGCTGCATCTTTGCGGAGATTCTCCTCGAGTTTGTGGTCGTGAGCGTGAGTCACACCCAAACGAATGAAATAAGCGCGTGCCAAGCATCCATGAAGAGTGGCAAAATCACCCCAAAGCAATTCAGTTCAACTCAAAACAGCATAGGCATCGATGGAGCAGAAAGTAGCTAAACGACTATCACAAAGAGATTCAATCAACATGAGCAGAAGCTCAGTGAGATGGAAGAGGTGTTTGCTCGTGGCACGACAACGACCGCGAAGCATTTCCGCGTCTAGTAACAACATCGAGGAGCCACAATCATATCGAGCATCATCCCCAACAAATCCTCGACAACGCTTTTGTCGATGGAACCCTTTGAGCGTGTTGCAGTCAAGTATCAAGAAGAGAACTTGGAGTCTAAGCTAACAGATTCTAATGATTAACAACTAATAACTAAAAATCTAGCATATTGCTAAAACGAAATAAGGATAAGCGTATGTGTACAGTGCCATCCTCCCAAATTCCAAGCGCTGGGTGGCCTTTTGGAAAGCTTTCGATAAAAACCTTTTTAACCTTGAAGGACACCTTTTTTTCCTGGTCTTGTGGTGCAAGGAAAAGATCGCCTTCCACCGAAGTCTAGGCTGCCTGCAGTCAGCTTTCGAC
>Ga0160427_10000138_pt1 | contig 50532 bp, 42 predicted proteins | sample SolpanmetagenomL_FD_108194 | JGI IMG/M metagenome (GOLD analysis project Ga0160427, IMG submission 108194) | Solar panel surface microbial communities from Lawrence Berkeley National Laboratory, California, USA - L | ecosystem: Engineered > Built environment > Solar panel > Unclassified ...
CCGACCTCGACACCACCATCCCCGGCACGGAAGTCCAGGTCACCCACGCCACCCCCACCAGCGTCGATCTCACGCTTGACCACGCCACCACCACGCTCAACCTCAACAATCCCCAGCCCTGAAGCCGCGCCCAGACAGTCTCCAGCGACCACACCCGCGCCCACCCATGACCCCCTCACGATGAAGCTATGAAAGGAACCCCCATGCGCCGTACTCGCCTCACCACCGCCCTGATGCTCACCGTCACGCTCAGCAGCGCCGTCGCGCAGACCGCCCTCCCTGCCCTGCCCGCCCTCAGCGCACCCGTCACGATCAATAGCGGCCCCGCAGCACCCAGCGTCACCTTGCCTGACACCACCGCGCTCAGCACCCCCGTCACGCTCACCATTCCCTTCGGTGGCCTGCGCCTTGACGACGCCCTCACCGCCCTCACCAAAGCCAGCGGATACAGCGTGCTCACCCAGGGCCTTCCCAATGTCACCCTCCGCACCGGCCTCAAGGCCATGCCCCTGCGCGACGCCATCACCACGCTGCTCAACCTCTACGCCCCGCAGAGCGCTGCCACCGTGCGCGGCAAGCTCATCGTCATCGGCGACGCCAGCAACATCAACCGCGTCAACAACACCCCCGCCCCCACCACCGATGAACAGACCCAGGTCGTCCGTGTCCCTGGCCTCACCGCCGATCAGCTCAGCAAACTCGCACCACTTCTCACCACCAAGGCCGCGCTCTTCGACACTGGGATCGTCATCCTCTCCGGCAGCAAAACCAACCTGAGCGCCACCACCGGCCTCCTCCAGCAGCTCCCCACGCCCCAAGTGGCTCCCATCACCCCCCCCGCCACACTCTTCACCCAGACCTACGCCGTGCAGGGCGACGTCACCCAGATCGCAGCGGCCCTCAAGGACATCACCGGCGCGACCATTGCCCCGGTCGGCTCCACCCTCGTCGTCAAAGGCACCCAGGAGCAGCAGCAAAGCGTCAAGACCTTGCTCGCGGCCCTGCCCCAACCCACCACGGCTCCACAGCCACCCAGCCTGATCACCCGCACCTACCCGGTCATGGGTGACACCGCTCAGATCGCCCTGGCCGTCAAAGACGCCACTGGAACCGCGCCGAGCATCGTCGGGCAGACCCTCGTGATCAACGGCACCGAGCAGCAGCAGCAGCACGTCAAAGCCCTGCTCGCCGCCCTCCCCCAGCCCACTCCGGCCACGCCGCCAATCGCACCGCCCGCCCCGCTCATCCAGACCTACCCCGTCCAGGGCGACGTCGCCCAGATCGCCCAGGCCGTCAAAGACACCACCGGAGCCGCCCTCACCATCGTCGGGCAGACCCTCATCGTCAAAGGCACGCCAGATCAGCAGCAGGCCACCCGTGCCCTGCTCGATGCCCTGCCCAAACCGCCCGCACCCACCCCCGCACCCGCGCCGATCACCACCCGCCGCCTGTCCTACCCCAGCACCGATCCTGACAACGACGCCAAGCTCCTCACCGCCCTGCTCGGTGATGCCAAAGTCATGGCCCTCCCGGACCAGGCCCTCGTGATCGTCGATGGCACTGACGCCCAGCAGCAGCAGGCCGCGCAGACCCTCAAAGACCAGCAAAACCGTGACCAGAACCGCGTCACCGTCTACTACCCCGTCATCGGTAAAGCCAGCGACGTCGCCGCCGCGTTGAAACGCGAATCGCCCCAGTCCCGCGTCGATACCGTCGAAGGCCACAACCTCGTCGCCGTTCGCGCTGCCCCCGAAGAGCAAGTCCGCCTCGCGGGCGTCATCCGCAGCCTCCAGGCGCAACCGGAAGCTTTGCCGGACGACGAGACGCCAATCACGCGCACCATCACGCTCAGCTACAGCGACGCCGTCAGTCTCGCCAAAGACCTCAGCACCTTCACCCCCACCCCAGCGCCTCTGCCCTTCACGGGGACCACCCCCACCAGCGCCGCGCCGACCACCTCCACCGACACGAAAGTCTCCGTGCTTGCCGATGCCCGCACCAACAGCCTGCTGCTCAGCGGCCCACGCGGCCTCGTCACACCCCTCCTCGCCGCCATCAAAAGCCTCGATGTGCCGGTCAAGAGTGTGCGGATCAAACTCCGCGTCGAGCAGCTCCACGACAGTGACGGCTCCGACCTCGGGATCAATTGGGACGCCTCCCTCGGCGGCGTGCACCTCGGCCAGAAGGACGGCACCCTCAGCGTCGGGTACGCCCCCAGCGTCGTCCCGGCCAGCATCCAGATTGGCCTCAACGCCGCCCAGAACTCCGGCAAGGCCCGCACCATCATCAACAGCAACTTCCTCGCGCTTTCCGGCCAGCAGACCGACTTCGTGAACGGTGGCGAGCTCCTCTTCCCGGCCACCACCACCACCGTCAACAACCAGCCCGTCACCGCCCCAGGGCAGACCTATCAGTACGGTCTGAACATCACGGTCACGCCCCGACTCGCTGCAGACGGCACCATCGTCCTGACGCTCGACACCCAGATCGGCAACACGCCCACCCCCGGTCCGCAAAACAGCGTCCAGCAAGACAAGCAGAGCCTGAAATCCACGGTGCAGATCCGTCCTGGCGAGACGGTCATCCTCGGCGGCGTGGTCACGGATACTGACAGCACCAGCAAATCCGGCGTGCCCGGCCTCAGCCGCATCCCAGTCCTCGGCGCACTCTTCGGCAAGCAGAACACCAGCGTCAGCAAAAACACGCTGCTGTTCGTCATCAGCGCCGACCCCATCCCCGATCCCCGTCCGACAGGCACCCAGAGTGTCACCGTCACCCCGCCCACCGCCGCACCTATCGCACCTGTGGTCCAGACGCCCACCCCGGCCCCCGCGCTGCCCACCCCGGCCGCTCAGCCCACCAGCACGCCCACCCAGGTCACGGCCCAGCCCGCCCCCAAGGACGGACGCCAAACCGTGGACATCCCCGCCGAAGGAGGCAAGGAATGAAAAACGCCCTGACTGTGATGCTGCTCCTCGCCATCAGCACCGCCGCCGCTGAACCCCTCATCGTCTCCCTCGATCCCCTGCCCTACGGCGCCATCCAGCTCGCCTACAACCAGTACATGATCCCCAACGTCGGCGGCATGAACGTCCTGCTCTACAGCAGCACCCCGCTCAGCTTCGCCCAGCCCGGGCAAGCGTTCACGCCCAAAGCCACCTTGAGTCTCAGCCCGCTGCCCTTCGGGGCCGTGCGGATGAACGACTCGCAGTACATGATTCCCGCCGCGATGCCCGGCGTCATGGCCCTGGTCATCAGCGCCACACCGTTGAGTTTCGCCGCTTCGTCGCTGGCCCGCCAGACCCCCACGTCGAATCCCGCGACGGCCACCTTGCCCACGTCCACGCCAAGCCCTGCCACCCTTGCCGTCGAAGAAGCCAAGAAAAACACCGCGACGCCGACCCTGCCCACCGTCGCCCAACCCCAACCGCCCACGGTGGTGACCGCCGTCGCCGTCAAGGATGCCCCACCCGCACCCGTCGCCACCACCCCAGCGGTGCCCAAGGCCACATCCGTCACCACGACCCCAACCCCAGTCGCCAGCACCGCCCCAGCGGTCCCCAAACCTGCACCTGTTGCCACCACGATGCCAGACGTCCCCAAAGCTGCGCCGCCTGTCGCCAGCACGCCAGACCTCCCTCAACCTGCGCCTGTGGCCAGCACCACACCAGAGGTTCCCAAGCCCGCGCCTGTCGCCACCATCCCACAACCCCCTCAACCTGCGCCTGTCGCCACCGCGACGCCAGAGGTCCCCCAGGCCACGCCCACCGTGCAGCGTGAACGCGGTCCGGACGCCGCACTCACCACCGAGATCCGCACCTCCACCCGCCTCCCCCGCCTGCCCGGCCTGCCCGACGACCTCACCGGCAACATCACCATCACCCAGCAGGCCACGAAGGTCACGTTCAGCTACACCTTCACCAGCCTGGGCTCCACCACCTACACCCTCAACCCCACCGCCCTCCGACTCACCCAGGACGGCATCGGCGTCCGTGCCCGGCTCGACCGCCGCAACGGCAACCTCACCCCCGGCACCCTCGCCCCCGGCAAAGGCGAAATCGGCACCATCACCGTCAACCGCACCACCAGTGCCGACGTCCACCTCACCTGGCTCATTACCGACAATGCCGGGCACACCTACACCCTCAACGCCACCACCGCCCAGCAGCACGAGGGCAACCTGAGTGTGCGCTGATGCCCACTTTTTCCTATACCACTCAGAATGACGCCGGAGCCGTCACCACCGGCACCCTCAGCGCCCTCAATCACGCTGCAGCCCTCCAGGACCTTAAACGACGCGGCCTCAGAATCATCGACCTCAAAACCGCCAGCCCCCTCACCGGCAACATCCAGCTCAGAAACCCTGGCCCCAACGGCATGGACATGAGCCTCTTTTGCTCACAGTTCGCGCTCATGGCCCGGGCAGGTGTCTCGCAGACCGAAACCCTTCAGGCCCTCACCCGCACCACCAGCAACCGCAAGTTGCAAGCCGCCCTCGAAGACGTCCGCCAGAAAGTCGACGGCGGCATCCTCATCACCCGCGCTATGGCGGAGTACCCCCTCATCTTTGACCGCAGTTTCGTTGCCTTGATGACCGCCGCCATCCGCACCGACACCGTCGCCCCCACCATGGACCGCCTCAGCACCATGTACGAGCGCAACGTCAAAGTCCAACAAGAAGTCAAGAGCGCACTTGTCCAACCGGCCATCACCATCATCCTGGCCTTCCTCGTCATCATCCTGCTGAGCATCGTCGTCATCCCACAGTTCAAGTCGATGCTCGAAGGCATGAACGTCCCCCTACCGATCTACACCCGGTTGCTGATTGCCACGTCCGAATTCATGCGCAGCTGGCTGGTCATTTTTCCCCTTGCCATCATCATCGGTTCCGGTATCGCCTTCCAAAAGTTCAACCAGACAGAGAAGGGCAAAGTCCGCGTGGACGAGCTGCTCCTCAAGATCCCCAAAGTCGGCAGCCTCATCCTGCTCGGCTCGCTCTCCCGCATCAACCGCACCCTCAGCACCCTGCTCAGTAACGGCATCGCCAAGAACGACAGCATCGACATCGCCGCCAAAGCCAGCGGCAACGCCGTTCTCGAACGCATCTTGCAGGAAGGCCGCGCCCACATCGAACAAGGCGGCCTGCTCTACCAGGTGCTCGAACGCTACCCCAAGCAGTTCCCGGCCACCATCACCGGCATGGTCAGCACCGGCGAGCGGCAAGGCGAACTTGCACCCATGCTCGACCGCGTGGCGGACTTCTACGAGCGCCAGGTCGAGAACGACGCCAAGAATCTCACCAAGACCATCGAGCCGCTGATGTACGTCGTCATCGGTGTCATGGTCGGCGGCATCGTCCTGGCCATCATGGCCCCCCTCTCAAGCATGATCGCGGCGCTCAGCAAATGAAATCCACCACTGCTGGTTTCACCCTGATCGAAATCCTGATCGTCATCGCCATCATCGGCATTCTGGTTGCCGTCTTGATCGGCAATTACGGCGGGGCACTCAAGCGAGGTCAACGCACCGCCGCGCAGAATCATGGCCGCATCGTCAGCATGGCCGTGACGCAGTGGCTCTCCCAGAACCCCATCCGGACCGCTGACACGCTCAACAACGTTGATTGCACCAAGCCCACGTCCTTCGTCGGCGAGAACACCGCCAGCAGTTATCACGCGGGGGATCTGGGGTGGCCCGCACCGAGCAGTTCGCAGGTCACGTGCGTCATTCACGCGCAGGGCCGCTCCGTTCAGGTCGCCACCAGCGCCGCCAACACCGATTACATCAACGGCGAGACGCCGTAGGAGGTCCCTATGTCCAAGCGTCTCTCCCCTCCCGCGACGGCGGGGTTCACGCTCGTTGAGCTGCTGGTCGTCATCGCCATCATCGGCCTGGTCTTGAGCCTTACCGTTCCCCGCCTCCAGAACCCCAGCCGCGACGCCCAACTCTTCGCCGTGCAGTTCGCTGCGCTCATGAACGACGCTTCGAACACCGCCCGGACGCAGGAGGAGAACGTGGCCGTGATGTACAACAGCGCCAAGAGCACGTACGGACTCTCGGTCTACGATCTCTCCACCGGTGCATCCACGCCCATCCCGGACAGTCCCACCCTGACGCGTCCAGCCACGGTCGTGCTCGCCAACCAATACATGCGCGAGTGGTCCACCCCGTTGCCCGTCCTGTTTTTCGACGAGCTCGGCCGGAACATGCAAGTTCAGGGCTTCGGCTTTACCAGTCTCATTCAGGTCGTTCACCAGGGTGAGAGTTCCCCCGATGCCAGTGTCGTGATGGAACGCCTCGCCGCCCGGACGGTCAACTACTGATGGACACCTCCTCGACGTCCGGTTTCACGCTCATTGAAGTGCTGATCGCCACGGTCCTGGTCGGCCTGATCATCGGCAGCGTGGTGATCAGCAGCGTCAATCTCAGCAGCGTCAACGCCCGCGCTCAACTGCAGAGCCTCGAAGCCACCGCCGCCCGCGCCGTCGCCCTGCGCTACGCCACCACCCCGCCCGACGCCGGCACGGCCCTCACCGGACCGGTCAGTGATGTCATCGCCCTCAACGACCTCAGCAGCAATGAAAGTGACCTGATGAGCCGCTTCGTGTATGTCCTCTCCATCCACAACACCATTACCACCCTCAACATCCACCGCAGCGACCTGCATCCCGACCCCCAGCCGCTCATCATCACTGCCCAGATCGACAACTAGGAGGCCCTGCATGCCCGCACCCCCACCCCGCCCCGAAAGCGGCTTCACCCTCGTCGAACTCCTCATCAGCCTCGCCTTGATGGTCCTGCTGATCAGTGCCGTCGCCGTCATCCTGCCGCGCTCCATGCAACTCACCCGCAGCAATACCCTCACCGCCGCCACCAACACCACCCTGATCAGCATCGTCAACCAGCTCAACACCGACCTCGACCGCAGCCGTCCCGTCCTCCTCACCCGCGCCAGCCGCACCCGCCTCGACTTCCTCCAGCTCGGCAAGCCCTACGCCTTCACCACCACCGACGGTCAGGACATGGATGGCCAGACCACCCTGCGCTTCACCGACGGCATCAGCAGCAACCCCGTCGGCGGGGAGATCGTCTTCCTCAACACCGCAGGCGATTACCTCATCACCACCATCACCAAAACGACCCAACTCCCCACCGGCGAGCATCACCTGACCGTGAGCTGCCCCATGAACCTCCCCGGCAGCGTCCGCGCCTACACCTTTACCCGCGCCAGTTACGCCTTCGCCGACAGCATTGACCCCAGCGATACCAGCATCCTCTTCTACGGCACTCCGCAGCAGTCCCTCTATCACTCTGCTTTCCTCACCCAGACTGGGGGCAGTCGGACGCCCGCCAGTTGGGGCGAACTCATCAGCGCCAGCAACGTTCAGTTCGCTCCCGTCTACGGTCAGACCGTCGGTGACTTCGGCACCACCCTCAAGGCCCCCCAGGAGCGCCTCACGGTGGCCGGTCAGCAACAGCCGATGACGGCCATCAATTACGCCATTACCGCAGTCGAGGGTGGGCATCCGGTCACCAACGCGGGTGCTGTCCCGGTTCATCTCGCAGGCAAGCAGCAATGGACCTGCGGACAGGACATCGGCCGTCCACCGGGCGATACGGGCACCTTGCAGGTCAACACCTCCCTGGAAACGGACTGGCAGGCGATTGGCTCGCCGGACGTCACCGTGGTCGGTCCCACCAGCACCACCCGCATCAACAGCTTCGCCAAGACGATCCGCGATGGCATGATGCCCGGCACATACACGGCACACGCTGACATCCTCGATGCCAACGGCACCTCCTACGATCCCCACATCACCGGCAGCCCGGCCACCGTCAGCGCCCAGCGGGGCGGGACCATCAATATCGATTATCAGGAAGCCCCAGGCACCTTGCAGATCATCGAGGATGGCCTCCCACCTCAACGCGCTAGCCAGATCGACGGCAAAGAAATTTATTCGGCGAAATCTCCAGTCCGTGCTCGGATCAGTATCAAGGCGCTCACCAGCGAGATTCTGCCCGGCACCTACGCCCTCACAGCAACCAAACCCACCATTACCGTCAACGGTCAGACGTTCATCGCCACGCCCACCAGCGTCACCATCACCGCCCGCGAACTTACCACCGTCCACGTCCAGTGGCAGCCCGCCACCGGCACCGCCCTCATCCACGTCCAGGGCCTCCCGGCCAGCCAACCCGCCACCTTCCAGATGTACACGCCTTCTCCGTACTTCCTCAAAGACTTCACCGCCCCCAACGGTGATGTCACCATCGGCCAGCTCCAGCAAGGCAATTATGGCCTCTTCGCTTTCCACACCCCCGCTGGCTACGTCGCCAAAGTCACCTGGACCCTCGGCCCGAACACCAGCACGGGTGACGGGGACACGGGGACAGGCATTCCCATCGAGCCGGGCCAGACCACCGATGTCACCGTCACCTACACCCTCTCGACTGGCAACCCGTCCAGCGGCGGCGGTTCCGGGACCTACCTCATCTGGGGATCTGTCGGGTACACCGTCCCCACCGCCATCGTCCACATCCGCCCGGGCCTGGAAGATCACATGAATCCTGCCCCCGCCCCCATGACCGCCTACGTCATGGATAACCTCGACGCCGTCAGCCTCCCTGCCGGGTGGTACACCATCATCGTCACGGACCAGAAAAATAACACCCTCCTTTACCGCACCGTCACCTACCTCGGCAACACCCCCGCCTTCAACATGAATCAAGCCGGTCCCGAATACGGCATCCAGGGCACACCCATGCCCTCTCTCGCCACCCTCTATGTCGGCGACAATACGCAGGGCAACCTCGTCTTCTACAACCTCAACGACTTCAACCGCCCGCTCAAAAGCAGCATCACCACTCCCAACGACGGCGTCGTTCACACCACGCTTGATCAGGCGTTGCTGCAATACGTGGGATCGTTCGGCGTCTCAGACGGCGGTGGCGGGGTCCTCTGGCAACTCCAGAATCAGGGCCTGAGTGTCGACTACGAAAACTACAGACCGATTCAGGACAACATCAACAACGGCTCGCAGTCCCCCGTCACCCAGCGCAACTTCTGCTCGATGCAGAAGGGCGGGCCCAGCATGACTTTCCAGGACTGCATCAACGCCTACGGCCGCTTTGGGAAGTGGTGGTGATGCGCCGCGAGGACGGCAACGTACTGCTCCTAACCTTGATGGTCGGTGTGATCCTGATGGCCCTGCTCGCCGCTGAGGTGACCGTCACGCGCGTCAACGTCCGCGCCGTGCAGAGCAGCACCGTCAACGCCCAGCTCGACGTGCAGGCCATCCTCAGCAGCCCCAACGCCATGCGCGATGCCGTCGCTCGACTCCCCGCTGAGATCACTGCCCGCGCAGGTTTCGCGCCCTCCTCGTTCGGCGACAACTTACAGACCGCCGTAGACCGCGACTGGGGGCAGTGCAGCGCGACGGGTCGCCTGATCACCAGAGTCCGACTGAACCCGACGATATGCGGCGTGACCAGCTCTGTTGAGGACCGCGCCACCTTCCGGCCCCTCAGCAGCGGCAATGCCAGTGAAGTTCGCATTCCACTGACCATCCAGACCACCTACACCGATACCCTGGGCCGCCGCAGCCGCCAGGCACGTGGCGAAGTGGTTTACCGCCTCGCGGGCACGTCCGCCTTGCCCATCACGATGTATCAGGTGCTCGCTGACCGCCTCGGCGCACCCCTCCCAGACAACCTCATCCTCGACGGCCCCATCCAGGTCAACGGCCCCCTGACCTTCGCGGCGGGCCGCAGTGAATTCCTCAGCGGCGTCAGCAGCGCCACCGCCCAACTCCAGCTCGGCAGCACCACCGTCACGCCCAGGCAATTCGCCCCGAGCGTTGCCTTCCCCTGCGATCAACTCAACAGCACCTGTCCGAAGTTCAATGCGGGCCTGAGCCTGACGGCCCCGCGTCTGCCCATCCCCATCCCCGGCGAACCTGCGGATCTCACGCTCAGCGCCGCAACGCAGGACATTGTCCTGAGTCCCAATCCGGCACGCGGCACCACCATCTACACCTGCACCCTGACGAGCTGCGAACGCTACTGGTATGCCCCGGACGGCAATCTCTACCAGCACATCCTGCCCAGCCCGGTGCCGCCGGAAAATGGTCTGCCGTTCACACCGCCCGAACCGGACGGCGGGACGCAACCCTGGCAACCCGTCAAGACCAACGTCACTGGAATTTTCCGGGTCGCGGGGGACGTGCAGGTGCGCGCCTTAACACCCAACGGCCCGGCCTTCCAGGGGAGCTTGACCTTGGAGGCTGACGGCACCCTCACTGTGGCCAGCAGCCTCAGCCCCGTCACGCCAACCTGTACCACCTTTGCTGTGCGCAATCAGGATGGCAGCATCACGCCTGCCAACTGCACGAGCGGCAGTCCCGATGTCCTGGGCCTGATCTCCCTGAATGGCAATATCGATCTGGGCAGCAGCACCACATTCACCGCTGACAGAACCCTCGCCCTGCAAGCCAATCTGTTCGCCCCGTTCGGCAGCGTCAGCATTCAGGACCCCAGGGTGAGCACACTGAATTGGGTCGGCAGCGTGGCTGCCAGCACCTTCACCCCGAATGCCGGCATGCACCTCGCTCAGGACCCACGCCTCGTGGACCCGCCCGGCTTCCCAAGTCTCCCTGGTCGCACCACTGCACCCACCGTCCGTCTCGAACCTGACGGCATCCTCAACACCGACCCCAAGCAGTAGCCATCAACAAGAAATGGCCCAGTCAATAACGACTGGTCCATTTTTCTATGCTCTCAATTTAACGGTTGGGGGCTTCAAGGACGAAACTCCAGTACCCACCAGAACCCTGAGTAGAAGCATTGGATGTACGAGGGAAAAATACAACGGAAGTCAGGAATATGCTGGCATCAGACATGAATGCCTCACAATTCGTTGCCTCGACTCCCTGGATAAACGACCGACCGTCACTCCCATTGGGTGAATCATACGTCCCGGCATATTGCATGTGGCCCAGGTTGTAACTATCGTCAAGGTAGCCGTTGAGCATGAGGTACAGCCGCAAACGGTCACGATCATAGATAGGGGAATAAGCCGTTCCGCTGTAGCCTGCATATTCCCGGTTGCCGTTATCGAAACGTTCATCCGTCCGCACAGGTGGGAGACTTCCGTAGGATTTTCCACCGCACGTTCCTGACGCACGGATCGCATTCAATTCGTCAATGGCTGCCTGCTCGGGCGCAGAACGGCTATGGATAGCCGACGGATACCGGTCCACAGGATGAGGCGTGGCACTCTGGTACTGGAGGGTGACCGGGACACGGCCAGTCGTTCCGTCCCGGAAGTGGATGATCAGGTCGAACTTTAACGGCGACGTATCAAATGAGGCAAATCCGAAGCCGAGCTTGAGTGTCAGCGTTCGATTCCGAGGGCCAGGGGTCACTTCAGTGATGACTCCGGACACGGCACCGTTTTGCATTTCATAGGGCAACCGTTCAACGTTTGACTCGACCCCTCCGATATTGTTTCCCGTGATGGTGTAAGTCGCAAACGACTGAGCGTTGTTATCCAGAGCGACAGCATTTGTATTTACAACTTTGGCGCTGTTCGCAACAGCGAAAAGGATCCCCGCGGAGTCGATCTTATCGTCGCTTGCTCCGCTCGGTTTTACTTGTACCAGGACTCCGCCTGGTTGAATCTGTCCATTGTCCTTGACGGTTATTTTACCGTTCTGTTGGGTGGTGAGATAACCTTTTGCAGTCAGTTCACCAAGATTTTTGATCTCCAGCATCCCGGTATAGGGTCTCGTCAGATCAGGTTTATAGGAGTTATCACCTGGTTGAGCATAGTAAAGCTGGTAGCTGACAGAGCCATTTTCAGGGAGGAGTTTGTCACTTGGCTCTGAGCGGATCGTCGCATCACTTGCGGGTGGGGTGTTGACGGTCGGGACCTGGACAGTGAGGGTAGTGGTGTGGGTCAGCGTGCCGCTCGTGCCGGTCACCGTAAGGGCGTAGGAGCCTGCCGCAGCGCTGGCGTTGGTGACGGTGAGGGTCGCACCGTTGAAGGCCGCCTGAAGGCCCGCAGGAGCGCCACTGACGCTATAGCTCACGTTCCCTGTGAAGCCATTCGTCGGTGCAGCACTCGCACTCGACGATCCCGACTGCCCCTGCGCGAGTGTCAACGCATTCGGCGTCAGATTCATCGTGAAGTCAGGCGTCGTCGTCGGCACGCCCGGCACCGTCACCACCACCGTCGTCCCGTGCGTTACCCCACCCCCGGTGGCACTCAGCGCCAACGGATAACTCCCCGGCGCAGCGCTCGTGTTCTTGACCGTCAGGGTCGTTCCACTGATCGTTGCAGTCAAACCAGCCGGTGCGCCACTCACGCTATACGTCAGTGCTGCGTTGAAGTTATTGATTGGGTTGGTGCTCACTGCCACGGTCCCCTGAGCACCCGTTGCCAGCGACAGGGTGCTTGGCGTCGCGTTCAGCACGAAGTCGGGTGTGCCTGGTGGGGGTGGCACAGCCGCTTGCGTCGTCACCCGCAACAGCGCCGTGTGGACGAGCGTGCCACTCGTCGCCGTCACGGTCAGCGTCGAAGTCCCGGTGGCGGCATTCACATTCGTGAAGCTCAGGGTTGCCCCCCGCACCGTCGCCGTCAACCCAGCAGGCGCACCACTCACGCTGTAGACCACGTCGCCCTTGAAATCACCACTCGGCGTCACCAGGGTTGAAACAGCGGTCGTCTGCCCGGCAGCCAGGGTCAGTTCACTCGGGTCGAGCTTGAAGCTGAAGTCACCCGCGACGGGCACGATGACCGCTGGGACGGTCACGGTCACGGTGGTTGTGGCGGTGCCGCCAGGGCCAGTGGCCGTCAGGGTCAGCGGGTAGCTGCCCTGGGCTGCGGCGGTGTTGCTCACGATCAAGCTGTTCCCGCTGATGGTGGCGCTCAGGCCGGTGGGGGCGGCGCTCACGGTCACGCCGGTCGTGTTCGTGGCGGTGACGCTCGCGGTCTGCTGCTGGCCTGCTGGGACGTTCAGGGTTGCAGGCGTGGCGCTGATAGTCGGTGCGGTCACCGTGACGGGCGGTTTCGTCGGAGGGGCGGTTGAACCGCAGGCGGCGAGGAGGAGGGCGGGGGTCAGGATGAACGGCAGGGACTTGATTCGTCTCATGCGTAACTCCGGGGTTTGATTTCGCTGTGAGCGTAATCCTGAGATGCTACACAATACTCAGAACCTCTGCTCACGTCAAGTACCTCCACCATAAACGGTGTGATGGCGGAACACGCGTCGAAGACCCGACAAAAGCACACCCCAAACCAGCGGGATATTCGCCCAAATCGCGTTTCCACCGCTGTACCTTTGTCCAGTCCGGTCCATTTACCGCTGTACCTTTGTCCAGTCCGGTCCATTTACCGCTGTACCTTTGTCCAGTTCGGATTCGTTTACCGCTGCACCTTTGTCCAGTCCGGTCCATTTACCGCTGTACCTTTGTCCAGTTCGGATTCGTTTACCGCTGCACCTTTGTCCCGTTTACCGCTGCACCTTTGTCCAGTTCGGCTCCCCTCACCGTTGCACCTTTGTCCAGTCCGGTCCATTTACCATTGTACCTTTGTCCAGTCCGGTCCATTTACCGCTGTACCTTTGTCCAGTTTCGAAGCGCGAAGCGCTCCCAGCGCAGGTTTCCCGAAGGCTCTTGTTGTTGCAACATCTCTTTTATCTTTAAGAGCTTTTAAAGATTTTGATCTGTGAACAACAACAACGTTGACTCGGGGTGACTTCGCTCTCTCAAACAGCCGCTGCTGGCGGAGAACGACACGAACACCCTCCAGCCCCTCACACTCCAAGGCATAGACCTATCCCGTACACTCCTGGTATGCCGCTCGATCGCAGTATGAAAACCCAGATAGAACGGAATGTCGGCCGGCTGGCCATGGTGCTGGCCGTCAACCGCACCGAACAAACCTACTGGGAACGCGAGCTGATGGTCGACATCCTGGGTATTCAGCGCATCAGCTGTAAAGCTGGGCGCGATTGCGCGGTGCCGCATGGCCGGGACAGCGACGTGGTGGTGGGGCTGGTCAACGCGTACATCATGCAGGGCATGCCTGAGAACCGGACCATCACCTTGAATGTCAACGAGTTGATCCGACTCTCTGGTCTGACGGTTGGTGGGAAAATGTACGCCCAAGTCGAAGAGAGCATCGAACGCTTATACTCCGTCAGTTACAAAATGTACGACTCCTGGTGGGACGCCAGCAGACAGAATTTCACGACCAGCACGCTGGACTTCCGGATCATCTCACGCCTCCATCGTACGCTCACCACGCCTCAACCCAATGTCGGACGTTTCACCGGAAAAAGCGAACTGGTCTTGACCTTATCCGAGGAGATCGCGGAGAGCATCCAGGCTGGGCATCTGCGGGCCCTCGACCCGGCCATCTACGCCAGCTTGACGCAGCCGCTGGCACGTACGGTCTACCGCACACTCGAGGAGATGCGCGCACCAGTCGGGCACCAACCGATGGCGCAGTACCAGGTCCGCCTGATGGACTGGGGGCTGCACCTGGGGTTGTTCACCAGCACCGCACCGCACCCAGATAAAGAGAAAGAGCGGCGCAACCAGGGAAGCGCGCAACCGAACGCTACTCTGCCCCCCAGCAAACCGCCAACGGCGACGAAGGTGCAGCGCAGCCTGGAACCCGCGCACGAGAACCTGATCGCCGCCGGGTACCTGCAGGAAGTCGAGTACCACGGGCGCGGCCAAAGTCTGACCGTGCGGTACCACTTCAACGACCTCGCGACCATGCCGCATCCGAAGATCGTTTTGGAGCTGACCACCCGCGGCGTGACCCCAGCCCGCGCGGTCACCCTGGCGCAGGAGTTCGGTGAGGAGCACGTGGCACAGGCCGTGGCGCAGTTCGATGAGATCCGCGCTCGCGGATCGCTGAAAAACCCCGGTGGGATGCTCAGCGACCTGCTCGCCAATCCCAGTAAGTACCGGGTGTCTGACGATGTGCGGCCCGAGCTGAAACCCGCCGCGCCTAAGCAACGCCCCGAACCCAGGCCCACTGTGAACACCGCAAAGGTTACCCTGGAACTTCCCAATCCAGCTGCCGAGTGGGCGGCCCTGACGCCCGAGGCGGCCATGACACGCGCCAAGACCTTGCTGGGCATGCTCAAGCTCGACGAGAAGGACCTGAAGGTGTTCTTGCAGGCCACCAGTTCCGGGCGGCTCAGTGGCGTGCAAACGTACCAGGTCGTCGACGCGGTGATCAAATGCCGGTACGCCATGGCAAGTCAGCTTGAAGTAAACGCTGAGTTGCACCGGCAACTCAGCGCCCTACTGGGTGAGGGCTGAGCGCTGGGAGGGAGGTCACGGATGGCGTCAAGCATCGTGTTCGTTCGCTGGGCACCTTGACCGTCTCCGTCTCCGTGTACCAAGGTTCGGCGATCAGCGGCGGGTAAAATCCAGGTATCCAAGACGCCTCACTTCTCCCTTCTGACAGGTTCGGTGCCGCACCGTCTCCTGGCTGTCGCCTCTGCACTGCCGCGCCACTGGTTCGAGCTCGAAGGCCTCGCCACCCGCCGAGGCCTCCAGCTCTGCGACAAATCCAGCATCACCGGCGCGCTCAAAACGCTCGCCAATCAAGGCCTGCTCCAACGCCACCACGGCCAGCAAGACGGCAATCTCCAAACGTACACGCTCACGCCACAAGGCGAAGCGGTCCTCGATGCGTTGCACAACCGAACGCCTTCCAAAAAGACTGAGGCGGTATAGCGTCCCTTGCCTTTTAGGTCAGACTGACCTATTCTAGCGGTGATGGCGACCAGGATCATCGCACTGGCCACGCTCCGGGCCTACCGGGCTCAATACCCTGACGCCACCAACGCCCTGGACGACTGGCACGCCACCCTCCGAAGCGCCGACCTGGGCAGCTTCGCGGATGTGCAGGCCGTCTTCCCCAAGGTGTCGTGGGTCGCGCCCGACTACCTGATCTTCAACATCTGCGGCGGCAGCTATCGCCTGATCGTGACCATCAATTTTCCAGCGGGCATCGTGTACATCAAGGAATTCATGCCCCACAAGCGCTACGACGCCTGGCTCCCCGACGGTTCACGGCTCCAGCGCATCAGGACTAAGAAAGCGGCAGGGAACAAGATCCAGAAACGCCAGAAAGGGAGAAACGAACCATGACCGACACTCACACCCTCTTCCGCCTCTGGGCCGACGTGGATTGCGTGGCCCACGACCTGCTCTCGCCCATCACCAGCGAGGCCCAGAACGAGCAGGCGCTCACCACTATCGACGAACTGATGCTGGAGGTCGGCGACGACCAGAACCACCCGCTGCTCAGCCTGCTCAACCTGCTGGCAGACCGGGTGGAGGCGTTTGAACGTGCGGCGTATCCCCTACCCCCCGCACCACCCCAGCGGGTGCTGGCGTTCCTGATGGAGCAGCGTGACCTGACCCAACAGGCGCTGGCGGCAGCCACGGGTATCGACCAGAGCAACCTGAGCAAGCTGCTCAGGGGAAGGCGCGACTTCACGGCAAACCAGGTCAAAAAGCTCAGCGAATACTTCCACGTCAACCCAAGCGTGTTCCTTCCGGCAGTCCCGGGTTGAGGATATGCGTTGACGACATGCCTGGCGCTGCTCGGCACACTGGCGATCTGCACGAAAAAGCCCCGCCAATCAGCGGGACCTGGAGCGGCGCTCAAACTTATCGTGGGCGCTCAGCCACGAACCAATTCACGCCGCCGTCGAGCGAAAACTCGTACTGAAAGTCCGTCTGCGTCTCCAGAAAACGGTCGCCCTGATCCGCACTGCCGTCCCGCGACAGCGTCCAGGGTATCTGCGGAGCCGTGAACAACTCACCCGGCTTTATCTTCCCATCCAGCGGCCAGCGTGCCCGTACCATGATTCCCTGCCCCACGGTGCACGTCACCGCAGGCCGGAAGATCGTTCGCCCTGGCCAGGCAGGCGTCCCATTCCGCAGCCCTGCCGTCACCCCACAACTGCTGCCCGGCGGCGTACTCGTCACCGAGAACAGCAAGGGCTCCAGCGGCCCGAGCTGCCACGTCGCCACATCCTCAATCCCGTTGTTCGTCGCCGACGCACCCACCGCAAAATTCAACACTGCACTCGTGTCGAAGACGTTATCCGTCAACGTCACCCGAATCTGATACGCCGCCGAAGGCGCATCCTTCGGCACGATGATCTGCAACGCCTGCTGCGACTCGGCGTTCACCGGGTACTGCTGCGTGTTGATGCCTGCCGTGCCTGCATCGAAGGCCTTCTGGTACATCGTGCTGAGCATCTTCCCGCCCAGTGGCGCAGGCAGCAGCTGATCGAACACCAGATTCGCCCCCTCCAGGAACCCGTCCCTGCTGCCCATGCCACTCACCACAATCGGCACGGTGACCGTCTCCCCAGGCCGACCCGAGGCCGGATTCGGCGCAAACGCCACCGTCCAGTTGCGCTTTGCGAACGTCCCTGGCGTGTTTGTCGCCTGCGGCAGCGGATTGTTCTTATCCAGCACCAGCGGCAGGGTGCCTCTCGGCACCACCCGCACCGTGAACGACGCCGTATTCGAAGCGTCCTCCTGATCCACAATCGTCAGCTTCAGCACACTGCCGACCACGGCATCCACTGAAATCGAAATGACCGAATCGTTGCAACTGCCGGGCCGCACCCAGTCGCGCAGCAGTTTGATGCTCAGCCCCGCATCCACCTGACCGACTTTGACCGGCAAGCTGTAATCCGTCGTCGTCCTCGCCCCCGGCCAGGAAATCAAACAGGCGTTGCTGATGAAACTCCCCGGCTCGGCGTCAATCGCCGTGTCCGAGAAATACAGCCTGTTATGCTTCACCGTTGGGTCCGGTTTCGTCCGGTCATTCACCGGCTGAGTCGAACCCGAATCCGGCACTGTGGACGTGGGGTTTGGTGACGGCTGAGGCGCGGGGTTGGGTGCGCTGCTGGCATCCCCTGGTGACGGATTGGCGGGCGTGTCCTGCACGGGGGCGTTCTGGATGGTCACCGTCAAGGTGCGGGTGATGCTTGACCCGTCCGCATCCTTCAAGCCGAGGGTCACGGCATACCCACCGTTGGCCTGCTTCGGTGCCGTGATCGTCAGTGCCGTGTCCCCTTCGGGCAACGTCTGACCCAACGTCACGCCCTCCACAGGTGCAGCGGCGTCCAGACGACTCACCTGGGCGCTGCGGCTCAGGTGCAGCGTGACCGTTCCCGAGGCTCCGGGCTTGAGGATCAGGTTCGCGGGCGAGAATTGCGCGTCCAGATCCGTCTCGGCCATCGGCGTCGGCGAGTACGGCTGGTCCTGAGTGGGCGGCGGGGCAGCAGGCGTGCCGAAGATCGGGTCCACCTCCTGAGCGAGTACGGCAGACATCGACAGCAGCAGACTGAGAAAGAGCGTTTTCACCTGCTCAGCCTGAGGGGGGTCAAGGTCGAGTTTGGGCGCAGCGCTTCAGATGATGGCGCGGGCCTCGTGCAGCGCTTCGAGATCCGTAACCTCTACACGGTTCAAGGTCTGCCCGGCCTGCGTTCCTTTGCGGCGCTGCCATACGCCCCAGGCGTACACATACTGCCCCTTGCTGAACGTCCCAAGTTGCTCGCCCCACACGCCGTACGCCGCCAACTCGATAATGACGAGCGGTGCAGTGCTCCCCACTTCAGTGCGGGTGGACAGCCCGACACGGGCATTGGTGATGGCCTGCCCGTCTTCCAGGCGCATCTGGACGGGCGCGGTCACCAGCACACCGCGCAACGCGCACCGTTGCCGAGCGGTACTCAGCAACGGTGCGCCCCGCACGTCCAACGTCAGACGCCTCGCCTCCTGACGCAACCGCACCGCCGCACTGATCAGCAGTTTCAGGTCACCGCCCTCCTCGCACAGCACGCCGCGTAAATGGACGGCCTCCCCACTTCCCAGTGCACTCAGGCGGCCCGCCAGTGGCCCCAGCGCCACGCACGGCAGGTAGAACACCTCCCGGCGCATCTGCTGTGCGGCTGTGGTCCGCTCGAACGTTCCAGCCACCGTCAACTGCACCGCCCCGCCACCCGAACTCAATCTCGGGGCGCGAATCACGGCCCCCGTCACTTCCACTTCGCTGCCTGTCGTGATCAACATGCCACCACCGTAAGGGGGGGGAGGGTGGGATTTCGGCCTTGCTCCCCCTCAGACTGGACGGCATGACGCTGCGCGCCGCCCTCCTGACCTGCCTCCTGACCTTCTCCCCCACCCTCGCCAAGACGGCCACACCCGCACCCGCCCTGGTGCTCCAGGGCATGCCGGTCATCCGTCAGACCTTCAACGACTGCGGCCCGGCCAGCATCGCCATGGTCCTCAGCTACTACGGCGTTCAGATCCCCGAAACGCAAATCTCCCTGGCGACCAAACCCACGCCCACCTCGTACATGCAAGTCAGCCAGATTGGGCGCTACCTCGCGCCGTTCGGTCTAGAGGCCAGCACCTTCTCTGGCGGTCAGGTCCAGCACGTCACCAGTCTCATCCGCCTGGGCGTGCCCGTCATCGCCCTGCAATTCCTGCGCGGTGTGGGCGACATTCCCCACTTCCGGGTGGTGAGCGGCTTCGATGACCAGGCCGGACTGCTCTACCTCAACGATCCACTCCTGGGGTACGCCAGCGTCTCATATCAGGACTTCAACACGCTCTGGGACACCCAGGGACGGCTGTTCGTGGCGGTGTACCCGCCGAAGCAGCACGCGGCTGTCATGCGCGTGCTGGGCGTGCGCGGTTAAGAACTCGCAGGCTTAAAGGGCAGGGTGGCCGTCAAGACTTCGGGCGCGGTGCGGCCTTGGAACGTCACCGTCAAGCTCGCGTCGGCATTCGGATCGGAACTCGCGTACGAAAAGTCAGCCCGGATCACGCCTTTCGGCAATGACAGCCCCAAGGCCTGACAGGTGGACAAATGCGGGAGGGTGTTGTCGAGGAAGTTGCGTTTCTGCTCGGCAGCCGCCATGCAGGTCTGAAGGAACGTTTGTGCCACTGACCGCTGTGAGGACACCCGCGCGCCCAGGACGTTGGGGATAAGGACGGCGGCCAGCAAGCCGATCACGGCAATGACGATGAGAATCTCGATCAAGGTAAAACCGGCCCGCGCTGAAGAGGGTTGCATGTCCATCAGTGTGGCGGGGGTCAAGGTCATGTTCAGACCGTAGCCGCCTCACGCTCACGCCCGTCATACAGATGCGCCCGTTGAAAGCGAACATTCATGCTGTTGTGCGGCTGTGCACCGACGATACGACAGCGCTCTGCCTTGCCCCGACTTAAACTGCGGGTATGCCCCTCGACTGGAATGCCCCTGGCCTCGACCGCGAGTATCTCATTGGTCCCCGCTTCCCTGAAGATTTAACCAACCAGGCCTACTACCCGGATGCCCAGTTCGTACCGCACCCCGTGCCGGAAGTTCGGGAGAACATCTGGTTTCACAATCGGCGTCTCGTGAACCTGACCATCCTGAACAACCAGCACATGAGTGCCATCATCACGCTTTTTATGCCGTACAACGAGGAGGAGCCGAGAATCTTCTTCGAGACTATCCATCTGATTGGCGAGACGGGCTGGATTTTAGGCAAGGCGAGCGACATCGACGAGGCGCGTGCCAATCATGAAGCGGTCACCCGACACATCTGTGAGCAGACCGGCCTGCCCTTCCCGATTAATTACACGGACCGGCCGCGTCACCGCTGAGGCTGAGGCGCGCTTGATTCGGGAGGCATTGCGCCCCAGCGTGGTTCGGTGTGGTCCACGCGGCAAAGATGCTCAAGGATGGGCCTGGCCTCGGTCAACGGCATGGTCCGCAGCCGTCTGGCGAGCGAGTCCCGGACGCCGTTCAGTACCGGCGCGAACCAGAGTTCACGTTCGGCCAGACCGAGCGGACACTCAAAGAGCCAGACGATCCGGTCTGAGGGACAATACATGATGTCGTGCACGTCCAGGGTCACACTCAGCCGCTCGTGGAGCCAGTAGGTGTGCGTTTTGCGCTGCTGCATCAGGACCAGACCGAGATCGGCATTGCCGACAATCCCGATCAGAGCGGCCCGGATGGCAGAAAATGTTTTGTGAATGTAGGTCCTTGGGGAGCTGACCTCGTCGAACAGATCGCGGCGCAATTCGTCAAGGGTGGCGTACTTCTTGATGGCCAGGTACGCTAGAACCGCTTTCTCCTTCGGCGTCAGGACCAGCGGGGAGCCGTTGAGGGTCAGGTTCGGCTGTTCGCGCAGCAGCGCGATGCTGAGGCGGTGCTTGACGCTCAACGGCCCCCCGCCCGGCAGCCAGGTCCGCCAGACGCCCACCCCGTACTGCTCCGCATCCAGCGGCACGGCGGGGTGAGCGAGGTGGCGCAGGTGCGTGACGGCCACGACCCCCGCCTCCTGCCACGCCAGAATGGAGCGTTGCCTGAGCATCATGACCGCCATGCTTGGATCGTCATACGCGGCCAGCGCGAGGTCCAGGCGGCGCAGGAGCGCAGTGCTCGACTCGCCGGTGCGCGAGAGTTTCCGCACGCAGATGGAGTGGAACCGTGCGGCAGGCAAGTCATTCGTTTTCAAGGCCAACAGACATAAGTTGGCTTCCGCGTTGACACTGAGATTCGCGTACCCGCCGCTGTTGGCCAGCGCCGAGGCGCTGGTGTACGCCCGGTGCGCGGCGGGATAGTTGTGTTGCCGGAACGCCAGGCGGCCCTGACTGAACGCCAGACGCGCGGCGAACCAGCCCTGATCCGCCTGACTGGCGGGCAGTTGAGAGAGGAGTTGCTCAGCGCGGTTGTACTCGCCGAGATCCGTGAGCAGATCAATCAGGACAAATACCGCGCTGAGGTGCTCGGCTAGGACGATGGGCTGATAGAGGTAACTCAACAAGGCCGTCAGCGCGTACCGGTGCGCCTCGGTGACGTCGCCGATCTCCAGTTGTGCGCAAGCCTTCGCCACCACAGCATCCTGCTGCGTCTCAATTTGCACGGCGGTGTACTGGTTGAATTCAATCAGCATCTCCCCGGCCCGTCCGCCGTGCAACTGCGCGAGGCCCTGAATGCCCAGCAAGGCCAGTTGCGCCTCAGCACTTTTCAGCCGCTTCTTGGCTTTGTCGAGCACCGTGATGGCGGCGTCCGCGTGTCCCAGACGCAAATGCGCCTCCGCGAGGATCAAGCTGATCTGCGGCTCTTGCGCCCCGAGGGCCAGGACGGACTTGAGGGTCAGAAAAAGCGTCCGAAGGTCTTCGGCACTGCTGGCCAGGTTCAGGCAGGCGCGGGCATAGTGCGCGAGTTCGTCAGGGTCGAGGTCATTCAGGTACGGTTCCAGGTGCGTTCTGATCTGGGTCCATTGACCTTCGCTGGCCCAGCCGGGGAGTTCCTGGCGGGCGGTCATGAGTTTGGTGGCGCTGCTGCTGGTCAGCTCCAGGGAGCGCAGCGGCGCACTGGTGGAGAGGGCCTGAGCGAGTTGGGTGCTGGCGCTCTCCAGATCACCCCACTTCGCCAGGGCGACGAGCATCGCGTCACGCAGCAGGGGGTGGGGCTGGACCTCCTCGCCGATCACGGTGTCCAGGAGCGGCCAGCCGAGGTGACGCAGGCGCTCAACCCAGCCGTCCGCGAGGCCGAGTGCCGCTGCGCCGGGCGTGGGACGGTTCTTGTACCAGACTTCGAGCAGCGCGGCGGGCAGCATGGCGCGTTCATCCTCGCCGAGCAGGCTCAGGAGGTGATGGAGGTAATCACCGAGTCGGAGGTGCCCGGGGACGGCCAGGGTCATGACGGCGGCAGGCCAGCCATGATGCTCACCCCACGGCAGGCCGATGGTGTCGCATTCACGGGCCGTGAAGGCCAGCTCGGTCGCCGTGAGGGCCACGTGGGGCAGGCTTGAGTGCCGGAAGGCCTTCGCGAGCGGTTCGTGGCCGCTGAGGACGAAGTGGTGGCGCATGTCGCTGCGGCGCGTGAGTTCCAGCACGAAGCGGATTTGTTCCGGGCCGACCAGGCCGTCAATCAGGATCGTCAGCGGGCCAGGAGCCTGGCTCAGGTCAAAGGCGATGCTTTCGGCCAGGGCCTCGGGGGTGCTGTGCAGAAAGTCCCCAGCGGCATTCTTGAAGGCGGCGTAGTCCGACATGACGCCTTCAAACAGGCCTGGCAGGAGGCGGCTGATGCGCCGGACGAGGGTGGCGGCGAGGTGCGCAGCGCGCTGGTCGTCGGTCAGGCACAGGATGCTCACGACGTCCTGGTGTTCGGCCTGGAGACGGCGTTGGTAGGCGTTGAGGAGCGTCGTTTTGCCGTAGCCCTTGGGGGCGCTGAGGATCACCACGGGTTCTGGCGCGCTCAGGAGTTGATTGAGCAGCTCGGGGCGGTCGACGACACTCGGCACCGCCCAAGTATAGGGAGCGAGTCTTGCCATTTTGTTCCTGACGTACCCGTTGGGGAAAGTCGTCGACGGTCCGGCACACGGGTGGCAATAATTAGATTTATGAGAGGGTGTTTTTTGGGGGCCGGTTTTTAGTCGTGCTGGACGGCGTGAAAAGGGAGTCTCCGGTTTATTAAGGCTTGGATGCTTTATGAAGGACTATTACGATTCTCACTCTCATGAGTAAAGTGAAGAAAAAAGCGCCTTTTATGAGAGCTGTTTTGGGGGGTGTCAACGGCCCAATGGGGGGGGTACTTGGACCCAAATCACCTCTCATTGAAAAGAACTATCCACGCAGACACAATCCTGAAACTAAATACCGAACATGAATTCCTTAACGCCCACTGGCACGCAGACTCCTCACTGCACATTCATGAGGATGTCCATGAGAGGTTTCTGGAAAAATACTCACCCAACTTATACAAAACTCGAAAACGCCTTTCAGGACGGCAAAAACGCATTCTTACTGCAATCGTAATAATTTTTCTCGCAGAGTTCACGCCATGAACGGCACCCTGACCACCCACCTGCTCAACGCCGCCAGAACCGGCGTGACGGTCAAGTCCGCCAAAGCGTCACTGATGACGCGGCGTCAGCGGGTGCCCGGGGCCTCGATCAAAAATATCCGCGCGGAACTCACCCGCCTCCTCGACGACGGGAAAATCATCCAAATCGGCCAGAACGTCAAGGTCTTTTTCCGGAAAAATCGAAGCACGGCCCGTGACATCGCCGAGTGGCGTGCCCGCCACGAACACTGCGTGTTCACCGCCCTGCAAAGTGCCGACGCCTGGACGAATTTCCACCAGCTCCGCAGCCGCCTGGCCGAACGCCCAGGCAGCGACAGCGCCACCGCCGACACGACATTCCTCAAAAATTCGCTCGCCGCCCTCGTCGCTCAGCAGCGCATCCAGATGATCGACATCAAACTGCCGGATGCCGACATTGCCCATTACTACCGTTGCGCCCCCATGACCCTGACCGACACCCTGTGCCCGACCATCGCGCAGCAGGCCAAAGCCAAACTGAGCACATGGATCAACACCCACCGCCCGCGCTTTTCCCTCGTGGAACTCAAACGCGCGCTCGACATCACGAGCGACGTCGCCACGCAGGTCACGGAATACCTGATTGATGAGCAGCTGTGCGTGCGGGCCGAGGGGACACTGATCCCCATGTTCGACGCGCAGGCCCGGCCCGGCGTTCCCGTTTCGCTGCGCCGCACACCGCCCGCCCGCCTGCGCCGCCTGCACGCCCCCAACACGCCTCGCCGCGCACCGACACCCCGGCCCGTCGTGCGGCCCACGCGGGTTCCGGTCACGCCGCCCATGCCGGTTCAGCCCAGCCACGACCTCACCGTGCAGCCGCAGCGCTCACGCCCTGCCCTGCAGCGTCGTCACCCGCGCAGCCCCGAGCGCCAAGCATCCCTGGCCGCTCAGCACCACACTCGCCTTGCGGCAGTGCACCTCCAGCGCGCCGGACCGTGCCAACCATCCACCGCACCACCACTGACCGGGGAACAGATGCCGAGTCATGGTCATGCCTGGCGACGTGAGCCACTGCTTGGCCGCGCCTCACCACCGCGCACATCCGCGTGCCGCAGCGTGCTGAGTCGTGCTGGCCCGCCGTCTCGCCAGGGTCCACCTCCCGTCCGCCCAGCCGTCACCTGACGCGCCCTCACGCCTGCACGAAAAGGACCATATGCCGCACATTGTCCGCAGTCCCCAGCACCGGCTCTACCTCAAACTCACCGACACCACTTTGACCGTCATTCACGTGCGTGACAACGACTCCGGCGGCGTCTACTTCACCACCACCATCGACGGCCCCACTCCAGAAGACCGGCTGCTCAGCGCTCTCCTCACCGCACTGAGCAGCGTGCCCTATCACAGCACCGCCTACATCCACACGTCCGTCGCGCCCCTGATGACCCTAATCCGTGAAGAAAGAACGTGGCCTCGTGAACTCAAGGCCCTGCTCAAGCGCCTCAACCTGACCCTCAGGCTGGGCCTCTTCAGCAAAATGGACCGCTTCTGGCAAGACATGCTCACCCTCATCGAAGCGGGCAACCTGCCCGAACCCGAAGGCTTCAACAACCACGCGCTCTACACCTACGCGATCACCGACGGCCACCAGACGCACATGGCAGGTGTCCTCTACGGCGAAGGGCAGCTGCACCTGTACTCGCATCAGCACGACGGCGACACGCTCTCCCCACCCGAACTCGATGCGGCCCGCTGGGCCTTCGAGCTGGTCGCCAGGGGCAAAACCGTGGAGTTACACCACTTCCACCCAGCCACCGCGACCTTCTGGGATAACACCAGCGCCTACCTCGCCACCTACCCGCAGGTCAAACCGCTGGCAGAGCGCATCGGCACGCTCGTCGAGCAAAAAAGTCTGCGCTACAACGTGGCCTTGCCCGAACACAACAGCCCGCTGCGTCAAGCGGTGAAATGGGTGGCGGGCCGCGCCCTGGCATGAACACCTGGGAGCGCAGCAGTGACCTGCTCGACTCGCTGTGGCAAGACGGCCTGCTCAGCCAGGACGACGCCGCCCTCATCCAGGACACCCGCGCCACGTTTGGCGGCTCACTCCTGCGGGTTTTGGAACGCGCCGCGCCGAACGTCACCAGCCTCTGGTCACGTCTCGCCGCCCAGAACGCCCGCCCGTTCCTGAAGACCTTCAGTGACATCGAAACCCTGGAAGAAGCCTGCCTCCAGCCCTACCAGGCCCCCCGGCCCCTACTTCCGCGTGATCTGGCGGTGCAGACCCTCACCCTCGCCCAGCGCCGTGAGGGCGAGACGTTGTGCCTGCTGAGTCCCGACCCGTTCGTCATCCTCACCCACCTTGACCTGCGGAATCGCGCTGATGAGGTGAGTCCCACGTCACGCAGCGCCCTTCGGTGCGCGGTAATCCTGCCCGCCATGTACCGCACCCTGATGACCCTGACGTACCCCAGCGCCCTGGCTGGTGAGTTGAGCTTCCTGGACCGCCTGGCGGTGCAGGCCCTCGTTCCCAGAAGCGAACTCGCCAGTTACGACGGCCGTGAACAGCGCCTCACCGAGCAACTCCTTGTCAGTGAGGACGACTACGCCTTGTGCCTCTCACAGCATCTCGGTCTGCCGCTTTTCGATCACCGCGAAAGCCAGCCTCTCGCGGCCAGCGTGCCGGAACACCTGCTGCACGAACACGGCCTGTACCCCCACCACCTCAATGACACCTGCACCCTGGTCCTGCTCAGCGCCCAGGCTGTCAGCCGTGAGCTCAACACGAAGTTGCAGCGGCTCAGCGGTCATGACGTGACGTACCACATCACCACCCCCACCGTCATCCGCAGCCTGCTGATGAAAAGGAGCCCTGGCCATGCCCATCACTGACCTCAATGCCCTCATTCAAGATTTCACGCACCCCGCGCACCTCGAAGCGTACCTCAGGGCCTTCACGGACGCCTTTCTCGCTGGGAAGATCCAGGCCATCCCCGGGAAGGAAATCACCACCACCCTCAACAAGAAAAAGATCACCACCTGCTCGTACGTGGTCTTGCAGGACGACGCCTTTGACCGCTGGCACGCACAGACCGTCAAGCATGTTCTGGAACTATCGTTCGATGCCCAGAAGGTCGCCAGCGTCCAGAGTTACGGCCAGATCAGCGAGGACCTGTTTCTGTTGTTCGCCGAGCAGGCCCGCGAGCAACGCAAGGCGGAGCAGCCTGACCTGACGCCGACGCTGCCACCGAAGCCCAAGAAGCCCCGCGCACCAAAAGTCATGGGCGAGGCCGCCCCGAGCCGTCAGGAAGGAGCGTCACCCGCTGATGCGCCTGCTGAGCAGCACAATGCGCCACCCCACAGCCTCAGCCGATGAACGCCCTGCTTGACGCTGCACTGCACGCCCTGGACGCTGGGTGGAATGTCTTGCCGGTCAATGCCCGCAAAGCCCCTCACTTCGCTCTGGTGGAAACCGGGCACTTCAAAATCAACCCCGAAGGTCGCCGCGTCCCGAGTTGGAAAGGCCTGCAACACGAGCGCGTCACGCCCGACCACCTTAAGGTCTGGTTTGGTCCACGCCTGAACGTGCCCGGCTTCGGCGCGGTCACGGGAGCCATCAGTGGCCGGGTCGTCCTGGACTTCGACGGCGCAGCAGGTCAGCAACTCTGCCAACGATGGGGTCTGTCCCCCAGCGCCCTGAGCGGCTCTGGGAGTCCCCACGTCTATGTCCGGCACCCAGGATGGCCCGTGCGGACCTTTGCGAGCGGCAGCCTCGTTGATCCGCCTTTCCCTGGCCTTGACGTGCGGGGTGACGGCGGCATGATCGTCTTGCCGCCCAGCGTCCTGAGCAATGGCCCGTATCGACTGCTGCGGGAGGGTTGCTACGAGGTCGCTGCGTTGCCGGAGGCGGTGGCGCACTGGGCGCACCTAGCCTGTCCATTACCCGCGACCCTCCCGGCCTGGCAGCCGGACGGTCATGAACAGCCATCCGCTCAGGGCATTGACGAGTTGCTGACACTGGCCCTGAGTCGGGTGGATGGGGGGCGCAACAACGCTGGATACTGGCTCGCGCGGCAACTGTGCGCCGCAGGCGTGGAGAAGAGCGCGGCCAAGAGCGTCATGCAGCGCTTCGTGGATCACATGCCGCCCCACGACAGCCGAGGGCGGCGCGATCCGTACCCCGTCTCGCACGCGCTGAGCAGTCTGGAAAGTGCGTACAGCGCTCCAGTCAGGCACAGGAGCGCCACAAGCCAGGAGAAGGTTGACCCGCTGGTGCTGGTGAAACGTTTTGGGCGGTGCCTCGCGCTGGACGAGCGGGCTGAACTGGCCCGCCTGATCGCAGGAGCGTATGGGCGGCTTGGGCTGAAAGAGGCGCAGGGCGCGCTGCAAGCCGTCGGGCTCCCCATCACCGCTGCCCAGGCCGCAGTCGCGCAGCTGGAAGCGGGCGTCAGCCTTCCAGGGATGGCCAAGCTCCAGGCGTTTCTACAAAAAAGGAGCGAGCAACATGCTTAAATCATGGGCATGGTTCAGGTGAAACCGCTCGCCACACAGATCACTGAGTTCAATGTGGCACACTTGGGCCTCATTCCGATTCAACATCGCCTGCCAGAATCAGCGAAGCAGGGTTGGGTTTCGCGGATTGGTGACGAGAAGAATGGAGCGGGCATCTCCGTTCAGACAACAAGCAAGGATGGCATCCCTTACGGCGTGGCTGGGGACGTTTTTGCCGGACTCGTGACGGCAAGCGTGGCAGCCCGCGAGGGTGGCGGAACGTCGGTGAGCCTCAATTTTGCCGAGCTTGCCCGCTTAAGCCTGCTCTCTACCCGTGCTGAGGATTACCAAAATCTGCGCCGTAGCTTAGATCAGTTAGTCAGTGCCAAATTCCAAATCTGGAACAGTTGGCGCACGCCGCTGCATCAGATCGCCAGTGAGCGTACCTTTTCACTGATTCAGGATGTAAAGGTCACGCGCAAAGAGCATCTCTTTGCCCCGGAACAGACAGAAGCGACCTATACCATCACCCTGAACAGCAACATTCTTGACTCACTGGACGGCGCATTAACCTTGATGACCAACACTGCGCTGATGGCCCAGCTCAAAAGCCCGACTGCTCGCGGCCTGTATCGGATACTGGAAGCCTGGCGGCGCGATCCGAAAGACTTTACCCAAACAAATGACCAGATCATGCTCTCTGCCCGTGACTTAGTTGAAGCTTGCCGATTGCTCGGAACGAGGGAGGAGGCAGCAGTTCTCCTACGACCCTTATTCCATGTTAAAGGCCCATTTGCTCAGCTTAAGCAAGCAGGCTACTTGAAGAGTGTCGATACGATTGGCCGAGGTTGGGAAACACAGATCAGTATCAGCTTTGCGAAGAGCAATAACCTGCTCAACACCACTGCGCTCCGACTCCTGTACGATTACGGTGTCACAGGAGCATCTGCGACTGGCCTGGCATCCACGCACAGCGCTGAAGAAATTGAATGCGGTATCTGGATGGTTGAGGAAAAAAAGAAAAAAAGCAAAGTCCACAATGAGCCTGGGATGTTGATCACAATGCTTAAAGAAGGTGATCTGGAGTTTCACGTTCAGCGTTTCCGAAGCAAAAAACGTCCTGTGCTTCCTGGAGTTGCTGTAAAGAAGAATGCGCCTGAACCCAGCGAACCTGAATCCAGCGAAGAACAGGATCTGGAACGGGCGCGGGGCATCCTAGGGAATCTGGGCGTGATGCAGCGAATCACCACAGCGCAACAGCGTGATCTCGGGATTGCTCTGGAAGAAGGTCGCCTCTCCTATGATCAAGTCCGTCAACTGCTCAAGACAACGAAAGCCAAGATGAACGACACCGTCACTGAGTTAACTCGGGGAAATGCGAACATCGCCAGTTGACCCTCCTAAACTGAGTTCCTATTAACCGCTCCTGAGCGCCGCTTGGCCGGGAGCGGTCTTACTTGCCGTCGCGGTTTTGATGCGCTTTTCTGTTATTGACAGATTTAGAGATCGTCTTTCACCGCTTGCCCGTCGCGGTTTTGATGCGCTTCCGTCGCGGTTTTGATGCGCTTGATTCACTTCCTCGTCGCGGTTTTGATGCGCTTGATTCACTTCCTCGTCGCGGTTTTGATGCGCTTTTCTGTTATTGACAGATTTAGAGATCATCTTTCACCGCTTGCCCGTCGCGGTTTTGATGCGCTTAACGTCGCGGTTTTGATGCGCTTTTCTGTCGCCCGTCGCGGTTTTGATGCGCTAACCGTCGCGGTTTTGATGCGCTTCCGTCGCGGTTTTGATGCGCTTCCGTCGCGGTTTTGATGCGCTTTGCCAGAAAACACCGTCCAGGACGAAGTCTAAAGAAGGCTCTTGGTGGTGCATGCAATCTTTTATCTTTAAAATCTTTAAAAGCTTTAACAGATTGCAAACACCAAGGCATGGGCTGATCTTCCAGCCGAGCGGCCTGTTCAGTTTGCGGCCTGGGCCCGCTGGCTCAGGCGCTCGAAGAAGTGGTTGGCGTAGCGCTACCCGCCCCTGGCGTCGCGGGCCTTGCTCTCCAGCTGAACCATTTCTCGACTCCTCGGTTGGCCTTCGTGACGTTGTCCCCGTCGCGCTTTCGCTGCGGCTGACCAGAATATGCCGTCCAGCACGCTGAAGTTATGTTCAGCCCCCCCTGGCCTTGGTTGGGTCAGCCGCCCCAGCTCCGTCAAAATCGTTCGGCGCAAGAAAGCCCCTTGGCGGCTCTTGAAGCGCTTGAGGTGACCAACTTCCTCACCTTCTTGTCTGCTGGCCCCTTCCTGGCCCTTACAGACGGAAAGACGGGTACAGGTTCGTTGGGGGATAGACAACGCCCGCCGCGAAGTGTCATCCTCAACGCAACCAAGGACGGTATACCGGCAAGCTCAGATTCTTGCCCAGTGCTTGAACCCAGTTAAGTCACGCGTGATTTCAGACTGGAGCAACGAAAACGCACCACGCTGCTCTTCCAAAGCTGCATGATGCGTCGTTTCCCGCCCGTAATCGGACGGGTTCGCTTCCCCCCAAAGACTCGCAGGTCAGGTCTAAAGGGGCAGTCAACCCCCCGACCCGCGAGCAAAGGAAACATCGATGAGTGTACCCGACCAAGCGCCCGCATTTCCAATCACCTACGTTGAACTGCTGGCCCGCGCCCGGAAACACGACGGCGGCAACAGAATCCACAAGATGTATGCCGCGCTCAAGCACCACACCGACACCGCTGAATGGCTCCAGGCCATGCGCCCCTTTGCGTTCATCAAAGGGGCCACCACCAAAGCCGTGCCTGCCGCAACGACCCACTGGCAGGTTCAGGCGCGCAAGACGGTCATTGATGCTGTGTTCGCCACGGCCAAGACCCTTCGGGAACGCGAGATCTCCGTTCCTGGACGCGGGAAGACCATGCTCCGTCCGAGTGACATGCTTCAGCCGGATGTGCACTACGGCCTCAGCGACGGCGAACTCGATCTCAGCGCCCTCACGGCGCTCCAGACCCTCACCGGTCTGAGCTACACCCTCGATGCCGAACGCATCCAGCAGGATGCCGACTACGCCGAAGCCCAGAAGGACTGGGCGCACGGCGAACACGCCCTCCAGCGCGTTGACGGCGACCTCAAAGCGCTCGGTATTTTCGCCGACACGCCCGAGGACGCCGCCGCGCAACTCCTGGAGATGGACGAGCCCGAACTGCTCAACCAGGTCAACAACCTGATCGCGGATCGCGACACCCACCCGGTGCGTGACTACGGCAGCTTCAAGCTCCCCGCCTGGCGTGCCCCCGACCCCCCCAAGGGCCGCAGCATCCACCCCAACCAGATGCCCACCGGCATCAACGCGGCCCTTCGGAACGCCACGCTCATCAGCGGCTCCTGGGACGCCCTCCACATCCAGCGGCCCCTCAAGGCCCAAGCGTTTGACCGCGTGGTCGAGCTCTTCACCGCCCTGTTCAAGCGCACCACCCCCACCGTTATCGCCGCGAACACCGATGACCTCATCGGGAAAGCCGCCGTGATGGCCGCCCGGACCCTGTGCATCAAGACCGTCGCCGTGCAGCTCGCCGGATGGGAGTTCAAGCCCGCCAGCCTGTCTCATCAGTTCTGCGACAAGTCCCCAAAGGGCACCGACGTGCAACTCGCGCGCCATCAGCAGCACCACGAGCTGAGCGAACTCGTCAGCTGCGTGGTCATCCTGGGTCACGACGATCAGGCCGCCCACCTCAGCGCCTGCGCCGAGCGGCAACGCAAACCCGTCCGGATTCTGGACACCAGCTGGGCCAACCACCACGGCTTGAACTAAGCGCTCCACCGGTCCGCCAACCGTTGCACCCCCTCAAGAAGTCCGGGGGTGCAACGCGAGCAGCGTCCCCCGGCAAGGAGTCACCACGATGGATTTAACGATCAATGGCCACAAGCACGAACTCCAGGTGAACAACGTGGACTACGGCTCAGTGACCAGCACGGTCACCTACAGCGTGTGTCTCGGTGAACTCACCGTGCGCGTGGAGTCCATCACGGAAGGCCTCAAGTACGACGTGTTCACCCGCGTCATCGTGACGGTCAAAGACCCCACCAATCTCAGAAGAGTGTGGCAAGTGACGGCCGATCAAGGTCAAGAGCAAGTCGCCTTCGAGCAAGCGCGCGCGAACGCTGAGCGTGATCTCGGACAGCCCTTCAATCTCGACCCTAGCCCCATTCCCGCTCTCCTCTCCCACCCCATCCAGTACGACGAATTCTGCGAGTACCTCGACGACGAGATGTTCCTGACCATCTAAGTCACTGCCCAGTCCGCCAACGGTTCCACCCCCTTCAAGACGTCCGGGGGTGAAACGCGAACAGCGTCCCCGGCAAGGAGATTTCAAATGGTCAAAGGTCAGTTCGTGGTCCGCATCAACAGAGAAATCCTGAGCAATCAGGAGGAAGTCGGAAGCAGCATCGGAAACATCATGCTCAACCTCCGCACCCGTCATCAGCACCGCGTTGCCATCTGGCAGCACCTCGATATTCGCCTGATCGGTGCGTTGCAGCCGCACTCGCTTCGGTAATTCCTTCTCTGGCCTCCCGTAAGGTCGCCCGTCCCGTTCCACCCCCTTCAAGTCGTCCGGGGGTGAAACGCGAACAGCGTCCCCCGGCAAGGAGTGTCAAAAATGGAAAACACCGTCAAGCTCGGCCAACTGACCGCTCACCGCCCCAGCAGCCCCAAGGTTTCGGCCTTCCTCAAAGGGAAGTTCGTCATCGCGGGCACAGGTCACAGACCTGACAAGCTCGGCGGATACGGCGACAGCAGCAGCGCAAGCACGGCCACCGGTCCGATCAGTGGCTTCAGGGGTTCCTTCGGGTTCCTGAGCAACTTCGCGCCCTGCACCATCCAATTTGAAGGCCTCGCCTTCACCTCTGTCGAAGCCGCGTACCAGGCGGCCAAGACCACCGACCTCGCTGAGCGCCGCAGGATTCAAGCCTGCGCCACGCCCGGCCACGCCAAAGCCACTGGCAAAAAGGTCACGCTGCGCCCCGATTGGGAAGCCGTGAGAATTGACGTCATGAAGGACTTGCTGGAGCAGAAGTTCGCTCAGGCACCCTACACGCCGCAGCTGCTCGACACGGGTTCCCGCGAGCTGGTTGAAGCCAACACCTGGGGCGATACCTTTTGGGGTGTCTGCAACGGCGTCGGCGAGAACCACCTCGGCAAGCTCCTGATGGAAGTCAGAGCGCAGGTCGCCAAGAAAGATTCAGCCGTGCGACTCGATCCGGGACAGGTCTTGATTGATCTGGCAACCGATTACCTTGTGCGGCTCCAGCCGGACGTGGTGATCAGCGGCATGGCCCTCGGTTGGGATATGGCACTCGCGCAAGCGGCCGTCAATCTCAAGGTGCCCTTGCTCGCTGCCCTCCCCTTCCCCAAACAAGCGAGCCGCTGGCCCAATGCCAGTCAGGCCCGCCACCACGCGCTGATCGCCAGCGCCGATCTGATCGTCTGCGTGAGCAGTGACGATCTGGCCGACGCGGACATCAAGGCCGCCATGGACTGGAGAAACGAATTCATGGTTGACCAGGCGCACCTCATCCTCGCCTGCTTCGACGGCAGCGCTGGCGGCACCAAGAACTGTGTCGACGACGCGACCGCGCAAGGCAAGCAGATCATCAACACCTACCCCAGCTGGCAGGAACGCACCGCTGCGCCCACCGTCAAGACCACTGCACCGCGTCGCCAGGTCAACCACCCGGAGTACGGCGAAGGCAGCGTGAAAAGCGAAACCACCCTCCGAGGCGAACAGGCCTTGATCGTGGACTTCGCGGATCAGACGGCCGTGATTCTCGCAGCAAGTGTCAAACCCCTCTGTGCAGAGCAGACGGAGTCGCACAGCGTGATGCACCCGAAGTTTGGGCTTGGCACGCAAACGCGCACCCACACCATCCACGGCCAGGCGTTCGCTGACGTGATCTTCACAGACCAGCCACGCACGGTCCTGAGCAGCACCCTCTACCTGGCCTAGCTCCACCGCGCAGGCCGCTCACCGTCTTTCCCCCCTCATGCAAGTCCGGGGGAGAAACGCGAAAGCGACCCCCGGCAAGGAGCACCAAAATGGCAACCAACAACACCCCTCGCACGACTCGCGCCAAAGCCCCTGTCTTCTTCGGGAGCTGGAGCAACGCCCCCGTCATCACCCAGGCAGACGCTTTCGAGCTGGCCCGCCAGGAGATCGTCAAAGAGTTCTTGATTCTCAACGATGCGCAGGTCATCAAGTACGTGACGGCCATCAAGGAAGACTCGGAATTCAGCAAAAAAGATCAGGACGAGGCGTACTCCCGCTTGCACCGTGCTTACGCGCCCCTGGCCCTCCAAGCCGCTGTCGCCGCCACCAGAAAGCAGTCCAATCCCGGCCTTGAAGTTGCCCACAGCTGCGCCCAGATCAGCCTCTGGAAAGTCATCAAGCGCTGGGACCCCACCAAAGGCATCAAGCTCTCCAGCTTCGTGTCGCTGATGCTCCCGATTGAGTTGGACCGGGAAATCAGAGAAGAGGAACTCGTCAACCGCAGTGAATGGAAACGCATCAGTGTCTCCACCACGCTTGAGAACCTCCTCGAACATGCCGGGAATCAGCCCTACCTCACCTGGTACGCCGATGCTCAACTGGAAGTCACCGCGAAGAACCTCATGGCCTTCCCGGAATACACCAGCGTCACCCGCACCGGCGCACAGATGACCCTCCGGACGCCCGATTGCACCGAACGTCAGGAAGTCATCAAAGGCAAGCTCAAAGTCATCAAGGTCCCCGTCGCTAACCCGATGCTCACCTGGATCACGGACAGCAAAGCCCCCGCTACCAAAGTCTTCTCGACCAAACGCTTCAACAAGCCCAGAACGGACCACAGGAAGCGCGCTCAGACTGGATTCAAAATTCAGGAAATGATCGCCGCCCGCCTCGAAGTTCTTTCTCAGCTCCAGAAGCACCCGAAATTGACTTCGACGTTCATGAAGTCCAAGATTTTTGCTCGTCCGGCCCGACCCTTGCGCCGCGACGACATCACCCCCCGGATGATTCAAGACGCCATGCGGAAGAATCGTCGCGAACTGGGCTCTGCTTTTGATGAGAAGGCCTGGTCTATCTTTCAAATCTCCGAACTGATGCACGAGCTGTACAACGTGGTCAGTCTCGATGCTCCGGTTTCATCTGACACCGAGAGTAATGCCACCCTCGCTGATTTCATGTCCGCACCTGAGATGTTCGATGCTGATGATGAAATTCCAGAAGACGAGTTTGACTTTGATGAACTCGCCGACGCTTCAGAAATCGTGGCGTCCCTTCAGAAATCAGGTCTCTGGGAAGTTGCGCTGCAAATGCCACTTCACAAGTTCCTGAATGCCCACCGCGCCCACCGAGCCGGATTTTGCACTCTCTGCTCCCGCTACGGTCTCCGCGTCAAGCATGCCCTCCAGGTTGTTCAGGTCATTGAAGCTCACCTTCACTGATCTTCCTTCGCTCGACCCGTCATCTACTACTGATGACACCCGCATACCACTTGCGGTGCCCTCAAATCTTCGGATTTTTGGGCAGTTTTTTTTGCCTTTGCCCAGGGGGGATTGACATTCACTTCATTATGTTATTAACGTAATGCTATGAACAGTGAACAAACCATCCGCAAGATCCTCGACGAATTCAACCTCCTCCCTCTTTACGGTGGCCACCGCCTGCACGGCGACTACCCCCTGATCAACCTCAACGGCACCCTCAAAGCCGATCGGCTGATCGAAAGCGCCCACTTCACGTACGTCGGCCACCTCCACGGCCAGATGACCGAACTCTGGGCCGGCGAAAGCGTCACCTTCACCACGACCGAAGGGGAAGTCACCAGCATCACCACCACCGACGCCACCCTCCAGGCGATGGTTGAAACGCACCTCCAGCTCGCCGTCAAAGACATCCGCCAGGCCCTGCTGCTGGACTTCGCGGACGAAGAGCCGCTCGTGGATCTGCCGATTGAGCAGCGCTGGCAGACCGCCATCGAAGCAGAGACGGGCCTGGACGAGATCTTCGCCTTCCAGGCGCGTCAGCGAGAAGAGGACCTCGAATTTCACCGGGTCAATCCCCCCGAGGGCGGATTGCAAAGCCTGTCGCGCGAGGAACGATTAGACCGCGCCCGGGCGCTCAAAGGCCACTATGTGCGCGACATCATGGACGTGCGTGATGCCGAGCGTGCCGCTGAGAAGCAACTGCTGTTCGCGCTGACCTTCAAACCGATGGAGATCGAAGAAGAACGCACGGAGGAGCAGCTTGAGGCTGACTTTGCCGAGTACGAGGAACGGGAATTCTGGATGGCGCAGGCCCGCCCGTTTTTTGCGGAAGGCGGACCCTACAACGACGATGATCTGAGGTTCTGAGCATCGGTGTGCAGCGATGTTCAACCTCGACCCCCACCAGACTGGAGACTCGGAAGACGCCCAGACAGTGGTGTCTTCCCCGGAGGCTCCACATGAACAAGCTCATCCTTTCCCCGTTGCTCCTCACCCTCGCGCTCGGCCTGAACAGCTGTGGTCAACCTGGCAGCGGCTTTTCCAATCCCTTCACGGCGCAGATCACCCTGAGCGCCACACCGCAGGCCCTCACGCTCCTGCCGGGCACGTCGCAGCATGTCAGCGTCACGGCCCAGGCCGACGGGCGCAACCTGCCCACCCCCAGCATCAAGGTCCTCAGCAGCGGCCCCGTCCAGGTGACGCCGGACAGTACCGGCGTCACCGTCGCTGTGGGCAGCACCGCTGTGAGCGGCACCTATGCCGTGTCCCTCACTGGGACGACCTCTGGTGGGAGCGGCCAAGCCACTTTGAACGTCACCGTCGCTGCGCCCACTGGGACTGATCCCACCCCCCCGACGACCACGCCGACGGCCCTGGCGTTGAGTGTGACACCGACGGCCCTGACCCTCGCGCCCGGCGAGCAGACCCGAGCGGCCATCACTGCCCCAGCAGGCACGACGTTGACGCTCAGCGGTCAGGGCAAACTCGACGCCACCATCGACGGCGCAGGCGGACTGGTGATCAACGTCCCCAGCGACGCGCTGACCGGCGTGTACGTCCTGACCGTGACGGGCACCAACGGCAGCATGAGTGGGACGGCGTCCTTGACAGTGACGGTGCAGAAGGCTGCGAGCGGGAAATGAAACGCCTGCTCGCGCTCCTGTCGTTGACGCTGAGCATCACCGCTCTGGCGGGGAACCCTTACGTGGGGACCAACATCACCCGCACGTACTACGAGAGCGAACTCGAATCCTGCCCCGGCGTGCTGGATATGCAGCCTGGCGATCTATGGACACTGACCCTGCCTGACAACATCACCGACAGCTTTTTGACCCGCGACGGCCTGGTGGAGCGCAAAGTACAGGGCAACCGCGTGGTGATGGCCGTGACCGCCACCAGCGGCAGCAGCCCGATGCTGGTGATGACGGAGGATGGTCACGCGCTGCGGTTCATGATCACCATTCAGGGTGGGGTGGGGGGCCGGAACAAGAATGTCGTCATCAAACCCGGTTGGGGCAGCAGCCGGACCTGTACAGGTGCGCTTCCGGTGACGCCTGGGACTTCAGCCGCCCAGGTCTCTGCGCCAACGCTGATCCGTGTCAATGTGCCGCAGGCCAGCGCCGCGCCCAGCAAAGCGGTGAGTGCAGCACGCCCCGCGCTGCCTCCGGCAAAGGTGCTGCCCACCAAGGTTGTCAAAGCGCCCCTGCCGCTCACGGCGCGTACACCAGCACCAACCAAACCCGCTGCGGTCAAGGCTCCATCACCCTCACCCCAGCCAGTCAGTGTCGCAACAATCGCGCCCACCGCTGCCGCAATCAGCGCACCCGCCACGACGCCTGCGACGGCCACGGCATCGCACGCCCAGACGCCCATCCCCGTGACGGTGAAGACGCCACCCACGCCAATGCCCACCGTCACCCTTGAGACAACCACCCCAGTGACGAGAGCCACGCCAGCCACACCAACGCCCACCGTCACCGTTGATGCCACCCCCGCACCGACACCAACCACGACCTCCACCCCTGCATCCCTGCCGGGTCGTGTGAGTGCCGTCCTCGCCAGCGGCCCCAGCTACCTCACCGCCACCGTCCTGCCCGAAGCGCAAGGCCGACTGCTGAACATCCACATCATCAGCCGCCTCGATGCAGATGTGATGCTTGATGAACAAGACCTCACGCTCGGCGACGCCAAAAGCACCAGTCGGCGGCAGGTCATGGTGCCCGCTGGTCAAGCCCTCACCCTCACCCTGCGCCTGCAAGGCCCACTCCCGAAACGCCAGGGTCGCCTGCTGTGGACCGGCAGCATCCTCGGCAGCGGCGAAACCTTCCTGCTCAGCGCCACGCTCCCCCTCCCCGCTTGAACCTCGACCTCCAGACCTTGATGCCCGCTCAGCGTGATGCGTTGCGGCGGGTCTCGGCATGGGGCGCAGTCCGGCCTGACCTGCCGCACATGCCGAACCTCGAAGCCCTCGGGTGGCTCAAGCGCTACGAAACGGTGCTCGGTCAAGGCCTGATCTTCAGTCGCCCCGCGTGCCGCGTCCTGAATGTCTCAGAGCGGGAACGCAGCGACACGGCCCTCACCACTGCCCTCTACCTGCAGGACGCCAAATCGGTCTTGCGCGAGCATCACTTCACCCATCTGCAACCGGGCAGCACGCCCCCCTTCTTCACCGTCCGGAATGCCCAGAACCGCTCGTGTCCCCTGCTGGCCCGCCTTGCGCTGCGCGGGTACACGCAACGCACTGTCGCCGGGCATCTCAAGCAGCTCGAAGGCGATTTGCTCGTCCGCAACGCGGTCCTGGTGGTCGTGCATCCAGAACCGGGCACGCTGACCCTCAAACACGACCGCCTGCACCTCGTTCACGCCCCGCCCCAGTGGGGGTAACCAAGGAGTCCGATGACCGAACCGAATTCTGAAATTCAGCAGGAACAGCAGCAGCTCAGGCAGGTCATTCAGGAAATCGAAGCGCAAGCAACGAAGATCGAGAGTTACAACAGCTACGACGGCGGGAGCGGCGTCGATGCCTGGGCGGACTACTGCATCTCGAAAGTCATCGGCAACGCCGAGCAACGCGGCAGCTACCTGCGGCGACACCTCGAAAAGCCGTACTTCTCCCGCTTGACCTTCGTCGACGAGGGCCAGGTCAACGACGTCTACCTCGGGCGGTACGCAGGCGTCTACGGCGGCGCGCGACTGCTGGACTGGCGCGCACCCGTCGCGGCGTTAATGCAGCCGCATACCTCCCGCCTCCAGACCTACCACGTCCCGACTGGGGCGACGGTCACGCACCGCCACGTCTTCCTCCAGCGCAAACGCGCACTGGACATCGCCACCCGCAACGTCCACAAGATCAATGACCTTGTCGAATACACCGAAGCGGACCCTGGCAACGAAGAAGAATTCTTCCATTTCTCGAAGCTCAACGAAACGTTCTTGCTTTCCCGGCTCGAAGCAGGCAGCGAAGCGGCCCTCAAGGACATCGTCGAAACCATCCAGACGGAACAAGATGCCCTGATTCGCGCGAGTCTCAATCATCCGCTGATCGTCAATGGCGTCCCTGGAAGTGGAAAGACGTCTGTGGCGTTCCACCGGATTGCCCTGCTGCTCTACCCGGAATACGCCCATGACCTGGACCCGACACAGATCATGGTGTTCGCTCCGAATGCCTTCTCATTGGGATACCTCAAAGAGATCCTGCCCGGGTTGGGCGTCCGAGGCGTGCAGCAGCGCACCTTTGCCGAGTGGATGTTCAGTCAGTTGGGCTGGGAGGGCGGCAGCGTGCAGGATGTCACGCTGGACATCGCAGCGAGTTCCTCCCATACCCTTGAGGAGAAACGTGCCGCGTGGGTCAAGGCCCAGACGCGCAGCAGTGACCGCGTCCTCGACGTGTGCAGGCAGCACCTCCTGAGCCGCACGGTTGAACGGCTGGGGAGCGAGGATCTGCATTGGGAAATCGAAATCGGCACGGAAATTCTTAAGGTCAAACTCGAACGTACCGTGCTGGTGGCGTTCCTGAACGATCACCTGGCGGACGGGATGGAACGAGCAAGGACCGCCTTTGCGGAATTCCTCAGTGTCTATGTCCGCGAGCAGCTGCAACAAGTACACAACATCTCGCCACGCCGCTTCAGCCGTGGCCTCACCAAACAGATCGAGTACGAACAGGAGCGGCTGGTCAGAAAGGTCTTCCCCGCAACCGACTACAAGAAGGAAGCCACTGCGCTCTTCGGCAAACTCAAACAACTCGAAGTGGCCTGCCAAGGCATCTTCACGCCGCAAGAAATTCCGGCCCTGCACCTCGAAAAACTAAACTTCAAAGACCTCAACACCGTCGATATCACCGTCCTGCCCATGTTCATGGCCATGCACGTCGCCTTACAGCCGCCGCAGAAGAAACTGGATTACGTCGTCGTCGACGAAGGCCAGGACGTGAGCTTGTTGCTCTACCGAATCCTCGAAGGCTACACCCGCCCCGGACGCATCTCGATCTTCGGCGATCTCCTGCAAGGCATCCACGGCTACCGGGGCATCCGCTCCTGGGAACCCGTGCTCGAACGCTTCCGCACGACCCCCGATGACCAGCTCAAATTCCTGCAACGCACCTACCGGTCTACCCGCGAAATCGTCGACCTCGCCAATGCCATCATCCGGCCCTTCGCAAAAGACGCGGCCTACGTCGCGCAATCGGTCGGGCGCAGCGGTGTGCAACCCACCATCCGACCCTACCGTGACCTGACCGACCTCAGCCATCAGATCATTCCATTAATCGAGGATGCCCTGGATAGGGGTTGGAACAACATCGGCATCGTCACCAAATTCAGCGATTCGGCGAAGAACTTAAGGAGTGCCATCAAGGCCTGTAAGCCGACCTTCGAGGTGTACGGGGAAGGCACCACCGTCTACAGCGGCGGCGTTGCGGTCATCCCGGCCGATATTGCGAAGGGCCTGGAGTTTGACGCGGTCCTGTTGATCGACGTCGATGACGTCACGTACCACAGCAACATTGAATATGATGCGCGGGTCCTCTTCGTTGCTGTCACCCGAGGACTTCATCAGGTGGCGATGTTCGTCCAGGAAGGAAAAACCGTCACGTCCTTGTTGAACAGCGTGCCGGTCCTTTAGTCGTCGTACAGAACAGAAGACACCAGCTGGAGCCGCTCAACACCAACACTGCTTCGCCCGGTACGGAATCAGGACCGTACCGGGCGTTGCGTTCTGGCGCTGATCAAGACGTCGTTTTCCGTGGTTCTCGGTGCAGGAGGCGGCCATCGGCGTGCGCATCGAGGATGCCCTGCGCCGAGCATTCACACAGCAGCTGGCCGGAGTTCGCGTCGCGGCCCAGCACCTGGCTCCACAGGCCGGGGGCCATCTCGATACGGCCACAGCGTGGGTCCTGCTTGCGGGTGTGTTCATGGATCAAGACAGCGTGTGGGCCTTGCTCAGCAATCGCCACATGACACCAGGGTAGAAAGTCGTTGAGCCGGATAAAGAAGCCCGGGCGGATTTTGCGTCCCATGCCGCTACCAGTCCACCTGGACGAAGTGGCGTCTGGGTGCGGCGTGCTTGCCTTCGATGTGGTTGGCTCGGGCGCTGGAGGTCGTACCCCAGACGACGGCCTCGTAGACTTCACTGAAGGCCTTGAGTTTTTCCTTGACCGTGGCTGGCCCGTACCCCGCATCGTACTCAATGGCCACCAGACCCTGACCGGGCCGGTGCCACGTGGCGTCGGCCCGGTGGGTGCCGAATGACGCCTCACGCTCCCACTCACCGCGCTTCACGCCGAGGAGGTGGCGCAGGGCGGCGGTGCCTGCCGTGTGTGCCAACGCCCAACCCGGCGCGTAACGCAACTCCCCTTCCTCCAGGGCGATGAAGGTTGCGCTCACGCTCTGCGCGGAGGAACGCAGGGGCCGCACCTGCATCGTGCGGCTCGGCAAGGTACTGAGCACTAGTTCGCTTGGAAGGTGGTAGTGCTGCTGCGCTTGTTTGAGGGTGACGGTGCCGTCCACCTTCAAATCAGCGACCAGCGATTGCAACCGGGTCTGCGGTGCGCCTCTCATGCTCAGCGCTGCTCGCCCCGGACGACCAGGTTCAGCGCCGTTCCCGCCTTGACCTCCGCGACGTTGACAATCGTGGCCTTGTTCTGCGGCAGTTGAAATTGCCCGAGTGCATTGCCCGCGGTGACCAGCCAGAAGTTGGGCGTGTTGGCTGCGGTGGACGTGACGACATTGCCGGTGTTGCCCGTGCCGCCCTGCACGCTGACATTGCGCTGATTGATCGTTGCGTCTGCGAAGGCTTTGACACCGCTGAAGACGCCCGAGAGGAGATCTGCGGCCAGGGTCGGGGTGGTGATGCGCACGCTGGCGGCCAGTCCGAGCTGACCGTCACTGCCGTAGGCGTCTGCGGTGATGGCCTGCTCCGCACCATTTCGCAAGACGGCACTGAACTGAATCTGGAGGCGCTTGCGACCATCGAGGCTGGCAGTGCCGCGCCACGTCGCGCCGTCGTCGGTTTTGGCGAAGACCGGCACGGTACTTTGCGAGCCGTCCACGGCCACGACGCCCAGGACGAGTTTCGCAGCGAGCGGTTGACCCACCGGGTATGGCGGGAGGATCGGTGCTTGCGCGACAGCGGCGGGCGGCGTCACTGGATTGACATTGGCAGGCGAGGGTGCGGGAGGCATCGATGAAGCAGCAGGTGATGTCGCACTGACGACGGGTGTGGTGCGGGTGGGGCCGAGGCCTTTGAGTCCATACGAGGTGGCGACAGGCGCAGACGCACTGCTCGCTGCCGACGAGGTTGCGTTCACAGGCGCATTACTGGAAGCCGCGTTGCTGGCAGGCGCGTTGCTGGCCGCGCTCGGTGCTGGCCCTTGACTCAGGAGTCCCACCGCTTGACGTTCCGGCGCAGCACTCGTGGCGGTGGCATTTCCTTGCGGCGTCGCCGTCTGGTTCGTGCCGCTCTGAAGCAGCCCGTAGCGGACCGTGCCTGCTACATTCTGCGTGGCTGCGCTGCTCAGTCCCAATCCAGGATGACCCGTCGGCGGTGTGACGCTCTGCCCGGTTCCCTGCCCCCCCCCCGCTGCCGAAGGTGTGGCCTGAGCTGAATTGATGGCGGCCACAGACGCGGGTGACGCGGGCGCCGCTTGCGTGCTGACGAGCTGCACCGCCGCTGGTACACTCACTGGCGCGGTGACTTTCAGCGCGATGACCTGAGCGTTCGGCACTGCCGCCGCCGTATTCAACAACCCTCCACGAGGCGACGTTTCCGCCTGATCCGCCGCTGCACCGTTACTCGCGGCACTGCTCTTCAGGCCACGCGTACTCGCTCCACGCCCACTGGCGGCCGGACTGCTGCCTGACGCGCCACTCGACGCCACCAACCGTCTGACTGGCACACCCGTCGCTCCATTCGCGGCCCCTGAAGCGAGTGCAACCAGACGCGGCTTCGGTGCCACAGGGAGGCTCGGCGTCGTTTTCATCGCACTCAATCGCACCGGACCCGCACCTGTTGGTGGCACGGGCGTCCGGACGGCCATCGGGGCAACACGCGCACGGGGCATCGCGACAGACGCACTCGGCGGGGCACCGCTCTCCCCTACGGAGCTTCGGCCTGTTGGGGTGGGCGTCTGGAACCCTGTGGGATCGCTGGGGGTGCTCACGGGCATCACGGGACTGGTCTGCACGGCATCCTGTGACGGCGCGGCTTGCGTATCGGTGCTGCCCAGACCTGTTGGGTCTGAGGTGTTCGCGTTGACTGCTGGACTTGCCGTATTGTCGCTCACGCCGGTCGAGCCGCTGGACGCCGGTTGGGCTGGCTTGGCGATCCCGCCGCTGGATGCTGTGGTGGACGTCGGTTTGGCGCTGGACGTGGGCTGACGCGTTCCGGACCCGGACGAGCTGGTACGGCTGACCTTGGCAGGCTGAGCGTGCGGAATCCCAAACCAGAACGCCGCGCCCAGGAGGACGGCCCCGCCGATGACGAGGTTGCGGGTCAGGGCCGTGTTGGGCACGTCGTCGCCATTGGCCGTCTTGGTTTTCATCAGGGGACTGAGCATCTTCCCAACGCCGCCTCTGGCCTGGCTGCGTTTGGCCTGCTGATCGACGAGCGAGCCTTTGGTGAGTTCAGTCGGGTCGAACACCAGTCCGGCGGTGTGCTGCGCCAACACCGGGTCGCGCAGGCTCAGGTCACGGATCATGGTGCGCCACTCATCACTCCCCGGTTCGGGCAGGGCCTCCGGGTCAATGTCCTGGGCGCGCAATTGCGGGGCGAGTTTCTCCAGACGGTCTTTGTCGAGTTGCATCTCTCTATCTAAAGGGGGGTGGTGGGCGAACATCACCGCGCCCTGGCCTTCCGGGCGGGGGCGGCCTGCGCTGTGCACCCCTTGACACACCGCTGAAAGGTGAGAGCGACTACAAGTCGCGGAAATGAACGAAAATCCCGTCCAGAAAAACGCCCTGTCAGACGGCAAAAAAAAGTACGGCGTGGTCCAACCTCGACCCTGCTCAGACTGAAGGGGGTATGGACGCCACCGACACCCAGCGCCCATACCCCACTGGAGGACACCCCATGAACACCCAAGTTGACCTGACCGCCCAGACCACCACCCGGTCCGCCCGCACCCTCGCCAGCGTCCGCCCGTACCTGCCCGGCATTCGGGAATTCATCCTGCCGCTCGGCCTGCTGGCCGTCCTGCTCGTCAGTAACCACGCCTCGGCGGGTGGGACGCCCACCATCGACACCGCGGTGGGCAGCAACCTCACCTCAAACTGGAAGTCCATCATCTTGAGCATCCAGAGCTCCCTGGTCCTCAAGTTGCTGTGCGCCGCCGTGATCGTCTGGGGCATCCTCAAGTACATCCCCACCCGCAAAGACGGCATCGGCCAGATCATCGCCGGAATCGTGGGCTTTTTGATCCTGAGCAAGCTCACCGATGTCCTGAGCGTCTTCGGCATCACCTTCAGCTAAGCCCGCCACGTGCGTCTCGCCTGGCCCGCCACGTGTCTGTTCTGGCGGGCCTTGCCCACCACGGAGGCAATGATGAATAACGTCTGGCCCAATATCGACAACCTGCAATTCGAGAAGCTGGGCATATCCCGCAACGCCCTGCTCCTGACCATCGTGGTGGCCTTCGTCCTCTACCAGCTCGCGGACTTCCTGGCCAGGCCCTCCCTGGCGCACATGAACGGGATCGTCAAACTCCTGCCGCTCCTCGGCGCTGGCGCAGTGTGGTGGTTTTTCATCGTGCCGCAAACCCGCACCCTGCTCGACACGCTCCCCAGAGGGTACTTCCAGGGCCTGAGCGACTACTACCTCACCAATCCCCGTTCGCTGGAAATCGCCAACGACCCTGAACCGATGCCCCTCTACATCCCAGACGCCCGTAGCAAGACCACCCCGCGCCGCTAACCATCCGCTGCCGACGTTGCCTTGCTGCCCTCCTCAAGCGTGGTGCCCGCATGAATCTCCCGTTCAAGTTGCCCCAGTTGACCTTCAAACTGCCGACCCCCACTGACCGACCCGCACCCAGCTCACCAGAACGCGCGCAGAAACCAGAACGTGTCAAAAAACCGGAGCGCGTCAAGAAACCGTCCAGCGCGAAACCTGCACCGGTTCAGGGCCTCAAAAAGCCCTTCGCCAGCAATAGCCTGATCGAGCAACTTCCCTGGGCGGAACCGGATGACGGTGTGGTGTTCCTGCGCGGCGGCGAGAAGGTGTGGTTCGGCATCGAAATCAACCCCGGCACGGCCGCTCAGGTGGACGAAGGGCGTGCCAGGGCGCTGAGCGAAGCGGTGCGCGTCATGCTCAATCAGGCCGTCCCGATGTCCGAGGGTGGCAGGCTGATCATCGAGCGCGTCCCCGCGCCGAAAAGTTACGTCACGCACTTCCTGCATGGCCAGAACATTCAGGTCAGCGACCCGCTGCTGAGCCGTATGCTCGAAGCGGAACGCGACGACCTCTACGACGCCCGGCTGCGCGGCGAGATCACCACCACCCGATTCTTCCTGACGCTCTACCTCCACGTGCCGAAGCGTCCGAAGAGCATCCCGCTGACGGAGCATGAATATCGCGCGCAGATGGTCATGGTCAATAAACGCCGCACCAATCTGATCAACCGCCTCGAAGGGGTGGGCCTCTCGCCTGCCGTGATGAGTAACCGTGAAGTGAAGTGGCTGATGTGGCGCTACCTCAACGGCAACATGGTGTCTGCCGCGCCACCGGACTTCACCAGCAAACTCGATTTGCGTGACCTGGACACCGAGAGCCTGGGCCGTGACCGCGCTCAGGCTCCGCTGACCACCCGGTATCAGGTGGCGGAGACGGAGATCGGCACGCAGCACCCCGGTTACCTGACGATGGGGGACCGATTGATTGGCGTGATCAGCCTGGCCAAAGGCGGCAGCAGCACGGGTGAGCAGGTGATGGACGAGCTGCTGATGATGTTGGAGAACAAGCACTTTTACGTGATGGTGGACTTCGAGCACCTCCGGCAAGGTGAAGTGCGGGCCAAGTTGGAAAGCGCCGTCGCGGAACTCGAAGGCGCTGTCGACGACCCGGTCCTGCGGGCTGGGGAGGCCACGTCCGCCAGAGCGCAGAAGGCCAGGGAAGCGGTGCATGACGCGGAGTACCTCGGGAAGCACTTCTACCGCCTGGGGTTGAGTACCGTGCTGTACGCCCGCAGCCGCGAAGAACTCACCGACATGCTCGAACTGACCCGCAGCGCCTACAGCCTGCTGCAAGGCGCACACGCCATCATCAGCAACGAGCAGCTGCGCCGCACCTTTTTCGACGTGATGCCCTTCTCCACGCAGCTCACCGTTCACCGCGTCTCCGGTCACTGCGCCAACGTCGCTGACGCCTTTCCGAAAATCAGTCCCTGGCTCGGCACGTTGGAGCCGCAACTGGCGTTCCGCAATCGGCACGGCGGTTTGACGGGCGTGAATCTCAAGAAAGGCGGCACGAACTACGGCGTGATGGTCATCGGCCAGTCCGGTGGCGGCAAGTCGGTGTTCAATATGAACGTCTTGCTGAGCATGGTGCCGCATGGGACGCGGGCGTTCATTCTCGACCCGAAACATGATTACGCCGAAGTGAGTCTCTCCCTTTCGGGGACGGTGATCCCGATCGCGCCGGACGCCATTTTGCCGGACGGACGGCGGGCCAGAATCAACATTTTCGACCCGACGCCGGGTGAGGATCAGCCGAGTGCTGAGAAAGTCGCGTACCTCATTGCCGTGTTCCGTACGCTGGATCTGGTGCCGGACCGGGACCACCAGGCGGTGCTGGAAGCGGCCTTGCAGCAGTTCTTCATGGTCAAAAGCCGCCGCGTGGCAGACCCGGACCGCAACGGCGAGGTGCGCGAGGTCTACCTGGGAGGCCGCCTGCGGGATTTCGTGCAGGTGTTGTCCACCATCAGCCGGATCGGCTCGCAGGGGCTGAGTCCGGCGCTCATCATGATCCGGGACCGGTTGTCGGCCTTGATGCAGAGTTACCTCGCGGGCGGCGGTGGCGTGCTGGGTGACTTCCTGGACGGGGAGACGACCATCAACGTGGACGCCCCGTGCGTGTGTTTCGACACCTCACGCATGTACGAGGACCCCACCATGCGCGCGCTGGGCATCCTGATCGTCGGGGAATACATGTTCCAGATGGCAACGCGGTTAGCTGGCACGAAGGTCGGCATCTTCGAGGAGTTGGGCGTGCTCTCGCACATCCCGGAGTTGGCGCATCTGGTCAACCGCTGGTTCAAAACCGGGCGCAGTCTGGGCATGGTGCCGATTGGGACGGCCCAGGACACCAAGGACTTCAAGCAGCTCGGCGGGCTGATCAACAACTCCGCCTGGGTGGTCATGGCGAGTGTTGGGGCCGGTGAAGTCGCGGAACTCACGGAGTTGATGAACCTGTCACCGAAAGTCGCGCAGCTGGCCGGATCACTGACCTTGCGTCCAGGGGTGATGGGCGAGTACCTGCTGCTGCAAAAAGTCGCCGACGGCATTCACGTTGGGGACGTGGTGCAGCTGTGGATGTCGCCGGAGAAGTTGTGGACGGTCACGACCCACCCAGACGAGAAGGCGCGGCGTGCGGAGTACACGAAGAAGTACGGCAGCCGCTCGGAAGCCATCTTGCAACTCGCCGCAGAAACCCGCAACCGAAGGAAAACAAGATGAAGAAGAAGCTGAAAGTGGTGCTGCTGAGTGCGGCCCTGCTCGGTTCACCGAATGCCCGTGCCGACGGCATCGGGGACATCGTGACCGGCGTGCTGGGCGGGCTGACCAGCGGCGGCGGTGGGCTGATGAGTATGATCAGTTTGATTCCAGGCCTGAATATGCTCGCGGGCATCGGGCCGATCATGGATCTGCTCAAAGGCATCCCTGGCTTCGATACGCTGCTGAGCAGCATTCCTGGTCTGGGGCCGCTCCTCAACCTCATCACCGGCATGCAGGGCGGCACGAACATGGGACCGCTGACCGATCAGATCAACCAACTCCAGAAGTGGATGAGCACCGCGCAGACACTCAGGAAATCAGCGGAGAACCTGCTGCGACCCACCAACTACAACGACTTCGCCTCGGGGGTCAGTAGTTTGCTGCAAGCGGCGGGCGTGCAGAAGGTCATCACGCCCGCGCAGTTCAAGAGTGACCCGCAAGGCGCAGCGAAGGCGGCCATCGATGCGCTGACCGATCAGCAGCGCAACATCCTCAGCAAGCTGAACAAGGCCACGTCACTGGGTGAAGCGGACGCCATTCGCGCGCAGGCAGACAGCGTGCAGCAACTCAAGGCCAGAGCGCAGCGCAGCGCCGACAACGCCGAAACGCTGCAGAAAACCACCGGGCTGGTCAGCGAAACGCAAGACCGCGCGCAGGACGCCATCACCTACTCTGACCGGACGGCCAGGGCCATCAAGGACGCCAAGAAAGTGGAGGATTCCACGCGGCTGCTGGGATCGGCGATGCTGGAGAACTTGCGCGTGAGTGCCACGAACAGTGCAGCGATCACGGCGGCCCTGGCGAACAACATGAAAGTGGAGGTCGCGCAGGCCGAGACGTTGGGGCAGATGCTCAGCGAAATGCAGCAGACTCGCCTGCAGAAAGCCGCCGCGATTCAGAACGCGATGACGCAGCAACGCCTTCAGGACGCCCATAACGCCGACCGGCTCGGTTCACTCACGAAGAATCTCACCACCGGGATGGACCGCAGCTTGTCGGCGAGCAGTCTGAAAGGCGTGGATCTGCTGGGTGGAAGTGAAACCCCGTGAAGGGCTTCGCGCGCTGGGTCATGGGTCTTCTGGCGCTGCTGTTGTGCAGTGCGGCACTGGCCGGGCCGCCGATCGGTCCGCCTGCACCATTGCCGTGCGCGTCACTGACGAACCGCACGGCAGATCCACAAGGGGGGGCGGGACGCGTCACGCTGGATACGTTCGTGCCCGACCCGGGGTGCTGGCTGCGCGACATTTCCGGCGAGATCACCAACCGGGGCTTCATGCGCCTGACAGCCAGTGTCGCCAAGTGGATGGTCATTGCTGGGATCGTCCTCGGCCTGTTCAGAAGCGTCGTGGCGGGCAGCGCTTCAGCGGGCATCCGGGCCATCATGCTGGGGGTGTTCTGCTTCGCGGTCGTCAACGGGTACGGCAACCGGGACGGTCCCGGCTGGCTGCTGGCGACGTGGGCGATGGGCGGGTGGCAGCAGACGTACATCGCGTCGAGCAGTCTGGGGCAGTCGATGTTGGACGGTACGGTGATGAAAAGCGCCAGCGACCTCGATCTGAAAATCGCCGATTACATCCGTATCAGCAGCGCCCTCGGCCAGATCCAGAGTGATTTGGCCTCCGTCGCAGACAAGACCGACCCGGCAGCGCTCGATCAGCAGTACAACGACCTGGTCGTGAATGCCAAGAAGGACTTGACGTGGACGGATGGGGGCGGCTCGTTCCTGGGCGGCAAGCTGTCCAATTACGGCTTCACGTACTTCTTGATGCTGGGGTTGTTCTCGGTGTTTTCAGCGATCATTTTGTCGAGTGGGGTGATGGTGACGCTGCTCGTTGTGATCCTGCCCATTCTGATCGGGCTGTTGATGCTGGGTCACGCCACGGCGCTGCGGGGCGCAGCCATCTTGTGGATCAGTAACATCCTGACGGTGCTGCTGTTGCC